>SMVB01147528.1_pt1 | contig 40924 bp, 57 predicted proteins | sample 2456461 | NCBI WGS metagenome assembly SMVB01 (sample SAMN11095934, study PRJNA526329) | marine sediment metagenome | biome: Marine sediment; feature: Surficial sediment; material: Deep marine sediment; isolation source: Hadal surficial sediment | place: Pacific Ocean | collected 2014-05 | depth...
CGGTCGCCGCTGCGCCTATTGTCTGCTCTTGGTCGTTCATGCCTGCTCTCCTACCTGGTTATGTGCTTGACGGCCCACATGACCGCCTCCTCTGCTCTCGTCTTGGCCAGGCTGAGCTCCCGGCTCGACCCCGACCTGGTCTCCATGTCGGCCAGGGTGTCTATCAGCCCCTGACCCAGTACCTTGACCGCACGCATCGCGGCTCGCTCGTAGTCGTTCAGCTCCCGGCGTGCGTCCATCCTGACCACGTCGCTGTCTCTGTAGATGTTCTCCGGCTTCTGTGTCACCGCGGTCACGCCCGGGTGCTCGCTGCACGTCGTCCGGTGCGAGCCGTTCGGCCCGCCGCATTCCAGGCAGTCCGTGTCGGCCGCGCTGGTCTTGTCCTTGACTATCGCCATCAGGTCGGCCCCGGCTCGGCGGCTCTAGGCGATCCGGTCAGTTGGACACGGACAGCCGGCGCCCATGGCGAGCAAGCAGACTTAGCCCGGGAGTCGCCGGTCAGGCCATACCTTCCGAGCCGGGACCGGTAGATCATCGCACCAGCCTCATGCTGTGACTCAGCGCGGCGTGCATCCTGCGGCCCACCTCCTCACTCGGGTAGCCCTCATGGTATACTCCCTCCTCGTCGACGTAGTACGCCAGGCCGTAGGTCTTGTGTTCGTACCTCGGCTCACTGTCATCTGTCAGGTGCGGGTGGGGGATGCTCATCAGAGATACGCCGTCCTCGCGTGCGTTCGCGCGTATGAGTGGAGCGGCCGCGGCAGCGCAGGCCAGGCCGGTCATGAACCGTCGCCTGTTCACGTCTTCGCCCTCAGGTCGTAGGTCGGCAGCTCGTACTCGTTGTGCAGGTTGGTGCACCGCACGTTCTCGCACCTCTGCTGCTGCTTGACCAGGTCCCTCACCATCACCTCGGCGCAGTCCGGGCACCTGAGGTTGACGTCCATCGACACCGTGGTCTTCTGTCCGTTGCTCACTCCTCGTCCTCCATCCTCAGCACCTCGGCCGCGCGCTCCAGTATGCCGGCCGCCTCGGCCGGGTCGTCCTCGCCTGACACGGTCACGTTCCAGTCCATCTGGCGGCCCGGGCACCTGACGCCGGTGATCCACGCCTCTATCTCTATGTCAGGCTGCGTCTCGTGCTTGCGCTTGACCAGGTCGGCCACGTTGCCTCTCACATCATCGTCCTCGGTATCAGCAGGAACATGGCCAGCGCCGCGACCAGGGCCAGCAGCAGGAACACGCCGACGATGGCCAGCAGCGCCCTCACGTCTGGCCCCACGGTATGGCCCTGGTGCTCAGGAACACGCGTGGCTTGGAGAGGTTATGCCTGCCCCGCACCCGGAAGTACAGCGGGCCGGCCAGCAGGACGAAGCCCCCGTCGCTTATCTTGACGAACCCTATGAAGGGTCGGGGCTGGTGCTCCTCGCTGACTATGGCGAAGAGCCTCACGTCTGGTCCTCGGTGACCCGCACCCGGCCGTACATGCCTGGCTTGAGCGCGTTCTGGTCGGCGCAGCCGCCCCAGTGCGTCCCGGTCCAGCCGCAGGTCCTGCAGACCAGGCCGGGGTGCACGGCCCACACGTCCTTGTAGCGCGTCCCGAGCTCGTGGTCCAGGCTCTCCGTCCTCACCTTGTCGGCCAGGCGCTTGCCCATCAGCCTGGTCGCCATCTCCTGGGTCAGAGGGAACTGGGCTATCATTCCTTCGCCTTCACCATGCCCAGGATGCTGGACATCACGCCGGTCTTGGTCTCCACCTCCATCTCCATGGGCCTGCCTGCCGGGGTGCTGTGCTCGCGCCTGTCCTTGAACCGCTCCGGCCTGTGCCCTCGCATCAGGGTCAGCAGCAGGGAGTCGCTGTAGTCCTTGTACGTGTCCGTGATCTTGCCCTGGAATATGACCGGCCGGTCGAACCCCTCTATCCCGCGCCGCCAGGCCTCCTCCTCCATCCTGTCCGTCGCCTCGTCCACCGCCGCGTCCCAGGCGTCGGCGAAGCCCCGGTCCTTCTCCCTCCAGGTGTAGGCCGTCGTCCTGTGTATCCCGGCCGCGCTCGTCGCCTCCCGGACGTTGCCTCTCATGACCAGGGCCCTCACGATCGTGCCCTTGGCCTCGACGATCTGCTCGTCCGTCAGCTTGAGGCCGTCCCTGACGTACAGGGTCATGTCCGGGGCCGTCGGCTTGCGCCTGATCTTGTGCGTGGCCCGGTGCTCGGCCTTGGTCACCCTGCGCTTGGTCTTCTTCTCGGAGGCTGCGGAGCGCGTCGTCGAACCAGCCTTCTTTGTGACGCGCGATGATTTCGGCCCAGCCTTCTTCCTGCCTTGCGCGCGAGCTGCCTTCGGTCGAGCGGCGGCCCGCGTAGCCTTCTTCTTCACTGTGCACGCCGCAGGCCCAGGTAGGTGGGACGAAGACAGGACGCGCTGCCAGTCAGGGGGAGTAAGACTGAGCAGAGACGATGGAGAACACTCATGGCAATAAGTTTAGTCATCGAGTAGTACGCGCCTGCCTTCGATGGGGCAGATCATACACCCGTCGGAACGCGCAGGACACGCGTTGCACTGCGCTTCAGTAGGTTACACTGCAAGTAGATGATGTTACTCAGATTACATTGATTACTCTATTTAATAATAGGGTTATATATATACCCTTAATATGGTCTAGTTATACGTATACACCCTCCTACCTACCCTTAATATCTCCTATAGAGTGGGCGCGCCTAGTGTATCGCAATCAGTGTAACGGAGAACAGCCCTATACCCTTGAACCACAAGGGGTTATGACCATAGGCTCTGCGTGACTGTTGCACTTGACAAGGGGGGTGTCCCATCAATACTCTATGGAGTATCATTTTCGTTGACTTTGAATCCGTATGTACGAAGGAAACGCACATGGTCAGTAAAGCGAGTAATTGGCGTGAAGATCTCAAGTCGACCGACCAGGCCACCCGCGATAACCCCGATGCGCAGGCTCACGCAGCCTCAGCTCCCAAGCCACTCGGGACAGATGATGCACGCACGCAGTACCCACTGTCTGTGACCATCGACAGCCTGAACTACGTGAGGCAGGTGGCACACGACGAGCACAGGTCGGTGCAGTCGTGCCTCCGCGACGCGGTGGGTCAGTGGATCGACAGGCACGAGAGACTGCAGGAGCGCAGGAAGAAGGCGGGCAAGAAGAAGGGTGCGCGGCGGGCATAGCAGGTGGCGACCGCCAGACAGAACGAGATAGCCAAGGCTGCTCGGGACGAGGACCTGGCACTCAGCGGGCTGGCCGGCGCAGCCATCGTCAAGAAGCTGGGCCTGGGCAACGTGCTCAGCATGTCCGAGACACGCGCACTCACGGGCATAGAGCAGAAGGCCGTGGCCTACGAGATGCCGTACTTCGACCTGGCGGGCAGGCGCATCAAGCACAGCCGGTGGAAGATCATCCCTGTGGGCGACGACCTGCCCATGAAGTATTACCAGGAGCCCAACACGATCCCCAGGCTGTACCTGCCGCCGCTCCTGGACTGGGCGAAGGTGGCGCGCGACCCGAGCAAGCGGATGATCGTGACGGAGGGCGAGAAGAAGGCGGCGACCGCGTGCCTGCACGGCATGCCCTGCCTGGGCCTGGGCGGCGTGTGGAACTGGAAGTCCAAGCGGTGGAGCATGCCGGAGGTCAAGGACTTCGACCTGTTCGAGTGGAAGGGACGCGAGGTCGAGGTGTGCTACGACGCGGACCTGAGTGAGAACGAGAACGTGGCCAAGGCACTGGCCGCGCTGTGCGGCTCGCTGTCGAGGCGCGGCGCGACCGTGTTCATACGCTACCTGCCACCGACCGAGGGCTCGTCTTCACTGGACGACTACCTCGTGAGGTACGGGCAGGAGGCGTACGAGGACCTGGAGTGCCCGGAGTGGGACACGTCGCGCGAGCTGAGGCGGTTCAACGAGGAGCTGGTCTACGTGGAAGACATGGTGGGGTACTACTCGACCGGCCCGCGTGTCTTCTACCCCAACGTCCAGAAGCTGATACAGAGGTACGGCTCGGTCACGGTGCCGTCGGAGGCGGGCAAGATGGTGCCGGCAGTGCAGGAGTGGGCGCGGTGGCCGCACATGAGGATGGTGTCCAGGCTGACGTACGAGCCGGGCCTGGGTCAGGAGGTCGGCGGCGCGTTCAACGAGTGGCGCGGCTGGGGCGCTGACAGCAAGCGGGGTGAGGTGGGCCAGTTCCTCGAGGTGCTGCGGTCGATAGAGGGACACGAGTGGCTGATGCAGTGGCTGGCCTACCCGGTCGTGCACCCGGGGGCGAAGCTCTACACCGCATCGCTGCTCTGGTCCACCGAGAGTGGCACCGGCAAGACGTTCATAGGCTCGGTGATGTGTGACATCTTCGGCGGCGACAACACAGCCATCATCACGTCAGACGACCTGAGGGACGAGCGACTGTCGTGGCTGAAGAACACGCAGTTCGTGCTGGGTGAGGAGGTGTCGAGCGCGGGCAGGAGACAGGACAGCGGCGTGCTCAAGCACGTCATAACAGGTGAGACGATCCGAGTCAATGAGAAGTACGTGCCCGCGTACAAGCTGCCGAACAAGGCCAACTTCCTGTTCACGAGCAACCAGCCCGACGCGCTGAGGATAGACAAGGGCGATCGCAGGTTCTGGGTGGGGCTGCTGGACAAGACCAGGCCTCGCAAGTTCTGGGATGAGCTGGACCGGTGGCGTAAGAACGGCGGCGCCGGTGCGTTCAGGTGGTACCTCGAGCACAGGGTGAGCCTGGCATCGTTCAACCCCAGGGCACGGGCACCGGAGACCAAGGAGAAGGCACACATGGTCTACACGGGCATGTCCAGCCTGGAGCAGTGGTGCGAGGACCTGCTGGAGGACCCGGATAGGTTCTTCGGCGACGTGGCGGCCCTGGCGAAGGGCAAGGACGTGTTCGAGGTGCGCGACCTGCTGGCGTTCATGCCTGAGGAGCTGGACCGGATAGGACCCACGCCCACGGCGGTGGGTCGTGCTCTAGCTCGTGCAGGCGCGATACGGGCGGGCGTCGTCCGCGTCGGTGATGTGAGCAAGAGACTGGTCGCGGTGCGCAACCTGGAGTGGTGGAACGCACACAAGCATGACGGGTCGATATGGGCTGCGAACTACTCAGGCAAGATGACAGTGGCTACATGGTCTAAGAGGAGAAAGAGATGACCGAAGTAACCGAGACAACACAGGAGTTCCCAGGTGGGCGTACGATAACCTTCAGGGCGCCGGCGCGGCGCCTGGCACTGATAGCCAGAGAGAAGGCCGAAGGCAACTGGGCGGTGGTACGTAGGCTGATATTCCCACGTCGTAAGACAGTGGGCGGGCCATTCGACGGTGAGAAGTTCATTAAATGATGAGGACAGGACACCTGATAGGAAGGGTACCGGACTGTAAATCCGAGGTCGGCTGGTTCCGTGTGGGTTCGACTCCCACCCTGTCCACCAACAAGAGAAGGAGAAGATGATATGAGACGACTACTATTGATGTTGATGCTGCTCGCCGTGCCGGCGATGGCCACGGACTTCAACTGGCAGGCACCGACCGAGTACGAGGACAGCACGCCACTCACCACCATGGATCTCGCGTCATACAGCCTGATCTGCCAGGGCGTCACGTTCACCTACCCCGGCGACGTGACGATGAGCATGGAGGACTTCGCACCCGGCGACTACTCGTGCACGCTGACCGTCACGGCTACCAACGGGCTGACGTCGGCCCCGAGTAACGTCGTGTCTTTTACAGTCGCCCCGCCACCATCCCCCCCGAACGCCCCGGTTCTATTCGTGACAAGCTGAAGTACGTCGTCGCGTTGATAATCATACTACTGGTGTGGCTGGGCGTTAGACAGGTAAAGGTAGAGGCGTGAATGACGAGGAAGTAAGGTGCCATACGTGTGGCGCAGCCCCGGGCGTGCAGTGCAGGACGTCGGGCTGGATAGTGACTGCGCCGCACGCCGCGAGGGTTGACGCGGCGTGCAATGAGTACTTCAGGAGAATCAGAGAAGAGGAGAAGCAGACGTGAGGATAATAACTGCGTATGACTACGTGGAGGTGGTTGCCATGGATGAGGTGAACAGGAAGGGCGCTGTCGGCTGGCGCGTGACCAGGGTGTACGCCAGCGAGCGCAACCCCGTGACGTTCCTGATGGAGAAGGCCAGGGAGGTGGAGGTCGTGGAGATAGGCGACGAGGTGCCCGGCGCGCGGGCCGGTATCGGCGGGGCGTCGTCGTGACCGGCCTGCAGCGAGGCTTCTTCCTTCACGGCCGAAGCGAGTCATTCACTTGGAAGGAAGTTCGCACTGCTCTTCTACCGATGGTGATCCCGGTAGTGCTGGTCATCATCACTGCGATAGCTATCAAGGAGGTGATGTCGTGACCTGGTACTACTGGCTGCCGGCCAGCCTGGCGATCATGACCGCCACCCTCATGACCGCCTTCGTCGTCATCATGCACGCCGAGGAGGTGATCGCCGAGCACGGCTGGAAGGGCGTGACGCCGTTGTGGCGGGGCTACTTCGCCTGCGTGCTGGTGGTCGGCTGGCCGGCCGATGCCCTGTTCAACGCGACGATAGGCTCGCTGATGTTCTGGGAACTGCCTCAATGGTTCTATAAGCGGAAGACCACGCGGGTGGACAGTAAGACTGTGGAGCGGTGGGAGTGGTACGGCGAGCTGATGTTCTCGAAGCGATGCAGCAGGCACAAGTCCTGGCACCACGGGAACAAGTGGCGGCACAGGCTCGCGGTGTGGTGCTGCGAGCAGCTCGACCAGATAGACCTGGGTGGACACTGCTGATGGGCTGCTCACTCTGCGGCCTAGACCATACGTCTAGCGCGTGCCCAGCCCCTAGCACGATCGGCACCGGCGTGACGGTCGAGTGCACGCCATCCGAAGCCGACACACAGGCCAGGCTGGTCAGGATCGAAGGACTGCTCGAGGAGCTGCTGCGTAGGACAGTCACGCAACGGTATACAGCGCCGTGAGTCACGCAACGGTATATAGCGCCGTGAGACGGCCGGACCTGCACCCGAACTGGAGCAAGGTAGTGCAGACCATCAAGCGTGACCGCAACTGGGACGACGGCCGGCTGTCGAGGGAGCTGGACTTCCTGGGCGTGTCGTGCCACCGGTCCAACCTCAACAAGATGGTCAACAACAAACAGGTCCCCAAGTACGACATAGGCGCCGCGTTGGTGTGGCTGCGCGACGGGGGTAGGACGTGAACGATGCCGTGCTGACGCCAGTTTGGCGCGGTGCCGGATACATACAGGTCCAGCTCATGGATGATGTGCGTATCCAGGTATACCACCCGGACTACCCAAGCAGGCGTCGCTATCCCAGCATACATAGTCACTACCATCCATTCACAAGTCGGACATTAGCTGGTCGAATATGTTCTTCTGTGTATCAGTATCAGTTAGTAAGTAAAGGCAGCCACATGTTAGTGAAGCGTAACCCTGACAGAGGCCTGAGTCCTGACGTCGTGATCGGTCGGACAGACCTCAAATATATGTACACTATCGACACAGTCTCAGGTGTGACGTATGAGTTCGGTGGTCCTAGGTTAATGCACGAGGTAGCTCCAGTGCAAGAGCTAACCGTTACTTGCCTGCGCCACTCGAGGGTAGACGTCACAACAGAGAAACGCGGGTGCATCTATGCTATGCCACCTGACGCAGACCTGTTAGATCGTGTTATCTCCAACGACGAGGGCCCAGACGAAGATACTATGCGAGACATAGTACGCGAGGCGTTGAGGGGTCTGGTATGACACTCATGGGTAGGAGGGACGTTGAGCTGGGGCGCTTGGTGTTCTTCTATAGCACACTCGGCATAAAGGAGGTGGCGATTATCACCCGGGTCGTCGATGCTACGGAAGGCGTAGTCAACCTCAAAGTGTTCTCAGACGACATAGATATACTGCGGCGGGAGGCGAACGTGCCATACTCTAAGGCACGTACTACGAGTAGACACTGGGCCTGGCGTCCACGAGTAGGACGACGCACCTCCCCCGGCCTTAGGCCTGATGCACGCAATGGAGATGATGAATGACACCGTACTCAGTGCTGGGCGTGCCGGAGTCGGCCACCGACGAGGAGGTCCGCGACGCGTACAAGCGACTGGCCCAGGCGCACCACCCGGATCGACACCCGGACGACCCGCACGCCGGCCTGCGGTTCCAGATCATCAAGGAGGCGTACGAGTCCATCCTCAAGGTCGGCATAACCGAGCAGAGCAGGGAGGACAACGAGGTCCGCGACATCATGCTGTCCGCGTTCACCGAGGTGCTGAAGCGGGGCGGGGCCACCCGGCCCATCTCGGCGTGCGTGAAGCTGTTGAAGTCCGGGTACGACAACCTGAATAAGGCGTACGAAGAAGCGGAGCTTGGAATGAACACTGCCAAGAAGGTCAAGGCGTCGTTCAGGTTCATGAAGGACGAGCCCAACCCGCTGCACGGCCTGCTCGACGGCCTGGTGAAGAAGGGCGAGGAGCGGATGGCGGACCTGAAGAGGCAGCGCCTGCGACTGGACGCTGCGATCAAGACGTTCAAGGACTATGCGGACCTGGCGCCGGACCAGGTGTTCCAACAACTCGGCCAGTTCGGGTCGGCAAGCATTCAAGGCAACTGGACGAGCTCAAGATAAAGGAAGCAGACATGGCAGGCGTAAAGAACTGGGTACCGACAATGGCGCTGAGACAGGTGAGGCGCAAGCACGTAGACGGTCTGACCTTGCAACAGATGTGGCAGACGTTCTCAGACGACGTGACGTCGGATGGCTACATAGGCCTTGAGTATCAGTGGCGCGATGTGCAGGAGGTAGACGAGGCCAAGGGGTACCCAGTACCGGTAAAGAGGTCGACGCCGAAGTACGACTGGGACGACTGCGCTGTGGACCTGGCCAGGGACTACGCGACCGGATTGATAGGCGTCAAGGTCTGGCACGGTAGCGAAGTGATAGCGTTCGGCCTGGTATCGCTGGACCTGTACGACGAGGAAGTAGCAGGCATCATAGACAGGAAGGACGTGGACGCACTAGTGGAATATCTTATTGGCAAAGAGGAGAAGCAGACGTGAGTGAACTATCAGACCAACTGGACAAAGTCATACAGCAGGCGTCACTGGACGGGACGCTGACGAGGGACGCGGTGGACCAGTTCCACGAGATACTGGCAGAGAACAGTTCGCTGGGTGAGGAGAACGACAGGCTCAAGGACCTGAACGCGGCCGGCAGCAAGGACCTGCGTGAGACGAAGGTCAAACTGGAAGAACACCGGTCCAAGGTCAGCGATTGGGTAGGCCGTGAGAAGGAACTGGCCGAGCGCGAGAAGAACATCACCAAGCTGGAGCTGACAGCTGAGAATGAGAAGAAACGCGTGCAGGACCACATCAACATGGTGGGCCTGGTCTTCCGCAACATCGAGGTGAGGCGCGAGGTTCTCACGGCCGTCCCGGGCGCTGAGTCCAACCAGTACGGCGCACCGAGTCCTGGGTTCGTGCAGCGAGACAAGACGTCAGAGACGCAAGAATAGCCACCTGATCGAAAATCGACCAGCCTCGGACCGTCTGTGTGTATATATGGATGGTCTGAGGCCATCCCAGGCCTGATCTGACCTGAATCCACAGGATTATCAGTGACTTGCGTCTATATACGTGGTCCGTAATACGTCGTATTATTAGCTCTGGGAATCCTCCCATATATAATGAGCAAAAGGGATCAGACCATGACTAAGAAAACAGACAGCCCGAAAATTACATTGCGTGGCTTCAAAACTGCTGAATGGCAGAGCCAAGATTCCACGTGTTTCGAGGCAACCGTACTCGTTGATGGAAAACCATTCTGTCATGCGAGCGACGACGGTTGGGGCGGTGAGATAAGTTACGGACCGGTGAAAACTGGAAGCGGTCGAAAAGTCTATGACGCTATCCACGAACTCGGACTGAAGATCAACCCCAACGCGAAGCGGACTTACGACGAGCTCAAGGTTGAGAAGATAAACGCCACTCCAAAGAAAGTCTCGGACTTCAACGACGAGATGTACCGTACTGCGAGCGACGTTACGACTAGTCAAGTCTTTGACTGGTTCGTAGCTTCTGCAGTCACCTCTGCGTTGTATGTCAGAGACCTGAAGAAACTGATGGTCAAGAAAGTCGTATGGCTTGACAATGACGACAATCAAATCTACAACACGAGGAATGCACCCAACGCTGCTCAACGGGACCGTTGGATTCCTGTCGTCGAAAAGAAACACAACTGCACTATCCTCAACACACTTCCCATAGACGAGGCCGTTGCAATCTACGCAGCCAACGCTTCGTAATGTGCAGAGACTCACAGAAGTTCCGTGTCGCTATGTTGGCATGCGTACCAGTTGGCCCTTGTCGTTTCTACAACGATAAGGGTCCTGAAGATAGACGCCATATTGGTCAACGCCATAATTACATACAAGAGGCAACCCACGGACTTAGTGAAAGTAAATTGCTCAACGAGATAGGCGTCTTCTTCGACATAAATAATATCGTTTAGTACCGCAGCCGATGCGCGTCCGAGTGGCGTGCATCAACGGCGATACTGCCGAACTAGAGAAAGGGATCAGAGATGGATGACAAACTAAAAGCAGAACGGGAAAAGGTGATGGCCCGCATCAAGAAGATGCTGTCACTCGCCGACAACAACCCAAGCGCGTCTGAGGCCGCAGTGGCTGCCTCCATGGCGTCCAAGCTGATGGACAAGTTCAACCTGAAGCACGCGGACGTCATGATGGCTGACTTGGATGAGGACTCTATGGTAGCACACGACACGGGCGTAGCTTACGCTCGCGACGTACCTCCATGGGTCTCAGCCATAGTGGTCTCCACGGCTCAACTGCACGACTGCGAGGCGAAGTACAACATCACCTACCGTAACGGAAAGAAGTCCCCGTACCTCAGCACGTGCTTCCTCGGTGAGAAGTCGGACGTAATTGTGGCTGCGTGGGTCTTCGACTACCTGTTGGGTGAGCTGAAGCGCCTCGGCCTCGTGTACTCCAGAGAGATGGGCGGCGCAACCAACGTCCAGCGGTACAGTTTCCGCAAGGCGTGTGCGTACGAGATCAGCAACACGCTGAAGAGGATGCTGCGCGACAAGGAGGCAGCGATGGCGAAGCACGCGACGGGCAAGGCGCTCGTAGTGTGTAAGAGGAGTCTAGTCCGCGAGAAGTTCCACGTAAAGTACAACACCGGCACGAGGAACGAACAGTACGGAGACCGTCAGGCCGCTTGGGCCGGACAGAAAGCGGGTAGTAAAGTCAGCATCAGAACCGGTATAGAGGGATCAGCTGGAACAACACAGAGGAGATTGGGATGAACAACACAAATATAGAACTGACAGACAGAGAGAAGGCCAACGTCATGCTGACACGTATGGACGAGGCCTACGGTGATGCACTGCGTGAGGCTCACAGCAGAACGGAATGGCTCAGGACCAAGGTAAAGTTCTTGCGTCAGTCCAAAGAGCGTGAGGCCATGATACTCGCGCTGTTGGCAGTGGCACCTCCGGGTGTCTTTGATCTTGAACGGAAGACCGTAACGCACGACAGTGACTTCGGTGAAACCTACGAGACGAAGATGTCCAAGGTAACCGTCAACTTAGGCGACAGGCGTGAGGAGGTCGAAATAAAGGAGCACTACACCGGCAGTGGCTACGGCTACCATCGCAACTCGAACGGCATGAGGTACTTCCTGCCATGGTGGCGCATCAACGAACGTCCCAACACGGCATACAAGGCACCGAGGACCGTCGTCAAGAAGGTCCGTGAGTTTCGCGATCAGTTGGATGCGAGGGCGAAACGTGGCGAGGTCCAAGCTCGGAACAAGTTGGAGGCTGCTGAGTTGGCCGTCGCTGCATTGATGCAGGCGATCGTTACCTATGGCCACAAGGATGCCAAGATCATCCACGTGGACCACGAGCCCAGTACGTCTTGGCGCAAGTATGCAACGGGTGCGTACGTCCAAGTGACCCGCGAGGGTGTCGGCGTCCTCAAGCTGAGCTACAAGGCCAGTGAGGTTGACGGTGTATTGTTTGAGGTCTATGGCCTGAGTCTGGTTGGCGAAGCTAAGGACCGTGCGGTCAGTGAGTTCGGAGGTGAGTCATGATAGAACTGACGGACAACACGGTAGGCCTCTGGTTCGTCGACCTGCCCGACTGCGACTGGTTCGCGTCGGTGTTCATGGACGGCGACACAGTGCGCTTGAAGTATCGGTTCAGACACTATAGGGATAGCAAGGCCTTCGACTCGAAGGACATAAAGAGCTGGTACACAACGGAGGGCGACGACGTTGACGAGCTCGTAGAAGTCACGCGTCGGGTGGCGACAAAGCTGGCCATCATGGTTGAGTCTGACGTCTACGAGTTGATGATGTCCGACTTCCCTAACACCGATGCGTTTATGGAGGAGTTACGCAGGGCTCCATTCATCAACGCGAGGAAGGAGACCATCCAATGAGTGACAACATCAGAGCGATTCTGTCGTCCTACACGGGTACTGAGATACAGGCTGAGTTCCTAGACGTAGTACCCGACCCGAAGGTCTCAGGCGTCTACGCAGCCCGCGTGACGCACAACGAGGACGTAAACGAGTATCTCATTACGTTGGTCGACGGTGAAGACCCCGACGACTGCGTGGAGGAGTGTGAGTTCACTCAGTGGCCGCCGCATTCAGGGGGAGTACATTGCTATGTGTAACTACGACAAGGACGGCTACAGGCTCACCGACTGCTGCTCAGTGCACTCGGTCAAAGAACCGGATGACTATCTACACTGTAAGAAGTGTCACAAGATTGTCAGCACGGGTCAGGGCGACGGCACACAGTACGCGTCGAAGGAGTCTCAGGAGAGAATGAAGTCTGACGAGCCTGACGAGGACCCTAAGTTTGGCGAGGTTCACATGGTAGGTAACGACATCAAGATGTTCCTCCACTGTCGCAAGTGCGTAACAGAATGGAAGGATGGCAAGGCGGGAGAGATGTCGCCGCGCGACTGGGCTCGACTGGAGTTCGGGTACACGGAGAAGGGGTTGCAAGTACGGTGCGTGAGGCACGAGTGCAACGTAGTCAACATAAACTTCGAGGGGTGTCAGCATCCAGCAGACACAGGAGAGTGAAGGGGATCAGCATGAACATAGCATACAGCACGGACGAACGTGAAGCCGATGAGGGGCGTCAACTTGCATGGATAGAGGAAGTAGAGGGCCTGCTCGGACACAGCCTGGACGGAAACCAGAAAGAGCAGGGTTACAGCCTGGACTACGCCTCGGACCTTTACGATAAATACTACACGCCACAGGCAGCAGCGTTATGGTTCGACACACTCAAATTCAGAGTAGGAGGTGAGCAACGTGTACGACCTACCCAGGCTTCAAGGTAAGACACGACAGCAGTGGATTTGCACGGTGGAGTGTACCAAGTGTGATGCACCTGCCGGACGACACTGCGTGACGGTGGCGAACAATAGGTCCATGATATGTCACGCTGCACGCGAAACTATGGCACGCAAAGAAGTGCCACAGTTGGCTCACTGGCGCTAAGAAGGAGATTTAATATGAACGAGTTAGCCTTAAAATTCCTGGGGCCACTGAAGCTTTTGGCACGTGAGGTGGTTCACGAACCAGGAGATGACCCCATCGACGGCATCCACGACATGGCTGCAGACTACATAGCGGAACGTGAGGTGGATAAGTTCGACCCGTTCGACCAGGACTTGATGGATCGCATCGAGGCCGCTGCGACGCAGTTGGCAGAATACTTCGTGTGGTCTATGGAAAAGAGGACGAGTATATGAGCACGCTGCAACACAAGCGACAGGGCTTCGGCACTAAAAAAAGTTTGTCGGGTCGTGGCGGAGATAAGCCCGTGACGTACCCGCGACACATAATGAGACATGGCCTCACTCCATTACAGCACGAAATGGTAGTGAGTAAGCGGTGGCACCTGAGAGGCATGATACTAATAAAGAGGAGACTAAAGTAATGGGTATGAGCGTAGTGGAATTGTTGGAGGACGTCCTGATGAGGGCGGACGTCAAGGGTAGTCTGGAGGTGCGCATCGGCGACGTAGCTGAAGGTTCAGACCTACATTGTTCCGTAGGCAAGCTAGTGATCCGCGGTGGGGCTTTGGTCCTCGTACCGGGTGACGATGCGGTGTGGAAGGACGAGACAGTGGCCAGCGACGTGCAGTCCGTACAGGTGTGGCCGAAGTTGCCCGTGAAGGTAGAGAAATGAGACTTCGTCAGTATCAACTGCAGTCCAAGCATGGCACGGCTACAGCTAACCGAGTGGAGGGGTACATAAAACTACCGGAGGGCGCCAAAGTAGTACATGTCGGCGCCACGCCTCCACGCGGGGAGCTGTCTGTGTTCGCAGAGATAGCGGACGTGGACATGCCAGAGCAACGACGCGAGATAGTGATACTGAAGGCAGGTGATAGCATACCAGATAGCTACAAGTTCATGGGTGTGATCCTGTCACAACCCACATTGCTCGTGTACGAACGCGAGACCAAGATACTACTTAGTGCATAACATCACAGGTTTCTGAAGGAGAGACGAGATGGCTAGACGGAAGATAGGCTGGTACATAGACACGCATCAGGAGTTGAAGGATGAACGCGATGAGCTACTCGCTGAGGTGGACGTGGTCAAGAAGAAGATCGCCAAGCATGAGGAGCTCACGCTGGAGCGGTTCAACAAGGAGGACATAGATGGTGCCAAGGGTGAGCTCGCTACAGGTTACATAGAAGAGGTAGACCGCTACAGCCTCAAGGACCGTCGTAAGTTCGAGGCATATATCAAAAAGACTGGACACTTCGAACTGTTCCAGGGACGCGTCAGCACGACAGCGTACCGCGAGCTACTCGCACTCGGCAAGAAGCCAGCCGGTGTGGGTGTGTTCCATCAGATTAACTTCCGCACGAGGAGAAGGCCGGCGTGAAGAGGATATATATTGAAGAAGGTGAGCGGCTGGTTACCATCCCAACTTGGATGGTGCCCACGCCTGTGAACGACAAGCGGTTAATAAAACTTCTAGTGAAGTTGGACTTAGCCAAGGCAAAACTAGAGGAGGAAGATACGGATGGCCAGAGGTAGCAAGAAGACCGGTCGTAAGAAAGCTGGTACTGGGGTCGCACGTCGGAGGTCCGGCGCTGTGACAGATTGGAAAGCCGAGTTGATAAAGGAGGCCGAAGAGGAGGCCGAAGTCACACCGCTCGGATCAGGTAACGTTATCTCACTGCGGCGCAACGGACAGTTCAGGTTCCAGGGCACCGACATAGGTGACGAGTTAGAGGTAGTGGTAACCGGCCACATACTCAACAACAAGTGGTACGACTCAGAGTATGACGAGGACAACATCACCCCGCCTGCGTGCTTTGCCCTGGGTGTCAAGGTGAACACTATGGCGCCGCACGATACTAGTCCCAACAAGCAGAACGAAATCTGCGAAGGATGCTGGGCTAACGAGTGGGGTAGTGTAGGCGGTACGCGCCGAGGTAAGGCTTGCGCCGAGAAGATAAAGCTAGCCGTGGCGTATGCTGACGACACTCTGGGTGATAGTACAGACGAGATATTCCTGGAAATACCACCGACGTCTACGGGTGCGTTCAATAAGTACGTGACCAAGTTGACACGGGCCAAGAATATCCCATCGTGGGCAGTCGTCACGAAGATCACTTTCGACGAGCACGCAGATCACCAGATGCTGATCTTTGCGTTCGTGTCGGAGGTGCCTGAGAAGCTGCTATCGGTGTGTAAGACACTGAACAGAACGGCCAGGGTGTCACTGCTCGAGCCGCCCGACGTGTCCGGCTACAAGAAGCCAAAGGCAACCAAGGCTGCAAAGAGTAATAAAAAAACCGGCAAGAAGAAAACCGGTAGACGGACCAACGGCGGTAAGGCGACGAAGAAGCGGAGTCGGTTCTCAGCGTGAACGACAACGTAGTACCAATCCGTCCACCCCACTGGACCGACGACAGTGACCCGGGCAATATCACAGGTAAGTACATACTTGTAGACCGGGTCCCTGTCGCGGAGCCTGACCTGTTCAAGTGGGGTAGCTGGATAGAAAAGGCGGACAGACACGTAGCTAAGACGGACGTGGACGGCGTCAGCGTGTCTACCGTATTCATGGGTCTGGACCATAGTTGGGGTTCAGGCCCACCGCTGTTATTCGAGACAATGATATTCGGCGGTGAGCACGACGAAGGATACCAGGAGCGATGCAGTACATGGGACGAAGCCGTGGCAATGCACGCGACAGCAGTGAAGGTGGCGAGGCGGGGCAAGAAGGTTCCGTCCGCAGAGTGGGCAAGCAGAATTGTGAACAAACGACTGCGTGCTTTTTTTAAGAAACTTAAATAAGGACTAACACCATGGCCAAGAAGACGTCAAGCAAGAAGACAGTAAGCAAGAAAGCAGCAGCACCTGATGAGGGTCCGGAGCAGGCAAGTAGGGAGAACATTAAGTTCTTCATGGCAGCACTGATCGGTGCCGGGCACATCAAGAGTATACCCGAGGATTCACCGGGTCAGAACGCTGAGGCACAACGCCTCAGGCAGTTCGCCGAGCGCCTTGCTAATCAGTTAAGAAAGTTTAGCTAGGAGCTCGTAGGCTTTGAGGCCGGTCCCTACCCCCCAATCTCGAACGGTTTTAGCTGATCCCTTTACCGTTCACCAGGGGCCGGCCTCATCTTTGAGGAGGGCAGAATGAAAGTGAGGAAGGACTGGGTGCGTGAGGTCACTGTCGACTGGCTGACGCTCAACGCCAGGATCATGGAGATGTCACTGGAGGAGGTGATCTATGCCATGGAGCTGGAGAACGCACGCACCTCAGCGAGACTCACGTTCCTCAAGCGCCTCACACAGCGGTACAACGGTATCAAGGTCGAGGAACTGAAGAAGGAGCTGCTGTGAAGCTCGCAGCCATAGACGCCGAGACCCACGCAATAGAGGACAGGCCTCACTACCCGCCGAGGTCTGTGGGGTACGCCGTCAAGCACGGCCGCACGTCTAAGTACCTGGCCTTCGGTCACCCTACCGGTAACAACTGCACGAAGCGTGAAGCCGTGCGGTACGTCAAGGACGTACTGAAGACTCACGTACCCATATTCCACAACGCTGACTTCGACCTGGAAGTCATGGAGACTGACGGCATCAAGGTTCGTGGTGAGTACCACGACACGCTGAAGCTGGCGTTCCTCAACGAACCCAGGTCCATAGACTTAGGGTTGAAGCCACAGGCAGAGGAGTGGCTGGGCATGCCACCGGATGAGCAGGACATGCTCAAGGCTTGGATCATGGAACATATCAAACCCAAGCGGAAGTCCGAGTGGGGTAAGTACATCAGCGACACGCCCGGACAACTGTGCGGCGTGTACGCGAGGGGCGACGTCGAGAGGACCCTAGGACTCTTCCGTTACTACGAGCGCGAGGTCATACGCGGTGGGATGGCTGGGGCCTACGAACGAGAGATGGCACTCATCCCCATCAAGCTGGACATGGAGCAACAGGGCATCAAGGTGCGGCTGAAGAAACTCAAGCGTGAACTGCCGGCATACAAGCGAGCGCACGCCAGGGTGGAACGACTGATACTGCGCCGCCTCGGATGCGGTAAGTTCAACGTGGCCAGCTCGAACCAACTGGCAGATGCACTCATAAAGAAGAACCTGCTAGACCCCATAACCAGGACGACTCCGACGGAGAGACACCCACGTGGTCAGGTCAGTACACGACGTGAGCTGCTCGAAGCCAACTGCACCGACAAGCGGCTGACTGCTCTGCTCTCCGTGTACGGCGTGCTCAGCACGTACCTGAACACCTTCCTCAACACGTGGGTAGAGCGGGCCAGCGAGGACAATGGCTACATACACCCGGGGATCAATACGGTGCGCAGCCCGGATGAGTACGGCGGCAAGCGTAGCTTCGGCACGAGGACCGGTCGGCTGTCAATGAACAACCCGAACTTCCACAACATACCCAAGAACGCTGAGAAGTCTGCGAACAAGGCGACGCTGTTGTTGCTGGCCAAGTTCCTACGGGACGAGGGCCTGGACTTCATAGGCCTGCGTGATTACTTCGAGCCGGACGAGGGGTGTGTCTTCATACGCAGGGACTACAGCCAGCAGGAGCTACGTATCCTCGCACACTTCGAGGAGGGTGCGCTGCTAAAGATGTATCTGGCCGACCCCACGTTGGACGCACACGAGGCCGTGAGGGAGCTCGTGCAGACAGCCACCGGCCTCATGTACACCAGGGAGTACATCAAGAACACGAACTTCGGTATCATCTACGGCATGGGCATTGCCCGTCTCGCTGCCCGCCTCGGCATAGAGGACAAGGAGGCGAGGGTATTGAAGAAGGCCGTGTTGCAGGCTATCCCAGGCGTGGCGAAGCTCAGCCACAAGTTGATGGACTTGGCCGACAAAGGTGAACCGTTCTACACCGTCGGAGGTCGTGAGTACTACTGCGAGGAGCCGTCGTACGTCAAGACGGAGGATGGCGGCAAGCGCAAGAGGGAATACAAATACAAGATGATAAACACTAGGATACAGGGCTCGGCTGCTGACTGCACCAAACAGGGAATGATAAATACAGTAGAGAACATGCGATACGGTAGGCTCGTGTTGCAGGTGCACGACGAACTGCTGGCCAGCGTCCCCAAGGAACATGCCAAAAAGGAGATGCTGAGAATGAAAGAAGCAATGGAATACATAACCCAAGACCTTAATATAAAAGTGCCCATGCTGACGGACGGTGAGACAGGGCCAGTATCATGGGCTAGACTTAGGAAAGCGGCATGAGTGCACGTCGACTGCCGAAGGGTAAGCGCTGGCCAACAGCGTGGTCACACTCCAGGTACGCCTCGTGGAGGTTGTGTGCGTTCGCGTACTTTCTCGGGACGCTGTGCAAACTGCCTCAGCCCGACATACCAGCCATGGTGAGGGGCAACAAGATACACAAGCTGGCGGAGGGATTTCTGAAGGGCACGGTTACCGGCACGCCGAAGGAGCTGGCCAAGTTCATGCCGGAACTGAAGCGGCTGAAACGTCTGGGCGTCACGCCTGAGCAGTCGTGGAACCTGACCTCTACCATGGAGCCGTGCGAGTGGAACGACTGGGACCGCGTGTGGGTCCGTGCGAAGATCGATGCGCACCACTACTTTGAGGATACGCGCGAGCTGGTCATAGTCGACTTCAAGACGGGTAGGCTCAATGTAGTGCAGGCGCAGATGGACTTGTATGCGTGGATGGGCCCAGAGTTTTATCCGGAGGTGGAGACTATCACAGTAGAGCTGTGGTTCTTGGACCACGGTGAGACCGAGACGCAAGAGTACACACCTCAAGACCTCACCATAATAGGTAAGCGGTGGCGCAAGCGTGCGGACCAGTTACTGTCGGACAGAGAGATGGAGGCGACACCGGGGTGGCAGTGTAAGCGCTGCGCATTCAGGAGCGACGTAACAATGATGAACGGAAAGAAGGGGCCGTGTAAGGCATGGAAGAAAGCAGCGTAGACGATCTATTGGAGTGGGTAGTCGAGACAGACTTCTGCGAGAGTATCGAGGAGGCCGGCTGGCTGACGATCAAGGCGGACAAGCTCATACGTGGGTGGCCGGACCGGTTGTGCTTCGGTCCCAACGACCGCACTATCATAGTGGAATTCAAAGCAGCTGGCTCCCGGAAGAACCGCAAGGGCGAGGCGTTGCAGAGACACTTCCGCAAGCGGTTCGCTGCGATGGGGTTCGAGGTACACCTGGTGAAGGGACGGCGCGACGCCGATAGTCTCAGAAATGATCTACTCGCCTAGGGGTCCGCAAAAGGAAGGTATCCGCCGACTGGTGAAGAAGGCCTTCTCTGGTCTGTTCTGGGACCCGGGCCGCGGCAAGACCGTGACCGTGCTCCAGGCGTACCAGATACTGCGGGACAAGGGCATGGTGCGGAACATGCTGGTGGTGGCCAGCGTCAATATAGTGGAGGACGTGTGGCCGACGGAGATGGAGAAGTTCGACGACCTGGACCTCACCTACTCCATCATGCGTGGCACTGAGGCCCAGCGCATTAACGCGTACAACCTCGACGCTGACGTCTACCTCATCAACTATGAGAACATACATTGGATGGTGCAGACGTTCGGTAAGACTCCTGGGTTCGACATGCTCGTGATCGATGAGAGTAGCAAGTACCGGAATGGCCGGCTGCGTCCTCCTCGTCGCAAGAAGACTAGGGGCCAGAGGCACAGGGGTTCGTACGCCGCACTGCTGAAGATACTGCCCAGCTTCAAGCGACGGGTGATACTCACAGGTACACCGATACCCAGGGGCTACCTCAACCTGTGGCCGCAGGCGTACCTGATGGACAGGGGTCAGTCGCTCGGCACCACGTTCACAGGCTACAAGAATGTCTACTTCAACCCAGAGGGATGGGGCGGCTTCGACCATGTATTGAGGCCGGGCTCCGCCGAAGAGATACAGAAGGCGATCGCACCGAGGATACACCGAGCGGAGCGTGACAACAAGGTGCCGATAGAGTTCTTCGATCTGGAGATACGGCTGCCCGACGACGCCAGGCACGTCTACGACGAGCTCGAGGAGGAATTCATAGCGGAGTGGAAGGGCAAGACCCTGTTGGCGGCCAATGCAGCGGTGGCGACTACCAAACTGAGACAGGCGGCGAACGGTGCTATCTACTATGATCGCAAGAAGAGTTGGACCGTGCTGCACGAGCGCAAGGTAGAGGCGCTGAAGGAGCTGTTGGACGAACTGCAGGGTCAGCCGCTGCTGATCGGGTTCGAGTTCGAACACGACTACAAGATGATGGTGCAGGCCGGGTTGAAGATACCGAGGTACGTGGGTTCGCGCGCCGTCAAGGCAGACCTGAAGAAGAAGTGGGACGCCGGTGAGCTGTTCGCTCTGTGCGGTCAGATCAGCTCACTCAGCCACGGTCTGAACTTCCAGTACGGCGGGAAGAACGTCCTAGCCTACGGGTTGACGTTCGACCTGGACGACTACGAGCAATTCTACCAACGCGTGTGGAGGGACGGCCAGGAAGAAGGGGTCATCATGTACAACCTGGTGGCGGAGAACACGGTAGACAACGTGATGCTGGAGGTGCTGTCCGGCAGGAGCAGAACACAGAAGTCCCTGTTGACAGCACTCAAGAGGAGATACGGAGTATGATACACAAGAGCGTCAGACCCAGTATGGGTACCCAGGACGTCATGAAGGTCATAGTCGAGGCCCTGGGTAAGACGTGTCCCAAGGTGAACCCGTCGCTGTCCGCGCCCGCGTCGTCGCTGGCCATCGCCCTGTACAAGGCGCTGGGTGGGCTGAAGCGTAGTGAACTGAACAGGATGCTGCATCGACTGACGGCACTGTCCTACGCAGATGGCCCGGACAAGGCGGCACTACGACTGGCCAAGGCGATAGTGACTGACGTATTAGACGTAGAAAACGGGGGCGACGACGCCCTACCATGGCAGGCGGCCTGGAGATTGTGGCCGTTGATATTAACCCAGAGAGAGGAAGACAACATGAGTAAGCAGGCAACAAAGAAGAAAACATCTAAGAAAACGGCGTCCAAGAAAACGGCGTCCAAGAAGCAACCGGCAAAGAGTAAGGGCAAGGCAGCAGCAGCCAAACTCAGTAGACCCGTGAGCAAGACGGGCAAGAGGGGCAAGGTGCTGGCCAAGTTCTTCGGCGCGAAGTCACGCACGCCGGACAAGGCAGCGGCAGAGCTGAAGACCACGAGGTCCAACGTGTTGTCGCACCTGCACGACCTGCACAAGTACCACGGCATAGGGTACGAGCTGAACGGCGGGGCTGTGACGATACTGATGCCTAAGGGAGTGAAGTCACCCTGGGCAGACTGAGGCGGGACACCACCGCCGCGTGGCCGGCTGTTCCAGGAGACACTGAGGCGGCGTCCGTTCTGGATGCTCGTCGCGTGCATCCTGGTCAACCGGACCACGTGGGAGGTGGCGCGGTTCGCCCACGCCGAACTGTACTGGCACTGGCGGACGCCCGAGCACCTGGCGCAGGCGGACCTCAGGACACTCAGGCCGATGGTGAAGTACCTCGGCCTCGTGACCGCGCGGTCGCACAACCTGAGGGACCTGGCCAGGTCGTGGCAGGAGAGGAGGCCGAAGACGGCCGAAGATGTAACGGGGCTCCCGGGCTGCGGCAAGTACGCCGCAGACTCGTGGGCGATATTCGTGGAAGGACGTACTGACGTCTACCCGGACGACGGGAAGCTGACGTGGTACATGAGGAGCAAGCAATGAACTGGGAAGAGTTAGAAGGATTACCATACGGTGAAGTACGCTGGACAATAACGCAGTGCATGATAGACCTAAGGCGAAATGCCGAGGGCTCGGACGACCCTGCAGACACTATGACATGGCCGGAGATGGACGCACTCTTCGGTTGGCCTGATAGTAGGGATGGCAAAGGTGCGTGGAACTTCGTCGGAAGGACTATATACCACAGTGCAGAGGGGTTCAGACGATGAGCTTAGTGACAAACATGCTGGCCGAGGTCCAGCGATTCAACAAGGAGATACTGGGTGTGACCGTGCCGGACAAACCGACACGCCTGCGTGACGACCGTTTCGGATTCAGGTTCGACCACCTGACTGAGGAGTTAGAGGAGCTCAATAATGCGAAGACGTGGGAGGACCAAGCCGACGCACTGGTTGACCTGGTCTATGTGGCGCTGGGTACGCTGGTCGAGATGGGCGTGACGCCGGGTATGGTATTCAACGAAGTACACAGCGCCAATATGAAGAAGGTGTGTGGTGAGACTGACCGTCCTGGCTCTAGCGGGATTGACGCCGTGAAGCCAGACGGTTGGAAGCCGCCTGACTTGGCCACCGCTATGGTGGGCATGTCGTCAAAGATGCTGGCGTGGCTGTCACCGGTATTTATGGAGTGTGCTAAGCTCAGAGAGTCGAGGAACGACTACAACCAGACGGAAGAGGGACTATCCGGGTACTTCCCCATGGGACACAGGTCCTACTTCCAGATGGTGCATGTCAAGTCTACAAGGTTGCGCAGCTTGATAAGGGCCGGCCTGCCCTTGCCGGACGAAGACAAGCTGAGGGACACGCTGCTCGACGTCATCAACTACTCCACGTATTGGATAGAGGCCATTGATAGGGGAGACAAGCTATGATGATGGAGAAATTCCTACACTACTACAGCGACCTGTTGGGCGTGCTGTTGGACTCGGCCACGCCGTCGGTGAAGAACGAGAGGACCGGCGTCATGGTGAAGGTACTGGGCAGCGGCTGTTCGTTCGTGCTCGACCTCAGCGATGGAATCCTACCCACCATGGGACTCAGGAAGGCGTACCCGTACGTCGCCGGCGCCGAGCTGGCCTGGTTCCTGTCCGGGGAGAAGGACATAACCTGGCTCAACAAGTACGCACCGAGGATATGGAGCAAGTTCACAGAGGAGGGTACCACCGAGGTAGCGAACGCGTACGGCTATCGCTGGCGCACTCACTTCTACCGGGACCAGATAGCGCTGGCCGTCAAGGCACTGCAGAGTAACCCGTCCGACCGCAGGGTGTACATAGCCGCGTGGGACCCGGGGCTGGACGGCCTGGGGCGCACGAGTAAGAACGTGCCCTGCCCAGTGGGGTTCTCCGTCTACGTACTGGGTGCCAGGGTGCACATGTCGGTGTTCCTCAGGTCGCTGGACGTGTTCGTCGGCCTGCCGTACGACGTGATGGACTTCTCGCTATTGCTCAAGGCGTTCGCCGACGAGCTGGATCTGAACCCTGGTACGCTGAGGACGACGGCGGCGCACGCCCACCTCTACGAACCGCACTGGGAGATGGCTGAGATGTGTCTGACGCAGACACCGGTGGTACCTCAGTTTGAGATGCCGAGCCTGAAGGTGCTACGCATCCCCGTGTACAAGGACGAGTACGTGGAGCAGCTCAAGGCGGAGGCTGCTAAGTATCAGTGGCCGAAGTACAACCCAAGGCCGGAGGTGGTGGAATGAACCCGACTATAGAGGGCCTGAGCAGCACGTGGGACCTGAGGTTCGTCGCGATGGCCTACCTGATAGCAACGTGGTCGAAGGACCCCGACGCACAGGTGGGCGCGGTGATCGTGTCGCCCAGCACTCGGCAGTTCACAGCCGGGTACAACGGCTTCGTAGCAGGGGACGACGACCACTACATGGGCATAAGTATGCAGACCAAATTGGACCGCACGGTGCACGCGGAGATGAACGCCGTGCTCAACGCCAGGCGGAGCGTCGAGGGCTGGACTCTGTACTCGACCAAGTTCCCGTGTCTGGCCTGCGCCAACGCGATGATCCAGGCTGGAGTGGCCCGGGTGGTCGCCAAGATACCGGACGCAGGCAAGTGGACGGACACGCAGAAGCAGGCCGGAGGAACACTAACGGGTATGGACGTGGCGGTCCTCACGTACTCGGAAGGCAACGAGTGAGGACCTACACTGCCAACGAGCTGCAGGACCTAGTCGACCTAGCTTACGCCCGGGGTCTGGCTGACGGTAAGAACCTGGCCCCAGACGTCAGGACGACCCCGCCACTCCTGGTCGAGCTCATAGACCATCCGCTTGACGGTGGGCCTAAAAGGTCCTCGGGCTCCTGTGAGCTCCCGTAGGGACACCGGACCATTGGAGCTAAGAGGTAAGTACTATATGGCCTAAAAGGTCCTAGAATGGACCCCGGAAGGCCTCGTAGAAGGTTGCACAGACTCCTGTGGAGTCCCGTGCTGCGTCCGGCCGAGGTGGCTGGTACGTATAGATAGAGGAGAAAAGGAGATGATGTGTAGGTTCAAAGGCTGTCCCAACGAGGCCGACTTCCTGATACTGCGGGTCTGTAGGACCTGCTACTCAGGACTCAGGTACTGGGAAGGACGTAGCCGGGCAGACAAGCGGTCCCGACAGGATCAGCTCGTCAAGCTCACTTCACGCATGCGCTACATGGTAGAGGCTAATCAGCCACTAGCGCGAAACAAGAGGAGATAGGCGATGTACAAGATCACCATAGAGGGCCTTAAGCCCAAGCAGTTGCTCAGCGTCCTAGATAGCCTGCCGAGCAGCGTGAGTATACAGGTCACCAATTCTGAGAAGTACGAATCGGGATGGGTCGACCCTAGGAAGAATGGGCACTCACAACCGACCGACCTCATGCTGTCACTTACCGGTAAGAAAGCCGCCAAGGGCTCTATCCGCGAGAAGGTACTACAGGCCTTGGAGCGTATGGAGAAGAAGCATGGCGTCGGCACGGTCGATCGCAAGGCACTGAAGAAGCAGTGCGACAAAACTGGTATAGACGCTCAGATACTATACCAGCTCATTCGGGGCGACTACATCAAGGAGGGTTAATCCCGATAGCCCGGTCTCTCACGCAGCCTGAACCCTGTACCGCTCTGGCTCGGGCTGCGTCCACCGCCCATCATACTCAGCGGCCCACGCATCTGTCTACCAGCAGTCTGCTGTATAGGATTAGGCCTGCGACCCATAGGTCTACCTTGACCTGGACGTCCACCCGGACCACCCGGTCTGCGCATCTGTCCGCCAGGACCACCAGGCCTGCGCATCTGTCCGCCAGGACCTCCTGGTCTGCCTTGCATACGGTTACCGCCGAAGCGTGACAGTGGTCCACGCACTGGTCTACCGGGTCCGCCACCACCACCACCACCAGGCACGCGTCCCATTGCCGGTGGGCCTAACATCTGTGTAGGTGACGCAGTAGGTATACCGCCTCCGGCGTACCCGCCGTGGGAGTATCTTCCGCTGGGTCTCATCATAGGTGGTCTCATCTCATCTCTCCTCTACCTTCGTGTTGACATCATCATCTCTGCAGTCGGACTAATGCGTTCTCTGTCCAGCTGCTCCGTTTTCCTACGCGTCTGGTCTGCCGTACTGCGCCGCGCTTCAAGCTCCAAGGCATCCAACTCAACGGACCGTAGCTGGTCCTCCTCACTCCAGTCCGTGAACGGTATGCCTTGGTCGCGGAACGTATCGAACCGCGCCCGGTCGTCTGCCGCCCTCTCAGCTCTGAGTGCCGGATCCAATAGACCCACGCCCATAGCCGTGCCGATCGCCGTACCTCCGGCGTAGTTGACCACCTTGGGCTCTATCACAGGTACTATCGCTTCCGATAGGAAGCGCCCCGGCTTGCGTATGACCGCCGGAATACGCTGTGCTGCGTTACCCACCCCGCGCAGAAGCTGGGGCAGCTTAGGAATCTTAGCTGCGACCTTCATAGCCAGTGCACCGGCCCTAGCAGGCCAGACCGGAACCTGACCCAACATTATACCGAGGAACTCAGCCGAGTGTTCCAACGCACCCTCCGACGCATCCAAGCCGAGGTCCCCAAAGATGTCCTCCTGCATGAGGTCGAACCTGGCCATGGCCCTGTCGGTCGTCTCAGTGCGTTTGCCGAACGCACCCATAGCCTCGCCGGCCATGGCCGTGTACTCGTCTATGATACCCGGGCGGAACCCCTGCTCATGCCCTTCCGCGTACTGCTGTCGCATACCGGCCGGCACGAGCGCAAGTGGCAGCACCCACTGAGCCTCGCCTGTCTCCTCGTCGAGTGTCTTCCACTGACTGCTGAACCCGGCATACACCCTAGCCAGCGGTCTGTGGTCACTCAGCAGGGCCTGGTCTATCTCGATGGCCCTCTCTATCTCCTGATCGAGCTCCTCCATATCACGTCGCAGCACGTCCAGCGGATCAGTGCTCTCGGCCACGCTGCTGCCACCGACCAGACCGCCGCGAGCAAAGCCTAGGCCCTCAGGGTTTACTTCCTCACCATGTTCTAGCTTCACTAGTCTCTTAACCATCTCAGGTGTCAGCACGACCGCCTCCTGTAGATTCTCCGGTGCTACCGGCTTGTTGCGTTTCCACCACTGGCCGATATTGTTGGCCTGTGTCATAGGGTCGGCGTCATCTAAGTCCCACTCCGATGCAGTGCGAAACGGGATTACACTGATCTTACCGGAGCCCATAGTCTGATTGAACTCCCAATCCATCCTGGCTGCACCACGTAGTGCGTCCGTCAGACTGTCATAGGCATAGACGTCACCAGCACTGTATGCCTCACCGCCCTCGCCCTTAGTCCAGTTAGAACCCTCGCCCAGCATGGGGCTGATACCCTTCTCCTTTATCTGTGATACTCTATTCGTGAACGTGATGTGATACATCAGTCTGCCTAACGTACCTACACGCCCGCCGCGAGCAAAGTCTTCTGGGCCTTCCACTGCCCCTTGCATGTCGGACGTCTTGCCGCTGCGCGGGTCCGCCTCCAGGTCCCACGGGCCGTAATGCTTCTTATGCGCGGCTTTTATCATCATCTCCTCCGCCGTGTACTCCACCGCGCCGTCGACCTGCCCTATACCGCGGAACAGTGGCGCTGGCATCTCCAGCGGCTTGGCCATTCGCTCAGCCGTGCCGACGTCGATCGCGGTGCGTGATAGCGCGTCCGCCTGCATCGGCTCTAGGGACTCGGTCCCTGGTATGAGCTTGCCCTTGCGTTCGACCCAACCGTGCTCGAACCGCACGCCTTCCAAGTCACCTTTACCGCTGACCCAGGCGTGCACCAGCCTCAGGCTATCATCATCCGAATGGTCCATCATATACCGGTAGCTGTTCTGGAAGCACTCGCCGCACGCCTTGATCGCCGCGCCTACCGCGCCGACGCGACCGCCACGGGCGAAGGGCTCCGTACCAGCAGCCTCACGGGCGTCCCACCCCGGATTAGTTTCGAAGTAGTCCGTGTCGTACCCCTGCTCTCCCAGCTTGTACTTGAGGGCCTCCCACTGTTCCGCGGCCTCATCACTCTCCTCTACTGTAAGCCGCTCTATCTCTTCTTTGAGAGAGGCGTCCCAGTCAGGGTGGTCCTCCAATCGCTTTAGCGCCGCCCTGCCACCAGGAAGTGGCCTACTCGCTTGTAGTTCACCATAAAGCCGCTTCACCTCTCCTTGTAAACCTGGCAGGTCGTAACCCTCTTCGATTTGAGCGTCCAACACGTCTTCTATGGCGTATATCTCGCTCTCAGTGAATGGCTGGTCAACGTCAGTTATAGCTGCAGCTGATTCGTAGCTGTCTAAGGCTTTCCTATTCTGAACATAGAACTCAGGGTCTTCTAGAATGGTATCTTGCAGGTTATCTATCTCGTCATCCAACCATGACCTTATGCGTACGCGGTATCGTGGAGAGATGTTACCCCACTTGAAACTCCGCGCGAGTACGTCACTCTGTACCTCCTCTATGATGTGCGCCTTCCCCGCGACCTTCGGCGTCGCAGCGGTGAGCAGCGCCTCTACCGGGCTGGTCGGCACGAGCGTCGACGCCATGCCCTCTATGAACGTGCGTCTGGACACGTTGCCCATCTTGTCAGACAGTGCCTTTAGGTTCTCTTCCAGGGCAGTCAGTGTTGCGTCATCCAGACCTTCCAAGTTTTCGAGCTTTGTGGCTAGCTCGCTGAACGTCTCGCTCGTGTCGATGGGAGCCAGCTCCCGGCCAGTGCCTACCACCTCTGGAGTACCCAGCTCCTCGCGCAGTATCTTCAGTCGCTCGGCGACCGCTGCAGCTAGACCGACGCGACCGCCGCGTGCGAAGAGACTGACGCCATGCTCGTTGACCAGTGCACGTACCTCTGGTGTGATCTTCAGCGCGGGGAACGTGTTCATCTGACCAGTAGCAGTATCAGCTGAGTACATAGCCTCTGTATACCAGTCCCACAGCATATCGAAATCTGCATGTATGTCACCAGGTGGGCGTGCCTCAGAGGTAGCACCTGACGCCACGGCGCGTGCAGCATCCTCCTTCGTTATGCCGCCGCTGACGCGGTTCATACCACGCTCCCACTGTGGCATCAGTTCTGTAGCAAATTTCTTATCGAATACCTCCATCAGGCTGAGTTCCATCTCCCCCACTTTATCCTGTATCTGGTCAACCAGTGCTTGGAACGCCTTTGCCTTTGCCTCTGGGTAATCAGGTACCTGGGCTACCATGTTACTGCGCATATCTATGGCCGATTGGTTAATGTGACCTAGGATCATACCCAGGTCGTCCTCCTGATTTATGTCGGTGATGTCGTTTATGAACTCGTACACCATGTCCATCATGTGTTCTGGGCTCTCGGCTTCCAACTCCTGCATAGCGAAAGGCCGTATGTCTTTGGCTGAGCCCATACCAGTACCGTTTATATCTACCACTTCAGCACGCACCAACCTAGCCAGCTTCTTCAGCTCACCCAGGTAGACTTGGTCATAGAAATGCTGGGATGCAGCTGCGTCGGCTTCGTCCATACCACCTTCGTACCGCGTTATTTGGTGCTGGCCGCGCGTCAACGCGAGGTATTCCTCACCGTCACGTACGGCGTTCAGCAGCTGCTTGCGCAGTTCTAGTCCGGCATACTCACCCGGATTCTTGAACGGCACGTCCGGCGACTTTAATCCGAGGGCTTGTATGCGTGCGTCCCTAGCGGCTATCTCTGCACTTGTAGAATCAGCGCCTAATAGATCACTCTGCAAACCAAGTAGTTCATCCTCCTCGTCAGGAGTTATGTAGCCACGTCTGGGTGCTCTGGCAGAGATACTGTCGCGAGCCTCTTGCCTTGCCGCTTGGAACCCCCTGATCTGCTTATTTATATCACCCCTCACATAGTTGACCCGAGCTTGTCGGGTCTCAGAACTCATGGTACTGAAAGACTGTTCTGCCTCGCGTAGTTCTTTAGATAGCTGCTGTATGCGATTGCCATAGTCTTTGTCCATAAGTCGCTCTTCAGACGTAGCGACGTTCTCCCATGGTTGACGTCTGGTGGCATTGCGATGCACGTCCGACTGTATCTCCTCCACTAGCCGTACCCTGCCGACGCCCGGTATATCGTGCGACGACGTACGGGACCAGGATAAAGTATTCTTATTAAAGTGTGTGCCGACGGTTGGGTCTCTGTAGTCCAGCTCAATCAGGGAAGTAACGCTCTCCTCATAAGCAGAGTCTGTCGACTGGTGAGATAGGCGGCGGTCCATATCCGGGCCGTAGCTCGCCTTGCGTATGTCTATCCTAGACTCAGCACCGCGCAGTAAGTCTTGTTCTGCCAACTCCGGGAACATAAAGTCCAAAGAGTTACCGCCTGACTCTATCCCCACGTCCAATCCGAACTCACTACGGTTGATGTACAGTCTATTCAGCACCTCTTCCTTGGTGTGCGACTCAGGCGCTGCGTGCCTCAGTGTCATTATGAGGCCGGCGTCATCCAACTCGGCACGCTTCAGGGAGAACTGCATCGGCCCCCGCCTCAGCACCCTGCCCGCGCTGAGGTAACTCTCCCACCGGTCGGCCGTCGCGGTCTCGAACGGCGCGTCCCGCACTAGCTCGTCGAGTACGGAGAACATACCTGGCTGCGGTGCGTTAGAACGCTCGTACTCTTTAAGCCGTTTCAACGCAGCATCTATGACACCGACGCGGCCACCCCTGGCGAAGAGCTGTAGCCCATGCTTCTCGACCTGCTTGCGTACATCATCGGTTATCTTCAACGCGGGGAACGAGCGGAGCTGGTCGACATTTACCATAATAGGAGGCATAGCATCCACGTATATGTCCCACAGCCTGGACAGGCTGTCCTGTATGTCACCAGTGGGGTAGTCCCTGTCACTTACATGTGTTAGGCGGTCTACGGTCCGGTTCCACTCCCTGGTATTAGCCGGGGACATGTCGAGCCCGGCTTCCGGTATCAGTGCCTCCAGCTTGGTCTCTATATCTCGCAACTTCTTTGATGTAGTTCTGACCAGCTCTGCGAACTCGCCGTCGTGTGGGCCGTCTGGTATGGCGGTCCGCAGCTCGTCCATGAACTCGAAGAACATAGTCGTGCCCGATGTTACGGAGTCCGCGTCTCCGCCGATGCTGTCACCCACCACACTGTGCACCATACTGGCCATGTCCGTCACGTCTTCTAAGTCGAACTCAGCCATGACTGCCGGGCGTAGGTCTGTATTTGTAGCTATAGTGCCGTCTATGTCTTCGACGTTCGTGCGTAGGAGGCGTGCCAGTCGCTTCAGCTCACCGACGTACACCTTGTCGTAGAAGTGTACGGACGCAGCTCGCTCGGCGTCATCCATAGCATCGCTGTATCTGGAAATCTGGTGCGCGGCGCGGGTCAGCGCGAGCCAGTCATCGCCCTCCTCCACCGCATTGATGAGTTGCTTCCTGAGCTCCAGCGCGGCGTACTCTGCCGGGTCCTTGTAGGGCAGGTCCGGCGACTTGTTGTTCAGCTCGTGGAAGCGCTGCTGGACCGTGTAGTCCGACCTAATTGCTACCGCACTGTTTGCCATGTTGTATATTTCGTCTAGCTCGACCTGCTCAGTGTCGGTAATGTAACCACGCTGTCCGATCCGGGCCCCAACCCTGCCCTGCAGTGCCCTCTGGTCCTCCTCTATGATCTTCAACCGGTTCCTGAGTGCGACCGCCTGGGGATTACCGGTGACACCGAACTGACCGACGTCAGGGTCTGTCTGGTTCAGCTGGTACAGCTCATCGCGTAGGTCCCGGGTCATCTGGCCGAACTCATCCATCTCCAGGTGTTCGTCCGGCGTCGCAGTGGCCTGAAACGTCTGCTTCCTCGTAGCGTTGCGGTGGACGTCAGACTGAATCTCCTCAACGAGTCGCACCCTGCCGACGTCGTCCCAGATGTGTGTCGAGACCCTGGACCACGACAGTGTATCCGGCGTCATGTGCACGCCGACAGTCGGGTCCTTCCAGTTGATCCCGGGGACTTCCGTGACACTCTCTGAGTACGTGGACGCGGGTGACTGATGCGACAGGCGCTTCATCCTCTCGGGTCCCCAAGCCGTGTTGGCGACACCCACGCGTCTCTCGTCACCTATGGTTGCGGCGTTGCTCGCTAGGGAAGCGGCCCTGGGTGGGTGTGACCCGTCTGGGTACCTATTTTCTACAGCGAACCGCGGCCTCTCGCTACGCAGCATGTGTAGTACATCTTCCTTTGTATACGGAGAACGGACCGGTTGTTGCTCTTCAAGCCGTGCCAGTCTGCCTATAAGGTCGGTATGGTCTAATTCGCGTTGCCTCAATGAGAAGTCCGCGCGACCGCGTCTGATAACACGACCAGGTTGTAGGTAGTTATTCCACTCTTCGACTGATGCACGTTCGAACGGTGCCATCTGGACAACCTCGTCCAGCGTGGAGAACAGGCCGGGCTGTACAGACCCGGAGTTCTTCCAGTCTTTGACGCGGTCCGTGAGGTCACGGATGGCTCGTACTATTGGTACCCTACTGGGCATTCAGCTCCTCCGCCTGCTGCCTCAGCGCCTGCATGTCCATGTCCTCCTCCACGTTCTCGACTGTGGCCCTGCCCTGGGCGACCAGCCAGGCGTTGAGCGCCTGCGCGGCGGCGTCCTGCAGCGGTGCCGGGTCTGTGGGCTCCACCATCAGCGCCCTGTACAGCGTCGGGCTGTTGACCGCGTCCTCCATGACCTTCTGGGCCTCGTCGTGCGTGAACTTGGTCAGTATGCGCCTGGCCCTGTTGGAGAACCACTGCGCCAGCACGAACCCACCGCCCATGCCCACGTTGGCCTTCCTGGACAGCGACGCGGCGTGGTGTACGCTGAAGAGGGTGACCATCAGCTCCGCGATGCTGGACGGCCCGTCCTCGAACAGCCTGTCCACCGCGGCAGGCGACGCCCGCTCCATCCTCGACAGCAGACGCGCTATGGAGTCCAGCCTCTGGGTGGCGGCGCTGGTCAGGCCGAGCGCCCTGGCGGTCCTGTCGTACTTGGCCAGGTTGGCCTGCAGCAGGCTGCCGGACGTGACCTCTATGACCCTGTCGCCGGCCTGCTGGAGCTCTGGGGCTATGGACCTGCGGAACATGGACTCCACGAACTGACTCTGCATGTCGGCCAGGTCCTCTGGGTTCATGTCCTGCACCGTGCGCGCCACCTTCCTGGGGTCGTCCAGCATGGAGTCTATCCTCAACCCAGAGTTGGCGAGCGACCTGAGGTCTGTCACGGTGTCGCTGCGCGCGAACCTGCCGCGGCCTGACGCCGTGCGTCTGAGTTCACCCAGCAGGGCGTTGGGGGTCAGGCTCCTGTCCAGCGACCGCTCCAGTGTACTGTCAACTAGTTTGAAGTTCCTGTACCACTGGTCTGTCTGCTTGAGGCTGGCCAGCAGGTCCGGGGGCAACTGGTTGTGCAGCAGCTGGTTGACTCGCTCCTCGGCTATGCGCAGCAGGTCGGCCTCCTCACTGTGGCCGAGCCGGGTCTGTCGCCTGGTCTCCGTGCGTATCTTGCTGCGCATGTTCAGCAGGTCGGCGCTGTCTACGTAGTCGCCGCCGCTGGAGTCAGTGGTGACCTTACGCCGCAGCCGCGTCATCTGGTTGTTCAGCCACCGTGCCACCTTGGCCCGCTCCGCGTCCCCGGCCATCACCCTGTTGGTGTTGGGCACGTTGTCCATCATTTTGGCCAGCGTCGTCCGCCTGTTGCTGGACCCCGTGGGTATAAGCCGCATCCTGACGGGGAAGCCCTTTATCTCTGCGTACAGCGGTGCGAACGCCTTGTATATGCCGTCGACCATCTCGGTAGTGGTGCCTGGCACCACGACGTGGCCGGGCGGCGCGATGCGCTCCACGATGGCGAGCTCCCAGTCCGCCTGGCCACGCGCTGTGGCGAACAGGCCCTTCAATTCCTTCTGGGTACGTGCTATGGCGGCCTCCAGGTCCTGACGTACCTGGCGGTCCATATTGGGATTATCCTCCAGCATGCGCCGTTGCTGGGCCATCAGCCTCTGCTCGCCGAGCAGCTGCGCCGGCGTCACGCCCTCCGGCCAGCCCTCCGGTATGAAATCCTCTGGCCAACCACCCTCTGGCATGTCGCCCAAGAATTCATCCAACTTGGCCACAGCCGCGTCTATGTCCTCAGCCCTGTTCTGCGTCTGCTGCGCCGCACGCATCCTGCCGCCGGTCTTGGAGCCGGGGAATATGTTCATCATGCCCCAGCGGTACGCCCTGCGGCCTATGGCAGGGACGGCCGTCGGCGTCACGCCGCCCACCACGCCCACCACCGTGCTGGCCAGCAGCTGCTCTCCGGTGGACGCGCCGGCCTCGTCGAGTTCGCGCAGGGTGTACCCGGCGGCGGCTGAGCCGACTATCTCACCCGCGGCGAACTGTATCGGGTGCTCCAGAGCGTACTTGGCTATGTCCTCGCCGAGGAACTTGAATATCTGCGCCACGCGAGCGACCCTGCCGCCGCGAGGCCTGGCCCGTTGCCTGGGACCCTCGGTGGCCGGGCTCGGCGACTCTATCGCCATCCGATCCTTGAACCTGTTCTCGTGGAAGTTGGGATCGCCCGCCGCCTTCACGAACGGCAGCAGCATCGCCGGCGCCATCACGGCGCCCGTCCCCACCCACTCGCCGGCGACCTGCACGCCACCCTTCGGCTCCGGCATGTCCCTGGGCTCAACGCCCAGCGTCGCCATGAGGTCCTGTATGCTGTCGCCGCCACCGGGTACCTCGTCCGCGCCGAACCCCGCGCCGTTGAGCACGGCGTTGACGGCGTCCACTGGGATGCCCAGGCTCTGGGATATGCCGTACACCACGCCGGAGCCGAACTCACCCGCCGGAGTGTCCAGCATGGACGCCCGCTGCTCCGCTGAGTCCAGCATGGTGGCGCGACGCTCCGCCAGACTCAGTATATCCTGACGTCGCTGGTCTGCGGTCTGCGCCTGCGCCTCCAGCTCGGCCGCGCGCTCGCGGGCCTCGTCCAGTAGTTGCTGCTGCCGGACGTCGGGCTGTACCGCGCCGCCCTGCTGGTATCTCTGTCGAGCCATTATGGGAAGTCCTCCGCTGTCGTGGGCCGCACGTAGGTGGGATCAGAACTCCCGCTCAGGTCGATGTACTCCTGCTGCGCGGTCCCACTCATAGCATTCCACAGCCTCGTCGGCACCTCCTCAGGCCTGGGCAGTCCTGTCCTGCCGCCGAGGCCGCCGTCGGTGTATGGTTCCTCGCCTGACCTGTCCCTCATCTCTATAGGCACGCCCAACGTATTAAGAAACCGCACCAGTTGTAACGCGTTCTCACGTTGGTCACGCTGCTGCTGTGGTGACAGTCGGGTGTCCTGGCCGTCCCTGGCGGCGTCGACGAAGTAGTCCCACAGTGACTGGTCGAGCACTATCATCCGCTCGCGCATCATCTTCGGCGTGTCCGTTGCCGATGGATTCATACCGGCATCCTCCAGCGCCATCAGCACGAGCTGTACTGGCATCCTAGGATTGTCTATCAGTACACGCGCCAGCCGCCTGGACGCGATCCTCAGACCCTGCCGACCCTGTATGGTCTTCCTCGCGACGCGCCCGCCGAACAGGCTGGATACGAACGACAGGCCCATACGTATGTTGGCCCATGGTCCTGTGGCAGCGCCGGCCATAGTCCACAGGTCTTCGCCCTCGTCCATACGCTGTATGGCAGACTGCGTGGAGGCTATGTCGTCGTCGTTCAGCTCCACAGGCTGACCAGTAGTCGGGTCGGTGGGTATAGTCGCGTTCGGGTCAATTGGCTGAGCCGAGCGGTCATACAGTCCCGCCTCCCGCATGGCGTCTTGTACCTCCTGCGGCGCAAACCGCAGTAGGTCCAGCACCTGGCTATACGGCACGAGGTGTGTCTCCTCGTTCAGCAGGTTAGTGAAGATGACGTCGCCGGTGGTAGGCTGCAGTTCCAGGTCCATATACCCGTCGACGAGCGCCATGGCGGTCGGCTCATCCTTTTGCCACAGCCGCATCACGTCAGCTATCTTGATCGCCCTGAGCTCCCCAGACCTGCCGCCGAAACCTACACCAGAACCTGCTGAGGCCTCCCGGCCGAATATCTTCAGGGCCTCCTCGGCCATACTGGCTTCTATTCCGCGCTCCAGTTCCGCGAGAGACAACCGCGCCGCCGTGACGTCCGACCCCAGCGTCGCCTCGGCTATGTCGAGCTCGCTGTACCGTGCGTCCCTGTCCATCTCGAACTCGTCACGCCTGGCCGCCAGCGGCGCCAGACGCTCAGAAACGTTCGACGCAGTCTCACCGAACGACCCGGTCCTCGTGGGGGCACCCAGACCAGCCGAGATGGCCAGGAGTTGCTCGCCCCTACTGACGCCCTTCTGACCGGCCAGACGCTGCCTGGCCTGCCTGAGGGCTCCACGCACGGCCTCCTGACGCTCCTCCATATCGCTGAGGGCTTCCTGGGAGGCCTCCTTGGCCTCAGAATCACCCTCCAGGTACTCGTCCATAATGCGCCTGGCATAGGCCAACGCATCAGGCGACGCACCCTGCTGGCTGAAGACCTCCCGCAGGTAGTCCTGTACTTGGTCGGCTGTCGTAGCCATTAGCTATACTCTCCTTGGGACAGTGGGCCCCTCACTATGCCGCCCCTAGCATCATTTCTACCCTGCCACAAGTCCCACGCACCGGCCAGCCCGGTCACTACGGAGCCGAACTGCGACAGCGGCGACGGCTGGTATATCTCAGCCGGACCTGTGCTTGAGGTCGACGTAGTCCTGGACGTCGGCATCCCGCGGACGACGGTAGACATCCAATCGATCGTGTCGCGTGGGTAGTCACGCTGCTCGCTGAAGTCACGGTACGCCAGGTCAGCGCTGCGCTGCCCCAGGTTCTGCCTCTCGCGGCCGACCGCCTCCAGCGAGGCCGCGTCGGTGTAGCCCAGCCTGCTGGTCTGATCGGCGAGCGTCGCCTCCTGCCTGCCTGCCCGCAGTCCGAGCTCCCCACCCGCGAGGTCCAACTCGCCGGCCGTCTGCCCCAGTGCGCCCTGCCTGGCGGCGTCGGTCTGGAAGAACTGTCCGGCTTGCCCGTACGCGCCGCTGAGCGCGGCGAGCTGCTGTTCGGTCAGGCCCTCGTTGAAGTCGCGCGTGGCACGTCCTGCCATATCCATCATACGGTCGGACCCGAAGTGCCCAGCCCTGGTGAACGCATCCTGCAGTGATGGCAGCGTGCGCTCCTCGAACCCGCGTCGGGCGATAGTCTCCTGCCTGTTCAGTACGTGCCCTATGAACGGATCCATGTACTCGCCGATCTGTCCGGGCAGCCTCTGGTTAGCCGCGTCCAGGTAGGGCTGCGCGGTGCTCAGCGGGTCGACCTCTCCGGCTGCCTGCGTCAACGCTCCGGCCCGTTCCAGGCCGGGCTGCCATGCGCCGATGTTGTCATCGATCATGCCATAGGCCTGCTCCTGCTCGTCGGTGAACCCGGCTATCCTGGCACCGGGGTAAGTCTGATACTCCTCACCGCCTATGGCATTGGCGCGGGCTATCGTCCCCTGCACGTAGTCGGACAGCCACCTGGGCATACCCTCGACCGTCTGGCCTGAACTGGTGACCGACGGGGGCGGGCTGCCCTCGAATAGGAAGTCTGCAACACCACTCATCGCTTGACCCTCTCGTATCTGAACTGCCTGAGCAGCTCTGGATTTATGTCAGGGTGCTCGCGCACCCGCTCTTCCATCTCATCGTCGCTGAGCCTGCGCCCGGGCCCGGACATGTGCATGGTCGGCTCTGCCACAACGCGGCCGCCCTTGAACATCAGCCTGGTCAACGCGCGTCCGACGTCCCCGCCCCTGGCTATCTCCACCTTGGCGACGTCGTAGCTGCCCGGTGTCATGGCGTTCATCTGGCCCTGCAGCTGCTTGGCCCTGATGTTGATACCGCCACTCAGCGCCCGCTGCAGTTCAGCCGCCAGCCTCTTCAGCCTTGTCAGTGCACTGCCCTTCATGTTGAAGTTGGCCACCTTGGACGCCTTGGGCGTGCCGCCCTTCGCCATGTACTGTTCGGGTCGCTTCGCCGCGGCGCTGAACTCGCCCTTGGATAGGCCCTCGCCCTTGTGCTTGCGCAGGTTGGACCGCATCTCGTCGAGACGCCTGGCGCCCTCGCTGGTGGAGCCGTCGCCGAGCAGCGCCACCGTCTCAGAGTCCATGACGTACTCGCCGTCAGACAGCTGTGCCGGTATGTCGTCCGACCTGCCGGAGCCCGGACCCATGAAGAGACGCATCCGCTCCGTTGGGGCACCGGACGGTCCGCCTACGCCGAACAGCGCCAACCCACCACGTGCATATAAAGGTATGTCATATTCATCATAGTCATACGTACCCGGAGGCGGCAGGGAGTCCACATCGTCCGGCGGAGGCGGGTTGGTCGGTGGTATCAGGTTCCCCGAGAAGAACCTGTGCTCGTAGTTCACTGGAGCGTTCTCCTGTCCATACGTGAAGTAATGTGACGGGTCGTCCAGGCCTGTTACTTCCCTCTTGAAGTCCAGCTGTGGCAGCGGGTCATTGTACCCAGGTGGTAGCGCGAGTGGCGCCGCACCTTCATATTCAGGAGGGTCCACGCTACCAAGGCCGGCCAGTAGTCCGATGCCAGTTGCGATGTTCCTCCACCGCCAGGTGCCAGTGGACTGGTCATATATTAGGTCACCGAACGCGCTACCGAGCCCTGCCAAGAAGCCACCGCCACCGTCGTCCTCCTCTTCACGTTCTATTTCTTCCCCCGTCTCTGGGTCTATCTGGTTTGGAATATCCCCCAGGTCGAAGAGTAGGTCGTCAGGTGTTATGTCGTCGTCACCATCACCTTCTATAGACTCTCCAGTCTCTGGGTCGACTGGCGTACCGCCATATTCTTCCGGATCTATTGTAGTCAAGTCATCTGGTATGGCATCATCCAGCACATTATCTATTACATCGTCTACTGTGTCTAACGGATCGGGCTGCGTGTTTACGACTTCAGCAGGCGGAGTCCCCGTAACTGGGTCTGGTGTTCCGCCTAACTCACTTTCAAGACCATGGTAGTTATCCAGATAAAGATCTAGTGCATGCTGCCAACTAACCTGGTCTGGGAAGTCTGCCTGACGAGGCGGTGAACCGATCTGCTCCACTATCGCATCGTGTATGGGGTCCCCATCCAGAGAGGTCGTGGGCGCATCCTCTGCACCAACGACAGGCGTAGTAGTGCCCGGCTGGACCGTTATGGGAGTGTCGTCTACTACTCCCGGGGTATCTGTGGTGGGCTGGCCTGTTACTGGGTCGACCGTTACCGGGTCGTTCACCACCGGGTGTGGATCTACCAAGTCCTCACCAGTGGGGACATAGTCTGCATCGCCGACGGGTTGTACATCCAGAGGCGCATCCAATGTAGTATCGCTGCCTGTGATGGGGTCGTCATCTACACCCACAGTGACTATGTCGTCCGCTGCCTCTGTCGGATACGGGTCTACCAACTCCTCGTCAGTGGGGATGTAGTCAGCATCACCAGTCAGCACAAGGTCGTTGGCCTCACTCCCAGTCCCATCATCATAGTCCGCTTCACCAACTGTAATTACGTCCGGAGCATCTGTTATGCCAGCAGTAGCGGCCACTATATCGCGTGCAGGCTGGTTGAGCGGGTTCCCGTCTATATCCCAAAGGGGTTCTTCGAACTCTTCCCCATTCTGGACATTAGTTGATGGCTCTTCTAAAGTAATATCTGAAGTAGTATCGGGATCAACGTCAGGCGTTTCATCCTCCGGCAACTGTTGATTAGCCTCCCATTCTTTCATGGCATCTAAGTATTCGTTATATTCCCACTTCCACTCCATGCCAGAATCAAAATCCCTTCTGTCTGGCATTACTGGCTTCGGAGGACCTACGTCAGCAGGAGGCACGGCCTCGTCGAATATAGTATCAGCGCTGCCTGTGCCTGAACCCGTGAATATTTCGTCGCCACCACCCGCAACATCCAAGAGGTCTATCATATCTTGATCGGTAATGATTGGACGACCGTCACCTGTCTGGTTCCCAGCAGTATTTATTTGATCTTGCTCAGTCGTACTTATCGGCTGGTTGACAACTGCGCTGCTGCTGCTGCCGCTACTGCTGCCGCTACCAGTATAACCACTGTTGTTAAAGACAGGTCCAGGTGAGTATTCGGCAGCGATATTTTGGAAGTAGTCGTACTGCTGACCAACATCGTAGAGATTATAACCACCGTAGAAGTAGTAGTCATAATAAAGAAACCTGTACTCTTGTGGCATTAGACTTTGCTCCTCTCTTTCATGAGAGCATAAAATTTCATCTCAGTCTCCAACACTTTCATGACGCGCTCCTTAGCATTATCGTCTGGAAAGTATGTATCGAATGGCTCCGGCTTAACACTGGAAGAGTTTAACCTCGGTAACACTGGGAAGCGTAGACCCGACAGTTCGTATAAGATACGCTTCAGCTCCTCAGCGAAGTTATTAAACCACAGTGGCTCGCACACCAGATGCTCACCACAGTGAAACCAACTCTTCTGCGGGCGAGTAAGTAGTCCGTATTCCATGGGCAACTGCGGATCAGGCTTGTTATGGCCAGGTATGTTTCTATTGAAGTGCGCATGGGCTGACATATAGCGGTCTATGGGGTTCCTCAAGAAGGCATAGCAGTTGTATCCCTTGAGCTGTTCTAAGGTTATGAATCCACCCATGAGAGCATCTGATGGCGTCAGGTGGTCTATAGCTGGGTTTCTCTTAGCGTTACCGGATACGGCATGCAGGCCATAGGCATCCCCTCCTTGAAACCCTTGTGGGTTTGCCGACCAGATAACATCATCATTCGGGTCTGTTGCCATCCTCAACATAAACATGCACGTCGTGGACGCCGTCTTCGGTACTCGGAAGAAGCAGATCTTCTTTGTATGATTTATGTACATGCTATCCTGTCAGTTCCACAGTCTGGAACAGCCTAGAAGCCCACTCCTTCCAATCGTTGAACCAGTATGGGTTAGGTGCGTTGAACCCCAGAGTCCCCCGTCTGCCGACTATGTTCACCGCCCAATCTTGCCACTTATCCGGGTCGTCTAGCTTCTCTATGGGTTCTGAGCTCCCATACAGTAGTGCGAACCGGTCAGACC
>SMVB01030798.1_pt1 | contig 40904 bp, 29 predicted proteins | sample 2456461 | NCBI WGS metagenome assembly SMVB01 (sample SAMN11095934, study PRJNA526329) | marine sediment metagenome | biome: Marine sediment; feature: Surficial sediment; material: Deep marine sediment; isolation source: Hadal surficial sediment | place: Pacific Ocean | collected 2014-05 | depth...
TAGTCAGCATTCCCAGCACTGTCATCGCCAGAGAACCAAACAGGTGAGAAGAAATTATGGCGAAAGCCCAGCTAGATTGCTCACGTAATAACAACATAACGGTTTCGTCGGAGAATGTGAAGAAAGTAGTCAATCCACCCATAAATCCTGTAATAACAAACAGCCGCCCCTCAGGTGGGAGTGTGGTGTTGTAAAAGAAATATTCGGCCGCGATGCCGACAAGATAGCAGCCAACCAGGTTTTCCGCCAGAGTACCAAAGGGAGGCACGGAAAAACAGAATTAAACATCATGCAGAATTCCCATCGCAGCCATGCTACTAATGCCGCGCCCACCCCCATTGCAGTTAACGCATGATACCTACCCATCCATCATCCGAAATTTACTACTAATGTACGAGAATACAGCTAACGATGAGTTTCAGCCATTGTGTGGAAATATTCGCATAAGTATGCGATACGAAAACATGTCTGGATTGTTAGATAACTCTAAAAATTCGTCTCTAATCCTCACCCACCCGTAGCATTTCGGCCGCGTGCTTGCGGGTAGTTTCGGTTATTTCCACGCCACCTAGCATGCGGGCAATTTCTTCGATACGTTCTTGATTCTTAAGTACAGTAATACGACTCAAAATATTTCCGCCATTGGCTCGATCACTTGATTTAACAACCTGCCATTGCTGATCTCCTGCCGAGGCAACTTGCGCCAGATGTGTAACACACATCACTTGACGTTCTGCACCCAATTTTTTTAATAATCCACCAACAATCTCCGCAACACGCCCACCGATACCTGCATCCACTTCATCGAATATCAGCGTCGGTGCCACGCCAACCTTACTGGTGATAACCTGTATCGCCAAGCTAATGCGCGATAGCTCGCCGCCAGAGACAACCTTTGCTAAGGGGCGTAGCGGCAATCCCTGGTGGGGGGAAACCTGGAATTCAATTTGTTCCATACCGTGGGCATTGCCTTGTTCCAGAGATATTTGTATCACGGTAAACTTCCCACCCTCCATTGCTAGAGTCTGCATCGCAGCAGTAACTTGCTGAGTAAGCTTCCTGGCCGCTCCATCTCTCACCACACTCAATTTTTTTGCAAGCTTTAAGTATACGTCTCTCGCTATTGCCTCCTCCTTCGCCATCGCCTCACCATTGCCACCTTGGCTGAATTCTTCCAACCGCTCCTTCACTGTTCTCAACAAATTCGGTAATTCATCCGGAACAACGCGATACTTTCTGGCGGCAGCGTGAACCACGGACAACCGCTCTTCCATTTCCTGTAGGCGCTGCGGATCGAGATCAAGGCGCTGCTGATAATGCCCTAATTCGTAAACTACTTCCTGCAGCTGGATCTGTGCCGACTCTAGCATGTCTAGCATGCCTTTGAGATTGGTATCGTATTGAAGCAACCCATTCAGACGCGAAGTCACAAAATTGATTTGCGTCAGGGAAGCCGACTCACCCTCTGACATAATCTCTAGGCACGCCTGCACAGTCTCTAGTAAGCTTGCAGAATGCGATAGACGGCTGTGATCAGTTTGAAGGGTCTGCCATTCATCAGGTGAAAAATTCAAAGTGGAGAGTTCGCGATTTTGTAACTCCAACTGTTCGTGCTCGCTCACAAATGCGGCAGTATTCTGCTCCCAAGTCATGCGACGCTGCAGCAAACTTTGCCAACGACGATAGCCTGTGGCTACTGCCTGCGCCAACTCGCGACTACCTGAAAACGAATCAAGTAAATCACGTTGAGCTTCACTGTGCAATAAAGATTGATGCTCTTGCTGTCCGTAAATATCCACCAGTTTCTTCCCCGCCGTTCGTAATTGCTGCAAGGTAGCGGGGCGACCATTAATAAAACCGCGGGAACGCCCACCAATTTCTATTACCCGACGCATTAGGCACACACTGTCGTCATCACCGTGGCCTTCTAGATCATTTTTGCGCAACCAGTCTACTAATTCTGGTGATTTACTCACGTCGAACTCTGCACTGATTTCGGCACGCTTACAGCCATTACGCACCTCCCCCACATCACCACGCTCACCCAATGCAAGTGAGAGTGCATCGATCAAGATCGACTTCCCCGCTCCAGTTTCTCCGGTAAGAACGGTGAAACCAGGGACGAACTCCATTTCCATCCGATCAATGATGACAAAATCCTGAATATTCAAAAACCTTAACATGATGGTAGGTTAACAGTTCTTTTTTAGGGAAATCCACTCCAACCAAGCTTTTCTCGCAACATACGGTAGTAGCTATGATTGGAAGAATGCAGAAATCTCACCGAGTGGGGAGAGCGCCATATTACAACTTTATCCCTCTCATCCAAGTCAAAATGAGAGTGACTGTCAGAATGAACACGCGCACCTTCAGTGCGATGCATCAATACTTCCACCGTGGCGTCGGACCCCACCACGATGGGCCGGTTGCTCAGGGTATAGGGACTAACCGGTACCAGCGCAATCAGGTTGAGACTAGGATGCAAAATCGGGCCACCCGATGACAACGCATATGCTGTTGAACCAGTAGGAGTAGCTATAATCAGGCCATCTGAACGTAAAGAGTATACATATTCTCCATCGATGCGTACTTCGAATTCAATCATACCGCCACCAATCCCTCGGTTTACTGCTACATCGTTGAACGCTAGGGCACTAAACAAACTAGCTTCGTTGCGTATCACCTCAGCTGATAGCAACATGCGCCGCTCGGTAACATACTTGCCATCGAGAATGGAACCAAGGGTTTCTAGCATGGTGTCGATAGAAAGGTCGGTGAGAAACCCAAGCCGACCCTGGTTGATGCCTACTAGCGGCACATCGAAAGGTGCAAGCCTACGTGCAATATTAAGCATGGTGCCGTCACCCCCCAGAACGATGGCTAGATCAGCCCGCGCACCGATCTCGTCGAGAGTAAGGATGGGGTATTCTTTCCCTGCAACATGTTGGGCAGTAAGACAGTCCAGCACTACACCAAGATTGCGACTTTCCATATATTGTCCCAGTCGCAGTAGTGGCGTCATGATTTCTGGATTATCGTGCTTGCCAATCAAAGCTATGGTTTTGAATAGAGAACTCATCACTGGACTAAACCTAAAAAACCATTGAACTGAATTGTAGTGGTGTCGTTTTCATGATTAAACCATATTGGACAACAAGTGACAAAGGATTCCAGATTCCGCCGAGTCACACTTGCTTTGCTAATTCCTAGGTCCAAAATCCTTTGTCCTAGTGTAGAATGATCGTATGCTTAATCAGCGTGCCCAAATCTTACTCAAAACACTGGTTGAACGTTATATCAGTGAAGGTCAGCCTGTAGGCTCTCGCGTACTCTCTAAGTTCTCCAAACTGAATCTGAGCCCTGCTACCATACGCAACGTGATGTCTGGCCTTGAGAAAATGGGTTTTGTCACTAGTCCTCACACTTCCTCTGGACGTATCCCTACTCCGCGAGGCTACCGTTTATTTGTGGACACACTACTGGTTGTAAAACCTCTGGACTCAATCGAGATCCATCATCTGGAAAATCAGTTGCCTCCGAATAATCCGTCACGCTTGATCAATTTAGCTTCACAGTTGTTGTCTGAATTGACGCGTTTTGTGGGCGTAGTTGCCACTCCCAAGCGTAGCAACACAGTATTTCGCTATATCGAATTTATGACTCTGTCTGAGAAACGCATTCTACTCATCATTGTCACGCCTAAGGGTGATGTGCAAAACCGAGTACTCTCCACTGACAGAGACTATAGCCGATCAGAATTAGTTGAAGCGACAAACTTCATCAACCAGAATTATGCTGGCTGCACTTTCAAGGAAATCCGCAGCCGTCTTCGGAAAGAGCTAAAAATATTGCATCACGATATGACCAGCCTCATGACCGCAGCTATCGAGGCCAGCAGCGAGGCAATCAATGAGTGTGGTGAGACCATGGTAGTAGCAGGTGAACGCAGGCTGCTTGATGTAGATGATCTATCAAGCAACATGGACAGCTTGAAGAAGCTATTCGCCCTATTCGAGCGAAAAACCGCATTACTGCAATTACTAGAATTTAGCCGCCAGGCACAAGGCGTACAGATATTCATTGGTGGAGAATCGGGCGCAATAACACTGGATGAATTCAGCGTTGTCACTGCGCCCTACGAGGTAGATGGAGAAATTGTCGGCACTGTTGGCGTGATCGGCCCCACACGTATGGCCTACGAACGTGTCATTCCGATTGTAGATGCAACCGCCAAGCTGCTCTCCAACGCGCTGTCGCACCATTGATTAGTTGGACGCGATCCACCACGCTATACCCGTCGTTGATCTAGGAAAGACAGTCTAATTGCCGCAGCAGAAATAAAACTAGACAAATGTCCCCCGAACCTATTTATCAGCATGGCTCTTCTAGCAGGGTTGGTATCCTGTTAGTCAATCTTGGCACCCCAGATGCGCCTACTCCCCGAGCGCTGAGGCCGTACCTTAAGGAATTCCTGAGAAATTCTCGGGTAATTGAAATTTCACGATGGCTCTGGTGGCCAGTCCTTAACGGTTTCATTCTTAACACCCGTCCAAAGAAATCGGCAGAAAAGTATGCGCTAATCTGGACACCAGAAGGTTCACCGCTGAAAGTTCACACTGAACGCCAGACCAGATTGCTGCTGGGCTTCATTGGAGAACGCATTAAGCCAGTACCGTTGGTAGAGTACGCCATGAGTATTGGCAATCCCTCTATTTCCGAGGTTCTAGCACGCATGAAACAACATGGTTGTGAGTGCATTCTGGTGTTGCCACTCTATCCCCAGTACGCTGCCAGCAGCACCGCTGTAGCATTCGATGCAGTGTTCGAACAGTTAAGAAAAATGCGCAATACTCCGGCCATCCGCACAGTTAAACATTATCACGATCATCCTGGCTATATTAATGCTCTAGCACAAAATGTGCGAGATTACTGGACAAAAACCGGAAAACCAGACAAACTGGTCATGAGCTTTCACGGTGTACCACGCTTCACACTGGACAAGGGAGACCCCTATCACTGCGAATGCCAGAAAACTGGGAGGCTGTTGGCCGAGGTACTAAGTCTGGATACAGGCCAATTCCAGATTTGCTTTCAGTCTCGCTTTGGTAATACGGAATGGTTGAAACCCTATACTACGGAAATACTAGAACAACTCGGCAAACAGAACGCTAGACGCATAGATGTTGTTTGCCCTGGCTTTGTCTCTGACTGTCTCGAAACACTGGAAGAAATCGCTATGGAAGGCAGAACCACTTTTGTTCAAGCTGGAGGTCAAGAGTTTCATTACATTCCCTGCCTTAATGAACGCGATGACTGGATACACGCATTAGCCGATATCGCTCTCACTAATTTACAAGGGTGGCTTGGCTTTGAAAAATCAGAAGAGGAAGCTGAACAATCACGACAGCGGGGCCTAAAAATGGGAGCCAAGGAGTAACAAAAGAAACAGCTAGCGAAAAAAGTATAAAAAATACCCTTCACCGAGTTGTTCTACTCAATTTTATCGTGATTTTTACTCTTTCCGCTGTTCTCAAGCCAGCTTCGTATAAGTTGAACAATTCCTGGAACGATAGAAATCAAAACAATGCCAAGGATGAAAAAAGAAAGATTATTCTTCACTATAGGCACATTGCCAAAGAAGTAACCACCGAATATGAAGAAATTGATCCAGAAAAAGCTACCGAACGCGCTATATGTCATGAAACGCGCATAAGCCATTCTTCCAATACCTGCAACAAAGGGGGCAAAAGTACGAATGATGGGTAGGAAACGTGCAAAAATAATAGTCTTTGCGCCATGTTTTTTATAAAATCTGTTGGTCCTTTCCAGGTGCTTACGGTTTAATACGCGCGAATCTGTGCGGGCGAATATCCTGGGACCTAAATAACGCCCAATCCAGTAATTGGTATTGTCACCAGAGAATGCAGCAAGTATGAGAAGTATTACCAGAAACTGAACATTCATCACACCATTTGCTGCGATTGCACCTGCCACAAATAGCAACGAATCCCCTGGTAGAAAGGGCATTATCACCAATCCGGTTTCACAGAAAATAATCAAAAATAGGACGAGATAAATCCAATTTTCATAATTCTGAATCAGCCATATAAGATGGCGGTCCAAATGCAGAACAATATCGATGAATTCGGTAATGAGTTCCAAGACGACCTAAACCTAATAGAGACCTGATAAATCGGTGGCTAAAATTAAGGCAATGCTTCTGCTTCTTTGTCTTTCTTTTCTACCCTGACAAGATCCTCACGCGAAACGCCTAACAGCATGACGATGGGACTCGCCACCAGAACCGCGGAATAAATGCCAAACAGGATTCCGATAGTAAGCGCCAAAGCAAAGTAATGCAGTGCCTCACCACCAAAGAATAGCATTGAGCATACCGCCATCTGGGTGCAGCCGTGGGTAATAATGGTGCGCGACATGGTGCGAGTAATTGCGTTGTTTATAACTTGCGCCACTGGGGCTTTGCGCATCTTACGAAAATTTTCACGTATACGATCGAACACCACTACCGATTCATTCACTGAGTAACCCAGAATCGCTAGTACCGCGGCCAGCACTGTGAGCGAGAATTCCCATTGAAAAAAAGCAAAGAAACCAAGAATGATTACCACGTCATGTAGATTAGCAATGATCGCAGCAACACCAAACTTCCATTCGAAGCGAAACGCCAAGTAAGCGATGATACCTAGGGATACTACTAGCAGCGCGAGCGCACCATTTTCTACTAGCTCTTCACCCACTTGCGGACCAACAAACTCCACCCGGCGCATTTCTACTGTGCTGTCGTCTTGACGTAGTGCCGTCATCACTATCTCGGACAGCTTAGCACTAGATATTTCTGGCTTGGTGGACAGACGTATCAATACGTCTCTAGAGGTACCAAAATTCTGCACGCTGGCATCCGACATCCCAATTTTGGCAAGGGTACCCCGTACTCTGTTAAGGTCAGCAGCCTGAGTATAGCCCACTTCCATCACGGTTCCACCTGTAAAATCGACACCTAGATTTAACCCCTTGGTAACGAGAAAAAATACGGCCACGATGAAGGTTGCCAGTGATATGGTGGTGGTATATTTCCCCCAACTCATGAAGGGAATATCACGTTTGAATCTGAAAAACTCCATCTAGAACCCTTATTCTCTTAAAGAGTAGATTGTTACCCTACTAGCCTTAGGTATCATCGTTTGTCACTCGCTGGCTTCCACACCTGGCCGATAGGAACATGCACTAGTTTTCGACGTTTCCCGTACAGCAGATTAACTATTGCGCGCGAGACCATTACCGCACTAAACATTGAAGTCAGAATGCCTAAACACAGCACTACCGCAAACCCTTTCACCGAGCCAGAACCAAAAGCAAAGAGCGCGAGACCGGCAATCAAGGTAGTGATGTTGGCATCCACTATGGTGCCGAATGCACGCTCGTATCCAGCGTTAATTGCTGCCTGTGGCGAAACACCATTTCGCAACTCGTCGCGAATGCGTTCGTTAATCAGCACATTAGCATCGATTGCCATACCCAACGTAAGGGCGATTGCCGCCATACCGGGGAGTGTCAACGTGGCCTGTAAGATTGAGAGAAGGCCGACCAGAAGCAGCAAATTTACACTGAGTGCCGTTACCGAGATAAAACCGAATATCAAATAATAAGCGGTCATGAAAATAGCGATAGCTGCAAAACCAAATAAAACTGAATTAAAGCCACTAGCGATATTTTCTGCGCCGAGACTCGGGCCTACGGTACGCTCTTCAATAATATCCATGGGCGCAGCTAGCGCACCGGCACGCAGCAACAGCGAAATATCTCTGGCTTCTTCTATAGTCATATTCCCAGTAATCTGCACTCGTCCGCCACCTATCTCCTCCCGTATTACCGGTGCGGTAATAACCTCCTTCTGATTCTTCTCAATCAGTAGAATTGCCATGCGCTTACCAACATTATTTCGAGTCAATTGCTTGAAAATACGCGTGCCATTGCTGTCCAGAGTAATGTGCACTGCCGGCTGATTGTTGTTGTCGAAACCAGGCTGCGCGTCAGTAATGCGCTCTCCTGTCAACATTACCCGTTTTTTCACTAACAATGGACCACCACCGCGCTCAGTGTACAGCTCCGAACCAATGTGACCCTGTCCGCGCAATGCCGAACTCACGTCATGCTCCTCATCAACCATACGCAACTCCAGTGTGGCAGTTCGCCCCAGTATGTCCTTAGCTTTTGCGGTATCCTGCACACCAGGTAATTGCACCACGACACGATCAGCACCAGCCTGCTGAATAATAGGCTCCGCCACACCTAGCTCATTAACACGATTGCGTAGAGTAATAATATTCTGCTGCACGGCAGAGTCCTGCATGCGTATTAATGCTTCTTGCTTAAGGACCACTGCAAGATGAAACTCATCTTCCACATCCTGCTCGCGCAGGCTTAAATCGTCATAATTCTTATTGATCTCGTCACTCGCCGAAGCGCGCGATTCGGCATCACGAAACTTTACGATAATCTGCGAACCTTCCCTATCTAGTCCCTTATAACGGATTTTCTGCTCGCGCAGGCTAGCTCGCATATCGGCGCTATAGCGATCAAGCGATTTGGAAAGCGCACCTTTCATATCCACCTGCAACAAGAAATGCACCCCACCACGCAGATCAAGCCCCAAATACATTGGCAATGCCCCGATATCAGTCAGCCACTGAGGAGAATCGGAGAGTAAATTTAGTGCAACTACATATCCATTACCAAGTGCCGACTGCAACATATCCTTGGCTCTGAGTTGCGTATCAGTATCTGCAAAACGCACCTTGACGCCACCTGCTTCAAGAAACATTCCTCTGGTGGAAATATTGTCTTTTCTCAGCGTATCTTCCACTCGCGCTAGCAGCACAGCATCGGCCTTAACAGTGGTACGCAAGGGCAAGATCTGGACCGCTGGTGATCTTCCATAAAAATTGGGTAGAGCATAAACTAGCCCGAGTAGAACTGAAACCAAGACAATCAGATATTTCCAGAGTGGGTACTGATTCATGGTTTTAGATAGATGCGAATAGAAAGACGATGTGGGAAGAATTACGTTTTTCCCTTTACGTTTCAGCTTTACTGCTGCTGATTATTCCTTTCCGATACTCTTCAATGTTCCTTTCGGCAACAGGGTTTGAATGGCTGTCTTCTGTATTATAACTTCCACGTTTGGGGAAACTTCCAACATTACGTAACTCCCGGTAAGCTTGGTCACCCGTCCTAGTTCGCCGCCGCTTGTTGCTACCTCATCACCCTTCTGAAGCGATTCAACCATCGATTTTTGTTCCTTTACTCGCTTCGTCTGAGGACGAATTACCACAAAGTAAAATATGGCGATGACCAGTACGATCAACGGCAACTCCATTAACATCCCCCCTCCAGATGGGGCGGAATCCTGAGCATAAGCCTCACTAATCAACATAGCATTCTCCGAAGGAGATTTCAAAGGAGGTGCATTTTAGCATGATGCGACATTAGCTTGAAATTCTTGTACGTATTCCGCAAATCGTCCAGTTTCGATGGCGGAGCGAATTTCGCTCATCAATTGTTGGTAGTAATACAAATTATGCAAAGTATTAAGACGCGAACCAAGAATTTCGTGTATCCGCTGTAGATGATGTAGATAGGCACGAGTAAAGTGGCAGCAGGTGTAACAACCACATCGCTCGTCCAGCGGTGCTGTATCCGTTCGATATTGATTGTTACGTAGCTTGAGTATTCCGTTACGTGTGAATAGCCAGCCGTTACGAGCATTACGTGTTGGCAGCACACAGTCAAACATATCCACACCCTGTGAGACAGCGCTGAGGATGTCAGCCGGAGTTCCAACACCCATAAGATAACGTGGCTTATCGACAGGTAATTGTTGGGCAGTATGTTTGAGAATGCGCTGCATATCACCCTTGGGTTCTCCCACTGACAACCCACCTATGGCATAACCATCAAAGTTTATATCCTGCAACCCAGATAGGGATTGATCACGCAAGCTTTCGTGCATTCCACCCTGAATAATGCCAAATAGTGCGTTGGAGTTTCCTCCATCGTCATCATGAGCTCGCCTTGAACGCTCTGCCCAGCGCAGACTCAGTTCCATGGATGTTCGTGCTATCGATTCATCTGCTGGATAAGGCGTACATTCATCAAATATCATTACGATATCGGAATTTAGTGTTCTCTGAATCCGCATGGACTCTTCCGGTGTGAGAAAACATGTATCGCCATTCACCGGCGATTGAAACTTTACCCCTTGTTCGGTGATTTTTCGCATCCTACCTAGGCTGAAAATTTGAAAACCTCCGGAATCAGTCAATATCGGTCCATCCCAGCCCATGAAGCGGTGCAGGCCACCATGCGCATCAATTACGTCTAGACCGGGTCGCAGCCATAGATGAAAAGTGTTGCCAAGTACGATATGCGCGTTAGTTTCTCGCAATTCTTCTGGTGACAGCGCCTTCACTACACCATAGGTACCCACTGGTATGAAGGCCGGTGTTTCTACCTTGCCATGGGCCAAAGTTAGGGTACCGCGGCGAACTATGCCGTCACCAGAGTGCACTTCAAATCTCACGTTTCCCTTTCGATTAGCATAGCGTCACCATAACTGAGAAATCGATAGCACCCATCTACCGCATGCTGATATGCACGACAGATATTTTCCGGGCCACCAAATGCAGATACCAGCATTAGTAGGGTGGAGCGAGGTAAATGAAAATTTGTTAGCAATCGTTCGACTACACACAAGCGGTAACCCGGCGTGACGAAAATATCGGTGTTACCATAGCTAGGTATTAAATCACCACCACCAGCCTCAGCCGCCGCTTCCAATGCTCGCAGCGATGTCGTTCCAACTGCTAGCACTCGTCCGCCAGAAGTCTTTGCAAGTCGGATAGCTTCCACCGTTTCTTCTGGAACATGAAAAATCTCTCTGTGCATTTTGTGATCGATAATGTTTTCTACTTTCACTGGCTGAAATGTACCCGCACCTATATGTAACGTTACATATGTAATTACTACCCCCATTCTTCGCAATCTTGACAGCATGACCTCATCAAAATGTAACCCTGCAGTCGGTGCTGCTACAGCACCATTCTCTCTCGCATAGACCGTCTGGTAACGTATCTCGTCCACCTGTGTCACCTCCCGCGGCATGTAAGGTGGCAACGGTAGGCTGCCGTGACGATCAAGCAGTTCGACAACCGTATCCTCGTGATCAAAACGTAAGGTATAAAAATCATGCTCACGCTCTAATACTGTCACCGGGATCACTCCAGCAAGAATAAGCCTAGAACTAGGCCGAGGGGGGTGGTTTGCACGTATCATCGCAAGCACACAATGCTCATCCAGGACGCGCTCCACCATAACCTCTAACTTTCCACCGCTATCTTTCACACCGAACAAACGTGCTTTAATGACACGTGTGTCATTAAATACCATCACGTCGCCAGACCGCAAATATTGAGGGAGGTCGACAAACATCGCATCCCGCAGTGCATCTCTCCCGCTATCAAGATATAACATTCGACTACCTGTACGTTGTCTGATGGGAAACTGCGCAATGAGTTCTGGTGGAAGAGAAAAATCAAAATCCTGAATCTTCATCCGATACATTATACCGGCGCTCTGCACTTTGACCCACCTAAGTTGCGGCTTCCTAGGTTTTCAGTGATAGTTGAGATCTAGTAGTCGTAAAGAAATGAGAAAAATTATCCGGAAGAATAGTATTTGTGATACATGAAACGCAAAATACGCGTGTACTGCACTATCATTAGCTATCGTATTATGAACCCTGAAATAGAATGGATGAATAACATTGTAGTAATGGGCGCTTTCCTACTAGTAAGTGGAGGAGTGTATGCACAAGAAAATCCACGATTACAAACATTCTGCTCTCACCGTTCACGATCAGTGGTTACACTGAAGCATATTATTCTGTTGATCTTAGTAAATCTTTTAATGACAGGAAATCATCATTCTTCGTAAGCTGCAACAGAAATGATGAGCCGGCAGCAAACTTAGCCTTTTTAAAACATCATACGATACTGAAAATATCAAAGCCAATTTTGCACTAGCCGTAGGCACCTATGCCTGCCAATTATGTGGCAGAATCTGGTTTGTTGAAAAATTTCTATGACGGCAGTGTCGCCATAAAACTTTCAAAAGAAAATAATCTATGGCTTGAGACAGGTGTTTTTTCTTCCCACATTGGATTCGAAAGTGCCGAAGCTAAGAACAACTGAATTTTAACCAGAAGTATCGAAGCTGAAAATAGTCCCTATTATGAATCTGGCACAAAAATTAGCCATACTCAAAAGATGGAAAATGGTTCTTGAGTGCGTTAATTCTGAGTGGTTGGCAACGTATTCAGCCTGTGGATGAGAATACTCTTCCTTTATTTGGTACGCAAATTACTTGTAGCTCCTCCTTAAAAATAACTTTAAATAACCGCACTTTTTTGGTACCGACACGCCTGATTGTATGAGGCTGATTCGCTACTTTGACGATTTCTATGGCATTTTCAGACTGAATAATAAGCTCGCGACAACCATCCGTTTTGATATTTGTATCCAACAAAAAAGGTTCGTCGGCCATGCATACATGGTTCAAACCGATAACCATCTTACGATATACACCGACAGCAATAACTGCTATTACAATAAGTGCGGAATATTATAATGACAAGAATAATGTGATCGTCTCTACTAACTCGCCTAATAACTTTAGGACATGAAGCTTCTAAACCAATTTTGATTGGCGTATCACCAAAAATTACTCTAGAGAGTTGAAGAAAGAACGTTGGTTAGCAAAGATAATATTTTACCAAGCTAAACGGCATCACTACGGATAGCAAGACATCTTTGACGATAGCACTGGCTAAGAGTTACTAATTACATTGGACAAAGTAATTGATAGGGGGTTATCCTCAAATTTTTCTTGGACCGCTATCTGATTGCTCCGGATTGGCATACCAAATCTTATTCCCATACGGTGTACCTCTATTCGTTATTACGACTGTCTGGTTAAGTTACGATTTATTTATATTGTTTGCAGTGTGTGAAGATCCCGCTCAACATGGGAGAAATGATGGGTCATATCTTTAATTAGGTTATGAGCGACCTTTTTGTTCCACCAGTTGATTCTCTCTAAAACATTAATCGCTTTTTCTATAAATGAGTTTTTAAAACCTCAAGGCTATTAAACACTTGGAGATAGAAAGCTAACAATGATTCATCTGGCTCTTCGCGCATTTTTCTTGTTGCCTCATTTATCCCTTTTAAGGGTGTAACTAGATGTTTATAGTCAAGGAGGATCTTGGCTTCGTCCATATTAACTTAATCCATATTTAATCAAATCCTAGAATAATCGAAGAATTGTTGAACAAGCTAAGTGAAAAATCAATTAAAGGTTAATCGAAAATAGAAAAAATCTTGTTTAGCTATATCGTACAAATTAATTTTTTCTACCCTAAAACATCCGTGCAATATTTGTGCCTCAATAAATTATTACATAATATCAACAACTTTATAATGCTCTATCATTGAAAATGTATTTTTCTCTACATATTTTGGTGTTATACCAATAACGATACCCATATTTTACATGGCTCTAAAAAACGAAGCAGTAGGAAAGAGCATCGATTTATTATATTGAGAACATAAGTGCGCGCACCCTATTCCGTTCGAAATTTGTTAACACTGAAACCAACATTCTTACCATAGTCTGAGTTACAATCAATCGTACACTCCACAGATTTTTTATCTTATTTGTAAGCCGCAATATACTGATAAATAATAATCTTCAAAGATTCTAATCAACGGGAAAAAATTTGCCGGGATGGCGGAATTGGTAGACGCACGGGACTCAAAATCCCGCGATGGTGACATCATGGGGGTTCGATTCCCCCTCTCGGTACCAGAAAATACAAGGCTCCACAAAGATAAAGATCGTTTCTGTTTTCACGCTACTTCACAAATTTGGCACGCTCGCATAAGAAATTCCCAAAACCAACTTACCGAATCTTCGATATCTGCCCTTCTCAACCTGTGGATAACTACCCATTCTAGCCTTTACAGTGCCATGAATGTGCCACGAACATAATGGCACACTGCTAATCAGTGCAGAAAACTCTCGATTGCAGATTGCACCAGCCGAAACTAACTCACGCTCCAGTCAAAACTGACTTACGCATCAGTCGAAACTGACTTACATAGAGAAGGAGAATTAAGGCGTTTGGTTTATCTAGTAAATGGCCATACATGCTTTAGCCAAGAAGACTATGAGGGAATCTTAACTCATGCATTAGACGATCCTTTTAGCGCTCTAATCTATTTTATAACTCTAGCGAGGCAGGCAGTACCCTATTACACAAAATACGCTAAGGAATATGATCCATTTCGACTATTGGCATTAATAAAGAGACACGGACAGGAAACACACTAATTAGGAGCAATCATGCAATTTTAATTAGGGTACTAAGCCAACATGGAACGTGTTTAAGAATTGGATAGACAGCAACTCACAGATTTCTTCTACGCCAAGTGTTTTCATTTATCCCTCGTAAGCAACCACTCTTCAAAAACCCTGTTACATAGAACTGCGGGTGACCTCTTAGCTCTTAGCAAAGCAATAGCCTCTACTGCTTTCATCCCACTCTCAATTAACGCCAGTGCAGCAACTAATCCAGATCTGTTTAATCCCGCCTGACAATGCACCAAAGTGACACCTCGATGTTTATACGCATTTACACATGCTGCCAGCGAGTATAACTGCTCTTCTTTTGGCATATCCGAAGAATCAAATAACTGGGCTTTCGTAACCACTTGGTGACTTTGTATATCGTAAGGCTCCCAAGGATACAGATTCACTATGTACTCAAACTCCTCTGGGGCCTCCCCGACAGGACAACCTCCACTCCATAAATTACCCTCAATATGCGAAAACAATGGAACCTTGAACGGAGTATCCCCATGTAGGGCAATCCCCTCAATATGGTGTGATGTTAGATCAGCTAGTTTCATTTCTTTTATTCAACATTGTTGCATTGTTATCTGACAAAGATACTCCATTCAAGCAGCATTTATCTACTTTCTTAAATCAGATGGTCGGAATTAACAGACCGAAAAGAAGTACAGGCATTGCCACAAGATGACGTGAGTTGAAAAAGCGCTTAATCCGTTTTGGCGGTTTTTTTTCTTATCCGATTTGCGAATGTAGCAGCGTGTATACTAGCTGATAGAAAACATATTTAAAATATAATCTTGTACTCAATCTTTGGGTTTTTCCGCCATGAACTCTAAGCTTTCGAAATGGTTTCGTTGGTTAGAAGTTGTGAGAAGCGAGGTCCGAAACCTTGTCATGGCAAAATACACATTCCACGAAATCCAAGGAATGATAAAGGCTAACCCTCGTCTTAATCAGTACAGTAATTTGTTCATGACTATCTGTCACGTACTTATTTATCGCATGTTGTCATTGGCGTTAGACGTCAGGTCAAATGTGGTAAGCAGAGTATCTCAATAGCTCGTCTTTTCAAAGAAATGATTGCCGCACCTCAAGCATCCTCAAGAGATTATTACGTTAAACTGTACAAGTCATCGGTTATGGAAGGTTTGGCTGACGAAGATTTTAATAAATTCGCATCTCCAGATTCGGAGTATATCGATTCAGCCCTTGTAGCCGACGATCTTGCTTCTCTTCGAGAAGCATCTGGGCGACTCGAAGGCTTCGCTGACAAACATACTACACACTCAGATATACGCGGATTAATAAAGCTTTCAACATTCAACGACGTTGATTCCTGTATCGACTTACTCAACAGACTATATGTTAAGTATCATAGTTTTTTCCACGCTAAGAAAATAGACACATCGTTTATCGAACCGAAACATGATTGGAAGAATATTTTTAGCGTACCTTGGTTGCCATCTAGTGAATAGGGAATTCACCCTCCCAGTTAGGCTTTAAAGAAAGAGGGGCTTACCCCTAGAGGATCACAATGGAACGCAAGGGGTATGGATAAGTATGGAACTGACCCACTTCTTCTTAGACTGGATACCGCGCCTTTTTCCTTTTCCCAATTTTGGCGAAAAAAATTCCTAGAAGGAAATTAAGACATAGAAATACCTATAAAGGTGAACCATTAACTTAAGTTGGCCTACCCTCGCATCATGCGTCCTCTGCAGCCAGCAAACATATCGGAAAATAAGCAAGTAGCCGACCCAGCTTGAATTTGTTAGTCGCCATGTAGCGTTCTCCGGTGAAGACATTATTCCATTTGAGGCCAGCCAACTCGCTGGGTACTTCCAGTGCCGTATCACCCCACACCTCTGCCCCCATGGGAAGAATGTTTCGCTCGCCCAGCAGGCGCGTAGGCAAGCGTGGAACAAGTGCGATCATGGCACGATTTCCGAAGCGGCGTGCGAAGGCACAGGCATGAACAGCATGCTCGCCACGCACCATGAGTGGAAGATAGTCACCATCCCGAAAAACTTCAGGCCATCGCGCGCGTAGAGCAAGACTCTGCCAAATAGTATAGAGCTTAACGCGACCGTCTGCCATGTCCGCTACCAACGGCTGTAAGCGCTGTGGCCACTGTCCTGGCGGTACGCCCTCGACAAGCGATTTTACTTCCGCAAGCAGCTTGCGCCTATGGGCAAAATCTACCGGGCGACGATTGTCCGGATCAACCAAGTTGAACTGCCACAGTTCGCATCCCTGGTAGATATCTGGTACACCGGGTGAGACAAGCTTGATTAGGGTCTGAGCAAGACTGTTAAGAAGGCCTCGTAAGGCTATGGGCTGCACCAAGGATGCGAAGTCAACTAAAAATAGATTATTCTTTCCGGGCGCCAGCAGAGCCTGGACAAAGGCACTCGAGGCATTCTCGTAATCGATGTTTACGTTGATCCAACTGCTGTGCTCCTTGCTTTCGCGCAGGGCCTTGATCACGTAGGCGACAATACGAATCCGGTAATCCGAAAGCGCCGCCTCGTCAGGCTGGGTTAACGGCCAAGTGCCCACCAGGGTCTGGTAGAGCAAGTACTCGTCGTTACGGGAGGGTGCCTCCATACCATCGATAACACGCTTGCGGCCACGGTTCATGCGACTCCAGCGCGTAAGAATCTGCTTCCACGCCGTCGGCATCTCAGAGAGTACGTTGAGTCGAGCGCGAACATCTTCCGAGCGCTTGCTGTCGTGGGTGGATGTAGCCAGCAGGCTATGGGGCCAGCGGGATGCGCTGGCTCGTGTAGCTGCATGAAAGGCTGCCACGGAAATGCCGAAGCGACTCGGGTCCCCGCCAACATCATTGAGCGAGATCAGGCGGTGGTAGCGGTAGAGGGCCGTATCCTCCACCCCTTTAGCCATTACCGGCGGGGAAACCTGCTGGAACTTCATTGCAAAGTCATGTACCCGTTCACGGAAGAATACGTTACGACCGCGGGCAATATCGGTAGTCAATACCGCTTGGAGGAAATCGTAAATACCAGAGTCGGCGTCCGGACTACGCTTCTTGGCCGCCGCCACAGCCCAAGCAATATAGCGGCGATCGCCTGCAGACAGGTGTCCGTAGGCGACATAACTACGATATACTGGGAAGCAAGCCACCACCTCCATAAGGGCATCGCGCAACCCATTTAGGGTAAAGTCACAGGTATCTCGGCTTGCAGATGCGATGCGTGTCAAGCGGTTGGCAAGCACGTTTAGTTCGCACGCTAAGGACTTGTGCATGATAAGCTTCTTAGCCTCGTAAGCAAGCGTATTGAAGTCGACATCCGTATCGGTGAAATCATGGTAGATACGAGTCATTCGACATTCAGCGGTGCTATCCACAAAAAGGTTATTTACCAAGTTGGCGAAACGGTAGCCGGTATCTCCATGGATCGGCCAATTGTCTGGTAAGCACTCGTGGTCGGCGAGGATTTTCTCGATCACTAGATAGATCGGCAACCGCTCACCCGGCGCGAAGGGCTTGCCACTGATGGCCTGTTGCAAGCGGCGAAAGTATTGACCTGGGTCGTAAAGCCCATCTGGATGGTCGATGCGTAGCCCCTCGACCTTGCCCTGGGCCACGAGATCGAGAACGAAGCGGTGTGTGGCCTCGAACACTGCGGGATCCTCCATGCGCAAAGCCGCAAGATCATTGATGTCGAAAAAACGCCGATAGTTTATTTCATCAAGCGCGACTCGCCAGTAGGCGAGACGGTAGCCTTGAAGTTGAATCAGCTCGTGAAGCAGGTCGAAGCTGGACGCATCACCGGGGCGACCATTGAACTCTATTAAATTATCCGCAATGTGGCGAGCGATGTTGACGCAGGCCTCACTCAGGGCGATTAGATGGCGCTTATGTACATCCTTGTCGCGCTGGCGCTCGGCTACGCGTTCCGGAGACTTATCAGTACGCGCCGGCAGGCGCTCAAAGGCCGCGAGGAGGGTCTGTAGATCGACAAAGTCCTCGTGATTTTCCCCGAGGACGGCCGCCAGGCGCTCCATGTGGTGACCGACGATAAATGGATAGGTCGCAGGATCCACAGGTAATCGGTGTTCGTAGTAATACAGGCTAAATTCGCCGCGTGCTATGTCGTAGTCCAGATGTAACGTACCACTATTAAGCATCGCTCCGTAGTGATCACCCAACAAGGGCAAGAGCACCTTACCCTTCAGGTCAGGGTTAAGTGACTCCCAATCAATGTCGAAGTAAGAACCCCATACTGAGGCCGGACCATTCTCTAGCACGTCCAGCCACCATACGTTGTCTGCGCCCATGACGCCCATATGATTGGGAATCACATCGAGGATCTGACCTAGGCCATGTGCCTTTAGCGTAGCTACAAAATCTTCATATTCCTGTTGCGTGCCAATTTCCGGGTTGAGGAAGCCATGTGCGACGATGTCATATCCGTGGCTGCTACCAGGCCGTGCCTTGAGATAGGATGAGACGTAGCAGTGACTCACTCCCAACTCAGCAAGATAGGGCGTTAGTGCCGCAGCCTGCGTGAATGTAAGCGCACAGTTGAACTGGAGCCGGTAGGTTGCACGCGGTATTACGGCTTGGCGGGATGGCAGTAGTTCTTTGTTTTTGGAAGCTACCGAGCTGCCGCGCTCACGGAGCAACACTTCTCCAACAGCAGTAAAACGACCATCATCCCGCCAGTTCTCGAGATCTAGTGGCAATCTCCGCCGCCAGTTGGGATGCTGGTCATCTTGGCTACCTGGAAGGTTGGTCTGCCCAACGACACCAAGAATGTCCTCGGGCTGCACCAACATGACCTGCGCCTTAGTCCTTGCCAGGAAAGCGTGGATTGCGATCACAAAGGGCGTCGTAATATCGGGTACGGAAGCCGGATCGATGCTTGCTCCTTCCGGTAACAATGCCTCGTGTTCCAAGGCTATAAGAAATCGCGCACGATCCTGAGCGCGCTCCACAACCATCTTGCCGTGCTGTTCCTCCGAGGGAAAAAGTCGCAGGGCAGCGCGGGCGTCGAGGTCACTGCCCTTCCAGAAACCGCACAAAGTTGGCAAATCGTGGGTGCTCACGGCCACCAGGGCTTGGTGTGGATAATCGATCGGCGATTTGAAGCCGCCTTCTTCCGTGCGCTCTAACAAAAATGGTCGATAGGAAAGCACGCCAGCCGCTGCGAGGCGGGTTCGGAAATTCTCTGGTACCGTACCTAGGTCCTCACCAATCACCAGACAGCGGTTCCTCTGGCTCTCAAGTGCGACAATGCCAAGCATGTCTTCCATGGGGTAAGAAACGTAAGTACCTTGCTTTGGGGTTAAACCTGCGGGTACCCAAAACACGCGAGCGAGCGCCATAACGTGGTCAATGCGTAGTGCGCCACAGTGGCGCATGTTTGCGCGCAGCACGTCGATGAAGGGCATATACGCCACCTCCCTCAGACGATGTGGTACAAATGGTGGAAGTCCCCAATCCTGCCCAAAGAGATTTACCTCGTCGGGCGGCGCCCCTGTATAGGCGCTAGAAGCAAGAACATCTTGCCAGACCCAGGATTCTGATCCGCCCGGACTCGCACCCACCGCTAAGTCTTGAAAAAGACCCACGCCCAGACCACGGCGCCAGGATTGCTGACCGACGAAGGCAAGCTGTTCGTCGGTCAACCATTGCAGCCAGATGAAGAACTCCACGGCAACTGCGTGTTCGGCTGCGAATTCCACCACCGCTTGCGACTTGGGTTGGTGATATTGCGCTGGCCAAACCGGCCAGCCCCAAACAGCGGGATCTTCGCGTCTGAAATGATCCTGCAAGGCTTCAAAGCGCGCATGACATTCAAGGGCCTCGCCACCTTCCTCACGGAAGAATCGAAACGCGCGCGCCCTATCGGTGTCATTCACAAGATGGTGATCACGAAAGTGACGGTAAAGCAACGACAATACCGAGCGCTTGGCTGCAGATACCTCTTTGTAGTTGACCTTTTCGCTTGCACGCAGCCGCCGTAACCGAGTCTGGAAACGATCAGAGGCAACAAGATGGCGTGCGGCTTCGCATTCTACAAATTCTGGCATAGCCTCCACATCGAGGTAAAGGATGTTCATAAAACAGTGGCTCGATGGGCTGTAGGGGCTGATCCGCTCAGGGTCGTCCGGAAATAAGGCATGTAGGGGATTAACTCCAACCACACCGCCGCCAGCATCAGCGGTTAGGTCTACCAGAGAGCGCAAATCACTGAAGTCGCCAATACCCCAATTACGCCGTGAACGTAGGCCATAGAGCTGTACAGTTGGTCCCCACACTCGGTTTTCTCCTTTAACAGCTTCTGGTTGGTAGCAATTTTCCGGAGCGATGATAAGGGTCATAGCCCCATGCAGCTCGGTTTCGCGTCCTTGCTGCTCGATTTCTAAGCGATAGTAGCCGGGTGTCGCGAGTAGCGGTATGCCTAGCTCAACACGTAGAAAATATATCCCGCCCAGACACTGTTCATCCAGCTTTGGTAGCTCGTTGGGTAAAAACTCTCCCATCATCGCCGTACCTTCCTCCGGTGTTAGAATCCAGCGATGTTGAAGCCCTGTAGACGCCATCGGCAGCGAGAGTGATACAGCAGGCATCTCTCCGATCCGTAACACCTTTACAGGTGGCAATAACCGGCGCCATTCTCGCTCCTCTATTTCACGCAGCGATTCTTCGAGGCCAACCTCCGTATTGAAGTGCATGGCCGTAAGCAACGCCCGCCGGACGCGGTCTGAGGTAGCGTGGTGCTTGCCCCAGATGTCCTGATACTCTGATGCGATGCCACAGCGAGCTGCAAGTTTCACTAGCGTTTCAGATTTACCTTGAGCAGTGGAACGGCTCATTGGCAGCTCTCGAGTAACAGATGCCAGGCCGCCGAATATTGCGGCATCCTTCCTGTAGCTAGCGTAGTAGCGTTTAGGTTAGACGTAGCAAAGATCAGGGTTCCGTCCAAGAGTTCTACCTTGATATCTTCCTCACCAAAATTGGCGACGAGTGATAACCAACGGTTGCTACCTAGGCGCCAGCGAACAGAGAGCGAGTGCTCAGACCAAAACACCAGTTGAGGCGACCCGTTGCCCATGCCAACAAGATGTGGAGTAATCCACTGCCGGCGCAACCATAGTAGTCGTTGATGCAGTTCCAGAGTTGAACGATGATGTGCGCGTTCGAGGACACTCCAGTCAAGTACGCAGGTAGTAAAGGTAGTAATGGCATTGGGATCAGAGATGAGCTCCCGCTCGGCCGCATCAGTGAAGGGTTCGAAATGTGAAAACTCGTGCCGCCGGCTTTCGGTCACGGAATGGGCGAGCTCCTTGCCAAAGTCGCAGAAAAATAGGAAAGGTTGCTCCGCGGCGAATTCCTCGCCCATGAACAGCATGGGCGGCTGCGGTGCGAGCAGCAGTATGGCCGTAACGACCTCCTGCGCGGCGGGGGAAACGATATGGCACAGACGCTCCCCCATGGCACGATTGCCCACCTGGTCGTGAGTTTGCAGGAAATTGACGAAGGCGGCAGGTGGCAGGTGCCCACTTGGTTCCCCGCGCGGTGCGCCGTTTCGGAAGGCAGAAGGTTCGCCCTGGAAGATGAAGCCCTCGGTAAGACAGCGGCCTAGAAGCTGCGCTGGATGGGCAGTGTAGTCATCATAGCAACCATCAATTTCGTTGCTAGTTAGCACATGCATGGCATGGTGGAAATCGTCGTTCCACTGGGCCGTGGCATGGCGTGGCTTGCCCGCATCGTCACGGCCCAGATATCGAGCTTCATTGCGATCGTTTTCCAGTATCAGATGCACATTGCTCTCGCATCCCGGACCATGCTTGATGGCATCGGCAAGTTCTTCGACGATATTCAGTGAACTGTCGTCGTGCATGTTGTGGATAGCATCCAAGCGCAGACCATCTAGGTGGTATTCTTCTAGCCAGTAGAGTGCGTTGTGGATGAAGAAATCGCGCACCGTGCGGCTACCTTCACCGTCGAAGTTGATAGCCGCACCCCAGGGAGTTACGTGAGTGGAGTTGAAGAAGACTGGCGCATAGGTATGTAGATAGTCGCCCTCTGGACCGAAGTGATTGTAAACCACGTCTAGCAACACCATTAGGCCTCGGTCGTGGGCAGCATCGATGAGACGCTTGAAATCATCTGGGCGACCGTAAACAGCATCGGGGGCGAAAAGTAACACGCCATCATAACCCCAGTTGCATCGACCAGGGAAATCGGCCACGGGCATGATCTCGAGAGCGGTCACTCCCAGATCAACTAGATAGTCAATCCGCTCCATGACGCCGCCGAAGTTTCCCGTCGACGTGAAGCTACCAACGTGTAGCTCATAGATCACTGCCTCCTCCCAGGGGCGGCCACGCCAATCGTCATCTGACCAGTCGAAGGTGTCTGGATCAATTACCTCGGAGGGTCCATGCACATCTTCAGGGCTAAAGCGCGAGGCAGGATCTGGGACGATCAATCCGTCAGGCAACTCAAAGTGATAACGGCTTCCATTGCATGCCGCCGGTACCTTAAGCTCAAACCAACCAGCACCCATGGCTGCCATGGGCATTCCCTGTGCCTTGTCGAGTTGCAGCTTGACCGCTGTGACAGCTGGTGCCCAGAATCGAAAATTAACACCACCACCCTCGAGGATTTCGGTGCCGAATGGCATGACGTGGCGGCGCTTCACGTATAGCTCCGCTGGACCAAGAGGGCAAGTGAGCGGCCTTCGATGGTATAGGTATCTCCACCCTGAAAATAGCCGTCTGCTTCAAGGCCACAGGCTAAATTAAAATCGAGGAGGCTTAGCCATTGGCTGCCTTCATATAACTCGGGCAGGTGGAAGAGAATAGCCTCATGGTGACCGTTGAAGAGCAAAAGTAAGTTATCGTCAAGGATTGGGTTGCCACGTTGGTCCCGCTCCTCCATCGCTTCACCGTCCAGATACATGCCCAGGCAGCGCGCAAAATCGTGAACCCATTCCTCGTCGTTCATTTCGGTACCGTCTGGCTTGAGCCATAAAATATCCTTGATACTCGAACCGCGAATCGAGCGGCCCTGTAAAAAGTTGTTACGGCGGAACACAGGGTGTGCACGCCATAAACTAATGAGGTGTTGTACAAAAGCGAGAAACTCCCTATCAGTGCTGGAAGGGTCCCAGTTCACCCAACTAATTTCGTTGTCCTGACAGTAGGCATTGTTATTGCCTTTTTGGGTGCGCCTAATCTCGTCACCAGCCACGAGCATAGGCGCACCTTGAGAGAAGACAGTATTGCGGATACGCGCGCACTTGGCTAACAAGCCAGCACCAATGACACTGTCCTGGATGTCACCAGAGAGGATATGCAGCGAAGGTCCCGGATAATTACTAGAATTAATAAACCACTGCGGATTTAAGAGATTAAAGCTAGACTCACCACCCATCACATCGTGGTGAACGGCATAAAAAGTATTAATGTCGCCGGCGTCGCACCAGTAGGATTGCTCTTCGTATCTATAGATCCACGGAATACGGTTATCGGAAAAATTATAAACACAAACCCGGTGGCTGTAGATGAAGCGCAGCAGGAAATGACAGCCAAATTCATTCTCACCACGTTCCTTCGCTTCATGTAACGCCGTCAGCAGCACGCCCATGTCAAACAGGTAGTTACCCATGAAACCATAGGTCTGGTTCGAGTCGGAAGGCATTGATGGAAGATTCTCTGGTTTTTCCAGAAAACCTCGGATCCGGCCATCTCTGTCAGTATCAATGACGCCAAAGCTGGTAGCTTTACTCGGCGGCACTGGAATCGCCTCTACATGAGCCGAGCGCTGGCGATGACAATCAATCATCTACCGCACATCCATACTGTAGATATGATCGGTGCCAAAACCGCAACCATATCGAGCGCATGGCGATTTATTAGGTTGATGTTCTGAAACACAGCGTCAGGCATGCCCTAAAACCACCCTGTACCCTCGCGCATTTGCGGAGGAACAAGGGTGAATTGGCCTGTGAAACCGTTACCATGCCCCCGTCTTATCATATGCTCGATCAATGACTGGGATTTATACTGTATCCGCAGGTAGATGCTGTATATCTCCGAATTTACCAGGTTGCTGAGGACAAAATCAATGATGCGGTAGCGGCTACCGAAGGAAACCGACGGCTCGGATCGTTCTGCCGTGAGAGGCTTTAATCGGGAGCCCTGTCCGCCGGTTAGAACCATAACAAGTAATTTCATGAGTTATCTCCTGTGAGAACTTCTGTATCTCCTTGGTGATGGAACATTCTAAGCAAACTGAAGAGCGGGATGGCTAGCCAATCAGGCCGGTTGTCCATTTCGTAACGTAGCTCGTAGAGGGCCTTGTCGATGACGAAAAAATCGATCAGCCGCTCCGCCGCACCAGGGTCAATCGGCCATACCACACAGCCCTGAATCGCGTCTTGATAGCTTTTGAGAAAAGTCTCGGCAACCTTTTTCTCCCAGATATTCACCAAGGGGCCGAGATGATGGCGGTCTGCTGGGCGTACAGTGGTAGCACGATTAGCGGCCACAGACGAGACATAACTGAAAGAGCGCAGCATGCTAGCGACGTCACGAAGTGGCGAATGCTTTTGGCGCCGCACTTCTATGGGCCGGGCTGGTTCACCTTCGAAGTCCGTAATCACAAAATCGTTCTCCACTAACAGTACTTGGCCGAGGTGGTAATCTCCGTGATATCGCATCTTGGCGGCGGAAATGCCCACCAAAACTCGCGGGGAAATGCGTTCTAGCAGCGACGGCCGTAGTGAGAGTAGGCGATCGACCGCGGCTCGCAACACGAGGGGTAAGATGTCGCGGTGATCTTCCAGTTTATCTAGCGTAGCAACAGCCTCGGTATGCAGCTGGTCTGACCAAGCAGTAAGATTATCCGGCGTAATTGGTTCGGGTTCGAATGCGACATCACCAGTAGATTTGCAGAAAGCACGGTGAAGTTCAGCGGTTCGACGGCCGAGTACGCCCATCAGGGTTAGGAAGTAGCCGTGTGAGTCGCTTTGAAACTCTGCTGAATTGTGTATCGGCTCGGACAATTGCTCAGCCAGGTAGCGATCAAGATAATCTACGGCAAAGTTCCAGCCCGTACCCTGGTTTTCCACATAGGCCTGAAGCAGCACAAGCGTCAGTGTTTGGCCGTCGGAACGGTGGAATTCTATAGAACCAGCGACGGGCACAATATGCTGGAGGGATGACTGCTCGGTGAGAAAACGCCCCACTTCTACCTCTTGGCTGGTGCCGAACTGGAGACGACGATAGCCCTTAAGAAATAGGCGGTTGCCAAAACAGATTACCGTGTTACTTTGTTCCAGCGAAGGGTGACTAACCGGCTCCTCGATGCCGTCGGCTAGTTTGCCGAACGCCGGGTAGGAGCGAAACTCGACCCGTCCCTTACCAAACGGGAAATCGATGTTTTGGCTAATACCCTGGACCAGCGCGCGGCAGAAACAGTCATCACCGATGGCGTCGAAAAGGACCCCAGTATGTTCCTTCTGCCGTATCCTTGCTAACGTCCAAGGCGCTAGTGCCTGGAGATTTTCCTCGCCATCTTCCTTCTCCCAACAGATGGCCAGGGGCAGTAGATAGAGCTGGGGTGATAGGTCAGCAAAATGCACCTCGATGATGGTAAGCAACCAGTTGCCTTGAGACGTGTTCCACTCTTCCTGCTCCAATAACTCTATACGAATAATACGATGGCCCTTGGCGGCGAACCAGCGCTTGGTAGTAAGATAGGGCGTCAGCACTTTGTGCTGGAATTGTTCCTGTGTGGTAGCGGCGATGGCGCCACGCACGGTGTTAGCGCTGGCCCGACCCTTGGAGAGTAGTGGATCCCAGCCCTCAGTGAGCACCAGCACAGGCAGCGCCGGCCGCGCCAAGCGATCTTCGTGCCAGTAGGGAACCTCAGCATCAGTAGCAAGACGAAAACCGTAGGTACCATAACCCTTGAGAGTAAGTAGGTAAGGCAGGACACCGATTGGAGGAAAGGCGATGTGTCCGAGCAGCTCAACCGGCACCCGATCAATGAAGGCGGAAAGGTCGAGTTCCACCGGCTGGGAAGTACGCGAGAGATTCACCACACATAGCAGTGTCTCGTTCTTCCACTCGAGCACATAGGCAAGAATCTTGCGGTTACCAGGTTCCAGGAATTTAATGCTGCCTCGGCCAAAGGCCTTATAGTTCTTGCGTACGGCGATGATGCGCTTAATCCAGTGCAACAGAGACGAGGGATTGCGCGCCTGCGCCTCAACATTGATAGCCTCATAGCCGTAAATAGGATCCATATTGGGAGGCAGATAAAGTCGTTGCGGATCGACCTTGGAAAATCCAGCGTTGCGATCCGGGCTCCACTGCATAGGAGTACGCACGCTGTCCCGGTCACCGAGATAGATGTTATCGCCCATGCCGATCTCATCGCCGTAATAAATAATGGGGGAACCTGGAAGAGTCATTAGAAGAAAATTCACCAGCTCGATCTTGTCGCGATTATTTTCCATGAGTGGTGCTAGACGCCGTCTAATACCGTCGTTGACGCGCATGCGCGGTTCGGCAGCGTACATCTCATACATGTAGTCGCGCTCACTCTTGGTAACCATTTCCAGGGTTAATTCGTCGTGATTGCGCAGAAAGATGGCCCACTGGCAATTATCGGGAATGTCCGGCGTCTGCTGCAAAATCTCGACAATGGGATGGCGTTCCTCCTGAGCCACAGCCATGAAGATGCGAGGCATGAGTGGAAAGTGGAAGGCCATGTGACATTCGTCGCCGTCGCCGAAGTACTTGTACGCATCCTCGGGCCACTGGTTGGCCTCGGCAAGTAAAATTCGATTCTGGTACCTGGCGTCGATGGCCTGACGTATCTGCTTGATGACCGCATGGGTTTCTTCCAGGTTTTCGTTGTTAGTACCTTCTCGCACGCACAGGTAGGGAATTGCGTCTAGGCGCAGGCCGTCGACGCCGAGATCAAGCCAGAAACGCATAACGCGGATAACTGCCTTCACCACCTTTGGGTTGTTGTGGTTGAGGTCAGGCTGGTGGGAGAAAAAACGGTGCCAGTAGTAAGCGCCGGCCACATCGTCCCAGGTCCAGTTGGATTTTTCCGAGTCGGTAAAGATAATGCGCGTCTCGGAAAACTTCTTGTCGGTATCCGACCAAACGTAGAAATCACGTTTGTTTGAACCAGGTGGTGCGCGGCGTGCGGCCTGGAACCAAGGATGCTGGTCGGAGGTGTGATTAATGACCAACTCGATAATGATCTTTATTCCACGCTTGTGGGCCTCTCGGATGAAATTACGAATGTCTGAACGGGTCCCATACTCCGGTTGCACGTTGCGATAATCGGAGATGTCATATCCTTCGTCCTTGAACGGCGATGGGTAAAACGGCAGCAGCCACAGGGTGTTGACACCGAGGTCCTGAAGGTAGTCTAGCTTCTCTGTCAATCCTTTGAAGTCACCTATGCCATCGTCATTGCTGTCGAAAAACGCTTTGACGTGTACTTCATAGATGATGGCATCCTTGTACCAGAACGGATCGTCCTCCCAGTCAAGGTCGACCGGGGGAAAGAAGGCACTGTGGTTCTTATTGTTAGCCTTGTGCATTACGCTCTCCACGTAGGGTGGGAGTAATCAAAGTTGCGTTCGCTTCGCTTGTGGTGCGCAAACTGAGGATTTGCATCGGCGACGCCCGCGGATAAAGGCGAACGAAATTACGCCTTCCCTGCCACTCAAATTTAGCACCAGAAAGCAGGTCATGCACCTCGTAGGGTAAATCGGGTGGTACACCAAGTTCAGCTAGAGGTAGTTCAATCCAGCCGGCTTGAACGTTATGTGGTTCAAGATTAGCTACCATGACCAAAACGTTGCCACCCGCCAATTTACTGTAGCAGAGCATGAGAGGGTTGTCGACCATGTGAAAGCGTAGGCTCCAGTCTGACTGCAAGGCAGGATTGTCGTGACGGATGTGGTTAAGGCGGGCAATATAGTCGCGCAGACTGTCAGGACAGTCGAGATCCCATTGCCGCAACTGATACTTCTCAGAATTTCGGGGTTCCTCGCTACCTGGCTCGCACGCTTCGTGTTCCATCAGCTCAAATGCTGGACCGTAGATACCATAGCTGGCACCCAAAGTCGCCGCCAGAGCCACCCGTAAAAGGAAAGCAGGTCGACCTCCATATTGCAAGAACTCGGGCAGGATGTCCGGGGTAATGGGCCATAGGTTAGGCCGAAAATACTCTCGGGAATCGTGGTGAGTAAGCTCGGTAATGTAGTCCGTCAGCTCCTGCTTGGTATTGCGCCACGTAAAATAGGTATAAGATTGAGTGAAACCCAGTTTCGCCAGATGGTGCATGATCTTTGGCCGGGTGAAGGCCTCAGCAAGAAAAATAACTTCTGGATGCTCTGCTTTGACACCTCCAATCAACCACTCCCAGAAGGAAAAGGGCTTGGTGTGCGGATTATCCACTCGAAAGATGTGCACCCCCTCCCCGATCCAATGGTCCACTACGCTTCTCAGTTCGTACCACAGTTCTTCCCAGCGTTCACTCTCAAAATTGAAAGAATAGATATCCTGATACTTCTTAGGGGGATTTTCCGCGTATTGGATGCTTCCGTCCGGACGATGGTGAAACCACTCTGGGTGTTGCGCCACATAAGGATGATCCGGCGAACACTGGAAAGCAAGATCTAAGGCGACTTCGATGCCAAGCTCTCGAGCCCGCACTACCAACCGGCGGAAATCCTCAGCGCTGCCTAGTTCGGGGTGGATATCACGGTGTCCACCCTCGATGGCACCAATGGCCCATGGACTGCCGGGATCGTCTGGGCTAGTTGAAAGGCTGTTGTTGGGGCCCTTACGGAAGGTGTGGCCGATAGGGTGAATAGGCGGTAGATAAAGCACGTCGAAGCCCATAGAGACGATGTCCGGCAACCTCCCGATCAGCTGAGTGAAAGTACCGTGTGCGTTGTCTCCGGCAAGACAGGAACGAGGGAAAAGCTCATACCAGGTGGAAAAACGTGACCGCTCAATGTCCACCACCACCTCCAGTACGCGGCAGTATTCGGTAATGAAGAATCTCTCCCCATTTGTGGCCATGAGGGTAGTTAAATCTTCGCTTTGGGCTATTGCCTGCCCTGCCTCTATCGTGGTAGTAGAGTGAAGTTTGGAGGCCCAGTCCTTGAGTTCACGACTATCATCACCTCCAGCACGTTCCGCAGCAGCACCTATCAGAGCGGCGCCAACCTGCAGAGCGACAATGATATCGTCGTCCTCCTGACGCTGAGCAAGGTCATGGCACCAGGTCAGGAAGTGATCCACGCTGGCAACGACGGTGTATTCGTGCCGGCCTACAGCATCAACAGAAAAACGGGATTGCCAGCGGTCTTTTCTCGCGGGAGTCATCAACACCTCTACCCAGGACTGGGTTCCAGCCGGCCGATGCAGCAACAAGCAGAGCAACTGATCGTGGCCGTCGACAAAGATGTCCGCCTCAACGATCACATCCTCACCCACGGTACGCTTGATCGGGAAGCGACCACCGTCGACTTCGGGGCTAACCCGATCGATTACCGCGCGGGTACGACCGGCTTGGGAGAGAGCGCGATTCTTTATGATGTTCCTCCACTTCTGGTTGCTGGCTTTAGGACCAGTGCCGCCAGCGGCGGAAGAGTCAACGACAGGGAACATGAATAGCCTTGGCTGACAAGAAGTGTTGCCTCGAATCGGCCAAAGTTGCTCATACCACTACCACCGTAATAATTTGCGTCGCTGTTGAGGATTTCCTCCCATTGACCGCCACGTGGTACTCCGACGATGTTGTTGTGACGCGGCATCGGGGTAAAGTTGCACACCACTAAGACGACATCGCCCAGGTAGCCGCCATAGCGCAGAAATCCTATGACGCTTTTCTTCCTGGCGCAGAAACTCACCCAGGCAAAACCGTCTGAGGTAAAATCCCTATCATGAAGTGCCGCTTGTTCGCGATAAACGTGATTGAGATCGGCCACCCAACGCTGAACACATTCGTGCAGCAGATACTGAAGCACCTGCCATTCTAAGCTTTCCTCATGCTGCCACTCGCACTTCTGCCCGAATTCTCCACCCATGAACAGCAACTTCTTGCCGGGGTGAGTCCACATCAGGCCATAGAGCAAGCGTAGGTTAGCGAACTGCTGCCACTCGTCTCCCGGCATCTTGCTAAGGAGAGTGCCCTTACCGTACACTACCTCGTCGTGGGATAAGGGTAGGACAAAATTCTCGGTAAGGGCGTGACAAAGTCCGAAGGTGAGATGGTAGAAGCGATACTCGCGAAATAGCGGCTCCTGCTGGAAGTACTTCAGCGTATCGTGCATCCAGCCCATGTTCCACTTCATGCCAAAACCCAGGCCACCCATGCAGGTGGGACGAAACACCATGGGCCAGGCGGTGGATTCCTCGGCGATAGTCTGGATGTCCGGATAATCGCGATATACGGCTTCGTTGAGGCTGCGCAGGAAACTTATGGCTTCAAGGTTCTCGCGCCCGCCGGGGACGTTAGGTATCCACTCGCCCTCCTTTCTCCCATAATCGAGGTAGAGCATGGAGGCAACGGCATCGATGCGTAAGCCGTCCACATGGAACTTGTCGAACCAGAAAAAGGCACTGGAAATGAGGAAAGCGCGCACTTTGTGACGCCCGAAATTGAATATGGAACTTTTCCAGTCCGGGTGAAATCCTTGGTGCGAATCAACGTGCTCGTAGAGGCAGGTGCCGTCGAAGCAGAACAGGCCATGTCCGTCATCGGGAAAATGTGCAGGCGCCCAGTCGAATATGACGCCGATGCTGGCCTGGTGCAGGGTGTCGATCAGGAACATGAGATCCTGGGGGGGCCATAGCGAGCCGTCGGGGCAAAATAACCCGTGGTCTGGTAGCCCCAGGAACCGTAAAAGGGGTGCTCCGTCAACGGAAGCAACTCCACGTGGGTAAAGCCCATCTCCTTCACATAGGACGCGAGTCGAGGCACCACCTCTCGGTAGCTGAGGAAACGGTTACCCTCCTCAGGAACACGTCGCCAGGAACCCTGATGCACCTCATAGGTGGATATGGGGGCATTAAGGGCATTGACCGTAAAGCGTCCAGCCATCCAATCCCCGTCGCTCCAAGCGTAGTCTAACTTCCAGAGGCGCGAAGCGCTGCACGGCGGCTCCTCGGCATAGCGGGCGAAAAGGTCGGCTTTCTCGGCTACCTCACCGCCGGGACCGGTAATATGAAACTTGTAGCAGTCACCTATAGCTGGCCCTGAGATGAATCCTTCCCAAAGGCCCGAGTCGTCGTCTCGGCGATGCAGAACATGATGCTCCACCTGCAAGCCGTTGAAGTCGCCGATTACCGACACGCGCGCGGCATTGGGCGCCCAAACACAAAACCGGAAACCGGCTTGGCCAGACTTTTCTGTCGCATGGCCGCCAAAATGCTCGTAGAGGCGGTCATGGGCGCCCTCGCGGAAGAGGTAGATATCGTGCTTGCTAAAGAGGGTATGCGAAAGTACGGTAGTCGTAAGGTTTATCGCGTACCTCCCGGCTGCGTACCACCATCCCGAAACGGCTGCGCACCTGCTTCCTGAGATAGGTTAAAGGGCGGGCTTGAGCCATCCTTGGATTGGCCGGCATAGATCGTAAGATGGGGAAAAGGAATCTCAATACCAGCAGCGTCGAAGGCGTATTTGAGACGACGATAATATTCTCTGCGTACTCCCCACTGCTGTATGGGCGCCACCTTGAAGCGACAGCGCAGAATTATCGCCGAGTTGGCCCATTCATTTACACCGACGATTTCCATTTCCTCCAGGATCTTGGGGGCAAAAACCGGATCGGCACGCAACTCGGCACCCACCTCGCTCATCACCCTAAGTGCCTGATCAATATCCTCGCGATAAGCCACGCCCACATCCACCACCGCATGAGCGTGGCCGCGGGTCATGTTAGTGACTGTAGTAATGCAACCATTGGGCACGAAGTGGACGTGGCCATCGTAGTCGCGCATCTGCACGTAGCGCAAAGTGACCTCTTCTACTATGCCGGCATGGCCGCCGACCGCGACTACGTCGCCCTCGCGAAGCTGGTTCTCCAGCAGCAGGAAGAAACCGGTGAAATAATCCTTGACGAGGCTCTGGGCGCCAAAGCCAATAGCTAGGCCCATCACGCCGGCGGCGCCGAGTATGGGTGCGATGGAAATACCTAGTTCGCCCAGTATCACGATGCCGGTGACCAGAGAAATGAGAACCGAGGCAATGTAGCCGAACACCCGGCTGAGGGTGGCGACGCGCTTCGCCTTCTCAGCATCCTTGGAACTTTGTGCGACGCGGAAGCGAAAGGTGCTGATCAGTTTGCGGGAGAAAGCTAAGGCAACCCACCCTAGTATGGCGATGAAGACAATGCGCAGACCCGATACCATTGCTGGCGAAAACTGGTAGCCAAATAAAACTAGGTCATTTAGTGAAATTTGTCCCATTACTGTTCCCCCTGTTCACTGTATAGTATAAGAAAATTCTTGATTGTTATGTTTGTGTTAAAGATTATGGCCAAAAATGATCATTCAAGCAAGCTAAGGGGCAGACAGCAGTAGGAGGAGGAAAGAGAAATCTCGTTTTCACCAACTTAGCCTAATGAACAACCCAGATAGGCACAGCAAGCAAACAACTGTACGAGAAAATATAAATTCTGGACCGTTAATTCTTGCTATTCAAGAAACCCAAGCGTATACTTGATTACTTGTTACATAATCAAGTTGCACGATGAACAACACTATAAAAACCCATGGTGGCAGGCGCCCAGGAGCCGGGCGTAAACCTGGCAATAGTGCGACTCAACCCACTACAGTCATACGTGTTCCGGTAAACACAGCCGAAACCATCAAGGACTTTGTTTCTGCCCTAAAAAAGAAGCACACGTTACAGGGACGGGCTGGTGTTGTTGATCTGATCCAATTCGCACAAGCTAAGCAACGTGTCATTCTTCCACTCTATACGTCGAAGGTGTCTGCCGGTTTCCCGTCCCCAGCTGATGACCACGTCGAACAGCGGCTCAATCCAAGCGACTATCTCGTGAAAAACGATACTGCAACCTTCTTCGTACGCGCCAAAGGTGACTCAATGATAGAGGTCGGTATCTTTGATAATGACGTGCTGGTTATTGATCGTTCTAGAACTCCGCAGACTGGTGACATCGTCCTTGCGGTGCTGGACGGCGAATTTACCGTGAAAACTCTGGGTCGGTCTAGAAAAAGCGTGAAGCTTATCCCGGCCAACCGGAACTACCCTGTCATTGAAATCAAGAAAGGCCAGTCACTTGAAATCTGGGGTGTTGTCACTGGCTCCATGCGCAAATTCAAATGAGTCACTCCATCACTCTCGTTGACTGCAACAACTTTTACGTTAGTTGCGAGCGAGTATTTAACCCAAAGTTAGAAGGTAAACCAGTGGTAGTACTTTCCAATAATGACGGCTGTGCGATTGCCAGAAGCGATGAGGTGAAGGCACTCGGTGTGAAAATGGGGCAACCTTGGTTTCAGTTTAAAGACTTAGCAAGAAAACATGGCATCATCGCTTACTCTTCCAATTATGCGCTCTACGCCGATATGTCCAATCGAGTAATGAACATTCTCTCCGAGTTCAGTCCTAATCAAGAGGTGTATTCCATTGATGAATGCTTCCTCGACCTCACAGGGTCCTGTAGATACAACCTGACTGACCATGTGCAGAGAATTCGCAAGCGCATCCGGCAACAGACGGGATTACCTGTATGCGTAGGAATTGGAACATCCAAGACACTAGCGAAACTCGCGAACCATATCGCCAAGAAAAACTCACAGTTCCAAGGCGTGTGTGACCTCAACGCGATGACAACACAGGAACAAAATAAATGGCTACACAAGATTAAAATTGGAAAAGTATGGGGCATCGGTAAGCAGCTTGCACCAAAGTTGCGGCAGATCGGAATTTATAACGCACTCGATCTGAAACATGCTAATCCAGAAACGCTGAATTTGCGGTTTTCGGTGTTGTTGAAGAAAACTATCCACGAGCTTAATGATGTAATCTGTATTGAATTGGAAGAAATAGTCTCTCCCAAGAAACAAATAATTTGCTCCCGCTCCTTCGGTGTGCCGGTGACTGACCTCGAAAGTCTGGAGCAATCCGTTGTCCTCTATGTTAGCCGTGCTGCCGAGAAACTACGCCAACAGAATTCCTATGCGGGGTCAATCCACGTCTACATCCGCACTAGCCCGTTCAACAAGAAAGAACCTTACTACGCCAACAGCATGACTATCCCATTACCGGAACAAACAGACGATACCTTGGTACTTATTCGGGCCGCATCATGGGGACTACGTAAGATTTACCATGACGGATGCAAATACCAAAAGGCAGGGGTTATGCTATCCAAACTCGTGTCGGATGAAGAACGACAACCTGACCTGTTTGGTAAAGAAAAGGTGCGGAGCAAGTCAAACAATCTGATGATGGTACTAGATCAGGTCAATGCACTGATGGGAAGAAAAACGCTGGCAATCGCCGCCGAGGGCATCATACAACCATGGAAGATGAAACAGAGCAACAGAAGTCCGAGATATACGACTAGCTGGGATGATTTGATAGCGGTTAATCACAATTTAATATAAGGGAATGCTGAGCTAAAATTAAATCTCTATAGATACGCAGTGATTTGATTCTCTTTCTACAAGAACCATCATGGGTTTTAGTCAGCAAGTTGGAGTTTCCCTGATTAAGACGGATCTAGTTCATGTCGACCATTATCCATGTAATGATTAATCCAGAAATATTCTGTTGGTCTATGCGGTATAGTAGAAGCCACGTATTTAGTTTATGCAACATACGTGTTAAAATATTGTCGTAGTGGAAATTTAAGATTTAACAAAACAATAATAGGGAGAGTGACATAGAGGCCATACTTGCTAACCCCAGAGGATTCTGTGCGGGCGTGGTACGCGCCGTAGAAATCGTCGAGCATGCACTGGTACTTTATGGAGCGCCAATCTATGTACTGCACCAGATCGTACACAATCAGCAGGTAATCCACGATTTGGAGGAACGTGGGGTCATTTTTACCGAGGACATGAAAAGTATCCCACCTGGCACGGTAACCGTGCTAAGTGCCCATGGCGTATCCGACGCCGTTATGGAAGCTGCCCGTACCCAAGATCTAGAAATTATCGACGCAACTTGCCCGCTAGTTACCAAGGTACATATACAAGCTCAACGTTATAGCAAAGAGGGGTACGAGGTGGTGATCATCGGCCATCGGGGCCATGTTGAGGTAGAAGGAACCTATGGACGAGTGCGTGGAACGGTACATGTGGTTGGCTCTGTAGAAGATGTCCAAGCCTTGGTGGTTTATAATCCGAACCGGGTAGCCTACGTCACCCAGACTACCCTCAGTCTGGATGATACACGCTCCATAGTGCAGGCCCTGAAAAATCGCTTTCCGGACGTACATGGCCCTGAGTTATCAGACATCTGCTATGCGACACAAAATCGTCAGAACGCCGTGCGAAACCTTGCCACAAAAGTTGATGTAATCCTGGTGGTGGGTGCGCGAAATAGTTCCAACTCATCGCGTTTACAAGAAGTAGGTAAAATGAGTGGTGTGGATGCCTATCTAATTCAGGATGCGGATGAAATTTCACCGAATTGGTTTGTTAATGGCTCACGAATCGGCATAACTGCCGGTGCTTCTACTCCTGAGGTATTGGTGCAAGGTGTTCTCGATCGTTTGCGGAAGCTTGGAGTAAACAGTATCCACGAGATGGAAGGAGTGACTGAAGATATCACGTTCAAGCTCCCGACAACACTATTACGGCACCAGGAATCGCTATAAGTGTAATTCACAAAAAAAAGAAGATAGAGGGTAGCTATTTTGTTTAAGTATGACTATCATTCGGCCTATTAAAAAAAAATGGGGGAGACTTGTTCATGGGCGTTCCGTTACGTCAACAAATAGCTGTAGGCAGCTATTTAATTAAACAAAAATTGAAAAGGGTTAAGAAATACCCGTTAGTTCTAATGTTGGAACCCCTTTTTCGTTGTAATTTAGCCTGTGGGGGCTGTGGCAAGATAGATTATTCTGATGAAATTCTGGACAAACGTCTTTCATTTGAAGAATGTATGCAAGCTGTCGATGAGTGTGGCGCACCAATGGTATCAATTCCGGGCGGAGAACCACTAATACACAAAGAAATGCCACAAATAGTTGAAGGTATTGTCGCCCGTAAAAAGTACGTCTATCTGTGTACGAATGCGCTTTTGTTAAAAAAGAAAATCGGCGATTATAAACCATCTCCGTATTTAACCATTTCTGTCCATCTGGATGGGATGAAAAAAAGACATGACACCTCTGTTTGTCAGGACGGCGTTTTTGATCGGGCAGTTGAAGCTATAAAAATAGCAGTAAGAAAAGGCTTTAGAGTCACCGTGAACTGCACTCTCTTCCAAGGCGAAACCCCAGAAGACGTTGCAGAATTTCTGGACTATTCCATGACGTTGGGCATAGAAGGTGCAACCATTGCACCTGGATTCAGTTATGAGCACGCGCCCCAGCAGAATGTCTTCATTAAAGGCCAAGACACCAAAAATTTGTTTCGGGGTATCTTTAAACTTGGTAAAAAACGTAACTGGAAATTAAATCATTCCACGCTTTATCTTGATTTTCTGGCGGGTAATCAGAGCTATGATTGCACCCCATGGGGCAACCCGACACGTAACGTGTTTGGCTGGCAGAAACCCTGTTATTTGTTGTCAGACGAGGGCTATGCATCCAGTTTCCAAGAACTTCTGGACGATACACCTTGGGAGAAATATGGAAATACTAATAATCCTAAATGCGCGCAATGTATGGCCCACTGTGGTTATGAAGCAACTGCGGTTGAAGATATGTTGCAACATCCTCTGAAAGGGTTGCTGATATCTATCCGAGGCCCAAAGACTTCGGGGGAAATGGTAGCTGAACCTGTACCTAAATGGATAACCAAGGAGTTGGAAGAACGAAATAAACTTTCTGGGATTCCTATTTCGGTTATGCGATAGTGTTTGTCACCTAATAAGCATTAAACTGAGCTTTCACTTGCCTACCATGATAGTATAAATTTGTTCAATTACTTGATTGTTGTAACTCCGACTAAAATTACCACAACAAACAAAACCCTCAGTTATCTACCTAAGTTATCTACTCGACGTGATCAAGATTTCTACGCGAGACTCACGCTTAGATGCTCCATCGTGGCGATGTTTAAGTACGGATCGAATCTAGTTAATTCTAACCCGGCGCATTGATTAGCTATAATAGGTGTGCATTCTGCCCTTGCTAGCAACATTCTTTACCTTAATCTTGTAGTCAATCCGTGTAAGTGAATAGCACGCACCGTCTCCCATCCACTGCTTGTCAGCCTTACTTTATACTTAGATATAATACCAAATTCTACACAACGCTATCGCTTCGAAGTACACCTGTTAAAAAGACTGCCGACATGAGAATTTTGCTCAAAATTAAATCAATATTTCATTTTCTAACAATGGCAGCGATACTATTGATACTATTGTATATACCAGCATCTTGGGCCCAGAAACCGGATACTACTAGCCCGGTGCAGATTATAAACAGTCTACACGAGACTCTGCTCAAGGGAATGCGAGGGGGAGACAAATTAGGATTTCAAGGTCGCTTTAAATTACTAGCCCCCGTAATTGATCGCACCTACGACCTCGATTTCATTGCACATATTATTCTAGGAAAGTTTTGGACTAAACTAGACCGCGAGCAACAACATATCTTTTTCGAGACTTTTCGTAAGCTCAGTATTAGCACCTACGTGGGATGGTTCAAAAACTATGAGGGCGAGCGTTTTGAATTTATAGAACAAAAAACTATGCCTCGAAATCAGTTACTAGTGCGCAGTCGATTGATCAAGGCCAATGGCGACACTGTGAGTTTTGACTACATTCTGCGTCAGGGAAAAGGGGGTTGGCGCATCATCAACATTTTGGCTGATGGAGTCAGCGACATTGCACTAAAACGTGTCGAATACCGTTCCATTCTTAGTCAGAATGGCTTCCCAGTCTTCATCGATATGCTCAAGAAAAAGATTGTTATGGCCGAGAAAAACTAAGAATTAACTGTTTCAACTTACTTCCTGAAGGATAACCCACGATAGTGGAAGCCTCGCAAGGACATATCTATCGCGCTTTTGCACGTTGGACTACTGCCTCTTATCTCTACGCTCCATGGATTCTTCTTGCGGCGTTACTAACTGCTGTGACATGTACCGTGTATATTTCACGTAATCTGGGCATGAATACTGATACCACGGATATGCTCTCTGAACACCTGCCGTTTCGTGTCAATACAAAGCACTACAATAAAACGTTCCCCCAGGAAATGGATAGCTTGTTACTGGTACTAGATGCACCTACACCCGAGCAAGCTTATGCCGCCGCTGAACTTCTTTCTGCTCGCTTGAAAGAAGACCCCATAAATTTTCAAGACGTTTACGCTCCAAACGTGGACGCTTTTTTCGTGCGCAACAGTTTACTTTACGAGAGCATTCCTGAATTGGAAAGAATTTCTGATCACTTGGCAAGCGCACAGCCGCTGATCGCTCATATTGCTCGAGATCCAACGTTGCATACCTTTGCTTCTGTGCTCACTGGTGCAGTAGAGGAATTGCATAAGGGGCGCAGCTTGGAGCTAGGGCCTTTACTAAATAGCTTGAGTGAGACTCTGAATGCTCGGCTTGCAGGAATACCGAGAATTCTTTCATGGCAAACTCTATTTCGTGGTGAGCCACAGAAAACTAGGTACCAAGAATTTATTATGGTGAAACCAAGGCAGGATTTCACCCAGTTATACCCAGCAGAACGATCCATTTCGGCACTACATGTTTTAGCAACGGATATCAGCTTAACGAATGATGGTCCGGTACGAATGCGCATTACCGGTGAAGTGGCTTTAGCTGATGAGGAGCTCAAAAGCTCTCTACGCGGCATGGAGTATGCCGGAACAATCACGTTTGTGATGATAATGATAGTGCTCTTTCTTGCAATGCGTACTATTAGGCTGGTGCTCGTCGTGTTGCTGTGCCTAACGCTAGGTCTGATTCTTACCGCAGCTTTCGCCACCGCTGTCATCGGTCACCTGAACCTTATCTCCATCGCTTTTGCGGTGTTATACATAGGTCTTGGCGCAGATTTCGCCATCCATTTTCTGCTGCGACATCGCGAGATACTAGAAAGAGGCCTACCAGCAAAAGGAGCTATGTACGAAGCTGGCGGCACGACCGGAGGTGCACTAATGGCGTGTGCTATCACGAACGCAATTGGTTTCTATGCTTTTATACCTACCGATTACAGTGGAGTGGCGGAGTTGGGAGTCATCTCTGGTACCGGAATGCTGATAAGTCTGTTGGTTACCCTTACTATAGGTCCCGCCTTGCTACGTTACATACCAAAACGACTTGAAACAAAATCTGGCACAAAGGTTTCTCTAAGCAGAGTACTTGAAATATTATTTAAGTGGCATAAATTGACGTATGTAACTATTTTTGTAGGATTACTTGCTGCTGTGGCACTGTTACCCCAGCTAAGATTTGACTATAACTTATTGAATATGCAAGACCCAAATGGAAAAGCTGTAAAGACTTTTAGGGAACTACTCGAGGAAGTTGAAAACTCACCCTGGCATGCAAATTTGCTGGTTAACAATCGTGAGGAGACAGATCGCTTGGTGCAAAGTCTGACCGAACTTTCAGAGGTGAAAAAAGTAGTAACAATCTTTGATTTTGTACCAGTAGAACAGGAGAAAAAACTCTCACTCATTGCGGAGATGGCGCTCATAACAGGACCGATTATGCTATCAACGCCTTCGTCAGTGAAAAATGAACAGGTATCGATAAAACAAAGAAAAGCGTTGGACAAGTTAAGTATCACGTTGGATCGATTCATTGCTGAAAGACCTGAGCATCCTGTCTCGATATCCGCCCGCACTCTGAGAAACTCGCTTGCCACACTGTTCGATCATCTCAACATACAGAACATTAAAGATAGAAACAAGCTGTTGCATTCAGTAGAAGAGGATTTACTCGTTACTTTACCTACATCTCTGCGACGCCTGCAGATTGCTATCAATGCTTCCACTCCGTTTAGCGAGCAGGGCCTTCCAACTTCGTTGAGTAGCCGCTGGCACAGTCAATCAGGGGAATACAGGATCGCAGTCTACCCAACAGAGGATATTAACGACAACGAGGCATTACGACGTTTCGTACGAGCAGTGCAACAAGTAGCACCTCAGGCTACAGGGGCTCCGATGGTGAGTCTGGAAGCGGGCGAAGCCGTAGTACAAGCCTTCATACAAGCTTTCACACTA
>SMVB01094233.1_pt1 | contig 40866 bp, 27 predicted proteins | sample 2456461 | NCBI WGS metagenome assembly SMVB01 (sample SAMN11095934, study PRJNA526329) | marine sediment metagenome | biome: Marine sediment; feature: Surficial sediment; material: Deep marine sediment; isolation source: Hadal surficial sediment | place: Pacific Ocean | collected 2014-05 | depth...
CAGATGGGTCAGAAGGCAAGGCTATTGCGCATTCGTGACCCTGATTTGCGTTTCAGGTTTCATTGTTAACAGCCACATAGCCTCATTTTGGGTTGCTGCGAATGAACAGCAGCATAATCTTCTTGATGAAATTCACCTGACGTTTCCGGCATTATCTGCAGGGACTACTTTGATAGTTGATGGACAATGTCGATACCACGGTCCGGCAACCGTTTTTGAATCAAATTGGGATTTAGAGGGGGCTTTAAAGCTGCTTTATCAGGATAACACCATTCGGGCCAATATCATTACTCCCGATATTGATATTAACGATGATGGAATTCGTATCATTGGCTCTGGAGTGCAAAATTACGCATTTGAGAATTTGTTCATCTATAATCATAAAGAGAAGAAAGCATATCCAATAAAAAATGCTAAAGATGCAAGACAATATTTTGAGATGATTAACCCAAACTACAAAGTGAATTGTAAGGACGGCAGGCCCGGCTTTGGAGAACCTATTTATAAAATTAAATCCTTTGTTGTAAGATAGGGAGATTCTTTGCTTGATTCTTGATTCTTGATGCAGATCTCAAGATCGCAGTAACCAGCATCCAGTATCCGGCATCCAGCATCCAGCAAACCAGAATTTAATTTCAGTTATGATGATTTTTAATTATTTGCATACAATTGTTCACAACCAGCGGAAATTTCTGCTGCTAATTTTTGGCCTGAGTTTGGCGCTGCGAGTGATTTTTGTTCTCTCACTGGAGGACAAGTTTTATTTCAGCGATTCACTGGCTTATGAAGATTGTGCCGTGAGTATTTTGGAGGGTCAGGGCTTTGGTGACTTTAAGAGAGCGCCGCTTTATCCGCTCTGGATGGCTTTAGTCTATTTTCTGGCAGGTGGCAAAAGCCTTCTGGTTTTGCGAATAATGGATTCAGTGATGGGTGCACTGCTTGTGTTGGTGATATATTTTCTGGGCAAAGAAATTTATGGTCGTATTGCAGGTGCGATCGCGGCCCTGATTGCATCGCTTTACCCGATGTTTATTTTTCTTGCCGGACTGCAATATCCCACGCTGTTAGGCACCCTAATGGTAACAATTGGGGTTTACTTTGCAGTGCTGGTTTTTCGTAAAAATCAGATTTATTTGAGTTCCCTGGCCGGGTTATTCATAAGCATTGCTGCGCTGGCGATTGTTCCACTGGGAATTGTGATCATTGCCGCTGTGTTTTGGCTGTTGTTCAATACGAATTTGAAATTTAAACATAAAATTGCTCACAGTTGTCTGATGCTTGCCTTCATCATCCTTCCACTAATAACATGGACCACCAGAAATTATGTTCATCATGGCAAATTCATTCCTGTGCGGGAGGACGCTGTCCGCAAAATGCTTATGTTTGAAGAAAATCGGGTTAACAAAAGGTCGATGGCGGGAGTTCAGGAGAAATTTATGTCCATGTATAAAAACCCGGGGACCTTTTCGCGGCATTTTAAGGAGAATTTCGTAAACTTCTTTCGTTTAACGCCTTCATTGTATTTGAAATCAGCTGATCCCAATTACAATGCCGCTATTCATGAGGAAGACAAGAGAATTACGAAAACAAATAAATTTTCTCAGTCGCAGCTGAGTTCCCTTATCAGTGCCGTGACTTTTGGCGCAATATTAGGGTTGGCGATTTTAGGACTGCTCTGCAGCGGTAAAGATTTGCGTAAATCCCTGTTACTTCTGACTGCGATTTTAGCCTTGGCCATCACTTACTCATTCTACTATGGCAAAATAAGATATCGTATTCCTGTTGAGCCCCTCATGATAGTCTATGCGGCAAATGGCCTCAAGATAGCGCTGACCTATATCGGGGACAGGTTTAAAAGGCGGCCATATCCCTTTGCAATGGAGAATTAATATCATTTCTGTGAACAACGCTTGCTTAACCTTTATTCCTTTTCCCTGACATGAAGTTCCCCGGCTAATTTTTGCTGCATATTTTGAATTTGCTCCATCTGCTCTTATATGCTCCTCTATGTTACGATTGTTTCGCGTAATCAATTACTTGCTGCCAGACCCTCAATACATTGCCGCTTAATATTTTTTTAATATCTTCTTCAGAGTAGCCGCGTTTCAGTAAATGGTAAATCAAGTTGGGATAGTCTGCAACTGATTTCAGACCGACCGGCAGCGAATCGCCGACGCCGTCAAAGTCAGAACCGAGGCCGACATGATCGATGCCGGCTACTTTGACCACATGATCGATGTGATCGACAACATTTTCGATGCTTGCATACGGGAATGGATTGGCCTGGTCGTATTTTTTCATCTCTTCTTCAAGACGGGGATCGTTTTGATCGGTGATTGAGTTGTCGTCCATGAACTTTAAACTGTGGTTCCACTGAGCCCAACCTTTTTCGTTGGCCTCCTGAGTAAGAAAAAAAGAGCCAAAATTAATCTGAATCACGCCGCCTTTTTCTCCCAGCGCTTTTAGCATATCGTCGCTGACATTTCGTTCCATTCCGGGGGTAAACAGCCTGCAGCTTGAATGCGAGCAAATGGGCGGGACTTTGGACTCTCTTAAAACCTGGTAAAACGTTGAATCAGAAACATGCGAAATGTCGACCATAATTCCCAGTCGGTTCATTTCGGCAACGACTTTCCGGCCAAAAGGGCTCAAGCCGTTCCAATCTTTATTATCGGGATCAAAAGAGGAATCGCAGATCAAATTCTTTTTGCCGTGGGTCAGGGTGATATAACGGATTCCCTTTTTATAGAAATATTCAACGTTTGACAAATCGTCTTCGATAGCCGAGCCGTTTTCCATGCCGTAAGGAAATGAAATGAGTCCCTTCTCAAAGTTTCGCTTTACGTCATCGGGAGTGATGGCCGGCGCAAATTTATCCCAATTTGTTGCGACAATGCTGTCCATCATGGCTATTAATTTTTCAGCGTGTTTTTTGGAAGCCCCGTGTTCTGTTTGGTAATCCGCCGGGATATAAATTGACATGAAGGGCACGTCCAATCCGCCTTGTTTCGCGCGCGGAAAATCAAAATCTCCTTTGGTAGTAGCTTGGGAGATGTCATCCATTTCTTGTTGCTCAACCAGTCTGTATGGCACATCGACGTGACCGTCTAAAATGATAGTTGACTGGGCAATTTTCAAAGCCTGCTCATAAATATCGGGGTCGTAGCCTTCCGGTACTTTGGAATTTTTACTGCAATTAAGAAGAAGTATCAGTCCGAATACAAAAAATTTAGTGCGTGACATATTCCCTCCGTTTTTAAAATATTTCGGACACAGATAGCGCGGAGAATCACAAAGAACACGGAGATTATTTTTTTCAATTATTCTGACTTGTTTTTAGTTCTGTCATGCCGGTATGCTCTTAAGCCGGCATCCACACCGATGCGAAACTGGATTCCGGCTAGAAACATGCCGGAAAGACAAAAATAAAGATGGCTTTTTTTCTCTGTAATCTCTGTGTTTCCTTTGTGCCCTCTGTGTCCCTCAGGTTTATTAAACTTTTAAATTCTTCTGCACATCTTTATCCCGATTCACCCGCCAGATTTTGGAATCCAAATAATAATGCTGCATGGCAAAACCCAGGATGAAGGCGGCGAAAACCCGTTCGCCTAATCTTAAAGATGCCGGATCTTTAATGCCCGCCATCATCCCGATTGAATTTAGCAGCACTGTATCCAGTTCCAAGCCACTGACTGATTTGAGCCAATCAATCCAGGGACCTTTGTAAAAGCCAAACGTGAACACCAGGCCAACTAAAGCATAAGTTGTAAAGTTTTTAAACAAGGCTTTCACCCATCTAAATTCCCTGTCAGTTTTCGATTTATATTTATTCTGTGCGAAGGAATAGACAATGCAGTGATATTGAATGTTATGGCCTATTGTCACCAGCGGCACGATAAAAACGGCCATAATCGGGTGGCTAAAAGCAACAAAATGCAGCGGAATGATCGAACACATATAGAGTAGTTTGCTGCCGTTAAGGGTTGAACCCGCTTTCCAGAGCTTGACTTGAAAGCCGATATAAAGCAGAATAATTGCCAGGTAAATTGTCCAGGCCAACGGGTGCAGAATGGAGCTGATAGTCAGATTTGCAAAGATTGGCGCCTGCAGCCCTAAAGGTGGAAAGCCCGGCGTGTTTTTGTAAAAAGAGCTGGTCAAAAACATCAGCAGCGGCATGTACAAAGTCAAATTAAAGAACCAATAATCGAGCTTGTTGGTAAGCGCTTCATTATCGTTTGCTTTGCGTTTGTAGAGCGCAAAAAAGCCCCAGTGTTGACGCACAACATGGTAGTAAGCCCAAAGTCGAAAGAAGACAAAAAAGAGGATGCCGCCCACTGCCAACGTTTCTAGGGGCGTTGTGAAGCCAAGGTTTGGTGTCAAAGCGCCAACAAAGTAGGGCAACAAAATGGCCGCCGGTCCGACAAAAAACCAGATGAACGAGAAGCGAAGTTCTCGTCCGCGCACCCGCCACTCGTCAGGGTCGAAAAGTGTCCGTCCGAGGGTCGCCCAAACATGGGGTGCATCCAGAATGATGGCCCAACTTATGACCACCAGCAACTCAAGGTTCAAAGAGATCTTAATGCCGCCGAGCTGCAAAGTTAAAAAGGCGTCTCGAAGCGGATCATTCAAAGCATAAATTGCATAAAAAATGATGCCGACATAAAGCCAGCCGGCGAGCGCTGAGCCGATGTAAAAAAGCAGATCTTTCCGGCGACTCAGAATCCAGTTAAATTTGATTCGTCCGGTTAGAGGTTGGGAAATGGCAGCTTGCATTTTCTAAATTAATTTCGCTTGATTTATTTCAAGGTTGAAATAGGCGTTTGGCCTTTGACTTTTAATTTTTTTTGCAAGTTACGTCCTGAATATCGAATCACCTGTTGAGTGATTTACAATAACCATTTTAATTGAATTTTATTAGCTGATAGCCAATCACTCAAAGTTAATGATTTGGTAAAAAAATGCAAGAACTTTGGTGGGGACGAATAATGGACTTAAATTTTGGCGTCTTGCGAGCGTTTCTCAGCGCGGCAATCTTTTTGGTCAAGGCAGTCTTGAGATTGCTTCGGCGGGAACGCCTCGCAAAGACGTCTGACACAATCGTTAAGAGTTTGGATTAACCTCGCACTTTTCGAAAAATACTCGACAATCGATCCAACCCATAAACGAGTGGCCGATTTGCAATGTGGGCGACATCCCTGAGCATTTCTTTCGGATAGGAAGTCACTTTCTCCGTTCCTTCTTTAACTTTATCTATCGTTTTGCTAAATAGATGTGCGACCGGATTGACCGCCAGCATGACCGTATCGACCGTCTTTTCTTTGCTCATCCTGAGCAGTTCAACCGTCATTTTTTCCATGATGTCCGAGGTGATGAATTTGGTCGTTTTAAGAATAAACTTTGAGGTAGGATTGAGGTCTTTGTCAGATTCTATAGTGACCAATTTGCAGTAGTTTTCCGTAAGAAGAGAAATGCGAGTCAGGAGCGCTGCGTTCACAAAACCGTCGGCCAGTGAGCCGAAGATCCTATCCGCAAAAGGCACGCTTTTAATACTCTCCGTGGCAAACTTTGAAAACAACTCCTGGGTAGCATACTCAACGCCTTCAGAGCCACCGATGGCCATCGACAGATAAACCTTTTTGGCAATGGCCCATAAATCCTTGTTTGAAACCCGGCCGTGATATAAAACGAACAGTTCTTTAACCAGATTAACACTCGAAGATAAAATGAGAATGGCATCCAGAAAACCATTTTGCGAGATACTGGAGCTGTAAAAAAGCCGCAGGACGTACCTCTTTCTAATCTGCTCACTCTCTTTTTCCAGCACCTCAATTGTTTTTTGATACCCTTCTTCGGTTTCCTCAATGTTTGAAAAATCAAATCCAGACTCTATCAGAAAAGGGTTGGTTTTAAATTTATTAAGACGATTCTGAATGATTTCCGGGGCTCTATTTTTATCTTTGCTCGGTGCGTAGTTTTTGGGGATTTTGATAATTTTGTAAATCGGAATGATAATGCTATAAATGATCAAGCCGAGGAGCAGGACCAAAGTCGCGTACCCAAAGGCCGGGTGCAGAGCCCGGGTCAGGAGATAGAGTTCTAACAACTCCCGGAAAATAATGTAAATGAGAAAAAGTGAAAAGAAATAAAAGAATCGACTGAGGATTTTCATATTTACCAGTTTACGTTAACTAAACTTTAAAAGTTTGCTGCCATTCATCTTCTTACGCTTCACGCTTTTCCGCAACGTCAGTGGAAATCTCTTTTTTTGCATGGACCCAACCTTGAGAAGCTCCCATCATACGATTTAACCATCGTGCAAAACGAGGGGCCAGGCTCGGTATCACGGATACGACAAAACGCTGCGACTTTGGGACGTAGACTTCAGCTAAATTTTTCTCCACAGCTTTCCTTACCGCCACTGCTACATCGCGTGGCTGTATCACCGGAGTCAGAAATGTGTGTGATACGCCTTCACTCAAACGAGTTTCGACCTGACTTGGAAAGATACAGCTCACCCCAACAGGAGTATCCTGCAATTCAAAACGCAATGCTGAACTGAAACCGACAACGCCATGTTTCGAGGCCGAATAAGCAACGACGCCCTCAGTTCCGTATTTCCCGGCAATGCTGGCAATGTTCACGATGTGCGCGTTTTTTCTTTTCAAAAGATAGGGCAGCACCAAATGAGTTAATGCCATTAAAGCGATCAAGTTTGTTTCGACTGTCTTGCGCCAGGCAGTAAAGTCCCGATCCATAAAAGGACCGCTTGGCAGCACACCGGCATTGTTAACCAGAATATCGAACCCGCTTTTAAACTGCTGCGCCTTTTTAAGCATTTCAGAGACAGCCGTCCCATCCGTTATATCGCAGGAGAAAGCCTGGAAGGCGCGGCCCTGCTTTTCCACCGCCTCTGTGGTTTGCTGCACATCCGCAAAGGAAAGATCTATACCGATGACATCCGCGCCCGCCTTTGCAAATTCCAGGGCAGTCGCTTGGCCAATTCCGCGGGCTGCTCCGGTGATAAGCACGGTTTTGTCTTTGACTCGCACGCGATTTAATCCGTAATTTTGTGCTCGACTTCAGTTAACGAGAATGGTTGAATATAAATAGTACTGTTTTCATTGACCACTTCAGCTCGAATATAATTTAAATTATGCGGCAGATGGCTGAGATCAAATGATAATCCTTGCTGAATGACCTCGCCACAAAAGCTCCAGTTCACCTCTCCGTCAGTAACTTCAAGTGTGATCGATTGCTCATCGACTTCTATTTTATTGATTTGTGGGTATAGACCCTTTTCAAAACCGTGATCCTTGATTGCGAAAAACGCCCCGGCTTCCAGGGATCGCCGGTACGATTCAAGGGAATAAGTCTCCAGCATCACCAGCGTTTTGCCGCTGTCATAAGTTTGAGGGTGGGATTCTTTGACTTCCAAATTGTAGGGACCATACCAATCGTTAACCGCATAGCCGAAAATTTTAGTGGATTTATAAGTAAGCAAATCATCCCAGACTTCCAGAAAGTGTTGGTTCTGGTCCCGCCTGAACTCGCCAGTTCTAAAACGATAATCAAAAAATGCGTTGTAGATTTCGATTGCATTAAAGTTGTTGAGTTTCCGATAAAATCCTAACTTTCCCGTCGGGTGGGCGATAATTGGTAATCCACCGAATTGAATAATTTTATCGATCAAATTTTGGTTCGAGAAATAATGCCAAACCTGTCTGTTTGGACTAAAATTTCTTTCCCACAATTCAAGGTAAGTGGTTAAAAATGGAGACGTCATGTGATGTCGACCTACTTCTTCCATGCTCGGTATGAAAAATTTGAGATTTTGGGTTGTTTCTAAAAATGCTTCATCACTGGGGTATTCCTTTAGAAATTCAGATAAAGGCCACAGGCGTTCGCGGCTCGTATATTCTAACGATTGCACTCCGGAATAGTGCATGAGCGGGACAGCTTGATAACCGGCTTCGTCATAAGCCCGAATTCTCGACTCAGTGACGCGAGTGTGATCGTGCTGCTGAGACAAACACCTTTGCCAGCTCGTCCAATCTACGACTTCATAGGGATTATAACTTACTTTAAATGCGCAATTTGTGTTGCCGAATTTGTCTAATTGGTGGCGGCAGCCAATTAAGGTGATTAGGAAAAAGAAGGTTAACCGAAGATATTTGAAATTCATCTGGATTATTTCATCAATTCTATTAATTTCGTTTGAATTAACTCCCAGGCCTTTTGCACGTGCCGATCTTCCGTACGCAAATTTCCGATCGCCACCCGCAACACATACTTTTCATCGAGTTTTGTGTGAGACATGAACACTTCTCTCGTCGCATTCACGGCTTCAAGCAAGCGTTCATTTATCTTATTCAATTCGTCTGTGTCGGTCACGTTTTCCGGATGTGCCCGGAAGCAAACCGTACTGAAGGGTGTGGGCGCCATGCGCTCAAAATCATCGTGCTCATCTATCCACCGCGCCAATTTTTGAGCCAGTTCAATGTGATAGCGTATGCGTGCGGCAATGCCTTCAACGCCAAAATAGCGCAGAACAAACCAAAGTTTTAACGCCCGGAACCGCCGCCCCAGCGAGACGCCGTAATCCATAAAATTTTCAACTTCGTCGTCTTCCTGAGTACGCAGATATTCGGGTACCAGACTGAAGGCTCGTTTGAGCACCTCTGGCTTGCGGGTATAAAAGGCGCTTAAATCCACGGGCACGAACAACCATTTGTGTGGATTCACCACGATCGAATCCGCGCGCTCGCTGCCATCGAGAACGTGCCGCATTTCGGGGACAACCGCAGCCGAGCCGCCGTAAGCCGCGTCCACATGCAGCCATAGATCTTCGCGGTTGCAAATCTCGGCAATCTCAGGAACGGGATCGATGCTGGTGGTTGAGGTCGTCCCCACTGTTGCGACCACACAAAACGGCCGCCATCCTTGCCTGCGGTCTGCTGCAATGGCCTGGCTCAATGCTTCAGGTTTCATTTGAAATTTTTCATCGACGGGAATTTTCTGGATACCGGCAAGGCCTAACCCCAAAGTAAGGGCTGCCTTATCAATTGACGAATGGGCATGCTCGGAGGCATACATTCGCAGGCGGGGCAAATTCCGTCCGCAGAGTCCTTCTTCGCGGATGCGCAAATCACTGAGCTGCTCGCGCGCCGCTGCGATGGCGTGCAGGCTGCTGACAGAGGCGGTGTCGTAAATGATGCCCCAAAAATCATCCGGCAGGCCCAGCATTTGCCGCAGCCAGTCCAAAGTCACCTGTTCCAGCTCCGTCGAAGCGGGGCACGATTTCCACAGCATGCCATTGATATTAAATGCCGCACTGGCTAATTCTCCAAGGATGCCCGCCGCGCTGCCGCTGGTGGCAAAATAAGCAAAGAAGTTGGGGTGATTCCAGTGGGTCATGCCCGGCATAATTACTTTATCCAGGTCGCCTAAAATATCCGATATTTTCTCGCCTGATTTCGGCGGTGCGGTTGGCAAAAGCTTTCGAATATCCCCCGGCTTGATTCCGGAGAGGACCGAGTGACGGTCGATTTGCTGCAAGTAAGTGTTAATCCATTCAATGAGTTGCTGACCGGCCTCGCTAAATTCGTCGGTGGGCATATCGCCTAAAAATTGCGGCGCAAGATCGGATTTATTTTCGGCATTCATAATTGTTTTGAAAGCTAGTTTTTTGATGAAAATGAGATCAGGTTTAGGTAGTTAACCCATTTAGCCTAAAAAAGCAAGGGATTTTTAGCCTCACTTTTCACCTTGACAATTTTTTGAATTATTAACATATTAGCTTCGGCTACCTGCGGTAGTCTTGTATGCGAGAAAGGTTTCATTCAGGCCGTCTTTGCGAGCGACGAAAGGAGCGAAGCAATCTCCATGCACGGAGTAAGGGGATTGCTTCATCCGTTATCGCGGATTCGCAAAGACGAAACATAGCAGCGTTTCTTTGAAGTGTACTTTTAATAAATTTCTTCCATAATTTAAATTCATTCTACAAACCGAGGTGACTATGAAACGATCCTACCGCCTACTGCTGTTCATTTTATTGATATTTGTATCACTGAGCGCTTTTGCCCAGGAGAAGAAACCTCTGGACCACGGTGCCTATGACATCTGGAATAAGATAAACGAAAGCTCGATTTCGGTCGATGGCGAATGGGTGCTCTGGTCACTTGGGCCAGAGGATAAAGATGGAGCATTGAAAATCAAGAGTGTCACCGGTGATACTTCTTATTTTTTTCCGCGCGGTGCTTCTGCCAAATTTGATTATGACTCCGGGTTCGCTGCATTTCTTATCCAGGCGCCAAAAGATTCGGTGAAAAAAGCCAAGCGCGACAAAAAGAAAAAAGAGGAGATGCCAAAAGATTCCCTTGGCATTGTCAACTTGAACACCGGTGAGATTTCAAAAATCGCCCGGGTTAAATCTTTCAAAACAGCCCCAAAAAGCGGCGGCTGGCTTGCTTATCACTTGCAAAAGACAGATGTGAAAGACACGACCAAAACCAAAGAAGAAAAGACAGAGAGCAAGAAAGAAAAAAAGGATAACAAAAAGAAAAAAGTTGAAGGCACGAATCTTATTCTACGCAACCTTGCGACCGCTTCCGATAGCACCTATTCTGACGTCACGGACTATCAATTTTCGGAAAATGGCAAGTGGCTGGTCTACACGGCCTCGAGCAAAGACAGCGCTGCCGATGGAATTTATGCTGTTGAAGTGGAGAGTGGTGAGATCACGATCGTTCTTTCCGGACCGGGCAATTACAAACAAATCGCTATCGATGAAGCGGGAAGCCAGGTGGCTTTCATTTCCAATCGTGACAGCATTGAAGCCAAACAACCGACTTACAAATTATATCACTGGCGTATCGGCTCAAAAGCGGCGAAGATGGTTGCCGCTGAAAAAACTGCTGGCATTCCAGGAGGATGGTGGGTCAGTGAACATGGTAAAGTTTCGTTTTCAAAAAACGGCAAGCGCTTGCTTTTTGGAACCGCGCCGCGTCCGACCCCGGAGCCGGATGAGGAAGAGCCGGACGACGAAAAAGTCAAAGTCGATATCTGGCATTGGAAAGATCCTTATCTGCAGCCGATGCAGCTCAAAGAAGCAGAGAAAGAACGGAAACGAAGCTATCTGGCCGTCGTTCATCTCGACAAAAAGCGAGTTGTGCAATTGGCGAATGAGAAAATTCCCGAAGTTGAGATCGGCAGTGAGGGTAATGCCGACATAGCCATCGGCACTTCGAATATGCCGTACCGGCAACTCATCTCCTGGGACTGGCCCGCTTACACCGATATTTACGTTATCAATGCCAAAACCGGCCAACGCAGGCTGGTGCGTCAAAAGTTGCAGTCGCGGGCGCGGCTCTCGCCGGCGGCAAAATATTTGACCTGGTGGGAACGGCAGGATTCTTCCTGGTACGCGCTGGCGGTAAAAGGCGGCAGTCCCCTGAATCTAAGCAAACAAATCCCGCAGCCGGTTTATAACGAGCTTCATGACTGGGCCTATGAAGCCAATCCCTACGGCAACGTGGGCTGGACTGAAAAGGACCGGCTCTTTCTCATTTATGACAAGCATGATATCTGGGCTCTAGATCCGACCGGTAAAAAAGCTCCCCGTAATATCACCGAGGGACTGGGACGCGAAGATAATTTTCGGTTTCGGTATGTGCGTCTCGATCCGGAAGAACGCGCCATCAACCCGGATGAATCGATGCTGCTGTCGACGTTTCATTATAAGACCAAAGCGGGCGGCTTTTTCAGTACTCGCGTGAACGGCGCAAATCAGCTTTCCCCGCTGACTTTAATGGACAAGAGTTTCTCCAGACCGACCCAGGCTAAAAACGCCGATGCACTTCTGTTCACCCGATCAAGTTATAGCGAGTTTCCGGATTTGTGGGTAAGCAACCTGGACCTAAGCGAGATGCAAAAAGTGAGCGACGCCAATCCGCAGCAATCGGATTATCTCTGGGGCACGGCCGAGCTCATGGAGTGGCATTCTCTCGACGGCAAACTCTTGCAGGGGATTTTGTATAAACCGGAAAACTTCGACCCGGAAAAGAAATACCCGATGCTGGTTTATTTTTACGAAAAAAGCTCACAGAATTTGCACCGTCACAGGGCGCCCCAGGCACACCGCTCAGTTATTGTCCCGGTATTCTATACCAGCCGCGGGTATGTTGTTTTTGTGCCGGACATTCCCTACCGGGTTGGCTATCCCGGTGAAAGCGCCTTAAATGCCGTGGTGCCCGGCGTGACGGACTTAATTAAACAGGGCTTTGTAGATGAGGAAAACAGCGGCGTACAGGGACATAGTTGGGGCGGCTATCAAATCGCGTTTATGGTGACGCGGACCAACATTTTCAAAGCTGCCGAAGCGGGCGCACCGGTCTCAAACATGATCAGCGCCTACGGCGGTATCCGCTGGGGAACGGGCCGCAGCCGGATGTTTCAATACGAGCGCACCCAGAGCCGCATCGGCGGCTCGCTGTGGGAATACCCGATGCGTTATATGGAAAACTCGCCGATTTTCTGGGCCGACAAAATCGAGACGCCGCTGCTGATCATGCATAACGACCACGACGGCCACGTGCCCTGGTATCAGGGCATCGAGTTGTTTGTCGCGCTCAGGCGCCTTGGCCAACCAGTCTGGCTGATCAACTACAACGACGAGCCGCACTGGCCGACCAAGTTCCAAAATAAAAAAGACTGGCAAATTCGCATGCAGCAATTCTTCGATCATTATTTGAAAGGAGCGCCGGCGCCGGTCTGGCTGAAGGAAGGCGTGCCGGCAGTTGAGAAAGGCAAAACACTGGGGACTGAGACGACGAGTTCTGAATAGAAATAAATTACAAGTTTCAAATGACAAATTCCAAATTAAATTAACCACGAAGACACTAAGATTGGTTTTAATCTTTTCTTGATTTTGAACGAAAAATTGGTAGGCTTAGGCAACCCTAGGGCGATTAGCTCAGTTGGTTAGAGCGCTGGTCTCACATATCGGAGGTCACTGGTTCGAATCCAGTATCGCCCACAACCCGCGTCGCATGCACCTACTATTTTAGCAGGATCATTCTTTTTACATTTCTAAACGTTCCGGCCTGCAAAACATAATAATAGAGTCCACTCGGCAACCGTGAGCCATCAAAAACCAAATCATATAATCCTGAATTGTAAAAACCGCTGATCAGTTCCGCCACTTTTTTGCCGGTAATATCATAGACCGCCAAGTTTACCTGCGTTGATTTCGGCAGGGAGAACCTGATCTGCGTTGAGGGATTAAAAGGGTTCGGGTAATTCTGTTCCAAAGCAAAATTTTCGGGTTGTTCACCGTCGGCCGGTTCAATTGTGGTGGGATTGTCTACTGTCAGGCGGCCATTTTGTGTATCGCGCAAAATATTGTGTGATGCGGCGTCCGCCAATACTGCATTGCTTATGACCAGGTCAAAACTGCCTGCAGAAATTCCGGTCAGGAAGTCCAGTTCAACAACAGCGCCTGAATTTCCTGAGAAAGGCGACTGACTCATAGAAAAAGCAAACAGACGGATAACATGCTCCGAAATCAGGACTGCAGTGAGAGAATGATCCTCCTTGCGGTTGGTCAGGCGGGCGCTGCCGGATACCAGGGTCAGGTTGGCTGGAATTTCAAAATCTGCCTGAAAAGCAACAAAGGCGTCATAGTTGTCTACATCGATTTTTACGGTTACCGTGTCATTCAATACCGCACTTGCATCACGGATGGAAATAGAGTTTGGAGAATAAGCTGTTGCTGACACCTGAATGTAGAACGGATTTTCATCAGGATCATTGCTGAGGACGGTAAAGCGATCCGTGAACGCTCCTTTGCTGTCGCTGTGAAATCTCAATTCAAATGTCCTGCCGGTTCCCGGCGCAATTGTTTGCGGCAAGGTGGTACTGTTCCAGAAGCGCGCTTGTGGGGAAGCAAAGGAATGAATGACCAATGTATCACTACCCTGGTTGGTTAAAGTGTAGTTCGTCGCTGCGGTGCTGAGAACCGAGGTTTCATCAAAGCTAATATTCAGTTCTCCGCTAATATCGGGGGAGACAATCGTCACGGCTCCCGGAAAAAAGTCGGATGTTATATTGTCACCTGCCGCATCCGAAATAATCACATTTTCGATATTCACCGGGTAGTTTCCACCTAAGCCTGCCAATAAAAACCCCACTGTGACAATTTCTCCAGCCGAGCCCGTAAAAGGTTGATTGCCGGGCGACCAGGCAACAACCCGCAATCGGTTTGCAGATATTTTATTCGCAGAGGTCAAGTGATCGGTCTTTCTGGCAGAGAGCGCAACTTCATCCTGAATATATTCCAGCACCGAATCCAAAACCAGGTCAAACTGGAAACCTGTAAAAGGTTCCATGTTATTAATGCTGAAAGAAACGTCAACTTGATGGCCTGATCGTCCCGAGGCATTCAGAGTGTGTAATTCATTAACCGCAAAAGCAATCGCAGATAACGCAAACTGCACAAGAGGATCGTCAGGGTCGTTAGATTGTACAAAAAGTGTGGCATTAAAGACGCCTTTTTCCTGAGAGTTAAATCGTATCAGGACGGAAATATTATTTCCCGCCAGGAGAGTCAGCGAAGTGTCGCCGATAATTTTGAAAAATGGATTGTCTGTATAAATCCGGGATATATTCAGGCTGGTATTGCCAGGATTGCTGAGATTGATATTTCTATCCGTAACCTGACTTAACGGTGTCCTGTCAAAATCAAGACTGTCGGCAGACACACTGATATCCGGGCCATAAATCGTCACGGCACCGTTTTGTGCGGAGGTCAAAATGTTTTGCGATGACGCGGCACTGATAAAAACGTTGCTCAGTGATAAAGTATAGGTGCCGGGATCGTTATTCAGAATGAGCTGGAAACTCAGCACCTCGCCTGAGCTGCCGGTGAAAGTACTTTGCGAGGTGGAGTAAACCACGATTCGCAGCGTGTGGCCGGTAATGATTTCCGCAGATAACGCAGGGTCGCCTGCCCGGCTTGACACCTGCGCTGAACCGGCCAAATAGTTGACCTGCGACGGCAGCAAGATGTCTGTTTGAAAAGCGACAAAACTATCGGAATTATCAATCTGTAATGAAACGGAGATTGTGTCACCTGTGTCACCTGAAGCATCCGGGATGATCAACGAGTTTTGTGCAAGCGCGGATGTTACAGAGAACAATAAGTACGCAATAACATATTTATATATTGACTTCAAAGTATGATCCTTCTTTCTTAACGAATTAAAAGCATCTTTTTAGTAATGATGGCACTGCCGCTTTTTAAACGATACACATAGATTCCACTGGCAATCTCGCGGTTCATGTCATTTTTGCCATTCCATTTAAGCTCGTGGTAGCCGGCCGTTTGATTCTGAAAACGGAAGGTCTTAACCAATTGCCCAAGCAGGTTGAACACTGTAATTTCCACGTCCTGTTGTTCAGGTAAACCATAGCGGATGGTAGTTGTCGGGTTAAAGGGATTCGGATAGTTTTGCGACAGAGAATATTTTTCAGGGATGGCGTCTTCTGCACCGTTCCGGCCAATTTGAATCAGCTCACCCGTTGCATCCGCGGCCACGATTTCGACTACCTCTTCCAGAGTACCATTTGTGAAACTGAAAAGGGTACCCGCATCTTTTAAAGCAGCGTTGTTCAAGTTATAAAGAACCAGAGTCATTTCATCGCTTTCAATGAAATAGGCATATTCCATGTTTTGAAGCAGTTCACCCGGTACAAAGTTATCCCGGTTTAATTGTGAGCCGGAGATTTTAAGCTGAAGCGCTGAAATCGACCCGGCATTTTTCATCTGTGCCGATTGGTTGTCCAGTCCTAGCTCAGCAGGTGTACTTGAAAACGCGGCGGTATAACCTGAAGTCGAAGATCCGATAATTGCGTTAACCACACCAACAATGTCGAGCACATTGATTTGACCGTCATCATTTATGTCGGCTGCATCAAATAGGAACGGTTGTGGATTTTGATTTAAGATCCAGTTAACGATGGAAGTAATATCCAGAACATTCACAGCAAGATCACCGTTTGCATCGCCGCCGGCCGCGTTAACCGGCGTCGCGGTGACGGTTTTGGAAAAGTCACTTTCGGTGAAATCGGAGCCGAGGACTTTATACATATAGAAATAGGTGACATCGGGGAGAATGTTAAAATCGGTATAGACAGAATCCGTGATCAAGACGTTGTTAATCAAAAGCGTGTCGTTAAAGGTCGTGTCGGTTAGCGCCTCGAAGCGATACATGTTATAGCCAAGCACATCTGAAGAATTTGCTACCGGCCATTCCAGATCGACCTTGCCAATATCTGCGTTGGCGATAAACTGGGTAGACGCCGCCGCTGCTGCCTGGATGATAAACTGGAATCGGGTAGATTCAGTCGGGATTTTAAAATTTTCCGCGTCACGCGCATTGGCAACTCGAATTGTCTGCAAACCATCACCGGTTTCAAGGCCGGATGTGAAATATGCAGTCCAGACGGTCGAATCTGCACTCCATGAGGCGTTATCCTGCATTACATGTTGTGTGAAGGGTGCACGGACGCCGAAGCTTAGAAAGGGTGTAACGCTGGTATCCATTGCGGTGTTGAAAAAGACATCGAACTTAACGGTCTCTGAACCGATTGGATCGACCGCGGATTCCTGCGGGTTCAAACCATTGATTTCAACTTTCCAAACGACGCCGTGCGCGGAATCAGACGGCGCGGTCAAAAAGGGCTCAACCACGGCGCCGGGTAATTGTGCATCTTCACCAAAGTCGTAAATAGCCGCGTGAATTGCATTGAGGTCGGAGCTGCCCCAGTAGTTGCCGCTCATGTCATGCGAAGGTTTGTGGGTGAAATTTATCCACACAACCGGGGCGTCATTGTCGATGCTGTTATTTTTGTCAAAGACAAAATCATCAGAAGTGAAATTCAGGAATCCCAGTGAACTGAGATGTCCGACCGAATTGAACGAAAAGTTGTTGTTTCTGAACTCACAATTGTTTCTTAGGTCCGAGATATTTCGAGCAAAGACATTATGGAAAAGATTGCTTTGCGTAACGTGGAAATCTCCACCCTTAAACACAAAGCCATTCAAAAACTCATTGCCGCAATTTGTGATTTGACTGTTCGTAACCTCAACCCGAGCACCGAGATTCTCGAACAGAGAATTTAGATTATCAAAATGGCAATAATCAAATTGGAATGTATTGCCGCTGCGGAAAGAGAAACCCTTGCCACGATTTTCCACTGAATTGCTGCCGATAAAAATTGGATTTTCAGGCGTACCCAAAGCGATTAGTGAACCCCAACAATCTATTGTCGCGCCTTCGATAAGAAGGACACGGGCGCCAGGGTCCAATTGGAGAGTGACGCCGGTTTCAACTCGCAAGTTTCCAGTAACCAAATATTCTTTCGAAGCATCCCAGATCGTGTTTTGACTGATTAAGCCGGAAATTTCAAGGCCATTTTGCACAGTAATGATGATTTCTTCTGTGCCGAAGCTTTGCTGTCTGGAAAAAATTTCAACTTCAAGGACAATGTTACGGTTATTTGAAACATCACTATCGATGGTCAAAACAAATGGAAAGTCTTCACCTGTCAGAGTGGCATACGGCGATAAATCTCCAAGCAGGCTATTTGCATTATCGATTGTTGCTGTACCTGGATCTTCAAATTGACCCAAACGAATTTGCGACCAAACGCTGTCAGCATCACCGCCAGCGTTTTTTACAGTAACAAAGATCTGGATTGTTTCTCCGGCATCGGGTATGCCGTCGCCATCGTCACCGGCGAGAGTATCCAATAGGGTAAAACCCACATAGTGGAGGTCAGTCGTCAGCTGCCGGGTCATCGCCTCGTATATATCCAAAATGCCATTGTTTGCGCTTTGAATGAGCCTGGCAAAAAGAGCCTCTGTTGACATATTGGGATTGTGATCTTTGATCAAAGCGACGGCTCCGGCAACAATGGGGCTTGCCATGGAGGTACCGTTTAATTTGTGATAATCGCTGCTGGGGAAGGTGCTCCAGATGTCCACGCCCGGCGCTCTGATTTCATAGTTATGGTTAAAATCATTAGCAGCCACCACGGGACCTGAAAGATCACGGTTGGAAAATGCGGCTAGTGTGTTTGACTGAGTGGTTGCCTCAACGCCGATGACGAAAGAGTAGCAAGCCGGATAAGCGGGCGCGTAAACCGGAAACGGCGGATAGGGTGGATCGACCTTGTAGCCATCATTACCTGCCGCAGCGACCAGCACTGCCGTTACGTAGGCATTTTCCAACGCCGCTTTGACTGTTTGTGATTCCGCATAACTGCCGAGGCTCATATTGATGACCGTTGCGCCGTTCTGAGCGGCATAGTGAATCGCCGCGGCCAAATCACTTGAGGTGCCGGTCCCCGAACTTTGCAGCATTTTAACAGGCATGATCTGGGCGTTCCAGGCCACACCGGCGCCACCAACACTATTGTTGGTTTCGGCAGCCGCGATTCCTGCGACATGCGTGCCATGGCTGTTGTCATCATTGGGGTCATTGTCATCATTCACGAAATCCCAGCCACGAACATCGTCGATATAACCATTGCCATCATCATCGATGCCGTTGTTTGCAATTTCCTGAGTATTTAACCAGATATTGTCGTTCAAGTCGGGATGGTTCCAATCAACACCTGTATCGATGATGCCGATAATTTGGCTATTGCTTCCAGTGCTTAAATCCCAGGCCGCTGGTGCATTTACTGCGGCAAAATGCCACTGGTCACCGTTTGTATATAATGGATCATTTGGATGAGTATCACTCTTAAAGAAGTAATAATCGGGCTCGGCATATTCGATATTAGGGTCTTGTGCATACTGTTCTGCTAATTGCTTGGGAGAAATCCTTGCCTGATATTTGATCTTATATATTTTGTCCAGGCTCGGTATGTCACGTTTCTCGCCGATCGCATCTAAAAAGAAAGTCTTGTTCGATTTAGATTTGGTATTTTTGAATACCGAAACCATCGACTCTACACGGTAGGTTTGGTTCAGTTGATCGATAGTAGAAATTCCGGTGGCGATAGAATTGCCCTTTAATAAGGATTTATTGAAAGAAATGTCATCCTTGAACTTTAGCAGGATCGTGTTTTCTCTAAATGGTGGATTATGAGGGTCGTTTTGAAGAGAAGATGTTGATTCCTGGGCGAAGGCGGGTAAAACGAAGACTAGAATTATCGAAATTGATTTGATTATTTTCATCATTTTCCTCATCTTGTAGAAGTTGTCAATTGATTCTTCGGCACTCAAAGATGAGATATGAGTTATAATGACCTATGTTTTAATTTTTTAATAACTCAGGAAGGATTACAGACTTTGTGGGTTCCCGCATTTGTGGAACAACACTTAAGTAGGTTGCTTTTTTATTTGAATTGTTTTATAATTATCACGAATGATTTTATCGAAACTACATTCTTTATTGTCCTTCAAACTCCTGCTTCTGCGAATGAAGCTGGACTTCGCCATGGAGGGTAAATCTCAGGAAGAAACCGCACAGGTTTCGGATTCGCAGCTCTTTGCTGAAATTGCTGCTAAAAAAACCTGGGCCCTGGCCACCTTCTACGACCGCTATTCGGCGCACCTTTTCGGACTGGCGGTAAAAATACTTAAAGACCAGCAATTGGCGGAAGACGTGCTGCAGGATTTGTTTTTATACCTGTGGAATCATTCGGATAAATTTAGCCGGAGCCGGGGAAATGCGCTTTCCTGGGTCACCATTATCTGCCGCAATCGCTGCATTGACCAACTGCGCAGCAAACAAAGAAAAGCGCAAAGCTCCGGCCTCATAAATGAAGAAATTGTGCAAAACATCACCATAGATGAATCTGAAAACCCGTTTGAAATCGTAAGTTATAATGAGAAGCAAAAACTGGTCAGCGGCGCACTTGAACAATTGCCGGAGGAACAACGCCGGCCTATCGAGATGGCCTATTTTGAGGGACTGAGTCAAACGGAGATTTCGGCTGAGCGGCTGCAGCCGCTGGGGACCATAAAAACCAGAATGCGCCTGGGCATGCAAAAGTTACGGAATCTGATGAAACAGACGATGGAATAATATATGAATCACGATGAAATAAAAGACTCGATTAGCGCTTATTGTCTGGGTGCACTCGATGAAACTGGGCAGAGCTCTGTTGAAGAGCACCTGAAACAAGGGTGCTCCGAATGTGAGGCGCTCTTGCGTGAAATGCATGAGGTGGTCAACGGGCTGGCATTTGCGGCTCCTGCGCAAAAGCCGTCTGCGTTGGTAAAAGAGCAAATCCTCGCTGCAATTGAGCCGCAGCAAGCGCCCGCTGCTTCACCTTTGATTCAGCTCAAAGAGAAAGTTGAGGATTCAACCGTTGAACTTCTTCAGCGCGGCCGGGAAAGATGGATGAGAGTGAGCTGGGGGCTTTCATTGGCAATTGCCGTCATTGTAGTGCTGGTGGGATTATACAGCCAATACGTAAAGACTGAAATCACCTTTTTGAAAAAGCGGTTAGAGGTCAGCGACCAGGTGGTTTCACAGCTCCGCACCGAGCTCTCCAAGCAGGAACGTATCCTCAAGGTGTTGCAATCTTCCGAAATTCGTATCGTTGATCTGCAGGGACAGAAATCCTCCCCGGATGCAATTGGCAGAGTTCTTTGGGATCCGGGCCAAAAGCTGGCCGTTATTTCGGCTCTTAATTTACCTCCGACGCCTTCCGACAAAGATTACCAGCTCTGGATGCTGCGCGGCACTCAACCCGTGGACGCCGGCATCTTTTCTTTGGATGAGGAGGGCAAAGCAATTTTTACCATCGAGACCATTGCGGATAGTATAAACCTCACTGCATTTGCCGTGACGCTGGAACCCAAAGGCGGTGTGCCCCAACCTACTGGAGACTTTTACCTCGTCGGTGCAGTCATTCGCGGTTAAGAAGTCTCTTACTGAATCCAATTTCTCTAAGCCTGAGGCCCGGGCTTTCCACTTTATTTACTCTACTTTCGAAATTTCAGTCTCAGACCTATTTAATTAGGGATGACCGAAAACTAGTATGAGGCGTCCCGCCGAACGATTTCTGCATGCAGCTCCGTGCTTAGAAATACTCGGCGAGGCATGTCCTGAGCTTGTCGAATGGACGCCTTCGTACTAGTACATTTGGATTTTTTACGGTCATTCACTAATAATAGACTTCTGCAAAATAGCTTAATTTGTCATTTCGCGCGTTAGCGAGAAATCTATTTAATTCAATGACATACGTAAAAAGACTTCTCCCGTTGGTCGAAATGACACAAGAGGTCGTTTTTGCAGAAGTCTAACTAATTAAACAAAGGAGAACACCGAATATTATTTGATTTTCTTCAGTGTCCTTCGGTGTTAAAATATTTTTTTAACTAAATTAAAGAGCCGCAGTGTCGCCGGCATTGCGGCTTTCTTGTTGTTTTGCCTGCCTTTGGCATCTTTTCAAAAAAAATAAAAATTCATAAATCCGATTTCAACTCTGGTTCGTAATTATTTTTGAAAACACAAGGCGCCGTTTTCAAAACGAACATTTACTAACCAAATTAAGGAGAAGCATAATGTTTCACAATCGATTTTTTCGAACGACTCTTTTGGGTGTCCTGACTATCGGAATTGTGGTCGTGTCCGGAATCATGATCAAAGCCGCCGACCACCTCGATTCGCCAAATTCATCAGAGAGCAATCTGGATGTAAATGACCTCTACGTTTTTAATCAAGGCAACAATGTTGTGTTTGCCATGACCGTTAGTCCGCTGGCGGGCAGCGGTGCCGCTTTTAATCCTGATGGACTCTATCAATTCAAACTTGACAAAGAGCGGGATGGCATTGCTGACGCGGTCATTCAAGTGACTTTTGATGGCACCGGCACGGGTCAAACCGTACAGGTTCGGGGTCCATCAGCGCCGTCGGTTACAGGTCCGGGTAGTAATAAAATCCTGAGTGGCTCGTCTATTTCAGGCAGGTTTGATAGCAATTTTACCGGCAATGGGATGACCGTTTTTGCCGGCCCTCGTGAAGATCCATTTTTTGTCCATTTATTTGGCGACGCGAGCCTGACCAGTGTCTTGAACGCCGCCTTCACTGCGGCCCTCGGCACCCCGGTGGGTGACCCGAACGAACAAACATTTGCCTTTGCAGATCCGGCGCTTGATGATCTGGCCGGCGCGAATGTTCTGGCAATCGTTGTCGAAGTGCCCAAGTCAGCAGTAGCCAGCGCTCTCGGAATTACCACATCCGATACCTTTTATGCCTGGGCAACGACCAGTGTAAAAGACTGACCCAAACATTCAAATCAAATTATCTTAAAGAAAGGAACCAAAAGATGTTAAAAACAGAATCCTTATCCATGTTGCTGTGCTTGTTACTGGCGGGTTTTATGGCTTTCACTGCCTGCGACGAAGATGGTGGGATGGAGCCCGTCGATGATGACACCTATACCCAGGTAGACCGAATAGGAATCCCGGCTCTGAACACCGTTTTCAATCATCCTCCTGCTTTTAGTAAGACCGCCTACAACATCGCAGGTCCGGCGGATGATGTGGCTACTTACACGGACCAATTTGTGACTGTTTTGACAGCTGTGGCTAACGCGAATCCCAATGCGACGGCTGCTGTTTTGCTGCCGGATGAACTACCGGTGAATCTGGGTTCGGCTACCTCAAATTTTGCTCTGCTCGACGGCCGCAAACTCTCAGATGATGCAACGGATGTTGCGTTAACCGTTGTTGTCGGTGTCGCAGCTCTGCAAAGCGATAATGTTGATGCCAATGATGTGGCATTTTTAAATTCATTTCCATATTTGGCACCGCCTAATTAACTGAGGTCGCTAATTGCCGGCCTCCCTTGCATGAACTTGGGAGACCGCATTAGTTTTAGGACAGCTAAAATACGCCTTTGGCTATTAGCTTTTGGCCTTTGGCTTTTAATTTTGAGAATTTAGGTGTGAAGATCATTTCACCTGCTAGGTGATCATTTTAACGAATTGATTCTTTTTAGGGCTAAAAGTAATTGCCAAAAGCCAATCGCTCAATTTATGACGAACTCTTGAAACCAAACAATTGGAATTAAAAATGAAACTGTCTAAGAAAAAACTCATTTTCGGATTTGCAATCTTACCAACTATTTTAATTCTTGCTTTTAGTTTGAAATTGCAGTCGAATTCAAAATCAGCGGTAACAGCAGAAGTGCTCCAAATAGCTTTGTCCAATAACCTTCCCAACAAGCTGGTCATGACCAAAAGCATCGAATTCTTTGAGAATCGTTTAAATGAAAGGAACGGAGAGGATATTCTCGCCCAAAATCAGTTACTGCGGAATTATCTGGCGCGGTTCAAAGCCTACGGTCGGCAGGAAGATTTAGCGGCGGCTAAAAAGCATCTCAGCAGTTTGTTAAAACGTTATCCGAAAAAGGCTTCCTTATATTCAACTTTGGCTAATGTGCAGATGGCCGGGCATCAATTTGAAAATGCTGTCGAGTCGGCTGAAAAAGCAATTGAGGTTGCCGAAGCGGAGGACTTTGTCAAACTCCACCTGCGCCTGTTCGATGCGCTGTTGACTTACGGTGATTACGACGAAGCAGGAGATATCTTGCGAACCATGTCTTTCAATCGCAGGTCGGTAGATTTTCTGGTCAGAGAAGCAAGGCTGGAAGATAAGCTCGGGAATTTAGCCAAAGCAAAATCGGGTATGCAAAAAGCCCTGTATCAAGCGAAGGCTTATGCCCAGTCCCCGGTGGTGATAGGTTGGTGTAGGGTCACACTTGGCCATTATGAACATCACAGCGGCAATCCGCAAAAAGCCGTTGATATCTATCTCGAAGCGCTCAAACAACTGCCGGGTTATCCTGCCGCACTTGAAGGCATTGCGGCCATCAGCCATAAAATCGATCACAACTTGATTGCAGCAAAACAGCTCTACCAAAAAGCCCTCGGAAATGGCGGCGAGCTCGACATTTATTCTAACTTGATTGCAATTGAACAGCAGCTCGGTAATGATGAAAACGCAGAAACCTATCGTAATCACTTCATTAAAGAGGCTACTCGAGACCCACAGATAGAAAGGCTGTTTTACCGGCCGCTGGCTTTATTGTTTGCTGAAAAAAAAGAAATGCTCAGCCGTGCACTTCATTATGCAAGATTGGATTTAAAAAACAGACCGAGTTCTGAAAGTTACGACACCCTGGCCTGGGTGCTGTATAAACGCGGCGACATCGAAAACGCCTACGAGGCCGCAACCAAGGCGGTTGCCTGGGGCAGACCGGAACCAACTGTTTTGTATCATTCCGGCATCATTATGTGGGATTTCGGGGAAAAACAAAAGGCACAGGTTTTGTTGGAAGCAGCGCTTCAGAATGCGCTGGAGTTGGATGCTAATATCGTGGCAGAAATTCGATTTAAGTTACAAATGAGTTGAGAATGGCTCAGCTCATGGGGCTGTCTCAAAGAGTCAGGAATATCAACTTTTGGACAGCCCCCGAATCCAATCAAACTTTCTTTCACCTACCTCCAATAGCTTGCGCTTTGACTTTGCATAAGTCTTGCTTTGTTTGAACAATATTCGTTATCTTTACACCTCGATTGTTTCGAAGACAGCCCATCATTGAATGCCATCTTACACTTAATGACTAAAAACGAGCTTGGTCAATGAGAGTGGGGGAGCTCATAGTAATATCAACTAATATTCCGGGGAGTATTTTCCAGAAGTTATAATTATGTCTGGATTTGTATTGTGCTGATATTTTGTTGCACAGTCCTTTTTTTCTTGATCCAGCAATGTGGTTACAGACATATTTGTAAGTTTCAAGCACAAAGAGGATATAGTTTTGCCACAGATAATGGCGTGAACTACGATGAGGATGGTCATTTTCAGCAATTTACGGCGAAGCACGGATTGACCTCAGAAAGAATTGACTCAACCCTTCGTAATAAAATAACCCATCAACTCCATGAATTCAAGCAGGCGTTTTCTCAGCATAAGCTTGTACGCGCAGCGATTTCACCGGCTCCAATACCGCATCTGAAACCATCAGCTGTAGTTGCGCTTCGATGAGGCCTAGATTGGCCTGCCATTTGGCTTTTTTCCTTTGAAATTTTCTAAATTATTTCATAGATTAGCTCAGCGCAGCAGAGCTGCAACCAAAAAAATGAACCAAACGCAAAGGTCGCAAATGAGGGCAGCGTTATAAAAGGATGAATGGGTTTATTATTGTTCATTCAGAAAACCTGAAATTCTCTGCGAATCTCTGCGTCCTCTTGTACCTCTGTGTTAATATTGTTGTTTTAAAAACTTTGCTAAAAAAATACAATGTTGCAGGCTTGTAGTACGGATGACATATTCTGAATTGCTTAGGTTTTTTATGGAAAAAATCAAAGTTAAATCCTTACCAGTTTTCTACCACTTCATTCGCTGCGTCATTAAATTTGCCATGTCGATTTTTTTTCAGAAGATTGAATTGCAAAATGGTGAAAACGTTCCTGCGCACGGCCCGGTGATTTTTGTAGCTAATCACCCCAATTCTATTATGGATGCGCTGGTCATGGGGCTGGTCACGAAGCGGAAAGTAAACTACATCGGGCACAGCGGCTTATTTTCGAATAAACTCAAGAGTTGGTTTTTGAGAAGCTGCGGGGTCATTCCGATCTACCGCCGTGAGGATGCACCCGGCCAAATGGATCAAAATGTCTTCGCGTTCCAGGCATGCTATGAAGTCCTGGAGAGTGGAGAAACAATCGGCATCTTTCCCGAGGGCACCAGCGACATGTTCAGGAAAGTCAAGAAAGTAAAAACGGGCGCGGCCCGGATTGCCCTTGAAACAGAAAAAAGAAATAATTACCAACTTGGTCTGAAAGTGATTCCGATTGGCCTGTATTTTTTTTCACGCAGCCGGTTTCGCAGCAAAGTTTTGATGAATGTTGGTGAACCGGTTAAACTGGAATCGTATTTTGAGGTAAACAAAGAAGATAACCCAGAAGCTGTACAAAGACTTACTGAGGAAATTCAACAAAGTCTCGAAGCGTTAACCGTCAACATCCGCCACGAGGAGCTTGATGATTTTGTGAAGGATATTGAAGTTCTTTACGGCGACGAATTAAAAACCGATTCTCCCGACTTGCAGGAGGTATCCGAAGAAACTGTTGCGGATTTCCTTGTGACTCAGAAAATTGCCGATTGCGTGGAATATTATTATGAGCATGATCTCGAGAGAGTGCGCAATTTTCAGGCGGAAATCAGTGCATATAAACGCAAACTCAAATGGCTTCGTTTAAGGGACAATATGATAAAGGAGAAGACCACATTCTCTCAAATGGTTAAGAATAGCGCTGTAACATTTGTTAGATCCCTGATTGGTCTGCCGCTTGCTTTATATGGAACTGTTAACAACGTCATTCCGTATGTTCTTGCCGAGAATCTTGCCAAGAAATTTGTTGACGAACGCACTAAAATCTTATCTGCACTATTAATTGGCGGCGGAATCGCCTTTATTCTCTTTTATTCGGTGCAAGTCTTTGCTGTTTGGTTTTACCTGGGGAAACTTTGGGCCGTGGTTTACCTGATAAGTTTACCCATTAGCGGTTTTTTTGCTTTGGCATATTTTAAACAAATCCGACAGGAACAGGAGCGAATTAGTTTGTCTTTTTTCCTTTTTACCAACCGTCAGTTGTTTAATCGAATGCGCAGGGAGCGAAAAAGGCTTATTTTAAAGATGGATGAAATTAGAGATGAATACCGGCAATTGATGGGAATTTGACCGGCTAAAGCAACCAATAAGGTGAGTAACCTGAATGGAATGTTAAAGTGTTAAAGTATTTTATAATCAAGTTGATTGGTAGCAAAGTCTACGCAAACAGCCGACGTAAATCTAAAAAGCTAACAGCCGGTACTAAAAAGTGACTGAGAAACCGAATTTTTTTGATAACGTTACGCTGCAGGCAATTTTGGGCGATTTGGGTCACGTCGTGGCTTTGGAAAGATGGGGCCCTAAAATCAGCCAGCGAGTCATCTGGCGGGCACCGATTCATGAGCGCAAAATTGCCTTAACATTTGATGACGGACCTCACCCGGTTTATACCCCAAAGATTCTGGAAGTATTAGAGCGATTTAAAGTTCCTGCCACATTTTTCTTAATTGGAAAACATGTGCAAAACAATTTAACTCTCGCCAGGGAAACCGTTCGGGCCGGACATGAGGTCGGCAATCATACTTTTACGCATCGACGGCTGTGGCGGCTCACAGATATAAATATGTTTGACGAAATCAAACGAACCGATGAATTGCTAAGAAATTTGAATGGCGTTGCCCCAAGGTTTTTACGCCCGCCGATGGGGGCTTTTTCAAAAAGGGTGCTAAATAACGTAGAGAGCGCCGGATATAAAACCGTTATTGGAAATGTCTATCCACGCGATTCACATTTACCGAGCAAAGAAAAAATTTTAAGCAGAGTGCTGAGTCGGATCATTAAAGGTTCGATCATTATTTTGCACGATGGTGGCAATACAAATCACCTGGATCGCAGCCGGACGATCTGGGCTGCTGAAAGATTTATTCCTCAATTGCAGGAGCGCGGGTTTGAGTTTGTGACGCTTTCTGATCTGTTAGGTCACATTTAACTCGTTTGTTTAAGGTTACAAGGCAGAATTGACCGAAAACATAATTTTTTCTGTCTTTGCGAGCGTTTCTCAGCGAAGCAATCTACCTGATTGGGCAGTCGTGAGATTGCTTCTGCAAAAGCATGTCCCTGAGCCAGGCCGAAGGAAAGCCTCACAAAGACGGGCCATATCTAACGTTTTCGGTCAATCACGAATTGTTTTTAAGACCATATTCCAAATCAATAATTATTCTGACAATTAATCATTCTGCCAATTTCGTTTTGTGTCACAATAAATGTAGGATTAATTTGATAAATAGAAGATTTATATTATTTACACTAAAATTGTTTTATTTAGTCAGCTGCGCCAGCCAGGTCCCTCCCTCCGGCGGCCCGGTGGACAAAACTCCGCCCACCATTATAAACGCCATCCCTGAAAATAAAGCGACCTTGGTTCCGTTGGATCAACAAATCGAGTTCGAATTCAGCGAGGCAATGACCCGCAAAGGTTCCGAGAAAGCCGTGTTTATTTCGCCGGATCCCGGGGACAGGGTAAGACTCAAATGGAAGGGGCGCAGACTTCGCATTGAATTTAGCGATTCACTTAAAATCAACCGCACCTATGTCATTACGCTTGGGACTGATCTCAAGGATGCGCATAATAATTCCTTAACTGCATCTTATACCCTGGCTTTTTCCACTGGGCCAGAACTCAGCGATGGTAAAATGAGCGGCCGTGTTTTTACCGATGAAAAAGCCAAAGGAATCCTGATTTGGGCATACATTCTTGAGGAAAGCAAAGACCCGAACCCCGGTCAAAAGGGCGGCGATTATATCACTCAAACCGACGCACAGGGAAAATTTGAGCTTACCAATCTCTCCGAAGGGCTTTACCGCCTATTCGCTATTCGTGACGCGGATAACAATCGTTTTTATGAGACCGGCTTCGATGGAATCGGAGTGACATCCCGAGATATTCTGCTCACCAAAGATAGTTTGGCAGTATCGGATATTCACTTTAAAGTCGTTACAGTCGATACCATCGGGCCGGCGCTGGTTTCCATTTCAACTCAGGACAACGCTCATTTGATGCTAACATTTGATGAAGAATTATCCCCGGAAACTCTTGATGATATTGATCATTACAAAGTGCGCGTGAAAGACTCGAAGGGTGAGGATACGCTTGCCATTCGTTTCGCCTACTTAAATGAGTTAGATCAAAAAGTGATTATGATAATCACTGAGCCGCAAACATCAAGAATTGAATATGAAATTGGGGTTCAAAACATAACAGATCTATATGGAAATCTCGTCGATTCAAAATTTAATTCGGCGGAGTTTGTCGGCAGCGCTTTGCCCGACACGTTTAAACCGAAAATTGTCTCCACTACTCCTGCTGATAGCGCTCAGGCAGTTTTTCTGAATTCAATGATAGCTGTTTACTTCAATGAGCCGATGCACCGTGAGTCATTTGAGCGAAGTTTCTATCTCAGGGATTCCACCGGTCTTGATGTTCCGGGAACATTTGATTGGCCGACGCCGGCCTCAGTTAAATTTAAGCCGGCGAATTTTTTGCAGAGTTCAGTCACTTATCGGGCGATCGTTAAACTTGATTCCATTTTTGATCTCGCCGGAAATGCCGCGGCTGATAGTACTTTTCAATTCCATTTCACTACTTTAAACGCCGACACACTTTCTTCTCTTTCCGGGACTGTGGTTGAGCCGGATTCGACGGCCAATGGCAGAATATTTTTGAAGGCACAACAGAATACCAAAGATGGGCAAACATACGAGATTCAATTAAACGAACCCGGGCCGTATGAGTTTAGCGGGATTTTGCCCGGCACCTACTCTATAGAAGGGTTTCGAGATAGAGATAATAATGGAGAATATAGTTTTGGGCTGGCGTTTCCGTTTCAACCGGCGGAACGGTTCGCGGTTTATCCGGATACAATAAAGGTCAGGTCACGTTGGCCCAATGAAGGGAACGATCTCGTATTCAAGAAGTAAATTAAATTTTAAAGTAATTTTAAATAAAAGGATCATCTGAGAATTAGTTGCAAGAATCAGAAAAAGTTTAACAGCGAAGAACACTGAACCTGACTTGGGAATCCGTTCTGCTTGCAGAACAATACTTGTAGATTGAGTCAACTACCCGGGCTGAAACATAGTATCTTCAAAATCGATATCATCAGTGTGCTTCGGGTTAACATTTTTATTTTCAAAAAAAATGAGTTGAGTCAAAACTCCTGCAGCTCTTTTTCAGAAGAACCCAATTAAAGACCTCTAAAAGGAGAACCAGAATGAAGAAATGGATTTTATTTAGTTTTATCTTTACGCTGCCATTTGCTGCTTTCGCAGCGCCGGATGAGCAATCTGATTACACAAGCTATATCGGCGCACTTGAAGAGCTCAACAATAAAAAGTTCTCAAAAATAATCATCAAAGAATTGAATGACTATTTGCACCGGTTCCCCAGCGCCGATAATCTCGATGACATTCACTTCAAAATTGCCACATTGTATTCAGATCGAAAGGACAAAGTTCGTTCTTTCTTCACCAACCTGGAGGTGATTTACCTTTACCCTAATTCAAGACATGTGCCGATTGCAAAGGACCGGGTTCGGGTCCTGCTGCTGCAGGAAAAGAAGTTCCGTCCGTTGAAAGATAAAGTGGAGACAGTGTTAAACCCGGCAACCAGAGATTCTACCACTGAGAGCGCTTATTTTGCCTTTATTGGTGATATGGTTTTGTATGATTTGAAATCAATCCGGAAATTAACGATTGCGGCCTGCGAAAAATTTCTGCAAACCAATCCTGAAATGCCCCGTGCTGATGCTGTACTATTCTGGCAAGCGCAGTTACTTGAAAAAGATAAGCGGGCTGCCGAGGCGATTGCTGAATTGCTGCAGCTGACTTATTTATATAGAAACAGTGTTTTTGCAACCGCCAGTAAATTAAAAATGGCAGAGATCTTTACTGGCAGGCTTAAAATGCACGATAAGGCTATGTTTGCTCTGGAGGAATTTATTTTAGAGTTCCCGGAGGATCCACAGGCGCCGTATGCGCAATTTAAGTTGGCTCAGATCATCGAAAAAAAGAAAAAGAAACCCCTTGAGGCGCTCGAGGCTTACAAAGCGGTGGCTAAAAATTTTCCCGGGAGCGTTGAGGCAGTTCCGGCACTTTTTGAAGCGGCCCGGCTTTATGAGGATAAGTTTAAGGAATATGATCAGGCCATCCGAATTTACACGGAAGTGGTTCGGGATTTTCCAGAGGATATTAAAGCCCCACATGCTTTGGCGGAGGCCGCACGCATTTATGAAAAGCGTTTAAAGGATTATTTCAATGCGGCAAACGTTTTTTTTAAAGTTTACGGCCACTACCCTGAAAGCAATATCGCTGCCGAGTCTCTGTTCGCAGCAGCAGATATTAATGAAAAAAAATTAAAAGATTATGACAAAGCTATCATGTATTATCGATTCGTTGTCGAGCAATATCCGGATAAAAAGGTCGCTTCGAAAGCAAGCAAACGGATTGTGAAGTTGTCAAAAAATTTGGCAAATTTAAAATGATACTTTATGAAATAATGAAATATTTAGACTGGGAGCTCTCTTTTTCATCATAGTATCAATTAGATTATGGAACGCATCGCCGACAACCGATGAGAAAACTGTTTGGTCCACAAGATTCACCAGGCTGTAAAAATGCCGGCATCAAACCGGTTGCCGTAACCCGGCAGTTATTTGAATTAGTTCGATGAAGCAAAAAAGTTTCCAGGTTTACGAATGGCGTATTTGATATTTCGCAGGTCTCTCTGGATAAAATCTGGAAATTCGATGGTTCAATGAATTGTGAGTGATATGGCCGTGGTGACTTCGGGCACCTATGAGAAATTTTTTGAAATCAATGACAAGAAATATTCAGACATCATTGATCCGCGAACGGGGTATCCGGCGACCGGAACAAAAAGCGTGACAATTGTTTGCCCCGATGCCGAGTTGGCGGATGCATTGGCCACGGCGGTTTTTATCCTGGGTGAAAAGGAGGGGATTGCTATGATTGATCAATTAAACGGCATTGAATGTTTACTTGTCAATGAAAAGGACGAGCTCAGGACTTCAAAGAAGTTGAAACTGAACTACTATACTAAAAATGAAGACAGTGAAAGGCAGCAGACTATTAAAATTGTTGGGCAAACTGAGGTAACCAAAATTTAGTTTGTACTTAAGACGCCTTCCATAATTTCCAAAAACTCCTCGGTTGAGAACTTAAGCAGTTCATCAGTGAACCTGCGGCGCTCATTTCCATTGCCATCAATTAGAATAATTGTCGGCACGCCGTGAACTTTATATTTCATTCTTAAATCTTTCACTCCCAGGGACTTTTCTTTCGTCAGGTCGGCTTTCAACGCTAAAAAATTTTCTGATTTCTCAATAATTGCCGGCTGGGTAAAAAGTTTCTTTTCAATTTGTTTGCACGGAATACACCAGTCGGCATAGAAGTCAATCAGGATTGGCTTGCCTTCATTGGCGGCTTGAGCAACCAGCTGCTCAGCGTAAGGCTGCCAATTAACGTGCTCCGTGTTAGACTCGGTCCAGGCCGAAACCGAGGTCCAAACGCCGAAGAGAATCATCAAAGTACCAATGGCAGGTTTCAGCCCTTTAAACCAGCCGAAACCCGCAGTCGATTTGTCAAGAAATCCGATTAAAATACCGCCTAAGACAACGGTGCCGGTGAAGAGCGCGACATAAATAAAGTTCGATATCAGCGGATTAATAAAATAAACGGCCATTGCAATCATCACCACGCCAAAGACTTTCTTCACCCAAACCATCCACTCTCCGGAGCGCGGCAGGTTTTTGATTGAACTCGAGAAGGTGCCAAGAAAAATATAAGGGAATCCTAAACCGAGAGATAAAACAAAGAAAAGCAAAAACCCGGTAAAGGCATCGCCCTTGGCCGCCACGTAAGTCAAAAGACTGAGTACAAATGGTCCAATACAGGGTGCAGCGACGATTCCAACTGTTAACCCCATAAAAAGCGAACCGAGGACGCCCTGCTTTGACCCGCCGGCCATATTTGACAGGAAAGCAGGAACCCGGATTTCAAATGCACCGAACATGCTGGCCGCAAACAGTAAAAAAACTCCGGCGATTGCACCCAAGACGAGCGGGTTTTGTAATGAAGATCCCAGCAACCCGCCGGTCATGGCCGCGACCACGCCTAAAACCGAATAGGTGATCGACATACCGAGGACATATACCAACGCCAGAAAAAAAGACTTGCTGATTTTCCCGGATGCCTGGCCGACAAAGAAGCTGATCGTGATAGGAATGATTGGGTAAACGCAGGGCGTCAGGTTAAGTAATAAGCCGCCAAGGAAAATAAACCCGAGCGTTAAAACGAGCCCGCTCTCTGATATAAGTTGGCTGATTTCATTCGTTGAGCGTTCACCCGCCAAGTGGCTCAACTTAAGTTCAAATTCACTTTTATTGATTTGGATTACCGGCGCCCCGGCATCAACAATTGAGGTAACGATTTCGAACGATTTTGAGCTCGGGATTAGGCAGGAAACAGCGTTGCATGCCTGGTAGGAGAAGTCTCCGGAGATTTTCAGCTCACCTGGTAATAAACCTTCGGCCGCTTTTGCTTTCGTCCAAAAGACGACCTCCCCTTCATAAACTGAAAGCGGTATTTCGGAAAATTCGAATTTCAGCATTTGGCCTTCAGGATAATAGCTCTCACCGAATTCAAAGCCATCTATTTGCGCCAATTCAACGATAGTTGGAATAAGGAATTCTTCTGCTGGCTTGTGCGAATTGATGTGCCACTCAGGTTCAATCCTGACCTTAACGCCAATTTTAAATTCAGCCCCGGGTCGGATTTTATCCACCGATAGAAAGGCTTGGAGGTCTAAGACTTCCTTGCCGCCAAACTGGGCGCTTAATGAATTTATGCAAAGTAAAAGAAGTGCAAAAGTTGTGAAGATCTTTTTCAATTTTAGATTTCCTTCTGCTTGCTTGGAAACAAATTCTGAGAACAATATAAATATTAATATACAAATTCCAATCTAAGAATCAAACATTGTAACAACATAATTGCAGTATTTGTTTCCAAGATTCACAGCTGATTCGAAAAACTTGCTACTTTGACCATCACTGTGTATTTTTCGGGAATCTAAGAAATTTCTACAGTGAAGTTTAAATTTCAATTTTGGAGGTTGCATGCGCGGGTTTAAATTCATTCTCACATTTGCAGCGACCCTGGGGCTAGTGATTGCGCTCAATACAAAAATAGGTCTGCTGCCGCCGCTTGGTAAATTCCTCGATCCGTTTCAAGGCTTCTGGCAAAACGCTGAAACCGATAGGGGAGGAGAAACCGCAACTTTGCAGCTGGCAAATCTTAAGGCGACAGTGTCTATTTTATATGATGACCGTCAAATTCCCCACATTTTTGCTGAAAATGATCACGACCTTTACTTTAGCCAGGGATATGTAACTGCAAAAGACCGCTTATGGCAAATGGAGTTTCAGACCCACGCGGCAGCGGGCCGGCTTTCCGAAATCGTTGGCGAGCGTGCTTTGGAATACGACCGCTTTCAACGGCGAATCGGGATGCTGTCTGGTGCCCGAAATACGATTAAGGCAATGGCAAGAGATGTGGTGATTCGTGAAGTGATTTTAGCCTACACTGCGGGGGTGAATACTTTTATAGAAACATTGGACCCAAGAGATTACCCCGTCGAGTACAAAATCCTCGATTATGCCCCCGAACCCTGGACGCCGTTAAAGTGCGCTCTGTTGCTCAAATACATGGCCTGGATGCTGACCGGATACGCTTCCGACCTGCAGATGAGCAACACGCTGGCGAGGTTTGGCAAGGAAGTCGTCGAAGACCTCTTCCCATATTATCCTGACAATATTCAGCCGGTCATCCCGGAGGGTACACCCTGGAACTTTAAACCGCTACGCGTTAAAAAGCCGGAAAGAGGATTTGTAGCGAAGATTACCGGCAAGATTTTGCCGTATGAAGCCAATCCGGCAACGGGCAGCAATAACTGGGTAGTCTCCGGCTCAAAAACCGCCAGCGGATTTCCGATTCTGGCAAATGACCCGCATTTGGAAATGAATCTTCCCTCTATTTGGTATGAAATGCAGCTGACCAGTCCGTCAGTGAATGTTTATGGTGTTTCCCTGCCCGGTGCACCAAACATTGTCATTGGCTTCAATGAAAAAATCGCCTGGGGCGTGACGAATGGCGAAGCTGATGTCATGGATTTTTATGAAATCACCTTTAAGGATTCTACTTTGGAGGAGTACCGGCATGACCATAAATGGCGGAAGATCAGGAAGGTCGTGGAGGAAATTAGAGTAAAAGGCGCCGGCACGGTTCTGGATACAGTCATTTATACACATCACGGCCCCATTCCATATATTAATGAAAAACCCTTTAATCGACGTGTACCCGTTTTGCATGCTTTACGTTGGTTGGGACACGACCCCAGTAACGAAGCGCGTACTTTTTATGAATTGAATTATGCTGAAAATTACGGCGATTATGTTGAGGCCCTTTCTCATTATATTTGTCCGGCGCAGAATTTCGTCTTTGCCGATGCAAACGGCGATATCGCCATTTGGCACAATGGCAGGTTCCCTCTTAGATGGCACGGCCAGGGAAAGTTTATTGGCGATGGTTCTGATCCACTTTACGACTGGCAGGGCTGGGTTCCTCACTCGCAAAACCCGCATATTAAGAACCCGGCGCGCGGATTCCTTAGCTCAGCAAACCAGAATGCCACCGACCTGACGTATCCGTATTATCTGAATTGGTACTACGCCCCGCACTATCGAAGCAGCAGGATAAATCAAAGGTTGATGGAAATGGAAGAAATTACGCCGGATGATTTCAGGAAATTACAGCTCGACACCAGGAACCTTTTTGCTGAATCCGTCCTGCCGGCTTTATTGAGCATTTTAAACGAAAGCAGTCTGTCTCGCGAAGAGTCAGGGATGTTTCAGGAACTTTCTTCCTGGGATTTTTTTAATGATGCGGATAAAATTGCACCGACTATTTTCAAAAATTGGTGGGGGAAACTTTATGATGCGATTTGGGCTGACGAATTTGGCGGCGAGGGATCGTATTTTCGGTTTCCCTCACGGGTGAGGACGGTGCAAATGATTGTGGAGGAGCCTAATGCACATTGGTTTGACAATGTTAAGACAACTGATGTCGAAACGCTTTCCGACCTGGCGCTAACAAGTTTCAACGCTGCCTATTCCGGGTTATCCGAGTCGTTTGGCGACATGAATGAATCCTGGCAGTGGGGTCGGTATAAAGGAACGGATATCATCCACCTTGCCCGAATCCCGGGTTTCGGTCGCATGGATTTAGATGTCGGCGGGGACTTAAGAATTGTGAATGCCATCGGCAAGACCCATGGACCCTCCTGGCGCATGGTTGTGGCGCTGGGCCCGGAAGTAAAGGCCTGGGGCATTTATCCCGGTGGTCAATCCGGCAACCCGGGAAGCCCTCACTATGACGATTTTGTCGACGACTGGGTAGAAGGGGATCTTGCTGAACTACTTTTTCTTAAATCGGCAGATTCAGAACACCGGCGAATTGTTTCAAAATTAAATTTGGAGGTGAAATGATACTTGCCGCGCTGCTGATTTTTATTCTTAGTTTTATCGCAGAAATGTTTTTACCCTGGTGGTCGATAGCGACCGTGGCGTTTGCAGTCGGTTTTGTGAAGACAGCAACCGGTTGGAAATCTTTTTGGGCCGGATTTCTGGGCGTAGGGTTTTTATGGTGGATGACTTCCGGCACTATTCACATTAGAACGAATGGGATTTTGACCTCTAAAGTAGGGGAGATGTTAACGCTGCCGCTGCCGATTTTAGTTATACTGATTACGGGATTAGTTGGAGGTTTGGTAGGAGGATTGGCGGCAAGTTCGGGATTTCATTTGAGAGCGATAGTGAAGAAATAACGTGCCGGCGGATGAGCTTTAGCGGCAATCCATAAGCTTGTATTTTTGCCGGTGGTTCCGCCCCTCAATTTAATTGTCATTCCTTCCAGTCAAATTGTAAGTTGAATTATGAGCGTCGCGGTTGACTCTAGCCTGAGAGTGCAGCATGGGTGGTATCCAAAGCTTGCGCTAAGTCCTCTATGAGATCTTTGGGGTCCTCAATGCCGGCGGAGTAACGCACGAGTGTTTCAGGAATGCCTGCCAGGGCACGTTCCTGCTCTGTCAATTCAACATGTGAACCTGTTGCCGGTGGGGCGACGATGGTTTCAACCGCTCCCAGATTTGCAGCCCGGTGAGCATACTTGAGCTTTGGCAGAAACATTCGTACCGCATCAAAATCATCCGTGGCGAGCTGAAAGCTAAGTACCCCGCCAAAGTTACGCATCTGCTTTACAGCGATTTCGTGATTGAGATGCGTCTTCAGGCCGGGATAGAAAACGTTAGAGATGAAGGGATGCTCACTTAAAAAATTGGCGATTTGCATCGCAGTGCTGTTTTGACGTTCGACTCGCAATGCCAGGGTCTTGAGACCGCGTATGAGCAAGTAAGCTGCTTCGGGATGCAGCGTCGCGCCGTTGATTTCACGGAAGTGATAGATGTTTGCAATTGTATCGACGGGGCCACACACAACGCCCCCCAGTGCATCGGCATGCCCACCCAAAAATTTTGTCGCACTATGCAACACGAGATCGGCGCCAAGTTCAAGAGGGTTCTGGTTGATGGGTGTGGCCAATGTATTGTCCACTATTACAGTTGCACCCACTGATTTTGCCTTTTGGGCAAGGCGCTCGATGTCCATGACCTTACAGGTCGGATTTGTGGGACTTTCCATGTAAAGCACCTGGCAGCCGTTCGCAATCTCCGCTTCAATGGCGTCGAAATCAGTGGTGTCACAAAGAACAAAGTCAATACCGAACTTGGGCAAAAATTTGTTGAAAATGACGTTGGTGCCACCGTATGTGTCTTTTACACTTACACAGCGGTCGCCGGGACTTAGCAAGGTGAACAGGGTATTGCTGATTGCAGCCATGCCGGTAGAGAAACTCGTTGCAGCTTCAGCCCCTTCCAGTTGGCGGACTTTTTCCTCGAACACTGACACTGTTGGATTCGTATTCCGGCCGTAAATGTGACCCGGCTGCTTACCAAGCGCGACGTCCCGCCATTTGTCCAGATCATCGTAGCCAAAAGACACACTGTGCACAACAGGTACCTGGGTGACGGTATCCATCAAATATTTTTCTTCGCCAGCCCATACGGATAGCGTTGCTTTATTTCTTGATTCTCTAATCATTTCTAACTCCCGGTTGCGATAACGGAAATACGACGGGGCACAAAAGACTCAGCCCTCCAGTTCGCTCGTGCAATGTTATGTTTATTGCGTCTTTTTTTCAAAAACCTATTAATTTAAAACATAAAAGGTCCAAGTGTATTTAGATTTTTCCGCCATGGTTTTGAGGAACTATTGACATAACAACCAAGCTCAGCCAGCGCCCGCGGGTACCGCGTCGGCTGCAGCGCTTTTATACAGCCCCATTTTCTTTGCGGAACCAAGGAAAAAGAGATATGCCCCAACCTAACGCTAATCCTGCCAACATTGTTGGAATACAGAAAAAAGGGATAAAAATGAATCCAATAACCGCCGTTGATGACATATGTCCGCCTCCATATAGCGGATACCAAATACTCACGTGGCCATAAATCATCAGTGCAAGAATGCCTAGGATTCCCCCAACCAATAAGCAATAAACTCGTCGTGCAGTAAGAGTTCGAGATACTCTAAAAAGAATGCCGATAAGTATTGCAAAGGGGATAAAGCCGAATAATGCAATCACAAAGAGGTTATGCCCAGGAGCAAACTGCCGTACTGCTATGTCTTTTATGGCGTCGAGTGGAGATATGCCTCCGATAACGACTTGTAAGAAAAAAATTATTAACGCTGGTGTAATGAATGCGACTACAGTTGGAACAAGCAATGTTAGAAGAACCGATTGTCGTTTAGCTATACGCAAGAAGTGGCTCATTTTACATATGTTTTACGTTTTACAAAACTGCCCGTGCCCCAAACACTGACTGCCGCAGCATGGCTAAATTGCCCACAAAGTTCAGTTCCACTTAACGACAACAACGACGCCCTCAAACTGTCCACATTGCAGGAAAATTGTTCGTGCATCATTTGTCCATCGTGAAACCTTGACTTTTACAGTTCGATCTTTAAACTCGTGTTCTCTCAATATATCAACGAACCGGGGTTCTCCTAATTGCGATATAAGAACTTGCTTCAGTTTGTCGTAAAGACCGCCGGTCAATACAAAAATCTTCTTACGAGCAAGTTCCCTTTCTCTTAAGTCTTTTATATCCAAAGACCACTCGTAGTCGGCTACTTTGACAATAGAATCTGATGAGCTATATTGGTAAGTGGCTGTAAATTTGAGATGTTCCGGAGCGGGTCTTTGGAAAACAATCCGGGGCAAAATCACTTTGCCAAATAGTTCCTTTGCCATCTCTGGCGACATGGTTCCCTGCATTTGGGAGCCGAGTCGTTGCTCTTGACGAATGACGTGAGAAATATGTGGTTGCTCAAATAGATAAGGGCCATTTAATTGCAACTCTTCAAGCTCCGACAATATGTCGATTTCGAGTTCTGCTATATCTTCCTCGTTACCTTTTTCCGGGAGGCGTGCTAAAATCTTATTAATCTTCGCTGCTAATTTGGTCGCGTTATCCAGATTCATATTAAAATGAATTGGGGCCTGCCCTGAATCTATCTGTTCATTGATTATTGGTGTGCTTTGGACTTTGCTGTCAATTAGAATAGTAAGCTTTTTACCAATATAGTCGCCGGTGATCTTGCTGAACTTCCACTTCCCGGCGCGAGAGAATATTACATAAACAAAATATGATCCTTGATACTTATTAAATTTTGCTTCAGCTCGTTCTACATCACTCAGATTAAGTAAAGTGTTTCTCAATACCCTGATAGGCTTGCCTGCTGTTGTTATATCAATGGTTTCAGTATCGTCAACCAGCGATTGTTCGATTACGCAGAACTGAACGAAACTTGCACCTTCATTTTGTAAGACTTGGTTGGCAAGGGCTCGATCAAAAAAAGCACATATTATAAAAATAATAATAATAAATCGAAGCTTAAATCCATTGAGTTCTACTGTCTGGCAAGAATTGTCCATCGCTAAACAGGCGGATGGGTTTCCTATGCTACGCTTCTGTTTATTCACTATGAAACCTTTCAGACCCTTTTGAGCAGCAAACGGTTTCGGTTGCTCGAACATTTTGTAAGGCCTCTGATTTATAGCAGTTGCTTAACGACTTGAGCTCACTGGCGCTGGAGGGAGCGAAGCGAGCGGAAGCGTCCAGTGCAGCGATTTGTTAGGCCGCCATTCGCACAGACCATAGTGACCCGAGACTATCAAGATACCCAAGCTCTCCAGCTCGACCGCACCAAGAGCGCTAGTCCTAGGCAGCTCGTGACATAGGCGAGATTGGCAGTCGCGCGGACGCGCCACGGAAAGCGACCGAGGTCCATTCGGGCAAGACGACCTGCCACGACGCCAATGCCCAAGAAGAAGAACCAAGGAGTGAAGAGGAACGCCAAAGAGCCACGAACGAGAGTAGTGACGAGATCATGGACTGCCCCACATACGACAAAGGTGACGACAAGAGCGATTGCTGGCGGAAACGCGCGTTTTAACGGAGAGAATACGTAGCGGCCCAGGGTATACCCGAACACGGGATTCCAGTACTGCCAGAACACAGCGAAGGACCTTGCACCAAGGGACCTCTCCAGCATATTGCGGAGACCTCCGCGCGCTCCAGCAGGTACACCATTGCGTCTCAGGATGTACTTCCCCATGGTCAGCACGCGACGCCTCGGCTGGAACTCCGATTCACTGCTCACAGTTTCACTACTTCGAGTCGCCATGGCGGCCTAACGTTTGAGTTAAATTGCGGTGCGTTTTTTGCGCCGTCAATTTTGAACGATTTGTGTGTGCCCGGCATGGCACGTGTATATTTTGAATATCGAAATATACACAGATTATCCAAAGGGTGCAAGTCCCTTATGGGCGAGTTGGCGAAGCCCATTAGTAAGCTGCAAGGGTGTTCCGGGTGACCGGAAATCTGAAGGAAGCAGGACTACAAGAGTCTGTACGGACGAACAGGAACTGCATAAGAGGCATAGCTTTGTGGGTGAGCAACCACATCTTTGTAAAGCCC
>SMVB01151494.1_pt1 | contig 40860 bp, 37 predicted proteins | sample 2456461 | NCBI WGS metagenome assembly SMVB01 (sample SAMN11095934, study PRJNA526329) | marine sediment metagenome | biome: Marine sediment; feature: Surficial sediment; material: Deep marine sediment; isolation source: Hadal surficial sediment | place: Pacific Ocean | collected 2014-05 | depth...
ACTAGTGGCACCGGAATGGGCGCGGCGCTATTCGGAGCGTAGAGCCCGCGTGGGCTGGACTTTCGCGGCTTGGCGCGCGGGGACGATACAAGCCGCCATCGCCACACACCCGAGCGCGACCGCCGCGGCGGCCAACACGGCAGGGTCGACCGCGTCGATCCCACGAAACGTGCTGGAGAGCGCTTTCGAGAGAGCAAGGGCGGTGGCGAGCCCCGCGACAAGGGACGGAAAAGTCACCGCGACGCCGCGCGACAATACGAGGCGGCGGATTTCCGACGGGCTAGCGCCGAGTGCGATACGAAGCCCCATCTCGCGCTGACGCTGGCGGACCCAGTAGGCGAAGACGCCGTAGATGCCCGAAGCGGCGAGCGTTAGCGCGACCGCGGCAAACAGGCCAAGCAAGATCGAGTAGAAGCGCTCCATCGCGAGCGTTCCCGAGAGCGCCTCCTCGAGGGACTCGACGCGGAGAACCAACTGCGAAGGATCGAGCGCTGTCGCCGTACGCCGAAGCGTTGCGCCATAGGTGGCGGGCCCGAGGCTCGTCCTGGCCACGACCGCGATGCCGAGAAACGGCATTTGCGGGTGCACTAGAAAGAACGCCGGGCGTGTCGCCTGGTCGAGCCCCGCGAAGCGGGTGTCGGCAGAAACCCCGATCACCTCGAGCTCCATTGTTTCGCCATAGAGAAACAACTCTAGCTGGCGCCCGATCGGAGCTTCTCCTGGAAAGGCACGCTCGGCGAGTGTGTTGTTAATGATGACGACGGGCGGTGCATCCTGGGTGTCGCGATCGGTGAAGTCGCGTCCTCGAAGAAGCGGGGTCCCGATGGTCTCGAAATAGCCGGGCCCGATGACACGGAAAGCGGCGCTAGGCGCGCCAGCTTCCGTCGCCAGCGGCCCCTCAGCACCTCGGTAAGGAACCTCTATCTTGATGCCCATACCTGGTATCGGCGGCGTGGTGCTGAGGGCAGCGTCGCTCACTCCCGGCAAAGCGCGCACGTTCTCGACGAGTTGTTTGAAGTACACCCGCCGGGCTTCGAGGTCACGCCGATAGCGGCCGCCGAGAATGATGTGCGACGCGTAGACACCGTCGGGACGGAAACCGGGGTCGACGCGAGAGAGCTTATGAAGCCCCTTCACAAGGAGTCCAGCACCCACGAGGAGCGTGAGCGCGACAGCGATCTGAGCTCCGACGAGTCCCATGCGCAGTCGATTTTGTCGACGGCTCCCGCCGATTTGCGCCCCCCCCTGCTTGAGAGCCCCCGAAAGGCTTGGCACACGGTGGAGGGCCGAGACGAGCCCAAACACGATCCCGATCACGAGGCTCGCGGCGAAAGCGAAGAGCAAAACGGGCACGTCGAAGCCGATACCTTCTTTTCTCGGAAGAATGCCGGGCTCGTAGGCAAGCAAGAGCTGCGAGAGCCAAGCGGCGAACAACAGTCCCGCGAAGCCTCCCACCGCTGTAAGAACCAGACTCTCCACTATTTGTTGCTGGAGCAAGCGCCGCCGGCCGGCCCCGAGTGCCTGCCGCACCGCCATTTCGCGCTCGCGCCCCATGGCCCTAACGAGCAAGAGGTTGGCGATGTTGGTGCACGCAATGAGCAGCACGAGCCCGACGGCCGCAAAGGCGATGAAGAGCGGAACCTCCGCATCGCCGACGATGTGCTCTCGCAGCGGCTGGACTTTCGCCTCCCAACCGCTATTCGTCGCGGGAAAAGACTCCGCAAGTGCTTCGGCGAAGCGACCCATCTCGGCCTGAGACGTGCCGAGCCCGACGCCTTCCGCCAGGTGTCCGATGACACGAAAGTCACGCTCCTCTCGGCCAAAGGCCGATTGCTCGTACTGCTCGAGATAGCCGACGGGTCGCCACAGCTCGGCGCGCCGCGACGGCACGTCCGTATCCGCGGGCATGACCCCGATAATCGTGACCGGCCCGTCATCGAGGTTCACGGACCGACCGAGCACCGATGGGTCGCCTCCGAAGACGCGCTGCCATAGGCTGAAGCTCAACAGCACAACGCGACCGGGACCCGGGATCTCGTCTTCCGGCTCGAAGCCGCGGCCAAGCGCGGGCTGGATACCGAGCATTCCGAACAAGTTTGCCGACACCGCCACCGATTCGACGCGCTCCACGTGACCGGGCTCTTGGAGCGTCCATGAGCGCCAGCCATGGAAGGCCATCTCGTCGAAAGTGCGGCTGTTCTCGCGCCAATACCAGAAATCCGGGAGGAAGTTACCGCGGAACTCGAGGTCTTCGGACGGGTTTACAGACGAGATCGCTTGTAGGCGCGCCTCGTCTTTGTAGCCGAGCGGCGCGAGGATCACGCCGTGCACGACGCTGAAGATCGCCGTGTTCGCCCCGATGCCAAGCGCGAATGTCAGGATCGTAATTGCGAGAAAGCCGGGCTTTTTGAGAAAGCTCCGGACGGCGAGCTTGACGTCGTACCAAACCGATTCCATGTACCTGTCTACGGACCCTCGCCCTGCAGTGTTCCCGCTCCTTGATAGACGTCGAGCAAACGCGACATCAGTCGCTCGGGCGTAAAGCCCGCGGGCGCGCTCGTGTTTCGCCCCGCAATCTCGTGGAGCCTGTCAGCGAGGGCGTCCAAATCACCCCACGCTACGGGATCGGGATGCCAGTCGCGCACACCGCCGCTGTCCCACGCGGCGACCGGGGTCCCCATCGTCATGGCTTCGAGCCCGACGATGCCGAAAGGTTCTTGCCACCGGGACGGCATGACAACGGCGGCGGCGCGACGGTAGAGTGCGCCCAGACGATCGTGCGGAACCCAGCCGAGCAACTCGCAGCCATCGATCGCGCCGCGCAGACTTCCTGCCCCGGCCATCACGAGCGGCAGATCGAGCCGCGCGCGCTTCCACACTTCAACGGCCTCGAGAGCACCTTTCGCCTCGACGAGCCGCCCAACGAAAAGGATGCAGGGCGGGCCGTCATGGCTCAAGGTATCGTTATCGAGACGGTCGAGACGGTGCACGAAAGGAGGGATGAGATGGATCGCTGTCATCGACGACAAGCCGACCGCTTCGAGCTCGCGCTTCATGTAGCGCGAGAGCACGACGAGCTCGAACGCGCCGAGCGCCTCGAGCCGGACACGCGTCAAGGCGAGGATCTCGTGGAAGTAGCGATCGTCGTGAAAGCATTTCTGGCAGAGCGTCTCCGTCATCGGCTCCGCGCAGACTTCGCCGCCCTCGGTCCACTTCCCTTTCCCCGGGCAAAAGTAGCGATGGTCCTGAACGGTGAGCACCTTCCTTACGGAGCCCAAGGCGCCCACCTGCTCCAGAGCCTCGGGGTTCATCACGGTGTGGACATGGATGACGTCGGGCGCGAAAGAGCGGACGACAGCCGACAACGCAACAGGGGCTCGATCCCGCGTGTCGAGCCCCTCGATCTGCAGCGTTTCGCACGGCGCGGCGACGCGGCCGTCGTCCAACCCCACCGCAAGCCTCACGTCGTGCTCGCCTACTTGATGCGCAATCACTCCGAGCAAGTGCCAATACGCACCGCCCCGATCGGTCAGGCGGTCGCTCAGGTGGAGAATCCTCATCAGTTATTACAGCACGACCGTCGAGCCTTGATTACCAGATCTTCACGCGCTGCTCGGGCTCGAGCCACATGGCATCGCCCTATTGTACGCCGAAGGTCTCGTAGAAATCGGGGGAGTTCCTCAACGGCCTCAACGGACCAATGACGGGCGGCTCGACGCCTCCGAGAGATTTCACATAGGCGCGCTAGCCGATCGTGATCCGGCCGTTGACGTTTAGATCCGGAAGCGCTTCGAAAGCATCGTACTGCTCAACATACTAGCGCAACACTTTACTCCCCCTGGCTACCGGTCGCTCACGATGCGACGGCGGTGCACTTCGATGGTCTCGCCAATCGTAATCTTCATCAGGTCGTAGCCGACGACGAGCGGTCCGTCATAGGTTCTGCGCGTCGGCGGGATGAGATCTTCGGCGGTCGCCGGAGAGGGAACGATATGCGAATAGACCGCGAGGCGCGGCTTTACCCGTGAGAAGATCGTCCCCGCTTGCTCCTCGCTAGCATGATGCGCGATAACCCGCTCGACCGCTGCCGGTCCCTGGACCTCCGCGCGGCGCCGCTCGATCTCGGCGCTTACGACCTCGTGTACGAGCACATCGACACCTTTGGCATGTTCGACAATCGGCTCGTAATACCGGGTGTCTCCCGAGAAGGCTGCCGAGTAGTCGCCGAAGTCGACGCGGTAGCCGTAAGCAGGCTCGATCCCGACACCATGGTCGACCGCAAAAGCGGTAACGCGCACGCCATCCGCTTCGTAAATCACGCTCGGCTCCACGTCGCGCACCTCGAGCACGATGCCGGCCGCGGAAAAGCGCTGATCGCGGCCACGTACCTTCTTGTCAAAGGCAAACGCCCGCTCCAAATGAGCGCACATGTCCTCCGTACCCGGCGGACCGATCACGGGGAGCGGGCGCGAGCGGCCGAATATCCAGCCCGACAGCCAGAAATCCGGAAATCCCACGACGTGATCGGAGTGCAAATGGGTGAAGAGCACCATGTCCACGGCGCGGACCTGCTCAGCTTGACCAATTTGAAAGAGTCGCTGGATGGCGCCCCGACCGACATCGATCAAGATCGAAGTGTCGCCGGCTTCGACGAGAATCGACGGTCCGAACCGCTCCATGGACGGTCTCGGGTTCCCCGTCCCCAAAAGCGTGATGTCGAGCGTTTCTTGCCCCGCTGCGACGATAGGAAAGGCGAGAAAAAAAACCAGCCAACGAACCACCATCACCCCCATAGCGTCACGGCAACCTTCGAGACGAGCTGCTCCCAATCAAACCCTTTGGAAGATCAGACATCCCATTGAACCTTGAGCGATCTCGGCCCTCGAAACTCGAATCCGTAGAGCTCGACATGCTCGTCCGGTTGGAGCCTCAAGCTCGGTAGCCGCGCGAACAGGCGGGCGGTTCCGATCGCCACTTCCTGCCGGCCAAGCCACTCGCCGAGACAGCGGTGCTGTCCGAGCGCGAAAGCGGCGTGGCCTCCTTCGGCGCGGCGGATGTCGAGCTTCGTCGGATCCGTCCATCGCCGCTCATCGAGATTCGCCGAGCGCAAAACGCCGGCGACCAGGTCGCCTTTTGGGATCCTCTCTCCCGCGAGCTCGACATCCTGCGTCGCCTGGCGCGTAATCGTACCGACGGGCGAGTAGAGGCGTGAGTTGATTTTCGAAGCTCATCACAGAAAGTGGAGGTACTCGTTCAGCTCCCAATCGGTCGTATGGGCCGCGTAGCGCTCCCACTCGGCGCGCTTGACGACGACGAAGGCGTTCACATAGGGGCGGCTGAGCGCATCGATAAATTCCTGGTCGGACTCGAGAGCATCAAGCGCCGCGGCAAGGCTCGTCGGAACGTGCTTATCCGTACCCACATTGTCCCAGCAATCCTTCGTCTCCGCCGGAGGCGGCGCCATTTGATGCACCACTCCGAGACGCGCCGCTTGAAGCACGGCCGCCGTCGCGATATGAGGATTGACCGCGCCGTCCGACAAACGATGTTCTAGACGCGTCCTCGAGCCGCGCGCAGGCGGCACGCGCACCGCGACCCCGCGATGGTCGTAGCCCCAATTCACCCAGTAACCACTCATTTGTCCTGGACAGAGCCGTTTGTAAGCGTTCACGGTGGGCGCGCACACCGCCGTCATGCTGCGAAGATGATTCATCATCCCGCCGAGGACGTGACGAGTGATGGGCGCGAGACCGTCATCGGCTGTTTCGTCGTGGAACGCGTTCTTGCCGGCCTTCTCGAGGCTGAGATTGACATGGGTGCCGCTCCCGCCGCGCTCGGTGATGGGTTTCCCGATGAACGTGCACAAGAGGCCGCGGCGCGCCGCGACCTCCTTGGCGAGGACTTTGAGCAAGAACGCGTCATCGCACGCCGCGAGCGCGTCGTCATATTCAGGGTGAGCTCGAACTGGCCGTTGTCATATTCGCTATGGACCGACTCGAGCTTCAGGCCGATCGTCTCGCACGTCTCCATGAGCTCGTCGAGCACGCCGTCGGGATCGACCGCGCTTCCCGTCCCGTACACATAGGCGCCCGGCGTGTCGATGGGGCCGTAGCCACCGTCTTCACGCCGCTTCATGAGGAAGGCTTCGAGCTCGAGCCCGACCTTGGGCTCGTAGCCGAGCTTGTCCCAATCCTCGATGGCTTTCTTGAGCACGTTGCGCGGCGCCATCATCAAGGGTTCTCCGTCTTTGAAAACGTCCGGAATGACCAGACCGGTGGCGGGCTCCCATCCCGGCCGAACCTCTTCCGGCTCGAAGCGCACTTCGAGATCCGGGGTGCCCTCGTAAAAATAAGCCCCTTCGTGAGCCGTCAAGCTGCGGTCGAAGCCAAGTGCGAAGACCGCGATGCTGTGTCCGGTGCTCGTCGCCTTCGTGCGCGTCGGCAGATATTTTCCGCGGGCGAGTCCGAGATGGTCCGGCCACAGAAGGCGGATGCGTTTGTACTCTTCGATCGGTGTCGTCGTGCGCCCCATGACGGCGGCGATTGTACATCGCCGCGTAATGCGCGCGCATCAGCGCTGTTATCATGGATCTCATATGGCCAAGATCACGGACGCTCAACGAGCCGCTTGCACGGAAGCAGAGAGAACCTACCTGCCGGACCCAAACGTCGTCTCCGTCGGGATTGGGTTCAAATACAAGAGCGGAGAGCGCACGGACGAGGTGTGCATCGTCATCGGCGTCCAAAAGAAGCTCCCAAAAGAAGAGCTATCGAAAGCCCAACTCGTCGCGGACGAGATCGCCGGCGTGCGCACAGACATCATCGAGTACGGTGAGCTCCACGCACAGGCAGACATCCTCGACGCCGCGACCCGGGCGCTCACGCAAAAACGGCGCCCCTGCCCTCCTGGCTTTTCGATAGGCCACCCCGACGTGACGGCCGGAACCCTGGGTGCGTGGGTGCATCGCGGCGAGAGCGAAGCGTACTTCATCTTGTCGAACAACCACATCCTGGCAAGCTCGAACGACGCAGAGATGGGCGACGCGATCCGCCAGCCAGGACGTGCCGATGGCGGAACGGAAGACGACGCACTAGCGCGATTGACCGCGTTCGTCCGGATTCACTTCGGTGCCGATATCAACAAGGTCGACGCGGCGGTGGCCGAAGCGCTTTCGGCGGAGCTCGTGGAGCTCGAGATCCCCGTCATCGGGCGCATCTGCGGATTCCGCGACTTCGAGCTCGGTGACCGCGTCCGCAAAACGGGCCGTACCACGGAGACGACCGAGGGTCTCGTCGAAACGATAGCAGCCACGAGCCGCATCAACTACGGCCCGGAGAAAGGGCTCGCGACGTTCTCCGACCAATTCGTCGTGCGCGCTGACGGTGACTCCGACACTGACCGCCGCGATTTCTCCCAAGGCGGCGATTCCGGCTCGGTTCTCGTAGCCGAAGACGGCTTCGTCGGCGGCCTACTCTTCGCCGGCGGGGCCGGCGTGACGATCGCGAACCGCATCTCGCACGTCGTGTCGCTTCTCCGCATCCGGCACTAGCGCAAGCGCACCCGCACCGGCATGTGCTTGATGCCGCGGATGAAGTTCGAGCGCAGCCGCTCGACCGGCCCGATGAGCTCGATATCCGCGAGCCGCGGAAGAAGCTCTTCGAGCGTGACCCGCACTTCGAGCCGCGCAAGCCAGGCGCCAAGACAGAAATGGTGACCGACGCCGAAAGCGACGTGCTCGTTCGGATGGCGCCGGATATCGAAGCGTTTCGGCTCGGGGAAGGCCTCCTCGTCGTAATTCGCCGAGATGTAGAAGAGAACGACTTTGTCGCCGGCCCGGATGGGGACGCCGCGGAGCTCCGTGTCGTGCGTCGCCGTACGGCGAAAGTGCATCGTCACCGTCGACCAGCGAAGGATCTCTTCCGTGGCTGTCTCCATGAGCTCGGGATGTTCGGTGAGCTCGCGCAGCTGATCGCGATGCTCTAGCAGGGTCAAGAGCCCGTGCGAGATCGTATGCCTCGTCGTTTCGTTCCCCGCAACCATCAAGAGCGCGAAGAAATTCTGGAACTCGAGATCGGTCAAAGGCAATAGCTGCGTCAAAACGTCGTCGTGAGGGTGCTCGCGCCGATCGAGCGCGACTTTCTCCGCGTAGCGACATACCTCGAGGCCCGCTGGGCTTCGAAACGGCAGGAGACGATACTCATCGGTATCCACCTGATCGACTACCGCGCGCGAATATTCGGGGTCGGCGTTCGCGATCATCTGATCGCCCCAGTCGACGAGCTTGTCGGCGTCGTCACCGGGAACACCGAGAAGGCGGCACAGGATGCGAATGGGAAGCTCGCGCGCGATCTCGGTAACGAGATCGAACTCCCGGCGCTCGAGGATGGCGTCGAGTCGCTTGCGCGTGATCTCGCGAAACGCCGCTTCATAAGTCAAAACGGTCTTCCGCGAAAAAGACGGCTGGACGATGCGGCGGAGGCGGCTGTGCTCGGGCGGGTCGTATTCCATCATCGAGCGGCGCGCTTCGAGCTCCTCCTCATCCATTTCCTCGAGACGAATCCCGCGCGCCGCGGTAAAGCGGCCGTAATCTTTGCTTACGGCACACACGTCGTCGTATCGCATCACACCCCAAAAACCGGACCCGTCTTTTTCTTCGATCCAAGCGACAGGCTCGTCACGCCGCAAACGCTCGAACGTCGCATGCGGGACGTCGTTCAGGTAGGTATCGTGGTCGGTAATATCTGCGTAGGCATCGCTCACAGTGTCCGCATCATATGGGCCGAGTCGCTAGCGTGTCGACTTCGTCAGCTACCCGACGATGTCAACGCAAGTCATCCGCGACGACAAGATCCGAGAAAAGGTTTGTCTCACCCATCCTAATTCTCCAAGACGATTTCGCTTCCGTCCGGCGAGACGGCCAGGTTTACGAGCTCGGACGGTAGATCGAGACGTTGCGGGTCGCCGTCTGGAACTTCGTGTTCGTAGACGCGCCGAGTTCCGTCTTCTCCCATCGCACTGTAGAGGACACGTTCGCCATCAGGAAACCATCGAAGATGGTCGAAGGAAGCAAGACGCCCGGTACGCAGGACGGACTACTCCAGGCTCGCCGACGGTTGACCAGTTAGAACCAGCTCAAAGAAGCGCACTATAATTAGCCCATGATTGCGCTGCTCGTTCTCCTCGCGGCCGCCGGTGAAGCGGTCGAAGCCTCTGGAGACGTCACTCAAATCACGCTGACCTATACCGTTGGCGGCTACTATCCCAGCGGGCTCGACAAGCTCGCCGAAGCCGTCGACGGAGTGTTTCGCAGGCGGCTCGAACGCCTTGGCGTGCAGGCGGAGACGCCGTGAGTCATTTCTTCGCTTACCTCGCCCGGATGAAGTTCATCAAACGCTGGGGGTTGATGCACAACACCTACGCCGAGAACGTTCAAGAGCACAGCTTGCGCGTCGCGCAGATCGCGCATGCGCTCGCGCTCATCCGCAATCGGCTCTTTGGGGGTACGGTCGATCCGAACCGCGTCACGGTCCTCGCGCTCTATCACGATGCGAGCGAGGTGCTGACCGGAGACCTCCCGGCTCCGATCAAATATTTCAACCCCGAGATCCAGAAGGCCTACAAGACGATCGAGGCCTCCGCGTCGGAGAAGCTCGTGGCGATGGTGCCGGAGGCGATCGCGGAGGACTACCGCGCGGTGTTGCTACCGGAGAACGATGACCACCTCGCTATCGTCAAGGCGGCGGACAAGCTCTGCGCCTACATCAAGTGTCTCGAGGAGACCGCGGCGGGCAACAAAGAGTTCGCCCAAGCCGAGCAGTCGCTCCGCGAGACCGTCGACGGGATCGATTTGCCCGAAGTCACGTACTTCGTGGAGACCTTCGTGCCGAGCTTCCGCTTGACGCTCGACGAGCTGGGTTGATGATGGTAGCGAGACCTGTTCATCTCGAAGACGTCGCTGAATCCAAGGCGCAGTTCTGGGAGTATGATGAGGTCAAACTGGACGGTAATACTTGTGAGATGGAGCGGGAAGTGCTGACGACGGCAGAAGGCTGGGGCTGGAAGTTTCGCGGCATCCGCCCACGGAGGAAGAACGGATGAGCCCGCGCGGAGAGCTCTCGCTGCGCACGCTCGCGATGCCCCGCGACGCGAACCCGAACGGCGATATTTTCGGCGGCTGGGTGCTCTCCCAGATGGATATCGCCGCCGGCATGTCCGCGAGCCAGCGGGCGCGCGGCCGCGTCGCCACGGTGGCCATCGACGCGATGACCTTCAAGCTTCCCGTCTATGTGGGCGATATCCTGTGCGTCTATACCGACATCGAGCGCATCGGCACATCCTCGATGGCGATCCATGTCGAGGCGTGGGCGCTGCGCGACCGGATGGGCCAGAGGATAAAAGTCACCGAAGGCCAATTTACTTTCGTCGCCATCGACGAGCAGCGGAAGCCGCGTCCGGTACCGAAAACCGATCAGAGCGCCTGATACCACTCAGCGAGCGCTTCTCCGATGGCGTGCGGGTGGTCTTCCTGAAGGAAGTGGATTCCTTTGCCGAGGTTGATGCTCGTCAAGTTCTTCAAGTTGACTTCGCACCACTCCACGGCCGGCCGCTGGAGGAGCGCGCCGGGCTCGGCGTGGAGGAGCAACTTTGGCACATCCCACTCGACGAGCTTCTCGTTGTAATTGCCGACGAGCTCCGCGATGTCCGACGGCTCACCTTCAATCGGGATCTCGTTGGGCCACCGCCAAAGCGGTTTGCGGGCCGACGGCTCTGTATAGGGAGTGCGATAGACGTTCATTTCTTCTTCGCTGAGCTCGCGCACGATACCGCCCGGAAGAATCTTTTCGACGAAGATGTTCTTGTTGACGATCAAGTCCCAGCCGACGCCTTCGGTGCGGAAAGCCTGGAAGATGTCCTTGAAACTGTCCGAAAACACATCCCAGCTAGGGATGGGCTTCAAGATCGCCTCCATGAAGGCGATGGCCTTGACGTTGTCTTGGTGTTGCGTTGCGTAATGAAAACCGAGTCCAGAGCCCCAGTCGTGGATGACGAGCGTGATGTTCACGAGCTCGAGCTCCTCGATGAAACCCTCGACATAATTCATATGCTCGAAGAAGCGATATTCGAGGTCGGGCTTGTCGGAGCGGCCCATGCCGATCAAATCGAGCGCGATGCAGCGCCCGTGGGCACTCACATGCGGGATGACGTTGCGCCAAAGGTAGGACGAGGTCGGGTTGCCGTGCAGGAACAGAATCGGATCGCCTTCGCCTTGCTCGACATAATGCATCTTCGAGCCACGCACGTTGACGAACTTGGACTCGAACGGAAAAGCCGGTGAGATCTCCTCGGCCACGGCCACCTCCCTCCCCTGCAGACAGTATAGCCTCCTGCGCGATATGATGCGCTTCCGCGGGAGGTCCGCCATGCGATTATTGAAAATACTGGCCCTGCTATCACTCACGAATCTCGCTTGCACGCAGGGAGAGCCCGTCGATCTTCTTTTCCACAACGGCAAAATCGTGACGGTGGACGACGATTTTTCGATCCACGAGGCCATCGCCGTGCGCGACGGTAAAGTTCTTGCGGTCGGGGGGGCCGAGCTCGTGAACAGCTATGATGCTACACGCGTCGTCGACCTCGGCGGGAAGCTGCTCATGCCCGGGTTCAACGACACGCATATCCACATCCGCGGACGGGCGCGCCGCGCCGTGGTGTTGACGGACCTCGAATCCATCGAAGAGATCAAGCGTCGCGTTCGCGCCAAAGCCGAGGAGCTTGGCGCCGGCGAGTGGATCACAGGCTACGGGTGGTCCGAAGACGAGCTCGATGAAGGCCGGCGTCCACTTCGCTGGGACCTCGATGAAGCCGCGCCCGACAACCCGGTTATTCTGACGCGCGCCGGAGGGCACAGCGCCGTGGCCAACAGCATGGCGCTCGAGCTCGCCGACGTGACGGCGGAAACCCCGCAGCCCGAAGGCGGTGTCATCGAGCACGACAACAACGGCGAGCTCAACGGCGTGATCCGTGAGCGTCAACGCATCGTGAGCCGCCTCGTCCCTGATGCCACACCAGAGGAGCTTCGCGAGACCTTCGTCCAGTCTCTAAGAGATCTATTGCCGCTCGGCATCACGAGCATCATCCAAGCCGGTGTCCGCCCCGACGCTTTCGGCGAATGGGAAAGCGTCTACGAAGAGTTCGGTGAGGAGCTCCCGCGCGCCGCGGTCCAGGTTCGCTTCCCCGACGCCGAATCGGTGCGCGCTTTTCCAAAGAAGACAGGCGATGGCGATGCGCGCTTGCGAGTCGGTGCCGTGAAAGTCTCCGTCGACGGCGGATTTACCGGTCCCGCTGCCTACACGCTCGACCCTTACAAGGGCGAGGAGTCCTATCGCGGCACGCTCAACCTCTCCGAAGAAGAGCTGCGCGATATCGTGACGACGGCGCACGGGCTCGGTTGGCAGCTCGGTTTTCACGCCATCGGCGATGCCGCCATCGTACTTACCGTAGCCGCGTTCACCGATGCGATCGACGCCCAGCCGCGGGACGACCACCGCCATTTCTTGAACCACTTCACGGTGATGCCGCCCGACGAGACCATGCAGCAAATGGCGGAGTACGACATCTTCATCGCCCAACAACCGAACTTCACCTACACGCTCGAGGGTCGCTACGCGGCCAACCTCGAAGACGCACGGCTCGCGCACAACAACGCGCTGCGCTCGCCGATGGATCACGGGGTCTTCGTAGCACTCGGAAGTGACATCTTGCCCATCGGTCCCATGGTCGGGATCTACGCGGCGGTCACCCGCAAGGGCATGTCCGGCAAAGTCTACGGAGCGGAGGAAAAGCTCACGATGGAGGAAGCCATTCGGGGCTACACCGCCTATGGCGCCTACTTCACTTGGGAAGAGGACACCAAGGGGACGCTAGCGCCCGGAATGCTCGCCGACATGATCGTGTTGTCGGAGGACTTGCTTACGATCGACCCCGAGAAGATTCTCGACGTCCAAGTCGAGATGACGGTGGTGGACGGCAAGGTGCTGTTCGAGCGCAATTAACTCGCCAGAAAAGCCCGCGTGAGGTTCCGGTGCCCGTCTTCCGTCACGACAACGTTGTCCTCGACGCGCACACCACCGAAAGGGGCGAGCTCGTCGATGAGGCTCCAGTTGAAATGGCTCGACGCCTCACCCTCGCGGAACGGACGCAGCAACATCTCGATGAAATAGAGGCCGGGCTCGATGGTGAACACATGACGGGCTTCGATAGTCCGGGTGTTGCGCAGGTGAGGGTGTTCCTCGGGCGGCGGCGCCACGCGGCCGGTCGCGTCCGCAAGATGTCCGCCGACGTCGTGCACCTGAAGACCAAGGTGATGACCGAGCCCGTGCGGGAAGAACGGACGGCTGAGACCCCGGGCGACGGCTTCCTCGGCCTCGACGTCGAGAATCTCCGAAGCTTTCAAGAGCGCCGCTATCTTCAGATGTGCCTCTTGGTGAAGATCGCCATAAGGGAGGCCTGGCTTGACGGCGCTACAAAGCTCTTTTTGTAGCGTGTCCATGCCGTCGCGAATCGCCCCGAATCGCGGGTCACACCCGGCGCGCACATGCGTCCGGGTGATATCGGACGCGTAGCCGTCGCAGGCAGCTCCCGCGTCGATGAGCAGCACATGGCCGTCCCGTGCGCCGCGTTTCGCGTGGTAGTGAAGGAACGCGGACTTCTCGTTCAACGCCACGATGGTCGTGTAAGGAAGATCTTCTTCCGGTACGCCCACGGCTTCGACGAAAGCATAGTGGATCTCGAGCTCCGAGGCGCCTGACTCGAAGGCGGCTTTTGCCGCTTGGTGCCCTTTGGCGCCGAGCTCGCTCGCCTCGTCGAGACAACGAAGCTCGTAATCCGTCTTATAGGCGCGATCCCAGTCGAGCCGGGCGACGAGCTGCTCGGGCTGGACGGTGAGACCAGCGCTCTCGGCGCGCGCAGTCTCACTCCCGACATAGGCCGTTTTGGCCGGCCGACCGAGTGCTTCCCAGACCGCGTCCGCCGCGGCGACCTCGACGAGCTCGAATTCGGCAAGCCAAAAAGGCGTGCCGAGGGCAATCGGCTCGTACCAATAATCTTCTGGTGCGTAGCGGATGAGCTTAGGCTTCTGGCCCGGCCGGAGCTCGAGGAGGTGATGCGGGCCTTTGAGCGGGCACCAATGCCCGAACTGCCCGGAAGAGTAGAAAGGCGCCTCGCGATCGTCGGCGAAGTAGGTGAACGGCTCACCGCTCGACAGTACGAGCCCGTCGAAAGCCGCCGACTGCAGGGCCTCGGCGAGCTTTTCTTGGCGCAGCGCGATGTGGTCTTGATAGAGCTTCTCCAATGTCATGAAGGGATTCTGCCAGACCTCGTCGGTGAATGGTATCTTTTGAACAGAACTTAGTTCGACTCGGATCCTAGGTGGCCGTTTCAGCCAGGCCCGATCGGAGGCCGGACATGACACGGATACCCTGCGGCCTTTCCCGGATGAAAGTGGTGCTCGCCAACGAAATTCGACTCACGAACAAGATGAGTATGCTTTGCTTTTTTGTGCGCGAGGAGCTCGTTACGCCCCTGACCGATGGACGACACAATGCAGACGGGCGAGCTATGCATGCTCGAGGCTCGTCCGCGGCCCGGCGGGCGGACACCAGTGGACCACCCGAAAGGGCAGCACGACGATCACGCTAATGCATTTCCGCCTGCGGCCGTGCTGGCGACGGCTAGGCGACGGCGCGAGCCTGGCGAGCCAATGGTGTACCAGGAGAATCCTTGACGAACTGGGCGCGACGGGGTGCGCAGGTCGACCCGCTGGCGTGACGGCGGTACGAACGGAGACCACGAGCGAGCTTCCCACGCGGGACAGCTGGGTGCGTCGAATTAGTCTTTCTGTTGATCGACGTCCATGACCCAAATACCCCCTTCCCCTTGCCGCCAGGGGAAATAGACGTAGCTGCGATCCGCGTCGCGAGCGTAGGTATGAAGGCGGCCTCTTTTGTCCTCGAGATCCGCCAGGACACGTTCCCGTCCCGTTTCGATGTCGATCGCGCAAATCTTCTTCAATGAGTAGCACCCATAAAAGAGCTCGGTACCATCATGAGACCAGACCGCCCTCCCCTCACCGCTTTCGTTGATGGGCTTCGCCTCACCTCCTTCTGCCGGTATGCGCCAATGTCGCCGGACGCCACCGCGTTGGGAATGAAAGGCCACCCACTTGCCGTCCGGTGACCACGTGGGAGTTTGATCAGGAGCGGGATCCGTTGTCAGTCGTCGTGGCTCCCCACCTTCGACCCCGACGATCCATATGTCCGTGCCTTCTCGACGGGAGACGAACGCGATCTCCTGGCCGTCGGGAGACCAGTCAGGCTGATAATCCCTCGCTGGATGGGTGGTGATCGCGCGGGCAGGGCCACCCTCAGAGGGAATCGTCCAGACGCCCGATTGCCGGATCGACCGGACGTGAACGCGATAAGAGCGCCGTCCGGTGAAAACGCGAACCGGCGCATGACAAGCCCCGACGTGATGGACACGGGAGCACCCGAAGGAGAGCCGTCGGATTCCAGCTCTTGCAGCCACAGATCCCGACTCCCTGATCGTTCCGTCACGAAGAACAGCCGGCGTCCCTCGGCGGACCACTTGGGCTCTCGGGCGTTTCCCGTCACCGCAATGGGCCCCTCGCCGGAGAGTGGAAACAGCCAAAGGTTCCCACTGGAAATATCTCCGTCTATGCAGGCAACGAAGCGGCCGTCAGGAGACCAGCTCGGGCCCGCGCATCTCTTGTCGATCCGAAGATCTCTGACGTTCTGGGTCTCGATGGAGAAAATCCTCATGGAAACATTCTCTCCACTCCCATGCACCATCGCGATTTCTTTGCCGTTGGCGGACCACATCGGGCGGCGCGCATTATCGGCATGGTCCCTATCGAGAAAATATCCGAGCGCGCATCCACGGGTTGCCCCTGCGCCTGCTCCGGCGACATGTAATGTAGCGTCCCGACGATCGCCCCGGCCGCGGTTTGCTCGACCGTGGGTAGCTCGCTGGATGCGCTCTCTGCGGCGAAGCCTGCCGCCCCTTTCGCGAGACCGAAGTCGAGCACTTTGATGTGCCCGTCTTCGGTCACCATCACGTTGTTCGGCTTGAGGTCCCGGTGCGTGATGCCGGCATCGTTGGCTTGAAGAGGTACATTGAAGCACAAGCGGTGTATTTTGAATGCCCGAAGTTGTAAACCTCGGTGCGCCAATGACTTCCCCTGCCGCAACCCTTAAATCCGCGCTAAAATAGGGAAAGCCAGACATGCTCAATCGCATTATCCTCGTCGGCATACTCGCGATGGCACCCATAGGTTTCGGCGCCTCGAGCCCACCCCCAACCAGTGCACCGGTTTACTCGTACAGAATCGTCAACACCTACCCGCACGATCCCAATGCGTTCACGCAAGGGCTCGTGTTCCGCGACGGAGTACTTTACGAGAGCACGGGGCTTCGAGGGCGTTCGGACGTCCGCCGGGTCGAGCTCGAATCGGGCCGCGTTCTCGCGCGACGCACGCTTCTACCGCTGTTCTTCGGGGAAGGTCTCGCCGTGCTGCGCGACCGGATCTACCAGCTCACGTGGACGTCGGGTGTCGGCTTCGTCTATGACCGCGAGTCGATGGAGCTCGTTCGTGAGTTTCGCTACGGCATCGAAGGCTGGGGGATGACGCATGACGGCGAGCGCCTCATCGTCAGCGACGGCTCGGAGCATCTTTACTTTTGGGATCCCGAGACGCTGCAGGAAACGAACAAGCTGACGGTGCGCGACGGCGGGAGGCGGATCGCCAATCTCAATGAGCTCGAGTACATCGACGGGGAAATCTACGCCAATGTGTGGATGCAGGACCGCATCGCGCGTATCTCGCCGGAGACGGGAAAGGTCCTTTCCTGGATCGACCTCACCGGCATCCTCCCGCTGGCCGATCGTCGCGCGAATGTCGACGTTTTGAACGGCATCGCCTATGACGAAGAAAAAGAGCGCCTCTTCGTGACGGGCAAGCTCTGGCCGAAGCTCTTCGAGATCGAGCTCGTTCCGAAGTAGAATCGGCAGCGATTTTCTTGGAGGTCCTGCCATGCCCGTTGTTCCAACACGTTTCCACCTCGTTCTCGCTTTCGCGGGTTTCGCCGCGCTCGGGAGCGCAGAGACGTTCGAGCTCACGGAAGCCTCGATCGCCGACATCAACGCCGCTTTCGATGCTGGCGCTCTGAGCTCGGAGAAACTCGTAGCACTCTGTCTCGCCCGCATCGAAGCCTATGACGACGCTGGGCCGCAGCTCGGCGCCGTCATCACGGTGAACCCGAATGCGATGGAACGTGCACGCGCTCTCGACGCGGAGCGCCGATCCCAGGGACCGCGTTCTCCCCTACACGGCATCCCCGTCGTTTTGAAAGACAACTTCGACACGGCCGACATGCCGACGACGGCGGGCTCGTTCTTGCTCGGGGGATCGATGCCGCCCGATGACGCCTTTCTCGTTCGAAAGCTTCGCGAAGCGGGGGCGATCGTGCTCGCCAAGTTGAACATGAGCGAGTTCGCATCGGGCGGGCCCATGAGCTCTTTTGGCGGTCCGATCCGCAACCCGCATGACCCAACGCGATCCCCTTCGGGATCTTCGGGCGGTACGGGCGCGGCCATCGCGGCGGCCTATGCGCCGATCGGCCTCGGCACGGATACCGGCGGGTCGGTGCGCGGTCCGTCCTCAGCCAATGGCATCGTCGGTCTCAAACCGACCCATGGGCTCCTGAGCCGAGACGGTATCGTGCCTCTCGCCTTGTCGTTCGATACCGCCGGCCCGATGGCGCGCCACGTCTATGATGTCGCGGTCGTGCTCGGCGTCATGACGGGGGTCGACCCCGCCGACACGGCGACCTCAAAGAGCAAAGGGAAGTTCGAGACCGACTACACGCAGTTTCTGGACGCTTCAGCGCTCGACGGCGCCCGCCTCGGGATCGCCCGCGACTTCATGGGCCAAGACGGCGATGTCGATTGGATCATCGAGGCCTCGCTCGACACCCTTCGGGACGCCGGTGCCACCATCGTGGATATCGAGCTCCCGGAATGGCTCCTCGAGGTGCGCGGCGAGTTCTACAACACGATCCGCCACCGCGAGTTTCGCGCGCAGATCGCGGAATATCTCGCGACCCTCGGCCCGAGCTACCCCAAGACGCTCGCTGAGCTTTTGGAGCGCTCGAAGAAATTGACGGCGCCGGACGGCAGTGGCCGGCCGAACCCGTCTCGCTGGAGCCTTCTAAAGCGCGAAGAAGAAAGTGGCTCACTCGAGGATTTCGAATATATCGCCATGCAGGAGCACGGCCTGCCGCTCGTTCGCGCCTATGTGGAGGGCATCTTCCGCAAAGAGAATCTGGACGCGATCCTCTACCCGACGTCACCACGCCGCACGCGACGAACGGATATAGATCGGCGCCCGGGTGGAGGGGGAGGTGGCGGGTCCGCGACGCGATTCGCGAACCTCACGGGCTTTCCCGATCTCATCGTGCCCGCGGGCTTCACCGGAAACGGTCTTCCGGTCACGCTTTCTTTTCTCGGCGCCGCTTTCACGGAGCCACGCCTGCTCGCGCTCGGCTATGCTTTCGAGCAGGCGACAAAAGCGCGTCGTCTGCCGGTCCACACACCACCGCTCCCCGGAGAGACGATCCCTTACTGATCCTCGGCGAAGCGCTCACGTTTGTACGCAGACATTGCGGTTCTCTGGACGCGCTGCGCGAGCCTTGCTATAGAAGGAGGTCTCGATGCTCGTGATTCTGTTTCGTTCGCGGCTGACTGAGGAAGCCGAGGTGGGTGAGGACTATCAAGACATGGCGGCGGAGATGTTCGCCTATGCGAAGACGCAGCCTGGCTACGTTGATTTCAAACAGTACCAGGCCGAAGACGGCGAGCGACTCTCCGTCGTGAAATGGAGCGATCGGGAAACGCTCGAGGCGTGGAGACGAAATGCTCGACATCGCGAGGCCAAAAAGAGCGGGCGCGAGCGCTGGTACACTTCCTACGACATCGAAATCGCCGAGGTGATCGATAAAAGCGCCTTCACGAGGAAGACGTCAGAAAGCTCTGCTTAGCCGGCCCCGACGAGAATGACAGGCATGAAGCGATTACCTACTGAGCAGCTATGAAGTAGAATCCACGCTGCCATGAGCTCTGAAAGACCGGAGGTCTCGCGTCCGGGGCGCTATGCGATGGTGTTCAGTGTCTTCGCACTCCTCGCCCTGATCTGGCCCATCTATCCCCTGTTCGGCGGCATTCGCCCGATGATTCTGGGCATGCCGCTGTCCTTGTTCTATATCGTCGCGGTTATCGTCACGGTGTTTCTTGTGATGCTCACGCTCTTCCTCTGGGAAAGTAAGAACGACAGGCTCGGCTGATGGAGAGCTGGCTCATCGTTTTTCTCGTCACGATCGGCTACTTGATCCTGTCGCTCGCGGTCGGTCTCTACTCCGGCCGGAAAGCTTCTGCGAGCACCGAAGGCTATGTCGCGGGAGACCGCAATCTCGGTTTTGTCGTGCTCTACTTCATTCTCGGCGCGTCGATCTACAGCGCTTTCGCGTTTCTCGGTGGTCCGGGCTGGGCCTATTCGCGCGGCGCGGCAGCCTTTTACATCATCTCTTACGGAACCGTGGGCCTTCTCCCCTGGTATTTCCTCGGCCCCCGCATCGCGCGCCTCGGGCGCAAGTTCGGTTACGTCACCCAAGCCGAGCTCTTCGCGCACCGCTACGAGAGCCGCTTCATCTCCTGCATCCTCGCGACCATCAGCCTCGTCGCTTTCGTGCCTTATCTCGTGATCCAGATGAAAGGCGCGGGCTACGTCTTCTCGATCGTGACCGAAGGGCGCATTCCGGAATGGGGCGGCGCGGCTATCGCCTATGGGGTCGTGCTGATCTACGTTTTCAAGAGCGGCGTCATGGGGGTCGCGTGGACGAACACGTTCCAAGGGATCTTGATGATGGGGCTCGCGTGGGTGCTCGGCCTCTATCTCCCCTACAAGCTTCACGGCGGCGTGGGCGCGATGTTCGAGGAGCTCGCCCGCGTCGCACCCGAGCTGTTGCAAGCGCCCGGACTCGATGCGGCCGGCAATCCGTGGACATGGGCCGGCTATTCGAGCTCCATCGTCATCTCCGTCCTCGGCTTTAGCGTGTGGCCGCACTATTTCATGAAGATCTACACGGCGCGCAACATCGCGACGTTGAAGCGCATGATCGTCTTCTACCCGACGTTTCAGATCTTTCTCGTGCCGATCATGTTCATCGGCTTCGCCGCCATCACCGCCTTTCCGGGCGTTACGCCCGTCGACACGATCCTCCCGCACATCGTGACTTCGATGAACATCCCTCCGCTCGCGGTTGGGCTGTTCTGCGCGGGCGCCCTCGCTGCATCGATGTCCTCGGGAGACGCCATCGTGCACGCCGCAGCCTCCATCATGATCAAAGACTTCTACGGCGCGGTGCGCGCGGAAAAGCTAGACGGCCCTCGGGAGATACGCCTCATCCGCTTCTCCGTCATCGTGATCGGCGCCATCGCTTATTTCTTCGCCGCGGTGTCGGAATATTCGCTCGTGTACCTGCTCCTTTTATCCTACGGGTTCATCGCCCAGATCTTTCCGACCCTCATCGCCCTCTTCTACTGGAAGCGGTCGACGCCGGCCGGCGTCATCGCCGGGCTCCTCGCGGGCTGCGCCGTCGTGATCGTGTGGAATCTCGTTCCCTCGCTTCAGTGGCAGCAGATGCATCCCGGGATTTTCGGCATCGGCGTCCACATCGTCGTTCTCGTCGTGGTCTCGAAGCTGACGGCGCCCATGGACGGCGAGCACGTGCGAAAGTTCGTCGAGGCTTGAGCCTCTCAGGGTAGGCCGAGCGCCACCCACTCGGCAGGGTGGTCCTTCCCTCCAATTGCGACCACGATGTATTGCTTGCCCTCAAACAGGTAGGTGATGGGCGCGCCGGTGGTTCCTGCATCGAGCTCCATCTTCCAAAGGACCTCGCCCGTCAGCTTGTCATAGGCACGGAAGTTCTTGCCCCATCGTCCCTCCCGGCCGCGAATGCCCGGGATCGAGTCGCTTCCCTCGCCAATGAAGAGAAGCGTTTTCGTGACGAGCGGCGCGGCGCGGCCAGCAATCCCGAGTGGAGGCAAGTCGAGGCCTTCGAGTAGTGGATGATCGCGCGGCCCGTCGCCGTTTGCCGCCATCCAAACATGCTCGCCGCGATTCATGTCGATGGCGGTGATGCGACCGTAGGGCGGCTTCACGATCGGAAGCCCGTCGATCGTCGGCACGTTGGGTCCTTCATCGTCGACAACGTAGTCGAGCGTCGCCCCTTCCTCGGTCGGTCTCTCGATGTGATAGACCGAGGGCCAAGTATGCGACACAGCGTAGTAGATAGCGGTCTCCGGGTCGAAAGCGCCCGTGTGCCAATTTCCCGAGCCCCACCAACCCGGATTGGTGAGCGTGCCTTTCTTGCCGTCCGGCGTATCGCTGCGGAGCGATGGCGGCGTGAACATCGGCCCGAGAACGAACGGCTTCACGAGCTCGAGTGCTTTCGCGCGGAGCGCCGGCGTGAAGTCGATCAAATCGTCTTCCGTAAATCCCTGTCGGTCGAAGGGCGCCGGTTTGGTCGGGAAAGGCTGCGTCGGGGACAAGCTCTCGCTCCCGACGGTCGACGCGGGGACAGGGCGTTCTTCGATAGGCCACACGGGCTCGCCCGTCTCGCGGTCGAAGACATAGAGGAAACCCGTCTTGCTCGGTTGCATCACCGCCTTGATCCGCTTTCCGTCCACCGTGATGTCCCCGAGGGTCGCGGGCCCGACCGTGTCGTACTCCCAGACATCGTGGTGGACCATCTGGAAGTGCCAGACTTTCTCGCCGGTCGCGACGTCGATGGCGACGAGCGTGTTCGAGTAGAGGTTGTCGCCCGGACGATGGCCGCCGTAATACGCCGCCGTCGGAGCGGTTAGCGGGATGTAGACATAGCCGAGCTCCTCGTCCGCCGTCAGGCAGCACCACGAGCCGAGATCCCCTGAATAGCGCCACGAATCCTCGCCCCAGCTCTCATGACCTTCTTCTCCCGGTTTGGGAACGACATGGAACGTCCAGAGCCGCCGGCCGGTTCGAGCGTCATAGGCGCGCACGTCCTCGGGCACGGCTTCGCGGATGACGCCGCCGTCGCCGGCGCCGCCGGTAATGCCCGCGGTGACGACGACATCGCCGACGACGATCGCCCCGGCCGTCCAGTTGTAGCGCCCGGCCTTCTCCTCATAGCGGTGCAAGCTCACGCGACCTTGGTCGCCGAAATCAGCGTCGAGCTCACCGCTCTTCGCATCGACGGAGTAGAGAAACTCACCGCGCGTCAGGAACAAACGTTCCTCATCGCCATCGCGCCAATAATCGACGCCGCGCGGGCTCTGCCCAGCCGCTTCGTCGATCGTCGGCGCAAAAGGGCTTTGCTCCCACATCGTCTCTCCGGTGCCGGGGTTTAGCGCCCGCATCAGTCCGACCCCGTTCGGCGCATAGAGCACACCGCCGATCATGAGCGGCGTCGAGCGAAAGTTGGGCGCGACCCTCAGCTCGGAGTAAGTCTCTTTCAAGGTGGGGTCGACCGCCGGGCGGCGCCACAAGATGCGAAGCTCGGAAACGTTGTCGCGATCGATCTGCTCGAGAGGCGAGTAACGGGTGAAGGCTTTGTCGCTACCGAAATAGCGCCATTCCCCATGCACCGCCTGCGCTTGAGCGTAGGCGGCGATACCGAAAGTACAAAACCCGATGGCCAGTGACAGCCGCATGGTAACCCTCCTTCCGCACGCATTCTGAAAGAAGGGAGCAGAGAACTCAAGTGCGGTCGGGGGTCAGTCCGAACGCAAGGCGATAACCGGATCGACCCGTGAGGCGCGGAGCGCAGGAACGATGCAGCCGAGGAGCGCCGCGGCCAAGAGGACCATCGGGACGAGAGCGAAGGTTCCAGGGTCGCGCGGATCCACGCCGTAGAGCACGGAGTCCATAAAGTCGGTCACGAGCACCGCGACGACGGCTCCCACGGCGACACCGGTCACGCTAATGAAAAGGCCTTGCCGGAGGACCATAGTGAGAACGCCCGATGGGCTCGAGCCGAGTGCGAGGCGGATCCCGATCTCTTTCGTCCGTTGACTGACGACGTAGGAGATGACACCGTAAACACCAACCGCCGCGAGAACGAGAGCGAGACTAGAGAGCAGCACGAGAAGCGCCATGGTGAATCGGGACTGGGCTACCGAGCTCGACAGGACCTCCTCGAGGCTACGCACCTCGGCGATGGGAAGCTTTGGATCGATTCCGTGAATGACGGCTCGGACCGGACCGGCAAGCGTTTGCGCGGGCACTGACATTGAAGTGCCGATAGTCAGCGTCATCGCCGACGGGGCAAACCCGGACGATTGATGAAACTGGCTGTGCGGTCGATACCACTTTCCTTTGACCTCGGCGGTCAGACCGTTGTGCCGGATATCAGAAACGACGCCGACGATGCGAACCCAAGGCGGCTCGTCCGCGCCGCGCATCATGATGCGGTGTCCAAGAGCACTTTCGCCTGGCCAGTACCGATTCGCGAAGGACTCGTTGACCACCACGACGGGCTCGCTGTCGGCGCGATCCGCCTGTGTGAACGTGCGGCCCTCGACAAGCGGGATCCCCATCACTTCGAGATAGCCCGCGGTCGCGACCTGCCAATCGGCCGCCGTGCTTTCGTTCTTCGCCGGCTCGTAGCCTTCGATCCGAGTTCCCCAATCGCCGATTTGCGTTGCAAGAGGTAACACGCGGACCGCGCCCGCGTTCTCCACGCCGGGAAGCGCTCGGACCCCTTCGAGGAGCTGTTCGAAGAACGCGATGACGTCGGCATCTTCCGGATAAGTCGCCGCCGGCGTCGAAAGCCGCATCGTCAAAACGTTCTCCGCATTGAAGCCGGGATCGATCGCAAGAAGATGCGTGAAAGTCCGGATCATCAGCCCCGCAGCCATGACGAGCACGACAGCGACGGCGAGCTGAAACGCGACGAGCCCACCGCGAAAGCGCTGGCTCGAGAGACCCGAGCTCGAGCCGCGCCCGCCTTGGGTCAATGTGGCCGAGAACTTCGGGCGGGACGCGGTGAAGGCCGGGATGACTCCGAACAGGATCGCCGTCACGAACGTGGCCAAGGCTGCAAAAGCTAAAACACCTCCGTCGAGGCTCGCCTCGGTGAGCCTCGGAATGCTTCCCGGCTCGAGGGCTGTGAGGGCGCGGAGCGCGAGCTCGGCGACGAGAAGCGCCGCCGCTCCACCGAGCGCCGCAAGCACGAGGCTCTCGGTCAAGAGCTGCCGGAAGATGCGCCGCCAATTCGCGCCCATCGCCGTCCGGAGAGCGATCTCACGACGCCGCTCCTCCCCGCGGGACAAAACGAGATTGGCCACGTTCACACAAGCGATCAACAGCACGAAGCCAACCGCCACGAGCAAGACCCACAGGGCGGTCCGCGCCGCGCCAACGATGTCATCAGAAACAGGGATAACGAGCGTGCGGAACAACATCTCCTCGGGATAAACACCGTCGGTGACCGCGCGCCCATTCCACGCCCGCGCTTCGGCCACAGCCTCTTCGACGAGCACACCCTCAGCGAGCCGCGCAACGCCGTAGTAAGAATGATTGCCGCCGTTTTGCGGCAAGTCACTGATTCCTTCCGGCACGTCGAGCGGCAAATAGACCTCGATGGGCGTTTCGCGCGAGAAGTCGATCGGAAGACGGAAACGCGGCGGCAATATCCCGATCACCGTGCGCGGGAATCCGTTGACCTCGATTCGGCGGCCCAGAAGTTCTTCGTCCGCACCATAGCGACGATTCCAAAGACGATAGGAAAGGACCACGACCTCACTCTTGTCCGGTTTGGCTTCTTCGGCCGTGAAACCCCGCCCGAGAATAGGGGTGACACCAAGGGTGCCGAAGACGTTCGGTGTCACGCCCGCTAGACCGAGCCGCTCGGGATCGTCACCATCGGTCAAGTTGGCGCTCGTGTCGTAGTAGAGGCCAACACTCTCGAAGCTCTCGAAGCTGTCGCGATAGACGCGATACTCCCCCATCGAGACCCAGGTCTTGGGAAAGCCGGCCCATTGGCTCCAGATGCTGACGACTCGATCGGGCGCAGCATAAGGCAGAGGGCGCAGCAAGACCGAGCGGACGACGCTCACGAGAGCGACGTTCGCGCCGATGCCGAGCGCGAGCGTCAAAACGACGACGGCGGTGAATCCGGGCGTGCGGGCGAAAGAACGGATGGCGTAGCGGATGTCGTTCACGATGGAAGTCATGAGCTCCTCGAAGCGGCCGCGCCGCCGCGGTGGCGGGGCGGGAGAAAGGGACAGAAGCTCGCGATGCAAGCGCAACCAATCGAGCGAGAACAGCTGACGCCAATACCAGCGGCGCGCCCGCCGCGGCCCGAGCTCACGTTCTCGGATGGCGAACCCCTCGTCGAGGTCGGCGAGCATATCGGCAACGAGCGGCTCGGGAGCGAGAAGCTCCAAAATCCGGCGTGCCAAACGAGGAGGGTTCACCATGACGTCAGGGCGATCGGAACTCGGGAAGGGTCGAGACCCCCTTCCACATGCGCTCGAGAACGGTGTGCGATTCTTTGAGCGCAGCGACGCCTTCCGCGGTGAGCACGAATAGCCGCTTCGCTTTGCCGCCCCGCACCGGGGTCGGGTCGGCGCGGCGCGAGCGGACCAAGCCTTTTTTCTCGAGCCGCACGAGCGTCACGTAGATCGTGCTGATGGTTAGACTCCGGCCGGCCGAATCCTCGAGATCTCGTTGGATTTCCGCACCATAGGCCTGCTCGCCCGAGCGGGCTACCGCCAGCATGAGTAGTTGTTCGAGCTCTCCAAGCGTTTCGCGTCCCATGATAGATATTATTGACAAAATCAATAATAAGACGCAAGAGCGGGTACGAAAGTTGCGTGCGGGCGAAAAAAAGTACGACGTCGTCGCTCAGCGTTGAGAGCGCGGTCCAAGCATGCAACGATTCCCAAGTACTTATATGTCATGTTGACCGATAGAGTACTAGCTGTCGTAATATTCTCGTGTCAGATACAGTTCTCGGAGTCGCCGAAGCTAAGAGAAGGTTTTCGGAGTTAGTTGACCGCGTTGCGAAGGGAGAGCGCTTCGTCATCTGTCGACGAGGCAAGCCCGCGGTTGCAGTAGTGGCGCCGGAAGCAGTTTCCGGCAGGTCGCGGCAAGGGCCTCCGCGTGGTTTAGCGGCGTTTGCCGGTGCGCTCAGCGAGTGGGATGAGCTCGAAGACGCGAGCGCTCAGACTAACGGTCTAGGGGGCGCCATTCAGTGCCGTGAACGGCTTGGCGGGTTGCTCCGTTTCTACCATCGGGAAGCCGCATGAATATCTTGACCCTACGGGCATTGGAAGTCTCGTTCAGCCGAAGGCATCGTAAGGCAGACGGCTGCAGCGGAGCAACCATCCACCGCTACGAGGGAGCTCTAAGCGAGGTCGAGACCTTCGTAGATCTGTGACAAAGTCAGCGAGACGTTCAATGACTCGAACACGACTTCTTCCGCACCCGTATGAACTGACCTGGTCCACGCACCGTCCGGCGAATTTCGCCGAAACAGTTCGACCTCCCGGCTCTTCTGTTGAACAAGGAGGTAGTCCTTCAGGCTCTCCAAAAGCTCGTACGCGAGGAATTTCTCCCGCGGATCCGTGCCGTCGGCCGATTCCGAAAGAACCTCGACAATCAGACAAGGTTTCTCCTTGAAATACGCCTCCCGATCACTAGAGTCGCAAGTAACGAATACGTCCGGGTAGTAGAAGACATCGGCCGCTGCGACACGGACCTTCATGTCCGCCATGAAGACACGACAAGGCTGACGGCGGAGGTGCTCGCGGAGACCGGACGCAATGTTCAAGGAAATGAGGTTGTGCGTATCCGTTCCGCCCACGTTGTCGAACAGCTGCCCGCGCACGAACTCGTGACGGATTTCTCCTCGTTTCTCTGCGTAGAGATACTCGTCAGGCGTCATTGCGCACAACACCTACTCTCTTGACGCCTCGCGGCGCGCGCGGAACTCGCTCGTCTCGCTCCACTCCGGCCAGCCGTCGCCCCCCGCAAGCCTTTTGCCCATCTCGAGAAAGAGCTCGAGGTCTTGAATCATGCCGGAAAACTCGTACCAGTCCTTAATCTCATCGGATGGCTTGTGATAGTCCTCGGCTGTGTAGATCGCGCGTTGTTCTTCCCCCCACCCCTCGGGCTTACCTTCGAAGCTGATGCCGACATCAGCATAGAAAGACGGGATGCCGACTTTCGCCAGCTCGAAGTGATCCGAGCGGTAGTAGAAGCCTTTCTCGGGCTCGGGGTCAGGACGCACGATGCGGCCCTGCCCGGTCGCGACCTCGCGGGCGAGATCGTCGAGCTCGGACTGACCGAGACCCACGACGGTGATGTCGCTCGTCCGGCCCCAAATGTTGAGCCCGTCCATGTTGATGGCCGCCACCGTCTTATTGGCGGGATAGAGCGGGTGCTCCGCGTAATAGCGTGAGCCGAGAAGGCCTTGCTCTTCCGCGGTCACCGCGACGAAGACGACACTTCGCCGAGGCGCGGGGTCGAGCGCACCGAGAACGCGCGCGAGCTCCAAGAGGCCTGCGACGCCGGTCGCATTGTCGTAGGCGCCATTGAAGATGTTGTCGCCTTCCATGGACTCGATCGTCCCGAGATGGTCCCAGTGGGCGACGTATAGGACAACCTCGTCGGGGGCCTCGCTGCCTTCGAGCCGCGCGACCACGTTGGCTGAGTCGACGTTGCGCATCGTGTTCTCGATCGTCGCCGTCACCCGAGTACCGAGCGCCACGGGACGAAACGCGCGGTCTCGAGCGGCTTGCTTCTGCGCGTCGAAGTCCAACCCGGCTTTCTCGAAAAGCGATTGCGCCACTTCCAGCGAGAACCAGCCTTCGACGGCGACGCGGCCCATGTTCTTGTCTTCGGTCTCGAGATCGAACTGCTCGCCGGTCCAGCTTCCCGAGACCACTTCCCACGGATAGCCGGCGGGCACGGTCTCGTGCACGACGAAAGCACCCGCGGCGCCCTTCTCGGCGGCGATCTCGTATTTGTAGGTCCAGCGTCCGTAATAGGTCATCGCTTCGTCGCCGAAAATACCTTCGACGGGTGGATCGTTGACGAGCATGACGAGCACCTTGCCGCGGACGTCCACATCTTTGTAGTCATCCCAGTCATATTCAGGAGCGACGACACCATAGCCGACGAAGACGAGCTCCTCATCGAGAGAGACTTCTTCGACGACGCGCTTCGTCCACGCCACATAGCCGACGCCCCCCTCGAGCTCTTCCTCTTCGCCGTCGCGCCCGAGCGATACGTAGCTTTCGGAGGTGATCCCCACGAGCGGGACGTTTTGAATGAACGTCCCGTCAGGGTTCCCAGGTGCGAGCCCGTAGGCGCCAAAACGGTCGCGCAGATAAGCCACCGTTTTTTCTTCCCCGGGAGAGCCCGGCGCTCGGCCGCCGAACTCATCGGAGGAGAGCGTTTCGATGTGCTCCCTCAGAAGATCGGCGCTGAATTCGACCGTGACGGTTCCCGCATCCTCGCTCGGCGGCGCGCAGGCCGGCGAAAGAATCGTGAGAAGAAAGAGTAAGCCAACCCACACTCGCTTATTCATTCATAACCTCCCGTTTCGAGCGCCGATCCTAGCAGAAGCGCTCTACTTTCGTGGTATGGTGCAAGACTCTCCGGGATGTGAAACATGGGGTTTGCGGGTGTCGGGTTCATGGTTGCCGTCGTCACCCTCGGCCAAACCGAGGTCGGCTGGGACAACGTCAAGGCGCTTCTTTCCGACGACAAAGAGACGCGCGAAGAAGCGATGGACGTCTTGGAAGCGAGCGGCGACCCATCGCTCGTCGCTGGCATCAACGACCTCATGTACTACAACTTCGTCACCCGAAATACTCTGGGCGCGAGCAAGCTTTCAACGCTGATGGAGTCGCTCACGGGCGAAGAAGTCGGCGACAATCCACGCGACGGCTGGGTCGAGTGGATCGGGCGTCACGAGGAGGTCGCGCCAAAGAAGGGCTACCTCGCCTTCAAGCGCTGGGTATTCGAACGGTACGACCCCGCGTTTCGTGGATATTTCAACCCCCGCTTCACGTTTCGGATCCGGCCCGAAGAGATCGAATGGGGTGGCGTACCGAAAGACGGCATCCCCGCGCTCGATCAGCCGGGCTTCATCGGCGCAGCGGAACAAGATTATCTCGACGACGACGACCGCGTCTTCGGCGTTTATTTGAACGGGGTCGCGAAAGCTTATCCACACATCATCATGGATCCGCACGAGATGTGTAACGACGTGGTCGGGGGCGAGCCGGTGTCACTCTCCTACTGCACGCTTTGCGGCTCAGGCGTGCTGTACCGCGGCGCACATTCTTCACGTGAGCGCGGGAAGCCGTTCACGTTCGGCTCGTCTGGGCTTCTCTATCGCTCCAACAAGCTCATGTATGATCGGCCGACGAACAGCTTGTGGAACAACTTGACGGGAGAGCCTGTCGCCGGCCGTCTGGCGGAATCAGGGATCAAGCTCGAGCTCGCACCACTCGTGGTCAGCACGTGGGGCGAGTGGAAGAAACGCCACCCGGAGACGCTCGTCCTCGATCGCGAGAACACGGGCTTTGCGCGCGACTACGAAGTGAGCCCTTACGCGGATTATTTTGCCTCCGACAAAACGATGTTCCCGGTATGGCTTCGGAGCGAGGCACTCGCGACGAAGCAACGGGTCTTCACACTCGTGCTGAGCGGACGACCGAAAGCCTACCCGGTGGATATATTGAAGGAAGAGCGCATCACACACGACACCTTAGGGAGCGTGGACATCGTGCTTCTGACCAACGCGCAGTCCGGCGCGGTGCGCGCTTACAAAACCAAGGCCCGGCATTTCGTCCTCGTGAGCGATACCGAGCTGCGGGAAGAGCCACCGGGAATCCAGTGGACGGTCCACGAGGATCGTCTCGAGTCCGAAGATGGGTCCGAGCTCGAGCGCGTGGCTGGCCATGACGCGTTCTGGTTCGGGTGGTACGCCTTTTACCCATCGACCGAGATCTACGAAAAACGCGAGCGGCCATGACGATCGTGATCAATACCCCCAACAGCCATATCGGGCGCCGGGTGACACAACGCTTGCTCGATTCGGAGATCGCGGTCGACATCATCACGCGCAATCCAGACAAAGTACGCGACCTCTCGGCCCAAGGTGCGAGTGTTCTCGTCGGCTCGTGCGACGACCAAGAGCTGCTGACACGAGCTTTCGAAGGAGCCGAAGCCGTCTTCTGGCTCACGCCGCCGGCCTATCGTCCGGACTACAACGCCTGGGTACGCGCGACCGCGTCGAAAGCCGCCTCAGCGCTTCATGGCGCACGCGTCGAGCACGTTGTCAACGTGTCCAGCATCGGCGCTCATGCCGGGCCGGAGACGGGCCCGATTGCTGTGCTGGGAGACGTCGAGAGCATTTTGAGCGAAGCGGCGCCCAACGTGGTGCATTTGAGGCCCGGATCGTTCATGGAGAATCACCTTGCCGACGTTCCCACGATCGCGAGCGCCGGTGCCATCTACTCGCCGCTGCCGCGAAACGCGGCGATGGCAACGATCGCGACATGCGACATCGCCGATGTCGCAGCGACTTATCTCCTCGGCGCCGATTGGACGGGGAAGAAGGTACATGAGCTGCGCGGGCCGAGAGACCTCACGGGAGTGGAGTCCGCGAGTCTCATCGCCAAAGGCATCGACAAGCCCGTGGAATACGTCGAAATCTCGATCGAGCAATCGCGTGAAGCCATGGCGCAAGCCGGCCTTCCTGATTTCGTCGTCGACCTCTATTCCGAAATGTTTCTCGCGATGAAAGAGGGGCGCATCGCCCCCGAGCAGCCGAGAACGTCCGAAACAACGACACCTACCGGCCTCGTCCAGTTTGCCCGCGAGGTTTTGAAACCGGCCGTCGAGGCAGCTGCCTCGAAGACCAGAGCCCCGTCAGTCAAGCACCATTGAGATTGAGGCGCAGTAATTTGAGCGCGTTGTTCCGGTAGATATCGGCGCGAACGTGATCGGGCATCTCGAGGCCATCGAGGACCTTGATTGTTTCCCGGATGTACATCGGGCCTTTCTCCGGGTCGAACGGTGAGTCCGAAGCGAAGAGCACGCGCTCGGGGCCGAAGAAGCTCAAACCGCATTCGGTCGCCGCGCGGGCGCCGAAGGTCGCGGTGTCGGCGTAAAACATTTTGAAGTAGTCGAGCGGCCGCTTCTCGAGCTTTTCGAGAAGGCCCGTCAAGTCTTCATCCGAAGTGCGGCTTCCGAGCTGATCCCAGCCTGGGCCCACCCGCCCTTCGAAGTACGGCACCATCCCACCCATGTGATGCGTGATGATCTTGAGGTTCGGGTGTTTGTCGAAAAGTCCCGCGAACACGATATGCGCCATCGCCGCGCTCGTCTCGTAAGGCCAACCGAATGTCCACCAGATCTCGTATTTGGACTTCGTCTCGGTCGGGTAGTCCGCGTGGCTCGCCCGTCTGGCCGGGTGGAGCCAAATCGGCCGATCGTAGCCCGCCATCAAGTCGAAGAGAGGCAGGGTCTCAGGTGCATCGAGCGGCTTTCCATTCACGTTGGTGAAGATTTGAACCCCGCACGCTCCGAGCTCGTCCACCGCGCGGCGCGTTTCTTCGAGGAGCGCGGCGGGTGCGTTCATCGGGAGCGAGGCGGCGAATCCCGGAAAGCGATCGGGATATTTATCGATGAGCTCCGCCATCCCGTCATTCGCTGCCCTAGCAAGCTGGACCGCGATATCCGGTTCGCCGAGCGCTTCGATCGGCGGCGACGCGAGACAGAGGATCTGCTGGTAGTCCTCGAATCGATCCATGACGCGAAAGCGCTCATCGAGGTCGTAGAGCATCGGAACGCCGCGGACCCTCTTGCCGATATCCTCGTGACCCGGCGCCATTTTCATCATCAGCTCGTAGAACGGTTTTGGGAAAATGTGGTTGAAGATATCGAGTTTCTGCATTTCTCGGGACTCCCCTCCGGCGTTCCCAGGGGCCCATCTTAATGACTGGCCGTGTGCTTTTGCAATGGGTTATGCTTCGCGCCCTGGAAGGAGAAGCTTCGAATGGTCATCGATATCCATGCCCATGTCACCGCGCCGCAAGAGCTCTATGCCTACAAGGCCGGAATCCTCGCCCACCGTGGTGCACACGGCCGAGGCGCGGTCAAGGTCTCGGACGCGCTTTTGAAACAGACACTCGAGTCGCCGGTATTCGGCGGAGGCTCGCACCTCGAGCAGCTCGAAGAAGTGGGCACCGACATGCAGCTCATTTCGCCGCGCCCCTATACGATGATGCACAGCGAGAAGCCCGAAAAGCTCGTCCGCTGGTTCATCGAAGAAACGAACAACATCATCGCCCGCGAATGCGAGCTCTATCCCGAAACCTTCCGCGGCGTGTGCGGCTTGCCGCAAAATATCGGAGTCGCTCCCGAACGCTCGCTCGACGAGCTCGAGCGCTGCGTCAAAGAGCACGGTTTCGTCGGTTGCTTGCTCAACCCCGACCCAACCGAGGGCGAAGGCCCTCCCCCACCCGGGCTCGGAGAGGAGTACTGGTATCCGATATACGAAAAACTCGTCGAGCTCGACGTCCCAGCGCTCGTACACTCGGCCGGATGTCGGTCGATGCGCGAGCCCTATTCGCTCCATTTTATCAACGAGGAGTCCATCGCGATCGTGTCGCTCTTGAGCTCGAATGTTTTCGAAGACTTTCCCAACTTGAAGATCATCATCTCCCACGGAGGCGGCGCCATCCCTTATCAGATCGGCCGCTACCGTTCGATGTGGATCCGGCGAAAGAAGCCCCCCTTCGACGAGTGTTTGAGAAAGCTCTACTTCGATACCTGCCTCTACAGCAAGGAATCGCTCGAGCTTCTCTTCAAAATCGTAGGCCCGGATCGGTGCCTCTTTGGGACGGAGAAGCCAGGTATCGGGAGCTCGAAAGACCCCGAGACCGGTGGGTGGCTCGATAACATCAAGCCGCTCATCGACGGTATCGACTTTCTGAGCGACGACGATCGAAAGAATATCTACGCCGAGAACGCGAAGAAGGTGTTCAAGCTGGACGTCTAATCGCATGGACGAAGAAACGTGGTGCCGCTTCCCAATCCGCTCGAGACGCCCGAAACCCTTGTCGAGCCCGAAGGCGAGCCCTGGAGCAAGGAGACCGTCAAAACCTTCTTCCCAAAGTTGAGCCAACGGACCATGCAACGGTTGCAATCATGAGGAAGCTATGAGTCAAGCTCAACCGGCTGGCACCATCGTGTGGAAAGACCTCACTGTCGAGAACGCCGACGTCATTCGCGACTTCTACGCCGAGGTCGTGGGTTGGAAACATTCCCCGTGCGATATGGGCGGCTATGACGACTACAACATGACCCCACCAGGAAGCAACGACCCGGTCGCTGGCATCTGTCACGCGCGCGGCGCGAACGCCAATCTACCCGCGCAGTGGCTCATCTACGTCGCCGTCGAGGATGTCGATTCGAGCATTCGGAGGTGTATCGAGCTCGGCGGTCATTTGGTCGACGGCCCTCGAAAAATGGGCTCGAACCGCTTCTGCGTCGTGAAGGATCCGGTGGGTGCGGTGCTCGGGCTCATCAGTAAGTAATGCTCAAAGATATCGAAGCCTGGGACCGGATTCAAAAACGCCGCACGTTCATGGCCGAGGCGTTGGGTATTCGCCTGAAGCCCGAAGTGCTCCCGTTCTCGAGCATCTCAGCCTACCTAGCACCTTTTCTCTTGAGCCCGAACCGCGTGATGACCGCGCATTAAGACAGGATGCCATGAGTTATTTTCCTGAAGTCGAAAAGCCCATCCCTTACGAAGGTCCCGATTCGAAGAATTCTCTCGCGTTCCGCTATTACGACAAGGACCGGGAAGTAGCGGGAAAGCGCATGTCCGAGCATTTGAAATTTGCCGTCTGTTACTGGCACACGATGCGCGGCACGGGGGCCGACGTGTTTGGAGGCGGAAGCTTCGTGCGACCATGGGGAAGGGAGTCCGACCCGATTAAGGCCGCGCGCTCGACAATGGACGCCGCGTTCGAGCTGTTCGAAAAACTCGGCGTCGAGTATTACTGCTTCCACGACCGTGACATCGCTCCGGAGGGCGGCTCAGTCTCTGCGAACCACCAGAACCTCTCTGCCATGGTGGAGCATGCCGCGCGGCGACAAAAAGAGACGGGCGTGCGTCTTCTCTGGGCAACGGCCAATCTGTTCTCTCATCCGCGCTTCACCCACGGGGCAGCGACGAACCCCGACCCTCTCGTTTTCTCGCATGCCGCGGCTCAAGTGCGCCGGGCAATGGACGCCACGCTCGAGCTAGGCGGAACCGGCTACGTTTTCTGGGGCGGACGCGAAGGCTATTCGACGCTTCTCAACACCGACTTGAAGCAAGAGCGAGAGCAAATGGCCGCGTTTCTACACCTCGCGTCAGACTACGCCAAGTCCATCGGCTTCGAAGGCACTTTGCTCATCGAGCCAAAACCCATGGAGCCAACGACGCACCAATACGACTACGATGCCGCGACAACGATTGGCTTTCTGCGGGAGTTCGACCTCTTCGACCGCTTCAAGCTCAACATCGAGTCCAACCACGCTACCCTCGCCGCGCATACTTGGGAGCACGACCTGATGGTCGCATCCATTGCGGGACGGCTCGGAAGTCTCGACATCAATCGGGGCGACCTCAACTTGGGTTGGGATACCGACCAGTTTCCCACCGACCTTAAGAGCGCCACCCTGGCGATGCTCATCGTTCTGGAACAAGGTGGTCTCGGCGATGGCGGGCTCAACTTCGACGCCAAGCTCCGCCGCGGGTCGTTCGACACCGTCGATCTCTTCCACGCCCACATCGGCGGCATGGACACGTTCGCGCACGCCCTGCTCGTCGCTCAAAAGATGAGAGAGGACGGCGTTCTCTCGAAGCCCCTCGCCAAGCGCTATGCGGGCTTTCGCGAAACGGAGCTCGGACGGAAAATCCTCGCTCGCGAGACGACCTTCGGAGAGCTCGAAGAGGCCGCGGCCGCGGGCGGTGAGCCCCCACGAGTCAGCGGCCGCCAGGAAGCGCTCGAAAATCTCGTCAACGACTACCTCTCCAGAAACATCGATTGAGATCGTAGAAGTCCTCTCGCGATATCCGTGAGCTCATAGCCCACGGCGTGGCTCGTCGTGAGCCCGAGCTTTTCCAATTTTCGCACGTCCGCCTTGAAGACGGCGCAACATGTCGTCATGCTACAATGCCGCGCCGTCATGGATCATTTCGCCGAGTTTCTGCGCACGCCGCGTGAGATCGGGACCATCATAGCCAGCTCCAAAAGCCTCGTGGCAGCCATGGTGGACTGGATCGAGTGGGACCGAGTCGAAGTGGCTGTCGAATATGGCCCAGGAAAGGGGGCCATCACAAGAGAGATCCTGCAGCGCTTGCGGCGCCGAACGACGTTTTTCACCATCGAGCTAAACGCGTCTTTCGCGGCTTCGTTTCGCACAGCGCTCCCGGACGTCCGTCTTCACGAAGAATCCGTCGAGAACATCACGGGCATCTGCGCGGAGCACGGGGTCACGAAGATCGACTGCGTCATAAGCGGCCTTCCTTGGGCCACGTTCTCGGACGAACAGCAGGACCGTTATCTCGACGAGATGTTGAAGAAGATGCCTCCCGGCGCTCAGTTCGTTTCGTTCGCTTATCTCGTCGGTCTTCCGCTCACGAGCGGCAGACGATTCAAGCGACGTCTCGACGACGTTTTCACGAGCGTCGAGACGAGCGAAATCGTGTGGAAGAACTTCCCTCCAGCGGTTGTTTACCGCTGCCGCAAATAGTCGGCTCGGTCCCGGCGCGTCAAGAAGCCGTGTCCGGGTTCCTGACCATATCGCACCGACGTTTCATCTTGCGCCACAAGGCCAAAACACCGTGGGGGTCGCCTCCTGGCTCGGGCCGTCATCATGAATGTCCCCTACAATCCCGACGATCTCCCGCCATGGCGACGCCGGTGACTCACGGACCCGCTTCGAGAGCGCTTCCCTCGGGTCGCTCCAATATTCGCGCGCGAAGTTCTCGGTCACGACGACCACGTTGCGCCGGTTTTCGATGTCGTTCCAAGAAATGCTCCTTCCCGCAAGGACGGGGTTACCCATCGTCGCGAAATAGTCGCCCGCAATGCGCTTGAAACGCCGAATCGGTGGGAGCTGGTCGTTCGCCCTCGGAAACTCTTCCACGAAAATCGGGTCGTTGCTGTCCCAGCCATCCATCGTGATGGACGAAGAGGCACCAACGGAGCTCACGCCCGGGATTTTGGCCAGACGTTCCAGGATCGCCTTGTGCGCGCGAGCTGCGGCTTCGTCATCCTCGTTCTCCTCCGAAGGGATCGACACGCGCAACGTGAGCACTTCCTCCGGACGCACGAATCCCGGTTGAACTTTCTTGTAGCGCTCGAAAGCTTCGGACCATCAAGCCGGATCCAATGAGAAGCACGGCGGCAAGTGCTACCTGGGAGACGACGAGCATGTTTCGGACGCGATGACGCTCACGTCCATCGCCGGCAACGCGGCCTCCCGGCTTCAGCGCGGCGACCAGCAGAGGTGCTCCGGAATGAAGGATGGGGAAAACGCCAAAGACAACGCCCGCTAGAACCGACACGAGAAGCGTAAAGCCGAGAACGATGGGGTCGAGCGTGATCTCGTTCAGCCGCGGAAGATTCTCGGGAGCGAGTTGGACCAGGAGCTTTATCCCAAGCTTGGCGAGCCCGAGCCCGAGCACGCCGCCGAGCAGTCCAAGCGTGAGACTCTCCGAGAGCGACTCCAGCGCGAGCCGACCGCGGCTAGCTCCGAGCGCGGTCCGCACCGCGACTTCTCGCTGCGAGGACTCGGCCCGCACGAGAAAGAGGTTCGCGACATTCGCGCAGGCAATCATAAGCACGAGCCCCACGGTCCCAAGAAGCACCCAGAGTACTTTTCCGACGTCGCCGACGACGTCGTTTTTGAGCGGGTGGACGTTGGGCCCGAGCTTCGCTTCGCGCAGCATCTCCTCGGTGAGGCCCGGCGGCATCGGGTAGGTTTCGAACGCGATGGGAAACATCCTGCCGATATCGGCGTTCGCTTGCGCGAGCGTTGCGCCCGGGGCCAGGCGGGCCATGGCTTGGTAGCTGAAATTGTTTCGAGTGGCTAGATCCGCCCGAATCCCTAGGCGCGGTGACGAGCGAGCACGTGCATGCCGCCCAGGATACGGCGGGGGGCGCACCAAGAGCGCGCCCGGGAATGGGCCGCCGCCGTTTGGAGCGCGTGGGAGCGCTATCACGAAACGGTGCGCCGCTGGGCGAACTTGTAAGAGCCTAGAAGAGCACGCGAGCCTCGCCTCGCTCCTGAATGAGCTTGTCGAGATGCTCTAGCAGGAAGTCGCGTCGCTCGAGAACGCCTTTGATCTGGCCTCCGTTCAAGTAGGGCTTGAGATGGGCGTCGAGGGTGTCGCGGTCGAGTGCCTTCATTGCTTCCACGAGCTTGCGATCGAACTGGTTCGGAAGCTTCTTGGGGTTCTTGATCATCTTCTTGCCGGAGATGAACGCCCGGGAGTGATCGATGAGAATGATGTGAAAGTCGGGATCGACGAGAAAGTTCTGTGCGTTCCGGTCGTCGTTGTTGATCAGGACATCCAACATCTTCATGCGCGATAGCTGGTGGCTCCAGCTCGGCGTGTTGGGCGTTTTGTCCATAACGTCTTTGTAAAGCTCGCAATCCTCCGCCCAGAACTGGAGAGAGCCCTTGTTGCCCTTGATACGCCGCTCGACGGTGGGCGGTGTCATGCCGAGGCCGAGGAGCTTGTCGATCTCGTAGGTCGCAATCTCCGCCTGGTAGCTTTCCCAGAAGCCACCTTGCCGGCCGCGCTTGATGGGCTTGAACGCGCCGGCGAGCACCTGCTCCCCTTGCTTTAGATCGACGCGCCACGGATTGGTGACGCCCATGCCGATTTTCTCCATCGACACGATCTCGGCATCGGTCAACAGGGCCTCGAACTCGTTCTCCGCGGACAACCAGGATTTGTGCTCGCACGCTACGTCATCGACGGCCAGGGCCGTGGTGACCGTGGCGGCAAGCGCCAGCGTCGTCAGAATGGCAAAAAGTACTTTCTTCATAGTTGCTCTCCTTCAGAGCTCGAAAAACACCTCTTCTTTTGGGTGCTCTTCGAGCAGTCGGTCCACGTGCTCTAGCAGGCGCTTTCTCCTCTCGAGCAAGGCTTCCATCTCATCACCATCCAGATAAGACCCCAGCGCCTCTTCAAAGTCATCTTCCTCGAGCGTCCGCAGCCGGTCGATCGCAAGCTGTGGGAATCGAGACAACGGCCGCATCGGCCTCAAGAAACTTTGAAACGCACGCGTGTGATCGATCAGACGGATTTTGAATCCCTTGGTGACGAGCAGGTTCTCGGGTGTGCGATCGATGTTATAGGCCAGGTAGTCGAAAACCCATACGGCTTCGACTTGTTTCTGCCAATCGTCGAGGGAGAAGCCGTCCGGCGACGTCTCGAAATCCGGCAGGATGTCTTCCACGAAGTCCATCAGAGCTCCCTCATGCCCGGCCACCTCTCGAACAACCGTGACCGGCACCATGCCGAGCCCTAGAAGCTGATCCAGCTCGTAGGCGGCCACCTCGAACTTCCACGAATCCCGCAAGCCCTGCTGCTGCTCGAGCCCCACCGTAATCACGCGGCGTAGAAAATCGGCTTCGAAACCCTTGAAAACCGCACGACGCGTCACGCCGTTGTGGCGGAGCTCGACGAGTTGCGGCCGCGTGATTCCGGTACTCATCGTTTCCTGGCCGATGACCTCGGCCTCGCGCAGGAAGGTCGCGCGCTCGGCTTTCGAATCCTCGAATGTTTCGCCCGGGGCGCCGAGGAGAAGGAGATACAGGCTGGCGTAGCACAAGGTCAACATCAAGAGCCTCCTTGAACCCAGCCCGGATTCGGAATGACCAGAAGGTGCTGTAGCTCGAGATAATCTCCCAGAAACGGAAGCTCCGTTCTCGTGGCCACCAACGACTTGAGCACGGTGATGAAGCTCTCCTCGATGTCTTCCGCGAACGGGTCGGCGTTTCTTTCACCAACGTAGCGATCGAGAGCACCGAGCGCCCCTTGATAGCGCGCCCAGGCGGCATCGTTCTCGCCGAGCCCAGCATGCAGTCGGACCATGTCCGACAACGTTTTGATCTCCCGGCGCACGTCGTTGGTCTCACGTTGTATGAGGAGCACGTTATCGAGAAAGGTCAGGCCTCGCTCGTAGCTCGGCGCCATTTCGCCGAGAAGCTGCAGGCTGTCAGCCATGATCTCGACATAGCCCGCCTCGCGAGCTTTCTCCTGCGCGAGCGCTAGATATTCGGCCGCATGGTCGAGACGCTCGAGGCGATGCGCAAACGCGCCGAGCAGAGCCAGAGCGGCGGCCTCACCTTGCTGGTCCTCCAGACGGCGCGCAAGCTTGAGAGCGCGTATGGCATCGATCTCGCCGGCCCGCAGCTGGCCAAGATTCGTCGTGCCGAGGCGCACATTCGCCTGCACGAAGGCGACATCTTCCGCGAGAGCACGGTCGCCTGACGCGGCGGCGAGTCGAGCCACCTCGACCAACTGGGCCAGCGTGTCGGTGCGATCACGCTCGTCGGTGCGGGCGGCTGTCACGGCCATGGCCAGCCGCACGCGACCTTCGGCCCTGGGATTGCCCGACTGTTGTGCGAGCGCCAGGGCTTGTGCCTGCATCATATGGGCGCTTTCGAACTTCCCGCGCATCGCTGTCAGCCCCGCCATGTTCGCGATGGCCATCGTTTCGACGAGCGTCGCCCCGGCCTCACGACCTTGTCGCCGTACCGCTTGGAGAAGCTCGAGAGCGCGCGGGTAGTTGCGGTTTCGCGCTTCGAGCGCAGCGAGGAGGCCTAGCGTGCGGGCTTGTGCGCGAGGATCGGATACCTGACGGGCGATTCTGACCGCCTGCTTGCCATAGGTGACGGATCGGTCGAGCGGACGGCCCGTCGTCGCCATGAGTGCGGCAAGCCACTCCCAAGCACGTCCCTCTTCCTCGCGGAGGCCTGTTTGTTTGAATACGGTCTGAGCCTCCGCCAGCATCGTCAGCGCCGCATCCTGATACCCGGCCAAAGAGGCACGCTCCGCCTCACGATAAAGAGTACGCGCCCGCTCGGCGTCATCCAGACCGTCGAGCTTCGGAGCAAAGGTCGTGGCGCTCGAGGTGTCGACCGGCCTCTCCTTTGCCCAGTCGTCAATAACGTCAACGACGTGGGACAGCCGCGCGCGGAGGGCCGGATCGGCTAGGCGCGTACCCGCGGTCAATGGCAAGCCGCAGCGAACCCGCTGCTCGAAAACGGTCTCTCCGGAAAGCAAGTCCAAGACTTGGAAGTCGAGAAGAATGCGCGTAGACGTAGCGTCAACTTGCGCCGTTTCTTCCGGCCCGAAGCCCGTGCTCTGTGTGCCACCGTCACGCTCCGTCCGGAGTGCGCCGAGCCTGAGGGTCACGAGCACATCTGCATCTTCTTTGCGGGCGGCGCGCTCTAGGCGTCCGGTGTCCCTAGCCATCCGCTCCATCGCGGAGGCGATGACCTCGGCTTGCTGGACGTCGTTGAGATGCGCGTCGAGCCAGAACGTCGCGGGCTCGGATGCAGTCCTAACGCCCGTCGCGAGCGTGACCGCTAAAGCAAGCAAAACCGTTGACATCACACACCTCCTTTTCCACCAGATCGTTTGCGACTAA
>SMVB01374817.1_pt1 | contig 40837 bp, 29 predicted proteins | sample 2456461 | NCBI WGS metagenome assembly SMVB01 (sample SAMN11095934, study PRJNA526329) | marine sediment metagenome | biome: Marine sediment; feature: Surficial sediment; material: Deep marine sediment; isolation source: Hadal surficial sediment | place: Pacific Ocean | collected 2014-05 | depth...
CCCTATGCATGGGTGAACGCGATATTTGATGAGCCGTTGAAAGGTTACATGGGTCCAGGGGGGTGTTGCATCTGGAGCCAGGAATTCTATGAAACGGATGCCGCTCGCGATTTTGTCCGGGGTTACACGATGGAGATTACACGTGGAAGAGGGCCGGTAACGACCGCATTGGGCGGCATGGCGTTAGGTGATATTCCCTGGGGGGCAGGTCATCACCAGGCTTTTGCCGATGTGTTTGATAAGAGTGCTGGCATGGTGGTGATTTGTGAAGACTTGCCGGAATTACATAACACCGTGACGCTTGATCCGGATCTGGTAGATTCCGATGGTATTCCCGCGCCGAAGATAAACTATACGTTAAGCGAAAACAGTAGAAAGATGCTGGATCATGGCATTGCAAGAGGCGAAGAAGTGCTGCGAGCGGCAGGAGCCAGGTCGTTAAGATCTGAAGCACCCCTGGGTATGGCAGGCTGGCATAATATGGGCACGGCTCGTATGGGCATTGATCCGGAAAAATCTGTGGTGAATGAGTGGGGTCGCAGTCACGATGTGAAGAATCTCTTTATTGTGGATGGCAGCATATTTGTTACCTCGGCGGGGGTTAATCCCACCAGTACTATCCAGGCGCTGTCACTCTATATTGCCGATACGATGAAAAAACGATTGGCTAATCTGTTTGATTGATAAACCTGCTGGAAATTCTTTTTTCAAGTATTAAATTGAGACGCGGGACAGGCTTGCTAATTTGAGATTTAGGGAGCCTCTGATTAAGAGGATATTTTCGTCAGGTCTGTTGTTGAAGAGAAAGAAGAGGCGCATGTAGAGAAATTATTAACGCGCGCTAAGTTAACAAATTTTTGAGTACGACTCAGACGCTGTCATGGCGTAGACAGGACTTAATCAGGCGTTCCTTGGATTAAAGAGACAAAAATGACTGACATTATTTCAACAGATAGCCCGTTATCGGCAGCACAACAAGATACGCTGGCCATCGTCGTCGATATGATGATTCCGGCACAGGGTGATATGCCAACCGCAGCAGACCCGCTCATCCTGAAGGCGATAGTTGAAGGACTCGACGATAATAATGCGTTGGTCGTGCAGGCGCTCTCCACACTCGATGATATATCAAACGAGAAATACGGGCAGTGGTTCGCTCAACTGCAATCGAAGCATCGGGGCGAGCTGATTGAATCGTTCAAATCTTCACATGCTGAACTGGTGCAGATCATCGAGTTTTGTACCGCCAGTAAGTATTATCAGGATGATCGGGTGATGCAGGCGCTGGGGCTTGAAGCGCGGCCGCCGCACCCCGGAGGTTATCGTGTTGACGCGACTGATTGGTCATTACTCGAACCGGTTCGTGGCCGGGAAAAGATATATCGTGACATTGAATGAAAGTCGGCATGATCTTTTAAAGGTGGTCTTTCAAAGATGGCCCGACAGCGGTGACCGGATCATTCTGTCAACTGTGAACTGAGCACAACCAGGAGAAGGTGAAGTGGATACAAGCAAAGATTATTTCCCACAAGTGATGTTCGGCAGTGAGGACAACCTGGTGCCGCGAGTACTGGTCGCGCCGCAGCGTTATATTCAGGGCCAGGGTGTTCTGGATCATGTCGGCAGGTATCTTTCACTGGTTAATGCCAGGCGGGCAGGAATCCTGATTTCAAAACGGGGCCAGGGTGCGGATGGTGTGCGTATTGTGGATAGTCTGAACAAGGCAAAAATTGACCCTGTCGTTGGCATATTCAAGGGCGAATGTTCTATCGAAGAGATTGACCAACATGTCGAGAACCTGCGCAACGAATCCCTGGATTGCCTGTTGGCGGTGGGCGGCGGCAAGTGTGTCGATGCAGGTAAGTGTATTGCCTATCGGCTGGGCATCCCGGTTGTGGTTATTCCTACCCTGGCATCCAATGACGCACCTTGTTCGGCACTATCGGTTCTATACACGCCGGAGGGCGTCTCCAGCGGCGCTGAGTTTTTCCCGGAAAACCCGGCACTAGTCATCGTTGACACAGGTGTGGTTGCCAATGCCACAGAACGTTTCCTGGTTGCTGGCATGGGGGATGCCATGGCGACCTGGTATGAAGCCCGGGTGTGTATGCAAAACCCGAATGCAAGAACGACGATTGGCGCCAGGCCAACACTCGCCTCCTGTGCCATGGGTGAAATTTGTGCACATACCTTGTTTGAAGAAGGTGAAGCGGCATTGGAATCGGTCGCCAGGAACAGCGTTGATGAGTCGCTGGAAAATGTTGTTGAGGCCAATACGCTACTCAGCGGTCTGGGTTTTGAAAGCGGGGGTCTGGCCGTTGCCCACGGGATTGCCCAGGCCTATACGGCGGTTCCTGTGGTCAACAAAAATTACCTGCACGGCGAAATGGTTGCCATGGGCACATTGACCCAGTTGATGATGGAATCCGGAGATGAGGCCAGGCGTGTGGCAGAATTTTTCTGCAAGGTTGGGTTGCCTGTTCATCTTGGCCAGATATCCCTTGGCGCTGATGATAATAAAGCACTGGATGTTGTGGTAGAGGGCGCGATGGCGTGGCCCACTGTTCACAATATGCCGATGAAGGTGACACCCGATCTGATTCTTTCCTCAATTCACGCTGCTCATGAACTGGGGCTATCTGTTACAGAGTCAAAAGGCGATAAAGCCTACAGGAAACTCCAGGGTTCTTAAATAGAGTCCCGGGGATTGACAAAGACAGATCACTGCAGACGATCTGTCTTTACCAACTTCCGTAATAGTCCAGGTATTACCGGATATTAAAGGGTTCCAAAATCCCAGCTCATACCATCGTGATGGCGCTTGAATACATTCTTGGCGATCAGGATCTTGTGCACCTCATCAGGTCCGTCAGCAATTCGTAGCGTTCTGGCACTCAGATACATGCCAGCAAGCGGCGTATCACCAGAGACACCCAATGCCCCATGAATCTGAATAGCGCGATCAACAACCCGGTGCATCGCATTCGGCACGAAGATTTTGATGGCGGATATTTCGGTTCGCGCATCCGCACCTGAATCAATAATTTCTGCACAGTGAATTGTCATCAGTCTGGATGCCTGGATATCCATATAGGAATCTGCGACGGCGCCCTGGGTAAACTGCTTGTCTTCCAGCATCCCGCCATGCACTTTTCGTTCTGCCGCTCTCTTTACCATCAAATCAAACGCGCGTTCCATCTGGCCTACACAGTTCATGCAATGGTAAACGCGACCCGCACCCAGGCGGTCCTGTGCCGCGGCATGTCCCGATCCTTCACGACCGAGTTGGTTTTTCAGGGGTACCCGGCAATCTTTGTAAGTAATCTCACAATGACTGCCACCAGTATGACCCCACACGGGTACGCTGCGTTCGATGATGAATCCCGGTGTGTCGGTAGGTACGATAATCTGGGTCATTTTTTCATTCACACCACCCTCGCCATCATCTTCTTCGGTTCGACACATGACCAGTGCCCAGGATGCTCTCACGGCATTGGAGGTAAACCATTTGCGGCCGTTGATTACCCATTCGTCGCCGTCTTTCACAGCCGTTGTTTGCAGGGAACGTGGGTCAGAACCGGGATTGTCCGGTTCGGTCATCGAGAAACAGGATGATTGTTCTCCGCGGATGGTCGGTTCAAGGAATGTTTTCTTCTGGTACTCGGAGCCATACTTAATGAGTACGCTTTGATTACCCGACGTGGGTGCCTGCACACCGAAGATTGAATTTGAATAGGGGCTCCAGGCCAGGATTTCATTCATGTAGGCATGGCCAAGAAATCCGATACCCATGCCGCCATATTCAACCGGCAAGTGAGGTGCCCATAGATTACTTTCTTTTACATAAGTCTGCAGTTCGAAAATGAGTGACTGCCTTTCTGCGCTGTCGATGGGTGTGTTGAGTTTTTCCTCGTTGGGAATAATGTGTTCACTAACAATTTTTGCTGTATCTAATCTGATCTGGTTTATTTCATCGGATAAAGATGGAATGGGTGACACTGTTAGGGTTGCGAGGCTGGCAATTGCCATGGTTTGGTGCTCCTGACTGAGTGGCTGTGCGAGACAAAGTATCACGATGTGGTCATCTACGCGAATGAGGATTCACGAGTCTGATAGTTAACAGACAGTGAACCTGATAACGTTAGATCAGGCAGCCAAAAATTGAGTACAGGTGCCGGAGGGCGAGATCGTTGCTCAACGATATGCTAGCCCGCAAGTTCAGCAGCAGTTGTTTCGGCCCACTTATAATCAGCTTTGCCGTTGGGTAACCGTTGCACCAGTGGCACAAAGAAAATCTGCTTCGGCAATTTGTAGCCGGCCAGGTGTTGCCTGGTTTCCTGTAACAGGGTGGCGTCGTCAACCTGCATATTTTCCTGGAATGAAGCGACCGCGACCACGCGCTGCCCGAATTTCTCATCTGGAAGCCCGACAACGAGACAGTCAAAGATTGCAGGATCTTTCTTTATCGCTTCTTCGACTTCCTCTGGAAACACTTTTTCACCCGCGGTATTGATACATTTGGACCCACGACCCAGCAGGGTAATGCTTCCATCTGCCTCGACAGTGGCGAAATCACCGGGGAAACTATACCGTTCACCACCTATCTCGCGAAAAGTCTCGGCAGATTTTACAGGATCTTTATAGTAACCCAGGGGGACATTACCCGGTGTACCGATCATGCCCATTTCACCCGATCCGGGCGCAACTTCCTCATCATTGTCATTAAAGACTTTTACACTCTCGTTCATCTGGAATCTGGCAGTCTGGCTCATTTCCGCGCGAGATGCGGTAGACACGCCCATGGAACCTTCCGTTGAACCCATCGCATCAATGAGCACCATGTCCTGATGTTCGAGCAATCCCTGTTTCACTTGGGAGGACCACATGACCCCGGAAGACATGATGATTTTAACCGAGGAAATATCATGAGGTTTGCCTTCATCCCGTGCTTTATCCAACTCGGCGAGCAAAGGTTTGGCAAATGCATCACCCACGATGACAACAAAGGATGCTTTGTTGCGGGTTACTTCCTGCCATATCAGTTCAGGATTGAGCCCGAGTTCGCCGATGGTGACCACAGCGCCCCCCATTAAATGAGGCACGATGGAGCCAATCCACATGCCCGTGCCATGCATTAAAGGGCAGGTCGTCAGGCTCACAAGCTGATTGCCGGATTGTGTCATCGCTGCCGACGCAATTGCCAAGGCTTCAGGTGTGGGCGGCGCCTCTTCCAACCCGCCGAGCATTGTCCAGCCCATCGTTAAAAATTGCGTCATCTGCCCACAGGAGTACATCACACCCTTGGGCATACCCGTTGTGCCGCCGGTGTACAACATATAGATGTCATCGATTGATCTTTCGATTCGCGGCATCGGATCAGTATTGGAGATGAGTGCTTCGAATTCGATATCACCTGAAATAGATTCACCCGAATCATCATCAATGCGTATCCAGGTTTTTATGTTGGGAAGCTGGTCCCGGATGGCTTCAACTCTCGACGCGTAACAGGCCTGGTAAATCAACGCTTCACAATCAGCATTGTCCAGCAGGTAGACGAGTTCACCCTGATGGTAACGATAGTTCACATTGATCGTGACACCGCGCATCTTCATGATGCCGAATTGGGATTCCAGGTATTCATTACAGTTGTGAAGATAGAGGCCAATCTTCGCATCGGGTTTGTGGCCTTGTTGATCGAGATAACCGGCAACTCTCGCCGCCCTGTTTTCGTATTCACGCCAGCTGCGGCTAACATCGTTGCATATTAATGCAGGTGCATCGGGTTGTTCGTCAGCGATTAATTCCCAGACAGTCGCAAAGTGCATTTCACTCATGGTGCATCGCTATCCTGATTTTTGATCCAGTCAATTGGTGCCAGAGTAAAGTAAAAAGGGGCCAGGTACACTTTTCTTTTAGAAGGTGTACCCGGTCCCATTTTAAATTGCGCTCAGTTCCATCATGTCTCAACGTCTTGCGACGTGGAATTCGAATGGGTTACCCTGAGTGGACTCTCCCTTTGGCACTAAAGGAATTTATTGATGAATATGAACGGTTTACTCGATGGTGTCACCATTCTTGATCTTACCCGTGTGGTATCGGGGCCAAGTTGTACCCGGTCACTGGCTGACCTGGGTGCAGAAGTGATCAAGGTGGAACCACCAGAGGGTGATCTCTGGCGGCGCGGTGTACCGAAAGTGAATGATATCTCCGTCGGATTTGCACAATTGAATGCGGGCAAGAAATTCATGAGTGTAGATTTGAGTACTGACAAAGGAAAGGACCTGATATTCAAACTCGCATTGCAATGCGATGTGGTGATTGAAAATTATCGTCCTGGTGTGGCGAAACGGTTGGGTCTTGGTTATGCGGCAATCGCCCGGGAAAAACCGGATATCATCTATTGCTCCATTAGTGGTTATGGTCAGGATGGCCCGGCCAGGGATCGCAGGGCCTATGCTCCCATCATTCATGCCGAATTAGGTTTACTACATCAAAATGCGCGGGAATGGGGTACGGAACCCTTGCCTGAAACGGCGTCACATGTGGACTTTGCCGTTGGTATGCAAGCAAGTAACGGCATACTGGCAGCCCTGTATCATCGCGCAAACACAGGTGAAGGCGTGTATGTGGATGCATCGATGGCAGAGACAATGCTGGCAGCGAATGAAGCCACCTCCATTGAGGTTAATGGCGGCCTGGGTGATCAGCTCTCGCCATTTCGCCCGGGTAAGGCACCCATCCTGCAAGTCAAGAATGGTACCTTCGCGCAGTTACCCGGCAACCCATCGACCATGATTTTCAGTGTGGCCAGGGCAATTGGCAAGGAAAGTGAGCTTGAGGAACTGGGCTGGACCTCCCCTGAATCGATGAAAATCGACGACGCGGTTGTTAAATTGCGGCAGTGGGCCATGGAATTTGATGATGTCGAGTCACTGGAGCGTGCGCTGGACAAAATCAGGGTGCCCGTCGGCGTCGTTCGTACTCTGGCAGAGACGGCGGATGCGGATTGGGCCATTGCAAGGAACGCGTTTAAGGATATACCCTCAGGAGACGGTTCTATTAAGGTGCCCCTTTCACCATTGCGAATAAGCAATCATTATGTTGGGCCGAGAACGGGCGTCTCTCTTCAGGGAGAAAACAACAGGTCTATTCTGAAGGAACGTCTCGGCATGAATGACGATGAACTGGATCTTTTAGAGAAAGAAAATGTACTGGTTACTGAAGATCGGCGGGGTGAGGATAAATCACCATTTTGAAGTCCGCGGGTAATGTTGTTATAGAACCCGGGCCACGTTAATCAGATATAACTTCAATCTTATCAATATTTGAGTTTTTAAGGTTGAATGGGCCTGCTCATTGAGGAGACTGGTGTGCCGCCGAGGTTCCTCCGAAAACCAGTCGCAACTTTTTCGCCTTTGCCTGCCGCGATGTAACGTGAAACCCATTGCCCGTGTGGGGATAAACTTTCATAGATTTTTCGCGGCATTGAAATAGGCATGGGTTCCCGGAACCAGGGTGCATAATATTCGATATTGGGGATAGCGCGGACCTCGTTTGAGAGATTCGGGGTACCGCCATGCCAGGCACGAGGATCCCGGATGAGTACGCTCCCGGCTGGAGCAGGACATACCGTACTCAATTTCATCCACTCGGGTTCTGATTCCAGGTCTGGTATTTTCTCTTGAGTATTCTGAGTGCCAGGTATTTGCCTGGTAGGCCCATTCAGTTTGGTAAAATCAACCATCAGAAAATTACAGCAAACATAGGGGCAGGGGAGATCCCGATAGTTGAGTAATCCGCGAGGATCCCCGAAGGAACCCACCACAAACTCCTTCCCCGTTTTTTCATTCCTGAAAGTGCGGCGATCACCCATATCAGAATGCAGGGGTTGATAGTGGATAGCGCCCGGTAAACAAAAATCGCCGCCGCCTCCACGTGTAATGTAATCTTGCGAACCAAATATGGATGAGAGAATTGGCGTGACTGTCTCGAGGTCAATTAACATGGCCCATTCCGGATTATGAACCTGGTGGCCCGTGAGGCTTGCACTGCCGAAGGAATAACGGTGCGAGCCCCGGTTTCCGGTTCTTTCCCTGTCCAGCGACATCATCTGGTGGATAACCCGGTCGCAACCCTCTCGAATAAAAGCCAGTTGATCTTCGCTCAAGGCATCCCGGATGACAACAAATCCATCCCTGTAGAATATTCTTGTTGCTCTTTCCACCTCGTTAGGTGCTAACAGTTCCAGGCCTTTGATTCCATTGTTTGACTCAAAGTACTCGCGTTTCTCAGTCACTTCCTTCGACCCGGAATCTTCACCCACCCAGCCTAGTTTATCTAGTTCAAGGTCCATTGCCGCGGTGTCGCTGTGTAGTAAATCAGTCATCATAGGTGTTTTCATTTTGAAAGAGTTGGTGACACTGCATTTCTCATTATACGGTTTCCCCCGTCAATTTTTTAAAAAGGTGCCAGTCACAATTTTCTCGACATGGGCAATTGCCTCGTCAACAGCAGGAAATAGCATAGAATCAATAAATTGATATCGCAACGTTATGACTGGCAAACACAATTGTATGTTCTATAGTTTGAAACACCCGGGACTAACAAAACGATCAGAACACTGAAGGGACGCAACAACAGGCGTAAACACCGAAACCTCGACAATCGAACTAGCAGTCACCACAGCCATATTGCGTTTGGCTGAACAGGTGATCAGCCAGATCGGCGTGCTCAGTGAGCAAAACATACAGTATGTCCGGCAACTCATCATTAATATACCTGAGGTAATCAGGGAGGCTTCACAGGATGCCTTTACCGCTCGGGCGCTGATATACGCCAAGCCTGGTCAGTAATAGACCAACATGCCGATTCCGGCATACGGATACTTACCGGGAAATTCGTCTCGGACAAGTCTGTCAACCTGAATGAATGGATTATTCAGCGGTTTGTATTACAACAACTGGATCAGCATTTCGGTTTTCGCAAATCTGCGAAGGCAAAATATGCAGGCCTGGGATCAGTTAAGGGGGAGGTGGAAACACTATTGTCGCCTGCATAAATCCGTAATTTTTACTAAGATGCACTAACCGCTTTGTTTATAAGTGGCTGATTTCATGTAAATTGGACGAGCCGGGCAGGAATTGGGATTACCCCAGACCTGGCAGACGGAGTTTTAATGGATAACCCATTGGACATCATCACCGAGACGCTGGACAAAATTACCTCCATCCTGAATGATATTGGTGTCGAGGTATCTGCACTGCAATCCCAGATAGGGATGTTGGTCGTTACCATTGCGGTTCTTTATGGCATGCGCCGATACTGGTGGCCTCTGTCTTCACTGGATGGAAAGTCCATCGCCATGATTGCAGCTCCTGTTTTGATGGTGATCGCCATCTGCATGAGTTGGGCCGGGCAGCTGTTAAATCCACCGGAGAAGTCCAGCGTTCAGGGATACATTACCTTCCATACAATCGGCAAACCTTCCCTGGAGCTATTGTCGAGTGACGGGCAGAGCATTAACTTGACCCCCGGGGTAATTGATCCTGATACCGGTGCGTTCTTTGTTTTGTATAAATTTGGTCTTGCGCACTACCCACGAAAAATCCAGGTGAAACACATTGGTTGTGAATCGTTGCAGGTGCCCGTGACTTTAAATCAGCTTCGATCGCAGCATACTTTCCAGATAAATTTTGAGTGCGCTAATAATGAATAGGCTATTGATTCTGGCTCTGTGTAATTTTCTGGCGTTGCCTGCGCTTTCGATTGAGCTAACAGGTAAGGCAGTGCATCATCTTTCCGGAGATATCATCAGCAATGCTGATGTTTATCTCACCTCAGAAAATTTGACCAGTAGTTCACCGGTTACTCGAACCAATGCTGCAGGTGAATTCACCATCACGACTGATACACCCTTTGAATTGCGGATCGTACATAATGACTATGAGGAATTTACACTGGTCGCCCTTTCACAACCCGATCAACCCTGGGTCTGTGAGTTGATTGGCAAAGATGATATCCAACTGACGGCAGAAGAAAAGAGTTTGTTGAGATCTCACAAAAGTCCTAACGGCGATGCGCTGTTTATTTTTCCCTATCGTTTGAATTTACCTGATTCAGACCTGGCAGGGTTTAATGACCTGATCGCGTTTAACCTGGATATGGCAATCAACACGCACCTGCAAACGATCAGTGACCACGAAATATATGTCGAGTTGTTGCCAGCTGACCTGGCAAATCGAGGTAATCGAACCGAACTCTATGGCAAGGAATTAAATGCGCTGGCACTCATCAGCGGTATTGGCCGCAATCAACCTAACGGCGATCTCAGTATCAGTTCAAAATTCCGCATTGTACCGGGTCGCAGCGGGGTTATTTACGTCCTCGACCAGTTTCCCAAGGCACTCGTTGCACAGGCTGCTTTATCGGACAAGATGAACAAGCTCTGGGGTGACTCAACATTCCTGTCGATCACGATCAGACAGGTTGAGCAGGCTAGCGCAGGGGCATCGGTTGATACCAACAAACTTCAGCAGGCTAAATCATCACTACTCGATTTTAAGCGCGATTTGCCGAAAGGCAGTCAAAATCTGGTCAGGAAAATAGATGCTTTACTTAACCGAATTAACGAGGGGCTTGGATCATGAAGACCCTGATAATTGCCTTGCTCTCGATTTGCCTAATGCCTGCTTCTGGCCAGGCAGGTGATATTGTTACCCGTTCTTTTTCTGAAGATGTGCCCCAGGGTGAGAAGGTATTGAGTAATGTTGAGCACAAAGCACTGATTGCAGAATTTCTCGATCCATTGGATTCCGGTATTGGCAAGGACATTGCGCATCTTCTCTGGCGCGAAATACTTTCTGCTATCAGTGATCAATCTGGTGCCGGTGCAATTCTAGCGAGAGCACCTGAAGGGGAACGCCTGCTTGACCTGCTTGAACGTGATTACCATACCGCCGCGATACGCATTGCAGAACACCAGGATGGCAGAATGGCGATCTGGGGTGCAGCATTCGAAAAAGGCGAAACCGTTTACATCAATAGCCATCTGTCGCTCGTGGAAGCAACACGCAGTAACAAAATAGTATTTAAAGTTCGGCGTTCTTCGGGTTTCGCTGATCAGCGCGGCGATATAGAACTCACGCTGCCGAGAACCAAATTCAATTTTCCTTTAGTCATAAGTTCACGCGACGCGCTTTTTCGACGACCCTTAATGATTGACAGGACAACCAATGTGCGGGCAGTCGCTAGTAGAAATGCAGAAAAGATTGGCCAATTCAAGAAAGGTGATGTCGCACAAGGTCTTGATTTGCGGAACGGCTGGTTTAAAGTTTCGCTGGCAGACAATCAAACGGGCTATGTCATTGCCACTAATATCAAATTGGCCCCACTCTTTGCCTTGATTGACAAAAAACGTATCAACCTGCGATTCGAACCTGTGGTTAGCGCTGATTCTCTGGCGTTAAACAGTAACATAAAGGGGCGATTTCGTATTCTGCAACAGCGATTCAACGGCAATCGTATGTGGTATCAAATCATTTTTAATGATCGCCCTCTTTGGATTGCAGCGAGTCTGACCGAGACTGAATATAGCCAGCCTGTGGTCCATTTTGTTGCAGGTCTTTATCGCTACTTTGGCGGGCGTAACAGGGATGCTATAAGAGAATTCCAGCGATTCATTGACTTCCCCGGTGTCGAACACAGCAATGTTAATCTTTCAGTGTCGTATCAATACCAGGCGCTAAGCAGCTTATTCGCGGGCGAAAGAACCAGTGTGAATCAGCAGTATCTACGAAAAGCTTCCATGCAGACTCCTTTTGATGCAACGCCTTACAAAATCGAAGCGCTAAGCTGGATCGGCGAAAGACGAGGGGTCGAGCAGATTCAAGAAACGCTGATCAAGATTAATGAACTTGAACCAGATCTCGAAAAATTTCAAAACTTCGAGCAAACCCTCCATAAAGTCATCGGCATGCCTCTGGGCGGGTCGTGAATCCAGCCGGGGTGAGAGAAGCCTGGTGTTTGGCTTTATAGCAAGAGAAAGCGATTGCAGCATTAACCTGTTTATTGATGGCCGGGGGCGCCGAGCCGCTGGAACGGAAAATCAGGTACCTGGCTTATCAATTCGGAGCCTGTATCAGGACTATGGCTAAGTCTACAATTGATTTGGTAAAGATAGGCGTTGAAAATTTAATGAATTGTAGAGTTTATTTGTTTTGGGCTAGTTTAAGCGACACTATTTATGTCAGATTAAGTTATGTCAGATTAAGGCTGATACTGAACAAGTGAATAGGATACCAGGTGACCGACGACAGGATTTCGAAAGAAACGAAAGATGAGGCTTTGAGAATTGCCAGGGGAACACAAAGACCGGGGCAGACAAAGGAGCAAACGAAACTCATTGCTCATGGGATTGAGAAGGGTATTGCTGAGTACAAAAAAAAGCAAAAAGCCAAATCACGTGAACGGGATAAGCTCCGGAGAAAGGAGCTAAAAGCAAAAAAGCAAAAAACTGACGAATCTCCTGAACTTCAGGAAGCGCCTTCTTCGACCTGGTTAACCTGGCTGCCCTGGTTCCTGCTGGCACTAAGCCTGCTATATTTTGTTGGTTATCCACTCTTGTCGGATCGATTGTCGTGAACCCTGCTATGCGGGTGTTTACATTCCCCGTCTTGATAATCGTCTCGTTCGAGCGCTTATTTTCATTCAGCGTCAAACAGGTGTCAGCTATAGTGCTCAGCTGTTCCGATGAGTAACTTCAGGTAAAACATGAAACTTCTTGTAGCAAACCGGGGTGAAATAGCAATTCGCATCATGCGGGCCGCCGCTGAACTCGAAATTCCGACCCTGGCAGTCTATTCCGAAGATGACGATCGTTCCCTGCATCTTCCCAGGGCAGATAAGGCAGTGGCCCTGTCTGGTACTGGACCCAATGCTTACCTCGATAGTGAACAGATCATTAGTATTGCGCTGGCTCACAACTGCACCGCGATCCATCCCGGTTACGGTTTTCTCAGCGAGAGTGCCGAATTTGCCCAGGCTTGCCTGGATGCAGGGCTGGTGTTTATCGGGCCATCCCCACATAGCCTGGCCCTGTTTGGGGACAAGGTTCAGGCAAGACAACTGGCCAGAAAAGAGGGCGTACCAACCCTGGCGGGTTCTCCAGGTTCTGTGACCCTGGACGAGGCCAAAGCGTTTTTTGAATCCCTCCCGAAAGACGGTGCGATGCTGTTCAAAGCTGTCAGCGGTGGCGGTGGTCGTGGTATGAGGCTGGTGACAGCGGTCGATCAAATTGAGGAAGCCTATAAAAGGGCAAGTTCCGAGGCGCAGACCTCTTTTGGAATTGGCGATGTATATGTTGAACAATTTGTCTTCAGGGCGCGGCATATTGAGGTGCAGATTGCGGGTGATATGGCAGGGGAAATTGTGCACTTTGGTGATCGTGACTGTAGTATCCAGCGGCGGCACCAGAAACTGATAGAAATTGCCCCTGCCCCCTCGCTTGAAGGCTCAATGAGACAGAGATTGGCCGAGGCAGCCATCAGGCTGGCGAGTGCAGTTGAATACACTAATCTTGGGACGATAGAATTTCTTGTCGATGATGCCGATTTTTACTTTATTGAAGCAAACGCGCGCCTCCAGGTTGAACATACTGTTACCGAAACCGTCACCGGAATCGACCTGGTGCAATTGCAACTTCACCTTGCAGAAGGTCAATCCCTGGACAGCCTCGGGATAACCCAGTCCGGGATTTCGACAAGCGGCTACGCCATTCAGTGTCGGGTCAATATGGAAACCATGATGGCGGACGGGAGCACCCGGCCTTCTGGTGGTATTTTGACAGCATTTGATGCGCCGACCGGGCCGGGCCTGCGAACAGACACATTTGGTTACACGGGATACCAGACAAACCCGGGGTTTGATTCTCTGTTAGCCAAGGTCATTGCCCACTCGTCCTCATCGGACTTCACAAAAGCAGCCCGGAAAAGCCACCGCGCACTGGCTGACTTCAGGATTGTGGGATTGAAAACAAATATCGGCCTCTTACAAAATCTGCTTGTGCATCCTGATTTCCTGGCCAACCGTATTCAAACCCAGTTCCTGGACGATAATATTGCCGCATTGATTGAAAGCGGGATGGAGCGGGAGAATTATTTCACGACGACAAGAAAAGATGAAACTGGTGCCAGTGCCGGACAGCTTGGCGCAAAAATTGATAGTAGAGACCCGCTTGCAGTCCTGGCCCATGGAAAAACGGAAGCGGTTAATTCTTCAGATAGTCCACGCGACAGTTCGCGCGATGCAGGTGCGAATGCCCAATCCAGCCAGGTTGCGCCAGATGGGCTGGTTGCGATTAGCTCACCCATGCAGGGTACGATTATCAGTATCAACCTGGTCGAGGGTGAAAGTGTGCGGCCGTCCCAGCTTGTATTGGTGATGGAAGCGATGAAGATGGAACACGAAATCTGTTCGCAAGTCAGCGGGATTCTGACAAAGCTGAATGTTTCTGTTGGGGACACCGTCTTCGAAGATCACCTGCTTGCCTTTGTGGAGCCGAAGGAGTTCGAAGATGGTGATGTTGAAGACTCGGAAGCAGTCGATCTCGATCACGTTCGAGCCGATGTGGCCGAGGTCATTGAACGCCATGAGATAACACTCGATAAGGCGCGACCGGATGCGGTAGAAAAACGACGTAAAACCAACCAGCGAACGGCACGGGAAAACATAGACGATCTGTGTGACGCCGGTACCTTCTCGGAATACGGACAATTGGTACTGACCCCTGGCACGGGTTTAACAAGGGAAGAAGTCATCAGGAAATTCCCAACCGATGGCATGATCACCGGAATTGGCAGTATTAATGGGCAATACTTTGATACCGAAGTATCGCGATGTGTCGTGATGTCCTATGACTATACTGTTCTGGCGGGAACACAAGGGGCTATTAATCATCCCAAAACGGATCGAATGCTTGAATTGGCCGCTAAATGGAAAAGACCCGTTGTCTTCTTTACGGAAGGTGGTGGTGGTCGGGCTGGCACGGGCGGCAAAAGAGAAGGTGGGCGCAGTACAACCCCGGCAAAACCAGGCCAGGATGACAGTGCCGGTCGGCCATTGGACACACCAACCTTCGCCACCATGGGCAGGCTGAGTGGAGCGGTACCGCTGATTGGTATTACCTCACGGTTTTGTTTTGCCGGAAATGCCTCATTGCTGGGTTGCTGTGATGTCATCATTGCTACCGCGGATGCCAATATAGGTATGGGCGGCCCGGCATTGATCGAAGGCGGTAACCTGGGTGTGTTCCGGCCTGAAGAAATCGGGCCGATAGAGGTTCAGACTAAAAGCGGCGTCGTGGATATCGCCGTTGCCGATGAAGCCGAGGCCGTGGCTGTTGCTAAAAAGTATCTCTCTTATTTCCAGGGTCGCATTTCAGATTGGCAATGCGCTGACCAGAGACTTCTGCGTAATATTGTCCCGGAGAATCGCTTGCGTGTTTATAACGTCCGGGACGTGATTGACACACTGGCAGACACAGATAGTGTCCTTGAACTCAGGCCGGAGTTTGGACTTGGAATGGTCACGGCATTCATTCGCATAGATGGCAGACCCATTGGCGTCCTTGCCAATAATCCCATTTATCTGTCTGGTGCTATTGATAGTGATGGTTCCGACAAGGCAGCCAGGTTCCTGCAACTATGCGATGGTTTCGATATTCCTATCCTGGTGCTGTGTGATACACCGGGAATGATGGTGGGTCCCGAGGTCGAGCGAACCGGGTTAGTGCGTCATTGCAGCCGGTTATTTGTTACCGGTGCCAACCTGACTGTTCCCCATGTCACCATGGTGTTACGAAAAGCCTATGGCCTGGGTGCCCAGGCGATGGCTGGTGGTAGTTTTAAGGAACCGTTTTGTGTCGTCGCATGGCCAACAGGGGAGTTCGGGGGCATGGGACTGGAAGGCCAGGTAAAACTGGGATTTAGAAATGAACTTGCGGCGATGCAAGACCCTGAAGAACGATTGAAACGTTATGATGAACTGGTTAATGCGGCATATGCACGGGGTAAAGCGCTTAATTCGGGTGTTTCTTTTGCCGTGGATGACGTGATCGATCCTGCCGATTCCCGTAAGTGGATCACCAATGCATTTGATTCCGTTCCCCCCGTACCGCGGCGAGAGGGTAAAAAACGTCGTAACATTGATACCTGGTAGAAGACAGATTCCGGGAACTGAAAGTGGACACTAGTGGATAGGATTCTCGAAATAGGTCACTTCGCCGCCGGATTTTGCGGCCGGTTGTTTGCCCAGGCAGGTCATGAAGTCGTCCGCATTGAATCAGCGGAATCTGCACCTGGTTGGGTGAGTAAAGAAGCGCTGGATCTTTTTCTGCATCCGGGTAAAAGACGCTTGCAGGTGAATGATCCTGACCTGGTGGCCGAACTGGCGGACCAGGCCGATGTGGTGATTGTAGAAGCCGTCACGGCTGCTGCCCTGGACGATCTTCACTTCGATGACTGGAAATCCGAAACCAAGGTGTCCATCACACCCTTCGGCCGTACCGGGCCAAAATGTAACTGGCATGCCACATCAAATGTACTGCTGGCAATGGGCGGCTATACCTATTTAATGGGAGATCAGGGTCGCGAACCTTTAACCCTGCCCGGCCACTTTGTCGATTTTGAGAGCGGCCAGTATGCCTACACCGCGCTTAATGCTTGCCGTTTTGCGGGCGAGGAAAATTCCATTGATGTGAGCATGCTTGAAGTCGTCATGTCACTGAGTCAGTTCACTACCGTTAAGTGGCATTGTAGCGGTGAAATTCGCTCGCGACACGGCAGTGAATTTTGGACCGTGCCACCTAGCAACCTGTTTGCCTGCCAGGATGGTTGGTTGTACATAAACATCGTACCCATTTTCTGGGATGCATTTGCCACCTTTCTTGATCGTCCGGAACTGGTTATTGACGAGCGGTTTTTGACTAATGATCTACGGATGAAAAATCGTGATGCCCTGAACGAGTGCATTCAGGAAATCGTTGCAACAATGACAAAAAAGACGGCGCAAGAGCGCGCTGTTGAAAGTCGAGTACCCGTTGGCATCGTGCAGTCGCTGGATGATGTACTTGACGATCCCCATCTTCTTGCACGTGAATTCTGGCAGCATGTCCAGGGGTGCGGATATGATTCAATTCGCTCACCGAGTCTGCCATTCAGGTTCAATAAAGCACCGCGCCCTGAACTGGTATTAAGCGCGCCGGAGAAAATATAGTGGCAGACGGACCCTTGCGTGATGTCAGGATTCTTGATTTAACACATGTATGGGCGGGACCGCTTGGCACACGCATCCTGGCTGATTTCGGGGCGCAGGTGGTCAAGATAGAAGCCGCGGGAAGCCGGGGTCCGCGTGAGGGCTGGAGTACACCAATGGGTGGCTGGATTGGTGGTGAGCCTGGAGACGAGCCCTGGAATCGTAATGCCATATTCGTGAAGCTAGCCCGCAACGCTGGAAGTGTCTGCCTTGACCTCAAGAATAAGTCAGGGCGTGAGACTTTTCTTGAACTGGTCAAGGAAGCAGACGTGGTTATCGAGAATTTTAGTGCCCGGGTGATGCCGGGGCTAGATCTCGATTACCAGGTTTTAAAGTCGGTGAACCCTTCAATCATCTATGTCACCATGCCGGGGTTTGGCACCTACGGCCCCTATCGGGATCGAGTTGCCTTTGGCCCAACGGTGGAACCCATGTCGGGTATTACTAACGTAATGGGGTACAGTAAATCAGAACCTCGAAATACCGCGATGGCGCTGGTAGATGCCATCACCGCTGTCAGTGCAACGGCGGCTGTGGTGACTGCTCTGCGGGAAAGGGAGCGAAGCGGGGAGGGGCAATATGTGGAAATGTCCCTGCATGAGTGCGGAGTTTCATTTAGCGGGCCCTGGTTGATCGAGCAACAATTGGGTGGGCAAATTGAACCCATCGGTAATCGCCATCCGAGTATGGCGCCACATGGTGTATACCAATGCAAGGGTAAAGATGAATGGCTGGCCCTTGGCTGTTCGAATGATGGGCAATGGGCAGCGCTCTGCCGTGTCATCGGTAATGAACTGGATCCTGCCGCCAGCCTTGAGTGGCGCCGTAAAGGGCAAGACCTGATTGATCGGTTGATTTCAAACTGGACAGGGTGCAGAACAAAATCGAAAGCGGCGATAGAGTTGCAGGAGGCGGGTGTTTGTGCGGGTCCGGTTAACACAACCCCCGATATGACCGCAGATGAACAGGTGTTACATCGCGGCTTCTTTGTGCCCCTGGATGGCGGTGTACCCATGCCGGGTAATCCTGTGAAGATGTCAGGTTCATCTTCGTCAGACTGGCAGCCCAGTCCCGGTCTGGGAGCAGACAATGTTCGAATCTTAAAAGACTGGCTTGGCTATTCAGATTCCAGGATCCAGCATCTGGTTCAGGCCGGTATACTCAATGACAAGCCACCGGCATGACGGCGGCAGAATTTATCGTAATAATGTACTGACTCTAATTAATCACAGGAGAGGATGGATGAACGGATTTGATCTGGTTGCAAAAAACTTAAAGGCGGAAGGTGTAACCTGGATGGCCTGTTTCCCGGCAAACCCCCTCATTGAGGCGGCTGCAAAAGCTGGCATTCGGCCCATTGTATTTCGCCAGGAGCGAGGAGGCATAAACTGTGTCGATGGTTTTTCGCGGCAGACCGCGGGGAAACAGATTGGGATTTTTGCCTCGCAGTCAGGTCCCGGAGTCGAGAATTCGTTTGGCGGGATTGCGCAAGCCTGGGGAGATGCTGTCCCCATCCTGTTTCTGCCCGGTGGTAGTGGCCTGGGTTCCTACGATGTGTCGCCCAATTTTTCAGCCACCAGTAACTACAAGGATATTACAAAGCTGGCCTTGTCTATTGATCGGCCTGACAGGACCACGATACAGATGCAGCGCGCTTTCCACACATTAAGGCAAGGACGTCCTGGCCCGGTGGTGGTTGAATTACACGCAGACGTATTGAGCCAGTCGGTTCCGGAAGGCCTGGCAGAGTATCGTCCATCCAGGAGTATGCGCTATGCACCGGCTCGTTCAGATGTGAAGGATGCTGTGCGGGAATTGTTGTCCGCTAAAAATCCGGTCATCTGGGCGGGGCAGGGCGTGCTGTACTCGCAAGCCACTGAAGAACTAAAAGTACTGGCAGAATTGACCCAGATACCGGTCATGACCACCATGCAAGCCAAGAGCGCGTTTCCGGATGACCATCCCCTGGCGCTTGGCTCTGCAAACCGTACTGCACCGAGGATGGTCTGGAAATGGTTACGCGAGTCAGACCTGTTGTTTGCTGTTGGCTCCGGTCTTACGCGGACAGCATTCGGTCTTGCCATCCCGGAAGGAAAACGCTTGATCCATTCCACTATTTCTGCCGAGGATATCAATAAGGACTATACGGTGGACATCGGTTTGGTGGGTGATGCCAAACTGACATTGGAGATGATGATAGATGAAGTGAAGGGCGAGTTGGGCGAAGAAGGCAGGAGCGTGAATCAACCCCTGGTAGATACCATCGCAACAACCAGAGCCGAATGGTTAGCGGAATGGGAACCCTTGCTCAATTCTGACGAAATACCCATCAATCCTTACCGCGTCATCAACGAGATAAATAAAGCAGTGGATCATGAGAATACGGTGATGACCCATGACGCCGGAAATCCACGGGACCAGATAATGCCGTTCTACAAAGCAACGACCCCTTTCGGCTACATTGGCTGGGGAAAAACGACACACCTGGGCTATGGCATTCCACTTATGATGGGCGCCAAGATGGCAGACCCCGGCAAATTCTGTATGAACCTGATGGGTGATCTGGCGTTCGGGCATACAGGGATGGAGATTGAAACTGCCGTCAGGGCGCAAATCCCCATTACCACCATCGTCATCAACAATGGCACCATGGGAGGTTATGATAAGTCCATGCCAACCGCCATGGAGAAATACGGTGCCGGTAATCAATCAGGAGATTATGCCGGTGTCGCAAGAGCACTCGGTGCGAAAGCAATTAACGTGGATGAGGTCGCCGCGATTGGTCCTGCAATCCTCGCGGCACAGAAATCTAACAAAGACGGAGAGGTAGTGGTGATCGAGATCAGTACTCGACAGGAAACCCGTTTCTCCCAATACTATGAATTTGGAAAGTAATATTTCCGGCTTTTAAGTTCCAGGTAAGTGAATTGTGCCTGGAATTTAGCAACGCCGCATCTTTGGGCAGGGGTTTGACCTGAGCATCATTCAGGTGTGCCAGACTTAACGTTCTGTTCATCTCTGCGTGCTAGAAAATCATCTGTTGTATTGGTATGCGGGTAGGCTTCATCAGGTACATCGCAATCAAGAAATTCGCAAAGTGGTGCCCACCCCTGACTTGCCTGAAAGATCAGTAGCTGGTGCCCCGGCACGGATTCGATGACAGAAGTTTCATGCGCTTTCAGAATCCTGATGCAGTGATCCTTGTCATCCATCTTACCCATGAATATGTTGTCCCATATTATCTCAAAAGCCCAGTTGCCGAAGCGGGCGATATTTTCATCTTCAGCGTTTTTTGCAGCCAGGCTTGATGGGTAGATCGTGCTCATAATACTGGTGTACCAGCGCTCGGGATCACGTGTCGAGAGGATTACCTTTGCATCCGGGTATTCTTTGAGCTGTTCGCGCCAGAGGTTGCAAGATGGCCAGTCGACACTGGCGAGGTATCCCTTAAAAAGGTATTGCCAGTCGATCTCCTCCCCCTTATGCGCCCGGGACCAGAGTGGAATGTGGTCAGGATGTTCCATTACCTCCATCATGTGATAACACTTGTCGAATCCCAGTCGCTCCAGCGCCAGTTTTAACGACATGGTTCCAGTACGACCAAAACCCGCGCCGATAACTTTGAGTGACATACATTATTTTCCTTGTATAAAACTGACTTGAAGATGTGAATTGTAGAATTGAAGAGTCTTGCCAAATTTATGTGCTTAGTCAACCGCGGCCTGTTGTGGATGAGACAGATCATTGCCGCTTGACCGGGATTGCAAGCCTCGCTGTGACCGAAGTAAGGCCGTGTTTTTAGGTGTCCCGGTCCAGCTACCCGTCCCTATGTCGAGCGGCGTAATCTTGCGCAGGAAGAAAGCTCCCGGACTGACCCGACTAATGGATCCTTATCTCCTGGGTCATTAAACTTTGTTACGCGGAATTGTCTATTAGGTGAGAAGTCGATACTCTCAGCTGAAGTCCGGGAGCTTGCTCTCGCTACGGCTTCTATTCCCGGTCAAGCTCCTTGCTGCAATTTAGTGAAGCATTGTTAAGAAGGAATCCAGATGGCGCATGCACTTTCAGCTTTTCGTATTTGTGATTTTACCGGTCAACTGGCAGGTGCAGGTGCGACTAAATGGCTTGCTTCTTTTGGTGCCGAGGTCATTCGAATTGAAGATCCTGTTAATGAAGGGCGGTGGGACATTCTAAGGGGCAACGGTCCCTTCGTCGATGAACAGCGTGGCATTGATTATGGTGGCGCATTTAATAATCACAACACTGACAAGCTGGGCATTACGCTGAACCTGCGTACGGATAAAGCTAAGGATCTGCTGACCGGTATTATAAAACACTCTGATGTTGTCACAGAGAATTTTGCCAGGGGTGTGCTTGAAAGATGGGGCTTTGGATACGATCAGCTAAAAAAGATCAAGCCGGATATTATTTACGTGTCCAACTGCGGATTTGGCCATGTGGGACCCTATAGCGATTTCCGTACATGGGGTCCGATTGTACAAGCTGTGTCCGGCCTGACATTCACTTCTGCCCTGCCCGAACAGCCACCTGCCGGGTGGGGCTACTCGTATATGGATCATACCGGTGGCTACTATATGGTGATGGCGATCCTCATGGCGTTGATCCACAGGCAGCGAACCGGTGAAGGGCAATGGGTTGATCTGGCGACAACTGATGCTGCCCTGGGTCTCCATGGCCCGGCCCTGTTGGATTGGACCGTCAATGGCCGTCCTGTCCGCCAGGAAGTACAACCCAGTAGCAATCGGAGTCAGTGGCCGCCGATGGTGCCCCATGGTATTTATGCCTGCCAGGGAGACGATGAATGGGTGGCAATATCCTGCCGCGATGAGGCAGACTGGCGGGCTTTCATTACCCTGGTGGGAGAAGACTGGTGCCAGCAAGCCTTATTCGAATCCCTTGAGGGTCGTATTGATAACCAGGATCTGCTCGATGAACATATCAATTCCTGGACGTCTGTCCGCAATAAGTTTGAAATTGCTAATGATCTCAATTCCCTTGGCGTTCCTGCATCCGCCGTTCAAAAACCCGAGGAACGGGTCGATATGGACCCGGGTACTGAAAATTTTGGATTGTGGCCTGAAGCCCATCATACAAAAATGGGAGACGTTCGGGTTGATGGACAACCTCTGCACTTTTCAAAAACCGATTGGCAGATAACGCGGGGCGCACCCTGTTTAAGTGAGCACACCCATGATGTGCTAACAAATTTGCTGGGTCTCTCGGATGAAGAAGTTCATCAATTGAGAGAAGAGGGTGTGGTATGACAGCCTTGACAGGCATTCGGATTATTGAGATCGCTAACGAGCGACTGTCCCTTGCAGGAAAATTAATGGCAGACATGGGCGCCGATGTGATATTGATTGAGCCGCCTGGCGGAGATCCTTCACGACTGTACCCACCTTTTATGGACGATAACCCCGGGAAGGAGCGCAGCTTATATTGGTGGCACTACAACACCAGCAAGCGCGGTATGGTGCTGGACCTGGACGAAGAAGCAGATCGTGTAACCTTCAGGCAACTGGTTCGCACTGCCGACGTCCTGATCGAGGCGGAACCTCGAAAACGCCTAACCGGTTTAGGGCTGGACTATCCGCAACTATGCGAACTAAAAAAGGATCTGGTACATGTGTCGATGACACCTTTCGGCCGTGATGATCCCAGGAGTGATATTCCGGTAACCGATCTAACAATATTAGCCGGGGGAGGCCCGGTGTGGAGTTGTGGTTATGACGATCACTCGCTGCCTCCTGTACGGGGGTCAGGTAATCAGGGGTATCATATTGGTTGTCATTTCGTGGTCATGTCCGCCCTGACGGCGATCTTGTATCGTGGCCTGTCTGGCCAGGGGCGGTTCGTTGATGTCAGCATGCATGCGGCAGCAAATGTCACCACGGAGGCAGCCAGTTATACATGGTTGGTCGCCAACAAAACGGTGCAACGACAAACCGGTCGCCATGCATCTGTCGAACCATCAATGGATAGCCAGATACTCTGCGCCGACGGCCGTTATGCCAATACTGGCGTTCCTCCCAGGTTTCCTCACGAATTTAAAAAACTTCATATCTGGCTGACAGAATTGGGGTTAGCCGATGAGCTTCCCGAGGCCGTGTTTTTAGAGATGGGTGCCAATTGGGAAGGTCCCTTTAACCTGTCCAAAATAGGTGAAGATGATACGCTCACCGCCATATTCATGTCCGGGCGCCAGGCACTAATGCTCATTGCCTCCCGGATTTCTGCTTACGATTTCTTCTATGGTTGTCAAAGCGCAGGCTTGTCTGTTGGTGTCGTCTATTCACCGGAAGAGGCTTATGAGGACAGGCATTTTAAAGAGCGGGGATACCAGGTCCTGGTTGAGCATGAGGACGCCGGGCGGAGTTATCGTTATCCCGGTGCGCCTTACCGGTTTGAGAAAACCCAGTGGAAAATTAGTGCTCGCGCGCCCAGACTCGGTGAACACCAGGATGAAATACTGGCTGAGATGCGGAGTATCAGCTAACGCTCACCATACTCATGAATCTTGTGCAGTGCGGTTGCGGCAAATTGTCAAATTACGCTGCGCATACTTCTCGTGGCTAACCAGGAAAGGAAATACGAGGATTCTTTCGCCACTAGCCAGCTGCCCATATAATCTCACCGGCCCGAATCGTCGTGATCACATCTTCCTGGTTAAGGCGCGATCGCGCCAGATGCCAGGGTCTGTCGAGCAAACATAAATCTGCCAGGCCGCCGACTTCAATGATTCTCATCCTGCCGCCTGGATTTTCAGCAGACGAGGTAAACAGTTGTAGCGCACGCTCTGGTGTCAGTTGCTCCCGTTCCCCGAGAATGTGCCCTTCCGGTGTTCTTCTTGAGACGGCAGCCGCCATCGATTTCCACGGGTCAGGATTGCCGAAAGGCGCATCGGTGCTGCCGCCAACGGGTATTCCTGTATCCAGTAATGTCCTCGTCCGATAAAGGTTCTGGTGTTCGCCTGAATCGACATCACGACGATACTGATCCCCTCTCTCTGCAATGAAATTTGGTTGCGTCACCACCGTGATGCCAGTGCGACGCATTAAGGGGATGGCCTGCTCGGACGTGACAGATGCGTGTTCAATCCGGTCTCCCTGGTGAGACCCTGCTTTCTCTAGCGCAGATAAGGCAAACACAAGTTCCACGGCAGTAACGCAGTGAATGGCTACAGATCTTGCCTGTTGGTGAGCCTGGGCGATGTCTCTTACAAGGTCTTCAAATTCCGGAAGAGCATAGTCATCCAGCATGATTTTAAGAGCACCGGTACATAGTAGATGCCTGATCGGGAATTCTTTGTCAATGATTTTTGGTTTAGCCGCCGTCAGTGATTTATCGCCCATTAAACGGACTCGTTGGTGTAGTTCCCCTTTTGCAATCATTTCCCCAAAAAGATCGAGAGTGGCAGAAGAGTTTCCCGGTGTCGCATCAGTAATACCAGTGACCCCATATGAAGCCAGTTCGTTCGATATTGCTTTGACATCAGGCAGTATTTCGCCACCAGTCTGTGTCCTAAGCCACTCGTCCATTCGAAACAGGCTGCCGGTAGGTGAGCCGCTTGAATCAGTTTCCACGCCTTCAAGATATGAAAATTGATGCAGGTTTAATTGCTTGACCGCAAGGGAATTAACAAACCACATCTTGCCGCTGCGATGCTGGATTCGCAGCGGCCGGTCGGGCACCCACTCATCGAGTTGGTTGCGGTGTAACATTCCTGCCACGGACTCGTGATAGCCGATTCCTCTGATCCAGCCGTGTCCGGGCACGTTCGCCAGGGTTTGTGCTAACGATTCAACATTGTCTATCGTTGGCGGACCGCAAACCACAGACTGGCGGGATGCTGCCAGTGCAATGAGGTGGATGTGGTGGTCGTGTAGCCCTGGTAAGAGAGCGCCACCCCGGGCATCAATAACGATTTCTCCTGGCATTGGAGACAGGGATGCTTCAATCGCGATGATGGTGTCATTGTGGCACCGAACATCGAAAAGCGTGAGGGGTGTTGTTCCCTGGACTTCAGCGTAGATTTCAGCTTGCCTGATTAACAAGGGCTAAATCGCCTTTCCAGTGACCATGTATGGCCTGACTGAGCCATTTTGATTCCGACTGCATTTTCGTTGAGCACGAAACTATCTCCTCTCTAGCCCTGATTTAAATCGGTACCACGGCCGCGCCGGTTGTTAGTTGCAAATCTCAACGTGTTGCCTGCCAGGGAAATTACTGAACAGTCAATGTGCTAACCAGGCCGCTAATGTTCCCTCATAAGTACACGTACACCAAGAAATGACACGGGCGCGTTGATGGATAGTGCAACAACCAGGCTGACGCTGGCAAGCATCGGTATATCAGGCAAGTTATGTTGCAACCAACTAAATACAAACCCGGAAATTACCCCAACCAGACCGGCGCAAAAAATCATCCATGTCGCATAGACAAGGAGGCTGGCATTCCTTGAGGTCTTGAATACCCAGCCTTTTTGTAACTGGAAATTGATCACCACGCCAGCAAGATAGATCGCCGAAACAATGACACCGTGGATAACCGGACTCTCGATTGGAAACATCCATTCAAGCGATTCCAATAATGTGATGGAAGCAATTGCCAGGGCTGATGCAACTATCAAAAACCGGATAAATTGGCTTACCACTCAGACTCCACAGGCAATACACCACAGGTAAGGTGTCATCAGGATCATTGTTATATACAATGAGTTTCGCTACAACCCTTGCCATCGTTTTATGAAAATGCATCTTCTCCACGGATTCGTTCAGTTATTTGGCATCCTGGTGGTCATGAATCTCTTCTCCATGGGCTTCGACTATCTATTCCTTTATCTTGGAATACTCTTTTTACTTTACTCATTGCTGCTATTTCTGGTACCACTCCATCGGTTACTTGCCCTTGGCATCTATACGATATTAACTACCCTGACAATCGTCATTGCGGTTGTGCATGCAGACAACTTTCACAGCTATGGTCCCTTGCTTCGAGAATCCATCGACGCCATTTTCCAGACATCGAGTGCCGAGGCTGTTAATTACCTGACGATTTTCAGTTCTCCAATTGTCATTCCTATCATCATGTTGTTCATGGTCTTTAGCCTGCTCACTTTATGGCGGATCAGGGATATTACGCTACCGGTAGTTGTCCCGACTGTTTTGCTTGTATGTGCTCTTGCCCTGACCTATTTCGGAAGGCAGGTGCCGCTTTCAATCTATGCTGCCGCCAATGACTACGCTGATACCATGGCGTCATTTAATAACAACCGCAAGCAGTTGTTGGATGGCCTGGGGCCGATCAAGTCTGATTTTAAGGGTACTATTGTTGTCTTTATCGGAGAGTCGATCGCTCGCCAACACCTCGGTATCTATGGCTACCCGCGGCGAACAACGCCCTCGCTTAGCTCGATTAAAGATCGTCTGACTGTCTACAGGGACGTCATTTCCCCTCACTCTCACACCACTGAATCCCTCTCTCTCGCTTTGACTTTTGGCCGTCGTGACATTGACTATACAGCCGCCCCGGATCTCATCAACGTGGCCCGGCGTGCGGGATTGAAAACCTACTGGTTAAGTAACCAGAATACTATTGGTATCTGGGATAATGCTGTCAGTGCCCTGGCAAGCCAGGCCGACGTGATCAAGTATCACGATCCGTCGAGTGGTTACAAATTGACCAGGAGCATATTTGATCAGGCGTTGCTGACCTCATTGCAGGAGGCCCTGGCGGAACCAACACCTGGCGGGAAGTTGATCTTCCTGCACTTAATGGCAACACATTTTCCCTATTGCGATGTGGTTCCTGAAGATTTTGAACCTGATGGACTACGTTACGATGATCCGCCAATGGACTTTCGATTCCTGGGTAACTGGCTCAACTATCTGCAGGGTGAGCTGAATGAAGCGCAACTCATTACCTATTTCAGTTCTATTAATTGCTACGACAGGGCTGTCAGTTATGTGGATAAGGTGCTTGCCGGGGCGCTGGCAATACTTTCCACGGATTCAGCACCGTCTGCGCTGCTATTTATCGCTGATCATGGTGAAGCCGTGTTGTTCGACAGCGGACACGAAAGTCGTCGGCACTCCCATACCCATGTCGAAATACCCTTTGTCCTGTGGCAGAACGAGGCCTACAAGGTGCCGCTTATCCTTGACCCAAATCGGCCAGGTACACTGGCTGATTTGTCGTATTCAGTCAGCCAGTTAGCCGGGATTACCGGTATTGCGGATCAGGGAAGTCGCAGTCTATTCTCGCCTGGTTACCAGGTTCTGCCCAGAACAACGCTTGGTGGCCGGGTGGGTTACGACACCTATGATCCAGGAGCAGACAACGTTGAACGTGGTCGCGCCAATTTACGCTTACTCAACCCGCCTGATAAAAAGAGAATATGGGCACATCGAATGAATACAGTAGGTTCCTTGATGGTTGCCAGGGAATTTTTCACGGGCGTCGAAATGGATCTTGTATTCAGTTCTGCAGAAAAGAAATTCAAGGTCTATCACCCTCCTGCAGATGATGCCGGACTGGATCTGGAGATGCAGTTACGACAAGACCATGGTGATCTTGGCTATTGGCTGGATTGGAAAAATGCCTCACGAGCCAATGTTGAAGAAGCGCTTGCCCGACTGGAGTTGCTCGACAAAAAGCACGAAATAAGGAGCAGGGCACTTATCGAAATTGCTGCTTTGGATGGTAGCGCCCGGATCCTTGCCGATCAGGGTTGGCGGGTCAGTTATTATCTGCCGACCGGGAAGATACTTGAATGCCTGAGCCACTGTCCGCCGGAAGAATCTGCTTCCCTGGCAGAAGAACTCTGGGCACAATTTGACTCAAATGGCTATACGGCCGTTTCTTTTGATATCAGGCTCCTGGCATTTGTTGAAGCAAATATGCTTGATAGAATTCAGCGGGATAATATTGCGGCGCATACCTGGAATACAGAAGTCGATATCTCTGCAGAGAATGCCCCGTCTTTGTTGGAACCGATACTGGGGCGTCGGTGGATAGACACAATCCTGGTTACATTTCCAAATCACTTCTGGCGATAACAGCAAGTTGTCAGGCAAATCAAGTGTTTCAGTTGGTAACACAACCGGGGCAATTGTTCTGGAGACATGTTTGCTCTAATGTAGGCCACGATGATCATGAACGAGAGTAAGAACATTGAATTATCAATCGTCATGCCTTGTCTGGATGAGGCGATGACGGTAGGTACCTGTATTAAGAAGGCCATGAAATATCTGGAAGGCGCAGGCATCCAGGGTGAGGTTGTTATTGCAGACAACGGTTCCACCGATGAATCCATCAAGATAGCGGAATCACTTGGCGCAAGAGTGATCAGGGTTGTCGATAAAGGATATGGTAGCGCTTTAATCGGCGGTATCGAAGCCGCTCGTGGCACCTATGTCATCATGGCCGATGCAGATGACAGTTATGATTTTTCCAATCTATCTTCATTCATGGACGAACTCCGGGGCGGTACTGATCTGGTGATGGGAAACCGATTTAAAGGCGGTATCGAGAAGGGTGCCATGCCTTTGTTACATCGTTACCTGGGCAATCCCGTCTTAAGTTTTATTGGACGATTATTCTTTACAGATAAAATCAGGGATTTTCATTGTGGGTTAAGGGGATTTCACCGTGAGCGTATTCTGGGTCTTGCACTGGCCTGCCCGGGGATGGAATTCGCAAGTGAGATGGTGGTGAAGGCTTTTCTCGCGGACTATAAATTAATCGAAGTTCCAACCCGACTCTACTGTGATGGCCGGGATCGTCCACCTCACCTGAACAGCTGGCGAGATGGCTGGAGGCATCTGCGGTTTCTCTTGCTTTTCAGCCCGCGCTGGATGTTCTTCTATCCTGGTCTATTCGCTTTTTTTGCTGGCTTAGCTGCGACGTTCATCCTGTCACTTGGGCCGGTAAAACTCGGTGAGGTGGTGTTTGATATCCATACGCTTCTCTATTCTGCAGCCCTTACCATCCTCGGTTTCCAGATGATATTTTTTGCCGTTCTTGCGCAATTGATTGGCTCCCGGTTCGGTCGCCTGCCATTACATGTACGATTCACCCGACTTCTCTATTTCTTTTCGTTGGAACGAGGTCTTATCGCCGGATTGCTGACCATTGTTGTGGGCCTTGTGTGGACAGTCAATGCAGTTTTGCAGTGGGGTCAGGTCGATTTCTCTACGCTCGACCCTACTGTTACCATGCGCCAGACTATTCCAGCGTCGATGCTAATCATCATTGGATTCCAGACTGTTATTTCCAGTTTTTTCTTTGGCGCCATAGAATTATTCCGGGAAAGCAAACAGTAGATGACTGCTCAGTTCCGGGATCTTCTCCTCTGGTTAATGGGTGGCATGCTCGCCTTTGCTGTCGCGTTACTCTGGTCATCCGGATCTTATATTGATGGCGAGTACCACCCGATGGGTGTGGATTCATTTCTTCACGCCAGGCGAATTCTGGATACCTACCACGACCTGTCTGCGTTCTATCAATGGGATACGATGAGCTTTGCACCCGTTGGCACCTATAATCATTGGCCCTGGAGTTACGACTTTGGACATGCGTTAGCACTTAAACTGTTTGTGCCAATATCGGGATTGAGCCCGGCAACCTTGCTGATGCACATCCCTGCGGTATGGACGTTCGTTAATGTAGGGCTTTTGTTGCTTATTTGCCGCCAACTTGGGCTTACTTCTTTCTTCAAGTTTATTGTGCTGATCATTTTCGCGTTGATGCCGCTTAATCAGGCGATTCATGCTGTTGGAAAAATCGACCATGATTTTATGGAACTGACATTTGTATTGTTAGCGCTATGGGGGCACCTCTTCTGGAGTAACAATTATGAATCACTGCGAAGGGCGATTTTACTCGGCGTTATTCTCGGTTTCGCTATCGGTGTCAATATCAGTATGTTTATCTTGCAAATCCCTTTCCTGATTTCCCTGGGATTACTCTGGTTGAAGGGGCAGCAAATTCCGATTTTATCGAGCCTTGGTTTTGCCTTTAGCCTGATTTTGTCAACGCTTGCCATTGCAGTCTTTTCCTTACCCCTGCAACACGGTTATTTTGATTTTTCCTATTTATCCTGGTTCCAGGTTTACATTGCGCTTTGCACCGGCGTCTTTGTGCTGCTGGGATCCTATCTCAATTACACTGTTCGCCATCTAATTTCGTTTATCGTAGTCGGACTCATTCTTGCGATTCCAGTTACCAGCCAACTTGTTGGTGGTGCAGGATATTTAATGACCAGTGAATCTGAATTCCTGTCAAACATCACCGAGACTCAATCTGTCTGGGCGCTTCGTCATCTCGCCATCGTCCATTACACGGCGCTGGTATTGTTTGTTCCTTTTATTATCATCGGTGGTGTTATTGCCCTGTTCAAGATTAGGCAAACCCGCATGTTGATCTTTACCTGCACGTCTTTGTTTGGGTTGTCACTGCTTTGCCTGCAGTATCGTTTCAATCATTTTGGCTCTTATTCTCTCTATCTTGTCCCGCTCTGCTACTTGTCTGTCTGGTTATCGAACAAAGGGACCAGGGTTCGATTGGCCAGTTCGATGATCACTGTCGTACTAACAATTGTGCTATTGGCGCCTTCACTACCTTTTCTCTTGCTGGAAAGAGAGCCAGGATGGAGTGATGCCTATGCGAGATCCCGCCCGCTTTACCTGCATTTGAGTAGTATGTGTGAATCAAATCCGGGCATTGTCCTCACGCCATTGGCCAACGCTAACTATGTACGGTATCACACCAACTGTAGTGTGCTAGGTACCGCGATGTACGGTGCGGACAACGAGCAGACATTGCTAGGCAACAGGGCTCTTTATTTGCTCAACGCCAGTCCTGCAGAAACACTTTCGAGTGACCTGGGAATCAAATACGTGCTGGCTGTCAGGTCCTGGGGTACCAGCGCTGATATCCCCGAATCGGCAAGGCTGTTCAACGAAACGGGTTTAAATGGGCGCCTTCTTGGCGGACAACAGGATTTCCCGGCTGGCTTCCGATATATTATTGGCGCAGAGTTTGAAAACCAGGACAAACTCGTTCTGGGCCTTGCCAGGCTCTTTGAAATTGAGCCGCAAGAATAGTCAGGTTATTGTCTTTTCTTTACGATCGTTCAGCGTTGGCAACGACAATTCCAGGGGTCCTTACAATACAACACCAAAATATTCTTCGAATTTGGAGTTGTATTCAGCATCACTTAAATCTGCACCCATGCGGATCCACTCTTCCGTCGATAACTGCAGGCGGGCTGTCATCATACCTAACGCATCAGGTCCAACTGGCCAGCGCAGTTTGTAGTCGTCGGTGGTGATCGCCTCCAGAATAGTTTCGGCGACGACCTCCGGCAGTACCCCGCGCTTGAATCCGGCAGCGAATACCTTGCCGTTGCGACGCATCAATGGCTGATAGGGAGAGGTTTTGTCGTAACGTGTTTGCTCTGCAGAATTTTCGAATATGTTGGTCATAATCACGCCTGGTTCGACGTTGACAACTCTCACGCCGAAGCGATAGACCTCGTGCGCCAGGGCCTCGCCAAGACACTCCAGAGCCCATTTCGACGCAGAGTAGGCAATTTGATTTGGGGTCGCCTGCAAACCTACTGCCGATGTGATATTCACGATGCAGCCGGTCTGGCGCTCACGCATTGAAGGTAATACAGCCTGAATACAACGCACCGCCCCGAAATAGTTCGTCTCGAACATCTGTTTGTGCTCATCCTCAGGAGTAAGTTCCAGAGGTGAAGCGCCGCCAATACCAGCATTATTAACCAACAGGTCGATGGGACCGGTCTCAGTCACCAGATTGAATGCCTGGTTGACTGATTGTGGATCACAGATATCCAATTGAATGACATCCACAGGGAGTGCTTCATCCGATACCGCCGCGCGTAAGGCGTCCGCTTTGGCCATATTACGCATCCCTGCAAATACCTGGTACCCGTTTCGGGCAAGATGCAGGCTGGTCGTCAATCCAATTCCTGTGCTTGTTCCTGTTACGACTGCAATTTTCATGGTGCTCCCGATAGTTTGTTATTGATCGTGACCCGGCATTGGGCTATTTGCGTAACCTTATCGAAATGAGCCTGCAAAATCGAACTGAAACGGGTGTCTTTTCTTCGAGAGTAAATATCCTTAAAGCTGTTACCTCGAGGTAGCCAGTAGTTGACAGCCAATGGAAACGGCACGTTTTCCATCGACGCTTGTCCTATTGAAATGGGTTTTGCGAGGTTGGCTTTTGTTCATTCTGGCAAAGGTCTGGCGTAGCTTGATATTCTTCGTCTCTACTGCTTCACCTTGTCGAAATGTTGGTCGGTAGCGAGTTTGACGTAGCGTATTGGTGACATATCGTTGCAGTTTGGGAGGTGCATTACTGTCCAGTAAAGATACATTTCTGACCCCACCTTCGCTGGTAACGGTAAAATTAATGTCGACAAAGTACTGTGCTAAATCTTCTGTATCGTTCGTATGAGCCAGTTCCAGTGCCTGGGAATAACACAGGGAAAGCGGTTCGCCAATAACGGGTGCCGGTGGCGCTTTTCGTTCTCTACCGATGGAAATTTTAAAGGAACCCGCGTTGCTATTGCCCATACGGTAAACAGTCTTGTTGGAAGAAGACCGACCTTCGACGGTCAGGTAGTAAGCCTTGTGAACATCTTCAATTCGGCTTACGCCGAGTAATTCCGGTGTGTCAAAGAGTTCATGGGTAAGCGGGTTCTCGTCACCCAGACGTTGCCATGCGTCCCGGTAATATTCTTTAGCGGCCGTTCTTTTTTTCCTGATCATATGCATATCAGCAAGATGGATCACGGCATCGAGTTCATCGACATGATCAGAATCAGGATCGTTTGTGACGACATGTAGCGCTTCTCCTAGAGGATCATCAAAGCAGCAAGATCCTTTCAGGTATATGACGGTTGCGAGTCCGCGCAACGGGTGTAATTTTTCTGCGGGATCCATGTCATACTTTTCGATGATGGAGAGGGCTTTTTCATAGGTTATCATTGCTTCCCTGAACTGCGCCGAGAATTTGAACCAGTCGGCCATTTTATTCATGGCGGGTAGCATCCGGGGGTCGTCTTCACCAAAGTTCCGGATATTGATGGCGTAATAGAAACGTTGTTGTTTATCGGCATCTTTAACCTGACCGGTTTTGATTTTTAGCATTGTGATCGAGTCGACAAACTCCAGTTGTTGTAGTGAAAAGACACCATCGTTTCGGTGGGTGATGTGTTGTGCCTTGCGCAGGGCTTCGATCGCAAATTCATAATTTGACTCTTCGTAATAGAGTGAACCCAGGTCCCTGAGTAGTGGCAGTAGCTCCGGTGAAAATGCGCCATTGAGACTCTCAACAATTTGAATGCTTTTTGTATAGCTTCTTTCGGACTCCGGGTGCAGACCCAGAAGTTGTTGTATTTTGCCAAGATTATGCCACGCTATTGCTTGATTTTTTGATCGTTCTCCATCATGAAACAATCTGACAACCTGGCTGGCCGCATCAAGTGCAGACGGGTAGTTCTCAATTTTTAGGGAATGTTGGAAGTCTTTCATCAGTCGGTTGATTTGTTGGGCTCGTGGCTCGACTGGTGTATTAATTGTGTTGATGTCGGCTGCAGGTGCCTGACCTGAAAAAAGGATGAATAACGCGAAAATCCATCTGTATTGCTTGAAGTTGTGTCTGTCCATCAATGTTCTCCTTCCCGGGTGATGTAACAGCGATCATCCGAATCGCTAAATTATGTCGTCTTCACTGCCCCTGGAATCTTTAACAATCAGGTGCGGTGAGCGACGACCCATAACAACGCTTGTTTTGAATTTGAAATGCATACCCAAATGGATGCATATGCTGTGCCATACTTGCATGTAATACGTAACCTGTTGATTTCTGGCGATTTGACAATTGACCGGTATAAACTTGTATCGAGACACTGACGCTGGCTGTCATCTAGTCTGAAGAAAGAATGAATCATCAATGTAAATACCCTCGAGAAGATGACGTAAACTGTCACCTAATCTGAAGAAAGAATGGATTGCGGCGGCGGAGTGTATCGCAGGGTGAGAAATTGGTGTTCAGGATATCAGCGGTGGGTCCACTCTGATTACCCAGGTCAATGCTGGCTTCCCTGTGCATCTGGTGATGTTCCGTTTGACGAAATGTTCCTGCTACAATTTTTATTCCATTAGCAAGGATGTTGATCGTGGGGAAGAAAAAGATTGCGTGGTCGCCGGGGACTCTGTTGTCGAAAGATGTCAGTTGAGGTTTAACGGGTGATGAATTAGTGGCAAGGAGAAATAAATGTCAGATTCACCAATACATTATCAAGACGGTGTAAGTGTCGCTAAACGAATTCATGCAGGGGAATTGTCCTCAGTACAGGTGACAGAAAAATTACTCTCGAGAATTGATCAACGCAAGCACCTGGGTGCATATGTAACGGTAGTCGGTGATCTGGCGCTGGCGCGGGCGGCACAAATGGACGTTGAAATTAGACAGGGGAGAATTCGATCACCGCTGCATGGCGTTCCTATCGCCCTGAAGGATCTGCTTGCGACGAACGGAATTACAACAACGAATGGTATGGCGCTATATTTGGATAAGGTCCCAGAATTCGATGCAACCGTTGTGGAATGTTTATCGGCTGCCGGGACTGTCCTTCTGGGTAAACTGAAACTCACGGAAGGTGCCTTCTCCAGACACCATCCAGAAATATCACCACCGGTCAATGCCTGGAACGCTGATTGCTGGACAGGCGTGTCTTCATCTGGTTCAGGCGTTGCCACATCAGCCGGGCTTTGCTTTACAAGTCTCGGGTCAGATACCGGCGGTAGTATTCGTTTTCCCTCTGCATCGAACGGTATCGTTGGCCTCAAACCCACCTGGGGCAGGGTTAGCCGTCACGGTGCCTTTCCCCCTTGCTTATTCATTGGATCACATTGGTCCCATGACAAGATCAGTTGCTGATGCCGCCATCATGCTCGGGATTATTGCTGGTCGTGATCCCAGGGATCCAACCAGCAGTGCAAGGGCGGTGCCGGATTATCTTGCGGAGTTGGGCGGGAGTATTGATGGTTTGAGGATCGGTATAGACCACGGTTACGTCTCCGAGGGCACTGATCCTGAATTGACGCAAGCTGTTAGTGAAGTGTTAGAACACCTGGAATCCGTAGGTTGCCAGATTGTGGAGATCACTATCCCATTTCAGGAAATCAGCAACAGCTGGGCGATAACTACTGCAGTAGAAGCAGTTCATGCACATCGCGATACCTATCCCTCACAAAAAGATCGGTATGGCGCCATAGGTGATTTGCTGGCACTGGGTCTGACCATTTCTGCGGAATCAACTATGCAAATTGAGATGCAGCGCCGGGCTTTCATGGCACATCTGGGGCAAGTCTTCAGTGAGTGCGACCTGGTAATTTGTCCATCCATGCCACTTTATGCGCCACCCAGAGAAGGGACGCCGGAAATGGATGAAGCGGAAGGCAATCTTGCCCAGACCCTGAAGTTCACCGCACCGTTTGACTACTCGGGAAGCCCGACACTCTCGATCCCATGGCACGTGGGAAGTAGGAGAATCCCAACCGGCATTCAGCTTGTCGGGAGGCACTTTGAAGAAAGTACGCTATTGCGCGTGGGCCAGGTCATCGAAACAGAGCGGGGGCTGATCACCTACCCGGACTGAAATCCGTCAATGCTTCCCGATATGTCACTTTCCCGGGAAGTATTGCTTAAATGTACCTTTTAGGCATTCCCAGTTGTTGGCAACGAGTGCTTTACCTGCGCGATAGGCTGCGCTTTCGTCTCCCTTCCTGATGGCGTTTACACACAGTGAAGTGCAGGCAAGCCTGGCGAACAACATGGGAATAACTGGCATCTGCGATTTGTTCAGCCCGGGTTCGGGTCGGAGAGGAGGGGAGAATACCAAATAGGGGAGGACCAGGCTCGTTCCTGCACGGTTGGGTTGACTTCATCGATAGGTTTAATCCCAAGGCGAATGGCATCATAGGTTGACCATCTGCAGGTGGGGTTTTGAAGTACGCGAACATAATAAAATGAGGCATGTTCCGGGTTGAAGCTCTCATCCTCCCATAAAACCTTCAGTTCTGTGTCACCATCACCCTCGGTAATCTGGCAGGTATCCAGGTCGACCTGTGCACTGGTATCAGGGCATTTACCAGTAGTGGAATCAGGTGATCGACCATCCGAGCAGGCGATGTCAAAAATATGCTCTTTCTGCTCTCCGTTTTCAATCCATCCTTTGATGAGCTGAATCCGGTCGAGACTTGCATTGTCAGGATCCTTGGCAGCCCAGATGAGTAATTTGGGTTTTCTCGTCGAATCCTGGCTTTCCCGGTCTCTGCCTAGTGTGCCTCCCATGGGGACGCCTGATTGATAAGCTCTCTCCACCAGGTTTGTATCGCCAATGATATCTTCCCCAAAATTCCATGCGGCGAAAAATCGAAGTCGAATACGAGTACCACTTGTGGCAAACGTTTCTTTCTTCTTCAGACCATCGAACAAGGCATCGCGCGTATTTTCCTCTGCCCAGATTGCTGCCAGGCCACCCGGGTTGTGTGTAATAGGTACGGAGTGTCCAAATTTACGTTTGTCTAACCGCTTGAGTGCGCTCGCATCCTTGAAGCCGCTCTTACCCCGGTAGTCCCATTCTTCAGCATCACCGGGGTTTGAATTGTGTACATCCGTGCTGCCGATGAAACCAATGCGTAATGGATTGAACCCTAGCTCTTTCTCGAGTTCCAGCCCCAGTTTGAGGCCATCCCTGGCGAATGATCCACCGCCTGCACAGGCTGATGTTTCGCCTTCTTCACAGAGCGGAAAAAACTGTTCAAAGGCGCATTCTTCATCAGTCGTGCCTACACCGAATGCGCACTCGGAAGCACCCTTGGTTTGGAAAACCTCAACGAGAGGTTCATAGCGGTGCCGCCGTTTCCAGTCTTCGTTGGTATAGGCACCGCCATCTTCATCAACCCGGGAAAATGCCTTACCGTAATACCTGTTCAGGTTGTGCGGGATAGTCAGAAATTCACAATCATTGACGCAAGTCTCCTCAAGCGTTTTCCAGAGATCGAGTGCTGTTGGTGCGTCATAGGCGCTGACTACCATTTCCGGCACAGTTTGATTTCTGAAAATGATATTTCTGTGGGTCGATCCCCCCTGGGGCCAGGCAGGTGAATATTCGTAAGCGTAAAAAGATGTAAAAACACCGGGTTCATAAGCGTTATCTGCGGCTTCCTGGGTTTTTCGCCAGGTCGTTTTTCCATGTTCAATACAGAAACTTCCATCATCGCCGCAGAAGCTCGATCTGACGGGTGGTCTCCTGGTCGCTTCTTTGCGCAATTTAAAAAAAACAGAGACTGACGGGTTTTCAAATTGTTCACAAAATTCTATCTGTCCCGGTGTGATGTCTGGGTCAGCGCAGCCTTCAAATAAACCGAAACTCTCCGCATGGTCTGTAATCGCCGCGAAATCGAGTGGTACATTCAGTTGAGCAATTTCTCCCGACATCAGTTCGAGTTCCTTGCCACTGGCAAACGCGTAGGCGTCTCTAGGTTCTATTCGGTTTCCACCGAGGTAAGCATCGAAAGACCATGAGGTGTGAACGTGTAAATCGCCGAAATAGAGGTTCTTTAGCGGATTGGCGGGCTGGATTTTTCTTTCACGAGGTTCTGGTTTGATGATTGCCGCTTCATTCTCCAGCGCTACCGTTTGCCGGAGCGCACTAATAACTTCCGGTGTCAGGCGGGTTAACTGGGCGTCAAACTTGTTGTAGGTGTACCATGCCGTTCCAATAGCGGCGAGAACAATTCCTGCTGCAATCCAATTGACCATTTTTCTTTTCCCTGAGGTGTCTCAACGCAAATGTTGTGCGCCAGAGCAAGCACTTCACAAACGCAACCAGGACATATCGCCGGTTCATCGGATGACCTTGTAACCTACTCAGAAGTCGAGTCGACGGAACCGTTTGATTTTAACGGGACGAATATAGAATTGCCAGCAGGCACTATTTCTGGCTACGGGACTATTTCTGGCTATGGGGCATACGAGTCCACTCTGTTGTGTGACATTTTTGGCTCCCAGGGGTGTGGGTATGCACTTTCGGAGTTCTCAAATCGACACGAGAAATCGAAAAAGACCAGGAAGTCGAAGAAGTTCCAGAAATAGTTGACCTGTCGTTTGCGCAATTATTTTTACGCGGGGCTGATTGAAACCCACCAGTATTATTTGCCAAATAACAATTGTGGCAAGAAATCTGAAGGTTATCTGAAGGTTAATAGCATGACCCGCAATATTTCATGTTGACTTCCAATAGGTTCAGATAGTAATTTAGACATCACTGGTTGACCTGCCTACCCTGAGCAATACCTGTATTACTGCCTGTTGTCCCTGACAGTTGGTTAGAGTAGAGGCCGCATTTACCACAATTGAATGATATTGCGTACTGAAGGAATGATGAATGGCAGTTGCGATTGTGTTTTTGTTGTTAGTTGTTGGCACTATTGTTTTTCACTTCGTCAGTCCGTGGTGGTTTACGCCACTCGCGTCAAACTGGGGAGCGATTGACGATACAATTATCATCACCTTCTGGGTGACGGGGGCGGTATTCGTTGCGGTTAATGTTTTCATGGCCTATGCCGTGTTTCGCTATCGAAACCGCGGTGAAGACAGCCAACCCGCCCACTACGAACCAGAAAACCCAAAACTTGAAATGTGGCTGACAGTATTCACTGCGATTGGCATTGCAGCAATGCTGGCGCCGGGTCTGTACGTCTGGAACGATTTTGTCAATGTCCCTGAAGAAGCCTGGGAATTAGAGGCGGTTGGTGAACAATGGCGGTGGACATTTAGATTGCCAGGTGATGATGACAAGCTAGGCACTGTAGATTCAAGACTGGTGAATATCGATAACCCGTTTGGCATGAACCCGAATGATGAAAACGGCCAGGACGATCTGCTGATTACGAGCAATGTGGTCCACATTCCTGTTGACCAACCGGTGAAATTTCTTCTGCGCTCGAAAGATGTGCTGCATGATTTCGCAGTGGCCCAGTTTCGCGTAAAAATGGATCTGGTACCAGGCCTGGTTACCTACCTGTGGCTGACACCGACAAAGGTAGGTTCTTATGAAATACTGTGCGAGGAACTCTGCGGCCTTGCTCATTTTACAATGCGGGGCCGTGTCGTTGTAGACACGTTGGAAGACTTTAATGCCTGGAAAGACGAGCAGATCACCTATGCGCAGTTCGCGGCGATTGGACAAGGTAATCCCATTGTAGGTCAATCGCTCTACGCTGTTTGTGCTACCTGTCACGGGGCAGAGGGAGAGGGCAACGTGGCGCTAAATTCACCAAAGCTAAGCGGCCAGGCAGATTGGTACATACGTCGTCAGATTCATAATTTTAAACAAGGTATTCGGGGGGCTCACAAGGACGATGTGTATGGCCAGCAAATGGCACCCATGGCTGCGATATTGGCAGATGATGCCGCGGTACGTGATGTTGCCGCCTACATCAAATCCTTCCCTGAAAGCGCTGTCCACGGCCAGGATGAACCGTTAAGTGTCGGTGATGCCAATCGCGGCAGGAAGTTATTTGTCACTTGCGGTACCTGCCATGGAATAAATGGCCAGGGTAACTATGCGACCAATTCGCCACGTTTGAATGGCCAGGAAGGCTGGTATCTGAGACGTCAGCTGAATAATTTCAAACAGGGTATCCGCGGAGCGCATCCGGATGACCCATTCGGGCCGCAAATGAGCAGTATGTCCCGGATGCTAAGAAATGAAAAAGATATGAATGACATTATTGCTTACATTGTTACATTGCGTTCAGATCGTGATGTAACCCAGGTAGCTCAGACGATGGCGCAAGGGGGAAAATAATGGCCTACGTTGCACTTGCAGACAGGGGACAGGTACTTTCACATCCCCATAGCTTTATCACAAAATATATCTATAGCCAGGACCATAAGGTCATTGCTATCCAATACTTCCTGACTTCTATTGCAGTCGGTGTGGTTGCCTTAATCCTTTCGGCAATGATGCGTTTACAACTGGGATTTCCAGATACTTTTTCCTTGATAGACCCTAGTCAATATTATCAATTCGTCACCATGCACGGCATGATCATGGTTATTTACCTTTTGACTGCGCTGTTCCTTGGCGGATTCGGTAATTACCTCATACCCCTGATGGTGGGTGCACGGGATATGGTCTTCCCCTATATGAATATGCTCAGCTATTGGGTTTATCTGCTCTCGGTAATAATCCTGATGGCCAGTTTTTTTGTTACTGGCGGGCCTACAGGTGCCGGGTGGACGCTCTATCCTCCACAGTCGATTATGTTCGGTACACCGGGCGCCGAAAATGGAATTGTACTCATGTTGCTTTCCCTTGCGGTGTTTATCGTCGCCTTTACCATGGGCGGCCTGAACTACGTGACAACTGTACTGCAGGCACGCACCAGGGGTATGA
>SMVB01232490.1_pt1 | contig 40822 bp, 51 predicted proteins | sample 2456461 | NCBI WGS metagenome assembly SMVB01 (sample SAMN11095934, study PRJNA526329) | marine sediment metagenome | biome: Marine sediment; feature: Surficial sediment; material: Deep marine sediment; isolation source: Hadal surficial sediment | place: Pacific Ocean | collected 2014-05 | depth...
CGTCCAACCTTTGGTTCATTAAATCGCGCTGTTCTAATAATTGCTCTTGTCGCATCTATTCCATCCTGAACCGGGATTTTTGATACAATGTCGAACGAAAAGCCCAACGCAAGCGCGAATTCGACCCTTGTCTTTCCGGTCGTGAAATCATGGTTTTCAAGGTCGTGGGGTCCCCAGTGTTCGTCGAAGTCGTACGGATAAGAGCGGACGTCCCTAATCCACTCGTCAAGAGCCTTGTTCCGCTGCTCGGCGTAGTCGATAATAACCGGCGACCCGTCGTCGCCGCGCTGAGTGAAGATAATAGAAGTTGCATCTCTAAATCCTATGTCCCACCAAGTTTGGACTTGCTTGCGTGGATCATGCGGGAAATACCCGATCCGACCCTCTTCTTCTGCAAGATTAAGTTCGCTCGTATAGAATGCACCTTCCATCCCTGCTTCAAAGCTGCAAAAATACTCCTGAAGAATCTTTTCCTCAGACATGCCCTCAGCACGTTCTTCTGCGATGATATCTGGGCTAATGACATGAGTGCCGTCCGGTCGGAATGTATCGTCCACTGTAAGTAGGCTAGAGAACCACCTAGGATTGGCTTTAGCCATGTCAAAAAGTTTCTTGCCGTGATTCTTGCCTCTAGGGGTGTATATAAACAATGCCCATCCGCCGTTTTCCGCCAAGATTGGGCGAATATAGTCCCACGCCTTTGGGTCGGCGACTGCGAACTCGGAAAATATGACTCCAACAGGATTAGTTCCGACGAGACTATCATAGTTATCTGATCCTACTACCTGATAAATTGAACCATTGCGAAACCTTATCTGCATATCCGAATTGTTGATCGGATTGTCCAACGTACGCATTTCCTTGGGAAATGCTTGGTCGATCATTTTGCGACCTTCTCGGTCGATACCGTCCCATATTACTCGTCGTCCCTGTTTAAGTGTTGGCAACATATGCCAAATCGTGCCGACTCGCATTTGTGATGATACAGCGGACAATTGTAAACAACAACTGTCTTTACCGCCGCGCCGATGCCATACACAACATCCACGCTTTCGATCGAGGCCACCCTCGAACATGTATTGAAAGAGAGGGGCCTGATAGTCACGTGCTTTCCATTCATTCGGAAGACTTAGCGCCACTGTTGGCCTTCTTTTTCAAGGCTCTTTTGGCCTGATTGAGTTCCATGGTACCCCTTATTAACAATTTAACCGAGTCCCGGGCAGCTGCTAGTCGATTTTGACGCTCATTCCATGCATCATTTGTACCCTTCTTTTTAAGAGGCGAATTGGCTATTTTTTTAAAATGCGCAGCCATCTTAAGTGTGGCTTGAGCATTAGTAATAGTGGGTTTCTTGTTAGCTTCGGGCATTGACTATTTATTGCGTAGCCACTTCAGGACTCTCTGTCTCAGCCCCCGGGTTGTTGGAGGTTTCGCCGGGTTCCTGACCCTCCGTTTGCGCTTCCTTGTCACCGCTAGCTTTCCTCGCTGCCTTCCGAGCTAATTTGTCCGCTACTTTCGACATCAGTATATTCTCCTTCAACAGTTATGCCCAGAGCTTGGTGGTTTATATTGATCGTTAACCCACCTGAGACTACCTCTGGGATGGTAAAGCCACTATGCTTGGCCATCAGATCGATTGCCTTACCATATGCGGCCATATTTGTAACTTTTCCTGACCATTGCTCACCATCCCGGTCAACTCCCTTGATATTCATGTCACCCTTTGCCCTTGGGAGAAAACCATGGAGTAGCTCATATTGGACCATATCGCGAGTAATGAGAGACTCAGCGGCGAGTTCATCGCCCAATAAATTAATGAACCGGGCAATTTTTGGGTTACGGAGTAGTTTAACGCCAGCATTGGGGCTACGCTGAACAGCCGTTGCAGCCCTACGGTGATCGTAGTCGACAAGGAATTCATAGCAGAACAGCCTTTCCTGCGGTTCAAGTGCCTGTTCGGCTAACTTCAACTCGTTCGGTTCGGATTGCTCCGATGATACGTCCGTCAATGCGAGTTCTTGCTCGGCCAATGTCCTTCATCCTTTCATCAAGCATGAATTTGCGTTCCTCTAATGCCTGAGGCTTGGCTGCTTCAACCAAAGTTAAAGGCGGTAAATCTCTGAAGATCGAGGGGCGCATGATCTGGGAAGTATACCACATGCCGGGGGGTCCTGTCAAGTATCGGAAGGCGATCGCAGAGGGAACACGCAAGGCGATTCTTCTTTTTTGGCGCGCATGCGCGTTTTTCCCTATAGGGGAGACAATGGCTGCCGAAGGATCGCGATTCAAAGGGAGCGGAGAGAGAATAGATCAGCCCGTGCGGAACCCCTATGAGCGCGGAACAGCGGGTCCCATCTTCTGGGGGGTACTACCCGCCCAACGCGCTTCCAATTTTTGGCGCGCCCGTTCCTTTTTTGCGACGAATTGCCATCCCCCATACCCGGTGCGCGGAGCGGCGCGGGGGAACGCGTCGACCGGGGCGCGACCGGGTGCCCGAATGCGGCGCGACGCGGGGGCCGAACGCGTTGACGACGCGATACTTGACACGGCGGCTCGGCTGTGTTTTAATGGGGTGTCGGTGCGGGACACGGCCCCCGCAATCGACGGCACCACGCTCTTTTGGCCGACACAGGAGCACGACATGGGCAAGACCCAAGAGAACGCGGTCGAGAAGACCGAAGTAGAGGGAACTCCGAAGCGCAGCAAATCGGAGCAGATGCGGAAGTACAAGGCGGGCTACGAAAGCTATCAGGCCGCGAACGGAAGCATCTCGATGGACAACGGCGATCCGATTGCCTTGGCCCTCCGGGGAAGCAGCCCGGAAGCGGTGATGGCAGCAGCCGAGAAGCTGAAAGGCCTCGAAGCTGGGACGTTGGCAACCCGGTACATCGACCGGAACCAAGGCGCTAAGCGCATGAACTCGGGCAACATCATCCGGGGCTGCGTGAAACGGGGCGACAAGACCCAAGCCGAGGTGGTTGCAGCGATCAAGGCCGCCAGCAAGGACCTGAACACGGTCACCAAGTAGGACGGCGGGGGGCTTCGGCCCCCCAACTTCCCCAATGGGCCTAGGAACACTGGACCCATCGTGGAATCATCCACCAACATAGGAGCACAACATGTTCATTACACGACGAGCACTAACAGACGCAGGATTGGACGTCACCTTTGACAAGCACGGGCTATCGATACAAGGAACCATACAAATGCCCGATGAGGTCCATGAACACGTCGACGCAATCGCCAACCTGATGCAGTTCACCCCAATGGACGGTGACAGGTTGAGGGAACACGTAGCCAGCGTTGGCATCTGGACCGCATTGCGGAACTGCCCAACCGAACTCTAGGGACTGATTGACGGGCCAAGGACGGCCCAATTAGGAACACGCGATACCTGAGGAATGCTAACAGGAGGGGGCATTGTGCCTGACTTTCGCGTGGTGGAACACGTTTTACCGCCCCCGAACCGACGGAACATGAAAGTGGAGTTTGGGGGAGAATGCGTTCATAAATCCGAAGGCGTTTGGAAGTGGAGTTACGAACACGTTCTTATGAATCAATTGCAAAGTGAACCCGGGGAATGGCGCGGGAACCGAGGCCGGAGAAGGCAGGACGGGGGAACCGACCCACGAACCACCTGAACGTATCGAGTTGCCCGGTCACCCGGTCACGCCGTGACCGCCGGTTCGAAACGGGGAGCCACCGGGGGGGGTATTCGCGGACAGAAGACCCCCGGGGGGACCCCCCCCTCCATTCTTTTTTTATTTTTTTTTAGAAAAAGTGACCAGAGTGACCGGGTGACCCACCCCCGTCGTTCGGGGCCTGAAACACAGGAACCCCAAATGACCGGTCATTGCTGGTCATTCTCCTCGCTTTGTCACGCTTTATCACGCGAGATTCTCCGCACAATAAACAGATACTTGACAGAGGCCCCCCGCTGTGGTACAATGGGGGTCTGCCCGGGGCGCGGCCCCGGCAATCAGAATGACCGGGCAATCCCGCCCACAGGAGCACGAAATGCCAGAAGTAGTAACGTTTGGTTTGGACGAAATCGACGGGGGCGAGGAGTTTTATGAACTCACCCCCAAGAACATCGGTGAATCGTCGCAATGGGGGACGCCGGTAAGATATTGGCGTCAATTTTTTGATTACGTCGCCATGGAAGTCCGGAGCGACCACAACCACCTAGCAATACAGGTGACAGGCCCGGACCCCGAAGTTTGCAAACGCCTGTGTCGCGCCTATTTTGACGCGGCCACTGCAATCGACGCAGTAATCTCGGAAGAGGCCAGCAAGCGCCTCAAATTCAAGTGAACGACCCACGCGGGAAATATCATTGCACACCTTCTGAGTACAGAAGCTACCAGAAACGGCTTGTGCAATACCGGCGCGCATTCGACAAGAAACAAGCGCAGGCCGCAATTGCCCGGCTAAACCAGTACAATGAACAACTGAAGAACACGCCTCATTTCGTGGCGTGAAACAAGGAAAGTGAAATGGAAAATGTAGAAATGGAAGTAATCGACGGTGTGTTACAAATCACCGTCATTTTGTCCAAGGATTTGGGCCTGAGCAAATCAGGGAAGTCCCGCAAAATCGCCACCACCGGGGGCAACGTTAAAATCCCCGGGGGCGGAGACGCGATAATCGGGCTGAACATCTACCGGAAAGTGTAAAACTCAAGTCCCTTCTCGCGAGGGGGCTTTTTGATTTACAAACAGGAGAAGGAAATGGCAAAGTTCGAAGTACAAAGCCAGTGCGAAGCAACATTAGAATTAGAAGCCCACGAAGCAGAACTCATAAAGCTGATGTTGGAGAACTTTATCGAATGTGAGCGTTGCATGTCGATTGAGGAGCAACTTGGCCTATTCAGTGAGGACGGTCAAACCTTGGACGAACGTAACTATGGTTCGGTCGCAAAGGAAATTTTAAAAGCACTGGAGGACACGTAACATGAAAGAAGAATGGTTAGATGAAATTAGTGTAATAATTGACAACCACATTGCAGAATTAGAGAAATCTGGTCACTCAACAGCGGATGCAATAGATGAAACTAAAGAAGATGTTAGATGCTCTTTAGAATCTTTATAACAACAGGAGAAAGGAATGACACACAAAATCTGGTGTGAAATCTCAGGGGGTGTCACGGGTTACCGTGCCGCTTACTTGAAAAGCAAGGGCGTAATTATTACGTTCCCAACCGAAGCAGCTGCACAAAAGCATGCTGATCATTTAACAATGATAGCAAATCGTGCAATTCACAGCACAGCCAATCACAAATACACGGTGGAGGAATCAACATGAAATACAGGGCAATAGCACGTGACCCCGAAATTGGGGCACCAAGGGTAAGCGGGGCAGGTGACACCCCGGAGGAAGCTCAAATTAACTGTCTTAAAAGACTTTGCAAATACCTGCAAGAATCACCACGTTGGGTGGGCGCGGGAGAATTTAAACTCCGGGTAGAGGTTCTGTAATGAGCATAAAACCAGAGACGGGACCAAGCATTAAGTTGTTAGCGTCCCGATTTGCAGAAGTAACTGCCAAGGTGGATTTCATTGGCAGGGACGGAAATCGTGAACACGACTACGAAGCGGATGCACGTTGGTATGTCGCCTACAATTTGGCTGAGGAAGCCAGAGATTGTAACTCGGCCAGAGATTGGGGGCACGTTTTCTTGAACGGGATGCCGCCTCTAACCGATGAAGACGTAAAAGATTATCTGGTAGAAGGGATGCCAACGGATGCCGAAATCATGGCATGGTTTGTCTGATAAACAGATACTTGACAAGAGGCCCCTCATGTGGTACACTGGGGGGTGGTCCCGATCGGGCCAGAGGAAGTGCAATGAAAGTTCGAGTTACGGATGCGACACAAGAAGACCATATTCATGACGAAGGAGACTTCGACGAAGTTTGGGCACAAATGGGGTGTAACGTGAAATTTATGTTACAAACCTACGATCCGAACGTCACGTGGCTGAATCTTTATTTATCACACGACGGGAAACCGTCATTTACGCGCACGATAGTGCGAACACAGGAGTAGCAACATGGGAATGCACCAAACGGTAAAAGAGGCGCTAGTAAGCGCCGCTGAGCAGCAAGTCGAACGTGACAAGCAGCTGACAGCAAATGCAAGCTGGTACCACCGCAACAAAAACGGTATCAAGGAAGTAGCCCAAGCGCTGAGAAAGATTGACATTCGATCAGCGGAGGTTAACGGGGAAGAAGTTGATATCTCCATAACAGGCGACAAGCACGTGTTACAGGCGATCTTTGGGGCCTTTCGTAAGCTGGGATATCAAACCAGCAAGCGACCACTGAAAAACGACAGTTACTTCTATTGTCGTTGGGAGAAGGAGGGTAAGCCCACCTTCTACTTCACGTTCTCATCAACAGTCTGCAAGCGTGTGAAAGTTGGCACGAAGATGGTTGAGCAGGACGTTTTCGAGAACGTTTGCGAATGAGCGGTGAGACACCGACGTTAGGTCCTATTACCGGTTACACGGTAGCAGTTTTCAGGTTGGTCGAGGATGGCCAACCTGCGAACTGCATAATGGAAGAAGACCTAAAACTGTCGAAGGTGGGCGGTGCCCACGTTACCAATGTTGATGCCATAATCATGATGATTGAGGACGCAGTATTTAAAGAGGAAGAGAAACATGAATCGTAAACTTCAGATTCTCAGAGATACGTTTGCAAGTGAACTCTTCGGAATCAAAGTCATAATCCTGTATATCGGATTTGCAATCGTACTAGGTCTTATTGTGGGGGTATTTGCCACCACAGCAAGTTGTATGATTAGCCCACCCAGTGGTATGGGATTTTTCAGTTGCACGATAGCAGAATTTAGTAACTTTAACCTCTTCTAAAGGAGAAGTGGTATGCCAACAGAAAGATTAAACATATCCATGGCCAAATGGACAGGGTTAACAGAACCACCCCCCAAAGAATTGGGTGATTGGGTCGAAAACCTCAGTACCAGAAATATCAACAAACTGGCTAAAATTTCCAGTAACATTCACAACACAGTAGATGAAACTGTAAAGTCCATCGCTGCCGGTAAAATAAGACTTGGACAGTTATTACTGGAGGCACAGCGAGAATTTGGAAAGTACAGCAGGGACTTTACCAAATGGCGTGTAGAACAAACCCCAATCAAAAGCAAACAACACGCGCTGTATTTGATGCAAATTGCAACCAAGTTTGCTGACTCACCAAAACTAATCGAAAGTGCAAACTTCAGTGTCCTGCAAGAGTTGGTCTTAGCCGATAACGAGACAATCAAGTGGGTCGAGTACCACATTGATGCTGGTAATCCACCTACGGTGGCAGAGGTTCGTGAGAAGGTGAAAGAGTCCAAAGGCACCAGCAAGAAGGGTGTTGTCCAAGTTGGTGCAATGAGCGGGGCGGGGATAAGTCCCCACGCGCAGATTAACCAGATCACGCAAGCTAGTCTATCGTTGCGCATAAGGGCGGTATTGGACCGGAAGATGAAGGGGATCGATGCAGATTTCTTGATCCTTGGAATGGACCCAGACCCACAAACGCCCTGCCACCCTGAATCACTCAATGCGATCAGGGACCTTTGGCAGGAAGAGGCACAAAACCCGGATGAACTCGCTGCAATTAGGGATTCATATGACCGGATAACACAGGAGTTTGAAAATTGGTAGACGAAATTTCGGAAGAAACTCTTAGGGCAATGCACAATGATATGGTTGATTGTTCGAACATCGCATCATCAGCGCTTGCGCTGGCAGCAAATCGTTCAATGGACCTTAAAATCCCGGTGCAGATAACCCTACTGACGCTCAAGGTGCTGATTGAAATTAACATTGAGAGGGACGTAAAGAGAAAGACCCTCCCTAAACCAGCACTGGAGCTTTGTGAAGCAATAGGACTTGATCTGGAGAAAGCCTCTGCAATAGCTCACAGTGAACTGGAGAAATTAATAAGAGCTTGGATAAAGACGGCCAAGTTCAAGGAGATAACAATTAGTTAGAAACAAAGGTCCCGATACCGGGACCCGCATTTCGCTAATAAACAAGTACTTGACAGGGACCCCTAGGTGTGGTATACTGGGGGACCCTGCGGGGTATCAGAAACCAACGCCAGAAGGAGATTCCCATGGCAAATGCTAAGAAAGAAGAAGCAGTAAAAGAGGTTCGGATTAAACCGAAGCTTGAAAATTACGTTACAGGCGTAAGCGGTTCCGGCAAGCGGACCAAGAACTGTGGTGATGAAATTGCCTCAGCGCTCGACGGTTTCACGCTGGAAGAAGTCCAAAAAGTCGCAAGTGAAATGCGCGACATACCTGTTAAGGACCTGAGCGAGAAGTACGCTCACCTTAACATCGGCCAGCAACGGATGAATCTGGGTAACTTGATTCGCGGTGCCGTTGCCAAGCTGGACAAAGCACACGACAAGGACAAGGCTGTTGTACCGGGCCTCAAGACCTTGAAGGTGCTTTGCGATCCGTTTGCCGGTGCGGTAGCCAAACGCACCAAAGCAGCAGCGGACGCTAAAGCTGTGCGTGAAGCAAAAGCTGCTAAATCGGCTGAGGCGAAAGCTGCCACTGCCAAGAAGAAAGCAGCCGACGCCAAGAAAGGCGACACTAAGAAAGCCGCTTAGGCGGTGTTCGAGTACAAAGTCCCTCCAATGGGCCACCAGTTGGTGGCCCTGCGGAAGGCGTACAGGCTGAAAGAGTACGCCTTGTTCCATGAAATGGGGACCGGTAAGACCTACACGGCAATCAATTTAGCAGCAGCGCGTTATCTAGCGGGTTTGATCGACGCGCTGGTAGTTATATGCCCAACCCCCATAAAACACATCTGGGAAGCTGAACTCGAAAAGTTCTGCCCAGTGGATTATTCATGTTGGGTATGGGAATCAGGGGACCAACTCGACCAAAAGTGGTTCAGGGTCAAGAAGGATGAGCTTAAGATTCTGGTGATCGGAGTCGAATCCCTATCAATTAAGAATGGTCGATCCACCTGTGCGATCGAATACTTCAAGCGCTTTCATCGATTTATGTGCGTTGTCGACGAATCCAGCCGCATCAAGAATTGGAAAGCAGCCCGTACCAAAGCGGTTTGTGAGGTTGGGGGCTGGGCCGAATTTAGACTCATTTTAACTGGAACACCAGTGACGCAGGGCCTTGAAGATCTGTTCGGCCAATTTCTCTTCCTGAATGCCAAGATTATCGACTGCAAGAACTACTTTGTCTTTCGCAATAAATACTGTGTGATGGGCGGATTTCAGGGTAAACAGATACTAGGTTACCAGTTTAAAGAGGACTTGCTGGGCAAAATAGCCCCCTTCACCGATTACGTGACTAAGGAACAGTGCCTCGATCTACCTGAACAAGTCTATCCAGAACCAATATCAGTTAAACCCACCGATGAACAAAAACGTGTTATGAAACAAATGAAGACAGAATACGCGATGGAAGATCAAGGTAAAGAAATCACAGTTAGTACGGTTTTAGAGCGGACTTTACGATATCAGCAGGTCATTGGGGGTACATTCCCCTATGAGGAAGAAGATGGTACATACAAAACGATTCCTATCTCCGGAGGAAATCCTAAACTCGACGCAACTCTTGAGTACATTGGAGATATACCAGATAACGCGAAGGTTATCATATGGGCTAGGTTTGTACCAGAGATCGAATATCTTATTGAGACCATTAGGAGAGAGTACGGAGAATCCAGCGTTGTGGACTTCTATGGCGCGACAACTCCTGAACAACGCCCAATCAACAGCGAACGCTTCCAATCAGACCCTACGTGCCGTTTTATCGTCAGCAATCAGACGGTCGGCGGGTATGGACAGACTTGGACGGCTGCAACTTACGCTGTCTACTATTCCAATACATTTTCCTATGAGGATAGGTATCAATCAGAAAGTCGGCCTCATAGAAAAGGGCAACTCAATAGGGTTACGTACCAAGATATTGAAATGGCTGTACCTCAAGACCGCATGATATTGAGGGCCATCCGGAAAAAGAGAAACCTAGCCCAAGAAGTCGAGGCGACGCTATTAGAGTCTTCGGCATCATAAACCAATACTTGACAGAGAGGCTCGGATGTGCTATACTGGTAGACCGGGTGGGGGCCAGCCCCGCCTAACACAGGAGTAGTAAATGGAAGACGACCGAAAATTGCAAGTAGAAAGCGCCCTAACAGGCGTACCTTATGACCAACTCGTAGCCGCTATGATTGCGGCCCAGAACCACCATGCTGAAATGAAGTCTGCCACAAGTGAAGCGTGGGACGAAGTTTGTCTAATTGCTCGGCAAATAATCCCTAATCGGATGGATGCTGATAATATCCAAAATATCACGGTAATCCTACCGGATGGCAGTAAAAGACAGCTCTTGATTATCGATCAGATCAGCGTGAAAACGCCACCTGAGAAAAAGCTTGAGCTTTGGGAGTGGCTACGCAATCACAACGCAGCCGAGATAATCACTGAAACGGTGAACTCCAGCACCTTAGCGGCATACGTACGGCAGCAAATGAGAGAAGGGGACCCCTATCCCAACGACATTTGCGAAGTAAGCGCCTACGCTACCGCTTCCCTTAGAAAGGCGTCGTAAATGACTCCTGTGTGTGGGTTATGATCCCCCCTATCTGCCAATTGGATCACTTAGCGCGACTAGGATTAAGAGTCACTGATTATGTTACGGGACCCCCTCGCTGGCGTAGCTGGAGTCGCGCTACTTATTTACACGGCAATTGGCTCCGCCGTAAGGGAGCCTAGAACCTAAGTTAGGAGAAAGAAAGTGGCAAAATCCAAAGATGTAACAGTAGCAAGCCAGACAACGTTGGCTGAACGCCCAGACTACATGGGCGATAAAGGAAGGGGATCGGAAGAGGTGACTATTTCCGACATCACGATCCCCCGGTTGTCAATGGTGCAGGACTTAAGTCCTCAGCGGAAAAAGAACAACGCTGAGTATATTGAGGGCTGCGAAGAAGGTATGCTGTTCAATACGGTGACCAACCAGCTTTATCCAGAGTCGGTCCTGTTTGTCCCGGTGTACTTTCGTCTGGAGTGGTTAGTTTGGAAGCATCGGGATGCCGGTGGTGGTTTGCAGGGAGTGTGTGCGACGCAAGACGAGGCAGTAGCCTTAGTCGCTGATCATCCACTCGCAGGGCAAATGACCGACAAGAAAGAGCCGGTACTCGAAGTTCAAGACACGGCCCAGCATTTTGGGCTGCTGTTGGACCCTGACTCACCCGCCGAAGCACCACACGCTACTGAGATTGTTGTATCGATGTCGAAGTCGCAGTTGAAGCCTAGTCGGCAACTCAACAGCCAAATCCGCATTGCCGGGGGCGACCGTTTTGAACGGTACTACCGGTTAAGTGCGGTGCAGGTTGACGGGGCCAGAGGCGAGTATTACAACTGGAAAGTCGAGCAACTTGGATTCGTTAGTGAGGCAATCTTTGCGCAAGCAGAGGCCTTATACGAGTCCGTTGTCTCCGGCAAACGCGACGTAGAACGCGACGACACAACTTCCCAAGAAGAGGAAGATAGCAACATGTAAGTAATTTGGGGTCCCGAGGTCGGGACCCCTCTTTCATCGCCACAGGAGTAAGGTTATGGCCTTCGAGCATAGAGACAACACCGGGTCCATCTTCAAAAATCAGTACAAAACCAAAGATAAGCACCCGGATCACCAAGGTGGTTGCAAGATCATCTGCGAAAAGTGTGGTCACGCAACCGAGCTACGCATTTCTGCGTGGGTCAATGACCTCAAAGATAATGCGGGTAAATACTTCGGCCTAGTGTTTAGTAAGCACCAAGCCAAGGAGCAATCCACCCCGGTACGCACAGAAGAAGATTTCGACGACGATATCCCCTTCTAATGTACCCGGATTTGTCCCGCTATCCGTACTTTGCGTACGATACCGAGACTACCGGGTTACGCTATCCAGTAGATAAGGCCTTTGCCTGTTCTATTGCCGTGCCCGGTGGAGATTCGTGGTACTTCGATTTCCGGCGACAGCCAAAAGCCATCGAGTGGCTGAATGATTCTTTTGAACGATTGTCCGAAAGTGCCCACATCATTTGCCACAACGCGCCATTTGACGTGTCGATGTCGGCTGTCGCCGGGATCAATATCCCCTTATGCCTACTTGACGACACGGTGGTAAGAGCCTGTCTAATCAATGAACACGAAGCCTCCATATTCCCATGGAATAGGCACAAAAAGCCCGGGGGCTACAGTTTAGACTACCTTTGCCGCAAGTACATAGGCAAGGGTAAGAAGGAAATTGATGTCACAAACATAGCCGACCTCCCCTATGAAGAGGCTGCTGAATACGGGGCATGGGACGCTGTATTGGCTCTTGAACTTTGGGAGTGGCAGGAAAAGCAAATTAAGGACCAAAATCTCTACCGGATCACGGAGCTTGAACGGCGTTGTATGCCAATTATCATTGAGTCCCAAATGGCCGGACTCAGAGTGGACCTTGACGAAACTGAACGGGCGATGGAGGCAATGACCCCTCATATCGCTGATTTGCAACACCAAATGAATGACATAGCGGGGTGGGACTTCAACGTTAATTCCGGCCCCCAGATGATTAAGCTGTTTGACCCGACCAAGACCAATTCGGGCTGGTGGGTTGGGCGCAATAGGATTGGAACAACGGACAAGGGTGCACCCTCGTTCAAGAAGGAGTATCTTGAAGAACTTGCAGAGTTTGACCCACGTGCCAGAATGGTCACCGACATTAGGTCCGCTCTTAAGACCCGGGATACTTTCCTCGCTAAACATATACTTGAACATGCGATCGGGGATCGAGTTTACCCGACTATCAATCAAACTGTCCGGGAAACAGGTGGTACGAAATGGGGGCGATTATCCTATGTAGACCCGGCCATGCAACAAATCCCATCCCGTGACAAGACTACAGCGGCTATCGTTAAGCCTTGCTTTTTACCAGATGTGGGGCAATGTTGGCTAGACTATGACTTGGCTAGCTTCGAGGTTAGAGTCTTTGCGGCACTCGTTGGGATGTATAATGACCATCTAGTTAAGTTATATCAGAAGAATCCACGACTAGATTTCCATCAAATGGTAGCGGACTTGACCGGGTTGAAGCGCAATGCGGAGTACGGTGGGGAGCCTAACGCTAAACAATTAAATCTCAGCATGATCTTTTCCCAAGGTGCTGGGGCAACCGCCCAGAAGATGGGCATGGAGACAACAGATGCTGAATTCACAGATCAATGGGGAGACAAGATTAAATATCAACGTGCCGGGAACGATGCTTACCGAATTATCGATAAATATCACTCTAAAGTACGTGGAGTCCGAAAGTTGGCTGAGACAGCTAGAAGAGTGGCTGAAACACGAGGGTATCTCCGAACTAAGTTTGGACGCCACATTCGTTTCCCGAAACGGTACAAAAGTTACAAAGCAAGTGGCATACTCATTCAAGCCACCTCCGCCGACATAAATAAGGAGAATTGGTACCTCATTGACGGGGCTTTGAATGGACACGGGCGGATAGTTCTCAACACGCACGATAGTTATAGCATGTCAGTTGATATAGACAAGTTGGAAGAGTTAAAAAAGGACATAGTAGGGGCAATTGAGCGAGAATTCTTAGGTGTACCGCTCCTACTTGATTTGAATGGGGTTGGGTCGAACTGGTGGTCGGCCTTAAAGAATGAGGGGATAGAAGGTGCTGTTACCGATTAACGATGTCCGGGATATTGACCGGATCAAAGATTTCAATACTAAAATACATCAAGCTGCAAGACTGTACGCGGACAATGGAATACCAGTCGTACCCTTGCGACCGAATAGCAAAATCCTGCCCGAACGAAAAACGGGCATCAATTACTTTTCAAGCTCTACCAAACCAAAGACCATGGATAAATGGTTCGGCCCCGATGGGCGATACCAAGGTTGGAATATAGGTGTGGTTTGCGGGGCTGAGGTCTTTGTAGTCGACCTCGACTTACATGGCCGGGAGAATGGACTTGAAAATTGGGATGAATTTAGGGGTGATAATAATATCAATTGCCCTACCGCCCAGACACCCACGGGGGGTCGACACTTATACATGCGGTGGCGGGACAACCTTACGAGTAGCTCCGGGAAGCTCGCCCGGGGTGTCGATACCCGGGGAGGCGACGGGAAGCCCCGCTCGCATGTAGTCTGTTGGCCCTCGGTGACAGAGGATGGGTCCTATAGCTGGCTGACCGGGGGCGACATACCCGATACGCCAGAGTGGATATCGGACGCGATGGGGATACCTTGGTCCGCTAAACCGGGCCGTGGCAATGAGGAGGTCGGGCAGGACGACGAAGAATTTAAATATGAGCTACATCAAGTTGCCGCCATGCTGGACCACATTGACACCAACGTTTTATCGTACGAGGAATGGTTATTTGTGGGACAGGCGATTAATAGTCAGCACCCTAATAAAGATGGACTCCAACTTTGGGACGCGTGGTCGGCCAATGGCGACCGTTACGTACAGGGGGAGTGCCAAAAACGCTGGCCCGGATTTAATCCCTCTGGCCCCATACGAATTGGGTCACTTGTTTATTTCGCTAAACAGGGTGGATACGACCCAAGCAGCGACCCTGCGCGCTCTGGGGACTTTGAAGACTTAGTGGATCGGATGAACGAAGATAATGCTGTCCTGCTAACCGGGGGTAAAGTACGTATTATCCACCGAACCAAGGATGGTGGAATTCACATATTAGGGACGGGTGACTTCAACACCCTGATGTTCAACAAAATAGTGACCATACCCAATAAAAAAAGTCGAACCACCGAAGCTGACATTTGGATGGGCCACCCAATGCGCCGGGAGTGCATAATGGGTATGGGCTTCTTCCCGGATGAACCACTGTGGCATGAAGGTTATGTTAACATGTGGCGAGGCTGGGGAGTTGACCCGGTGGAGGGGAACTGGGATATGTTCAAACTCCATATTCACAAAATCCTGTGCGATGGAAATGAGGAGTTGTCCAATTTCGTCTATGATTGGATGGCCGACATGATACAAGACCCGATGGACCCCAAGGGCACCGCAATCGTGATGCACGGCAAGGAGGGAACTGGTAAGGGGACCTTCTGCGAGATACTGGGTAAGATGGTGGGACGGAATCACTATGCACACGTGACAAATGAGCGCCACCTAACGGGCAACTTCAACTACCTATTTATGGAGTCACTATTCGTATTCGCAGACGAGGTAATCTACGGAGGCTCAAGATCAACGGCTGGTATACTCAAGGCGATGGTTACTGAAAAGCAGTTGGTGTGTGAACGTAAGGGTCTTGACCCCTTTATGTACGATAATCGCATCCGACTTGCTGTAGCCTCCAATGAGGATTGGTTCATACCCGCAGGGCCGGAGTCAAGACGGTGGCTCGTGCTGGAACTCAATGACGAGAAAGCAAATGATCGCAATTACTTCAATAAACTCTACACTCAAATGTACGAAGAGGGCGGGTTAGAGGCAATGATGTACGATTTACAGACCCGCAAGATTAAGAGTAATTTGACCAAGGCGATAGTAACTGAAGCGCTTAAAGCTCAGCGGGACATTTACCGATCCACTGGCGATTCAGTTGATATGTGGATGGACGAGTGTGTTGGTAAAGCCGATCTTGGAGTCCCGGACGAGGGACAAGGAGGTTGGCCAGATGAAGCCGATAGAATGACCCTATTCGAAGCCTACAACGCTTGGGCCAAAGATGGGAAAATAAGAACTAAGGGCACAGCCCACTTTTATAGGAAGCTAGAAGGATATGGATTTGTTAACTTTAGACCAAGAACCGATGGGGTCAGGAAACAGCGGTACAAAATCCCTCCCCATGCCAAATTCACAACCGAAAGTTGATCTAGTACTTGATCTTCAATTCGGTAGTACGGGCAAGGGGCTGATCTGCGGCTACTTGGGTGAATCGGGCGAGCATGATACTTGCATGACGGCTAACATGCCGAATGCTGGGCATACTTACATCAATAAGAAGGGGACAAAGTACATATTTAAGGTGCTACCAAGTTCGGCGGTTTGCCCTAGTATCAAAACGGTGATGATCGGCCCGGGCGCGGTATTTGACTTAGACCGGCTAAAACAGGAAATGGTATTTCTTAGAGCGGACCAAACTCTTCGAATTCACCCTGCTGCAATGGTGCTGATGCCAGAACATCGGAAAAAAGAAATGGCGACATTAGGCCACATCGCCAGTACGTGCCAAGGTAGCGCAGCTGCCATGGTGGACAAGATATGGAGGAGTAACCCATCCATCGCCAAAGACGTGCTTAGAGACACCAAATTTGAACAGTACCTTTGTCCCAACGCTGAATGGCAGATGCGATTAGCAATGTCAGACGGTATACTTGCAGAGGGGTCGCAGGGCTATAGTCTCGGGATTAATACTCACTTCTATCCCTATACTACCAGTCGTGATTGTGGACCTGCGGCCTTTCTCTCTAACATGGGCATACCACTTGGCATGCTCAGTCGAATAATCGGCACCTGTCGTACCCTGCCAATCCGTGTTGGGGGCAACAGTGGCGATTGTTATCCGGATCAGGAGGAGTTAGATTGGGACGAATTAGGTCTCGAACCTGAATTGACGACTGTCACCAACCGGGTACGCCGCATCTTTACTTACAGTAAGTTGCAAATCGAGGAGGCCATTTGGTGGTGTGACCCTGATTTGGTCTTCCTCAACTTCGCCAATTACGTCGAAGCGGACTACGTAAAGAATATCGTAGCTCATATTGACGCTTTCAGTACGGTTAGGTGGGTCGGATTTGGCCCAGCCTATGACGACATAGGAGTGATATAATGGAGGATGTACCAATAGGTAATAGCCTCGCTGACATTAGGGTAATTTCTAAGGCCATCAAAAAATGGGCTGATGAAGTTATGCCCCATCGTTTGCCAGCAGACGCAATCAAGAAACTCTCAATGGAGGAAGTGCCAGAGTTATGGAGAGCTTTAAAGGACTATGGGACAGTAGACCCCGGTGAAATAGCCGATGTCCTGATCCTTGCCCTTGACATCTGTGAATTGTCCAAAATTGACCCACTAGAGGCGATACATGATAAGATGATCATCAATATGGGTCGAACATGGAAGTTTGAACACGGGGTATTACAACACGTGGAGGAATAGATATGCAAACAAAAACAATGAGCATGATTGAGATGTTCACCGGCAAAGTGGCAGGATATATAATATTTGTAGCGGCCCAAGTAGTAATACTACCGTTATACTATGATGTTCAAGTACCAATAACCGATAATATGCAAATAGGGCTGATGTTCTCGGCTATAGCAACGTTTAAAAGCTACGGAGTCCGACGATTCTTTAATTGGTGGCAATGGGGAAGAACATGAGCAGTAGGGGCGAAACAAAAATGTGGAAGTACCTTCGTCCTAAGTTGAAAGCTTATGGACATTTTACGAGGATAGAAAGCCATGAAACAGCTGTCGGAACTCCTGATGTCGACTATTGCATCAAAGGATATTGTAACCATCTTGAACTCAAATTTACAGAAAGTGAGAAGAGAGGATTTCGACTCCGCCCTTCGCAAGCTGGATGGTTCAGACGGAGAGTTAAAGCTGGAGGTCAGCCTTGGCTCTTGGCACAAAGTTGTATTCGCGACAAGCGGGGATACGTGCTGGTTCCGGGTACGAACGTACCGGCGCTTGCCCGTTCAACTAAAGTTACCGATTGGTTAATGGCAGGGATAATGGTATGGGAAGACAAAGTAGACGTGGAAGAACTAGTAATGTTCTTAAGTACCTACCTAATAGTAGATTCACAAGAAGGTGGAAATGGGACCGGGGAACAAGGGTCCTCTGGATTGATATTGCCATCAGTAAAGCTAGTGACTTAGAATGGGCACATGATATGATGATGGCTCAGGGGCCATGTATTGTTATGTTCCGAGTTCATCAGATCATATGGACTTATTACATAGGTGCGGCGACAAGTAATATGTATAATAATATTACCATTGGCCAAGAAATGTATGACCTTATGAACGTCGCCTTTTCCGCCGCTTCTTCTTCGGCTTCTTGGAATGAGAAATGAACTTTTTAGCGGCTTTCTTGCTGATGCCTATCTTACCCTTCCCAGAGGCAGCGGCGTACATTGCCCGCCGCTGCTTGGCTGATTTAAATGGCATTATTTCGCTTTCCCTTTAAGCTTCTCAACCGTACGCATCGTACCCAACAGTCCGAGCATACCAAGGGTGAGTTGCATGATCACCGTCGCTGGGAGTTCCGGTCCGGGTTTATCAGTAATCCACTGAATCCATGGATTGATGATCATCATGTTGAGTACCCCCATACCGCAAACCCAACCGATCCAAGGTCGCCAACCGGCAACAAAGATTGACCTGTGCTGAGCCTCGATCTTGTTGATCTCGGTTTGGACCATGTGCGGCTGTTGGGCAATCCGCATTCGAATCTCTTCGTGGGTCAGTTTCTCATCTTTCGATGTGAAGAGGTTGTCGAGCACATTGCCTACAGCTGATATAGCAGGAATAGCGTCACCAACACCGAAAATTTTACTTAGAAAGCCCATTAGTCAAACAGAACTAGGGCCAAAATCGCCCACGATAGGATGTAATGAATCCCGCCCCGATATTTGGCCTCAAAGGCCTTAATTGCTAGTAAATACTCCATTAGTCGTTATCCTCGATTGTGATCCAAATTTCCTCTAGGGCAAGTGCCCCAATAATGGCCTCATACAAGCGCGTATACGCTGCAACTGATGTGGTTACCATACCTCGTTCAGTAACATTTTGTATTTGACCATCCCCTACGAGAATGCAACCCTCTGAGTGGTCGTCATTATTGCCCGTATGAATGTACACATATTCGAACTCCGGTACATCTTGAAGGTGTAGCATTCCCATATGGAAATCAAACCTTTTACCGTAACGTTTGGTCATTCCACCTACATTACGGAGTTTAATTTGATATCGACCCACTGGGATTCGAGTTTCCCCCGGGATTTTAGGTTCATTAAATTGATCTTCCAATGAATAGCAGAAGAATTTACCGTTTACACGGAGCAGACCAAGAGAAGATTCATCCCCGCCAGAAAATCGAGTGACCTTAATTTCCATTACCGGCTAGCTTCATTGATCAGGTACTCTGTAAAGATTGTCTCAAACCGTTCTTGTGACTCAAGTGCTGTTTCTATGTTGGTCTCGATGTTTCCGATACTACCCTTGATCACCTCTATGTCGATGATCATTTGGGAGGTATCGGGTATCACAAGTTCTGAGACCTGAGCTTTAACCTCGTTAGCGATCCAGAACTGCGCCGCCATTCCGAGGACAGCAAGTACGAATCCACCCCCAAGGAAGCTTAACACTCCTATTGCTATTGATCTACTCTTCGGAGTCATTTTCAAGCCTCTGTATAGTTTGCTGTGCATAATCGCGTCGTTGCTGTGCTGCTCTTGCAGCGGCTCGATTACCTGCTTCAATTCTGGCGAGACGTTTTTCAAATTCCTGTGCCCTTTCCTCGTCGTCGTTGTCCTCAACCATGACAATTACTGGTTCAAAAATTGGGTTATTTGTCTCTTTTGGTGCGGAGAACGTAAGTATTTCCACGCAACGATCGCCATATAGCTTTGAAGTGGGCTTATGGAAACATCGCATTTGTGCCGCTTCGACGTATTTACCCTGCTCGTCCAATATCCCGGCAATACACCAAGGATCGTATTCCCAATTTTGACGCTGCCAGATAATGATACCGTACTGTTCAGTGACAACACACTGAGCAGCCCTGCCTAAATCAACATCACCCAACGATTGAGCAAGTGCCAATGATGTGTTTTTACTTACCTGATCGCCACTTATCAATTCAACAATTGTGTCAGAATCATTACAAGAATGACCACGGCAATCATCATCATCACCATTAGCAAATGCCAGTACTGGTAACAATAAGAGTAAATATCTCATGTCAGCTCAGTTCTACCGTCAGGTCAAGAAGAGCTTCAACTTGATCCTCATGGGTGATTAAGGTACGAACTCGGAATATGGCTTCGGTTTCTGTCAACCCTTGGGTGTTCCGGAAAAGCATCCATCTTCTTCTTTCAAGTACATCGCCACCTAAGTCAGTCCAAACACCAACTGGTGCGGCCTCAACAAAAAAAGGCTCGTCAGTCGATACAAGTTGTACTTCATAACCAAACCCAATGTTAGGAGTGAGTCCCGGCTCGTACCACTCGTCACTGGGCGAAAAGACTGGATCGGTGTGGCTTGGAATAACTTGTAATGTTCCATCTCGCTTTAAGAGAATCTGTATGTTGGCAGAGAATCCGGCTTGGAAAACACGTCGGGATTCATACGTCCCATCCGTCATTTTAAGAAAATCGTCTTCATTAGGAAACCCACCCCCCGCTCCTGCAGCAAGACCTGCACCACCAGCGCTAGGAATACCGGGTGCTTGGTGAATGATACTCATGCTACAATGTTACTAGTGCCCCACCACCAAAATTCGGTAGTGCTGCGCTTCCAAAGTGAACCAAGGAATCCTGTTTCTAAGACCCAAGATTCCGTCGCTGCCTTCGTTGTCCGAGTTCCATCCGCTGCTATGTGGATCGCGGTAACACCGGTACCCACTAATAGGGTAAGATCACCGGCACCCTCGTTGGACAACCCGTAAAGTGCACCCGTGTCAACATCCGCATCTTGATCGATTGTCCACGTTTCAGTGTCGGCATCCTCATTAAGGATCAGCGCGCCGTTACCTAGGTCGTCGAAGGCATAGGCCCCGTCTTCCAACTTCGGGAACATTACATTATAGCCTACCTGACGTTTGACCCCGCCAGTCACCGCGTTGTTGACGAACAGCTTGCCTACCAAATTCTCGAGAGTTACATCATCATCGCCGAGGGCTGATAAAGGGGCTACTTCATATTCTTTAGTGGTGTCATTCCACCGTAGCAACTGACCTTCAATCGTGCCAGCTGGCAACCCTTGGGATATGGCATTTACAGTGCCCAAAAGGTCTTGGATCATCATTACTATCTTATCCAAGCCGAACTCGTGCGATTCTGAATCAAATGGATCGTAACGGGTGTAGTCCAACTCTTGACTCTGCGGAGTGGCTCGTATAATCGTAAGTTCCTGATCAAGTGGCGGAGCCACTAAATAAGTAGCCGTTCCACCCGGGCTGGCATCCTGATCTACGTTCAACGCAAAGGTGTCAAAATCGTCAGTGAAATCAACACTGAGCCACGCAATGTCATCAACCCTAAAATCGAAGTTGAACACGGTTTGTGCCCCGTCACCTACATAGGTTACGGAGTTAACGGTAGCTTGGACGGTCATAATCTAATCCTTGGAAACAATCAATTGTCATGGGGCACCAGCAGGTTTAAAAAATTGTGGACCTTTAACTGGCTTCTTAATTATGTACTGCCTTTCTTCATCTGTTATTTCATACCCTTCTTCTCGGATCGCGAATTGTAGGTCAATATATTCATCAACGCTGACCGCATGTTGAATGATGTACGGTTGCTTCACACCCTCTGGTCCAATACGGTAGTACTCGCTGTTGTCCTCGCTGTGTTCAATCAGGAAGTCCAGCATATCCAACCTACCAAATTGGCTGCCCATGCTTATAACTTCACGTAATGCCCTATCGCCCTCTGAACCGGGGCCAATATTACCTTCCTCAACCCATTCATCCCAGATTCTTAGTTCCATTAACGCTTTAACAGCACGATTGCGCATTTCACCTACTCGCCGCTCATATTCATCATACACGTACCCTTGGCCATTATCCATCCACCATAGATCAATACCATCTTTTAATCCCCCGGGCCAATCAATAGACGCATTTGGCTTGCTGATTGGGATACGGGCATAAGCTATAGCCATACTAGCTGGGTCAGAATCCTCTGGGTCCCTGATGTTAAATGGGACTATTGCGCGCCAGAAAGCACTACCATAACTATCCTTTGGTTCGCCTCTCCAATCACGACGGGGGGCCAACTCTGAGGAGTGCCATGGTGAAGCATTCTTCATTTGCTTCACCACTTGGAGCATTAAATTCGGCGCAGCAGTAGTACGTTGTGTCACATCGGCAGGTTTACGAAAGTCACGGAGTAAATTGGGTACGAGTACCGAGTTAATCATACTGGCTGCAGTTGCTTGAAATCGACCCTGCTCTTTAGAAGAGATTGCGGTCAATACATCGGTCGCAGAGGACAAATAGGATTCGTCAAGAATCATATCAGCGGTGTATAATAGACCTGCACCGATCCACTCACCGAAAGGTTTATTTTGCTGCTGGGTCATGGCATAGTAGTCAAATACTGACGCTATAGTGGCCAACGATTGACCACCCGGGGCTGCGCGCTCTATTGAAACCCACTTGCCGTGAATTTTGACGGAGTTAGGTTGCCATCCTGCGGCTATCCATACTTGGCGCTCTTCCCAGTTACCCGGGCCAGTACCAGTGATCAAACCTTCCTCGTGAAGATGTTGTACCGTTAACCACAAACCAGCCGCTATCGTGAGTTTGGCTATAGCCTCTTGACTCTCCCGTTGGGTGCCGTTTATTATGGCTTGATACGTCTTATTGGGGGTCATAAACTGCTGAACACCGATCGTTTCCATTGAATACTGTAGCAAATTCGCTGGAGTGCGCACAAATGGGATGATCATGTTGACCGTAAGGCTCTGGTTCTGCATACTTGCTACACCATCGGCTATGACGGTAAATAAACCTCCATACACGCTGGGGTCATTGGTGTAGGTTTGTTTGGCGGCGTAAGCCTTAGCTTCACGTTCGGCTGCAGCACCAAGTTCATCGAAATTTTCAAGGTAATGGGCGTACCGTTTCTTATAGTCCTTCTGTAAATGAACTTCATCATACCTAGCCCTAATGCTAGCTATTTCATGCATCTTGGATATATAATACTGATTCTTAAAGAAAGCATCGCCAGCCTCAAGTACCCGGACCGGAGTAGTGCCTATCTTACCAAGCGCAGTTTTAGGTACATTTATGATATTGTACCTAAGACCAAGCTCGTTCCAAATCTTGCCCTCACCAATATCCCGACCCATGGCAATTTCCTTGGCCAAGAATAAACTGTCCATAAAAGCAGCCCGATGGCCCTGCAACTCAGCATAGTATTGGTGTCGGGTCATTCTGTCGGCAGGATCAGGCTTGTACTTAGGGTTAATTACTGATAGCGCTAAATCCCGGGCATAGGCGAGATTGTTGATACCCATACGTACCGGGGATACCGCCAAGTGCATGTATAAACCCGAAATTGTATTGCCCATGAGGTTGAAAGCGTGTGTACGCCAACTTGACAACATCTGGTTGTACCTAATATGCAACAGGGCCGAAGCGTATTTGTTCCCCCAAATGTTCTTGCTGAGCTTACTGATCATCGGTACTATGCCCGCGTTAAGATCACCCCGAGTAACTTTTGGAGAGGCAAATTCAGCCATTATCTTAATAGCTCGTTCGGTATTAGCACGACCACCCTGCATGGCTATTGAGTCCATCATAGCCTGACCAAAGTCGTAGACTCCCTCGGTGGGTTTCGACCGGAGGGTATTCAATTGACGGGCAGCGTTACCGGATACTCCGTAAAAGAGGTCCCGGGTAGCCACAAACACCGCATGGGCATTATTAAAATACGCCATATCACTGTCAGAAAGTCTACCCTCATGATCGATCTTATTGGCGAGGAACTTGGATATTTCCGCCATACCACGACCCTGTTTATTGTAGGTATCTCTAAGAAACCTCAAATCTGCCGGGGTCCAATAAGAGGCAATCGGCTTCTGGGTAATATCAATCCCAAGTTTTTCCATTTCCTCAACTTGTGCCTTCTGCTCCGCATGGGTCATTTTAACCGGTCTTAATTTAAGTTCACCCGACAATACTTGCTCGTTCATGACCATCATACGAGCAGCAGTATCACTGAATGGGTTCAATTCCATTGGACCAGCTTTTTCCGGAATCGGGGCCTTATCAATTACTTCGAACTGCTTACGACGCATGCTGAGTTCATCACCGGTTAATTTATTCCTTAACCGATACCAACCATTCTTGGTACGACCTATCACTTCATACTGTACATTAAGATCGTCTATAACAGTACTGCCTTTTTGACCCGGCCTTTTTAATACGACATCGCCCTTTTGCAGTTCCTCTACTTCCATAACCTTCCGTACCAGCGCCATCGTTTCTGCGTCAGTCACATCTGGAAGAAATATATCTCGTTCATTCCATGCATCTTGAAATATTCGAGCTTCTTCATCACTGGCAAACTTGTAAATTATTTCACCCTCTTCGCCAAGGATATCGTGAATTTCGATGTCTAATTCATTGGCCAAACTCTCCACATCAGCTTGATATGTGGGGTCTTCAATATCATCTACAAATCGAACCTCATTGCCTGCCTGTTTATCCCATGCCTCTTTAAACATTCGGGCTTCTTTAACATTGGCAAACTGATAAACTATTTCATCAATATCTAAAAGCTCATCCTTTGGCGTCCATGGTTTCTTGGGGTGAATGATATTAGATAATTCAGGTACATCTAATTTACCATCATAAATTCTCGAAAGAAATAATATTAATTCATCAGGTGTACCCTCAATTTTTAAGGAAAACCCATCAACTCGTGATTCAGCTTTTACTTTGAGACCCAAGCCCTCCGCCACATCCTGAAGAGGGCCATAATGCTGAAAAGTACCAACTACTTCTAATTCATTGCCTACATAGTTAAGATGCATAGCCTGTTCTTCAGCATTAATAACATCGATAACTGTTTGAAATCCTTCCTCACCACCAATAACGCCCTTATCGCCTGTTATATCGTGAATTTCAATATCAAGTTCATTGGCCAAACTCTCTACTTCAGCTTGATATCTAGGGTCTTCAATATCATCTATAAACCGAACCTCATTACCCGCCTGTTTCCCGGCTTGCCGGGAGGTAACTATGCTGCCTCTAAATGGAGTCGCTCTCCTTATGACAGGTTTACCCGGCCTCATACCAGTGGCCTTATGAACAAAGTCAGCCTTGCTATTGGGAGACCCACCAGCTATAGTGAATATTCGTAATCCTTCCTTACCACTAATAGAGTAATCAATCCCTAGTGCATCGGCAAGTGATTCGAGCCGCTTGTAATTGCCATCCTGTTGGAAGAACGTTACATTTCCATTGCTCTCTAAAACCCACCTGTTGTCCTTGAAGGATATTTGCTCCATGTAAACGCCAAGCTGCTCCACACTCTCAACTGTATCGAGCCGGGGTTCCTTGGCAATTGCATGTGCAGCGGACACTTCGTCCATAATCCTGTATATTTTCTTATAATCGACGCTACCATCTTCCAGCCGGGGTACAGTACCAGTCTCGGCAAGAATAGCCTTGGCCTGTGCCTTACCCTCTGGGCCGGTGAAATGGCCCAGTATTTCGCCTAATTCCTCTATGCCTATTTCTTCCATGGCTCTTTCGTCAAGGAAAACGTCCCGGGCTTTCATCATGGCTTTATCTTCATCCATCGCCTTGACAAATTTATCGATCTTACGACCAGCCCAAGCACCGCCGGCAGCGCCCAGTATTGTACCTAAGCCAACGCCCATGGAAGTAGCTATTCCGACCCGACCATAATCAATTTCCTCTCTGGCTCCGACTTCTTGCTCAATCTTCTGCTTAGTAAGATCGAACCCGCCAGCCAACGTGCCACCTTCAATGGCACCGGCTGTGGCACCAACAAGAGCACCCTGTATGGCCTTCTTAAGTCCAGTCTTAGCTAAGGCTTTAGCTGCACCTTTGGCTACAATGGAGCCTGCCCCGAGTCCGATATAAGTAGTGGGGTCAGTGGCAATCTCACCTAGCGCTCCAGCAAAGTCCATTTTCGACCCACTGGAGTGGTCGTACATATTCATCATGTTCAAGAAGGCTAGGGCCAATTCTGGATCGTCAGCGGTCATAATCCTCTTGGCCATGGCTACGGTATTCACCACGTTCCAATTAAATCCAGACATGATATTACGCGCCCACTTCCCGATTTCATAATCATTCAGTGGTCTGAATTCTTGATACAATGTCTTGGCCTGCCAAGCTTCCATTTGACGGTCTTGCAGACTCCTAGGGGGATTCATGTAATCATACAAGATACGGGCTTCTTTGATGAAGTCCGCAGATTGGGTCATCTGATACGTCGAAGGTGGCTCATAGTTAACCGCATCGGCTTCCGGTGGGGGTGCCCACATACCCTCCACAAGTTTCAGATCGGTCGGGTCGTCGTCCCCGCCTTTCGATGGCTCTCCGGCCTCACCGGGACCACCACCGTCCTCATCGGGACCGGGGGTCGGTACCTCGGTACGGAGTATATCCTCCTCGCCGCCCGTGGCCACGGAGAGCGTCCCCAAGCTCGCGGACTCTTCTTTCTCCTGACCTTCCATGAAGAGATTATACACATCATTATCGGGCATTTCGGTGTTAGGCATTGACTCCCGCCACAGATCAAATTGCTCCGCAAGACCAGCAGTTTCCAGTCTCTCGCGCCTAATAGTCTCCGCCGCTGCTTTTATCGCAATCGTTGCAGCTGATTGTACTTCTTCTGCTTCACTACCCATTAGTCTGGACCCGGAATTGAATTTTGAAATTGATGGTATAAAGGATCGTCTGGCTCCAACATCATTCTTTGATCAGCCGGGGGTACGCCCTGACCCTGATAAAATTGGCCATATAACTGCGATATTTGATTAGTCCGGGCTGGACCAAGAATGGCCATATTGTCTGAGAACCACAATAGGAAGTCCTGCTGTTGAGAACGAGTAAAGATACGTTCTCTCTTGTCCTCTGTCATAAAAGGTGCGGCCTGTGGTACTAGCTCTAAAAAGCGGGCATTTATGCCGTTCGAAAAGTTCCGTGGGTCATAGACATCCTTATTCGAGTTTACAAAATCATTCGGCTTGGCATCAATACCATACTGTTGCATGTAATTATCCAGCGATAACTTAAACGCAATAGCCGCTTCTATTTGATTCTGATTGCCACCAAGTGCCGCGACAATTTGGCCTTCTAAATCGTACTTGGATCGCGTCCACAGGAACAAGGAGCCAAGAGCATCCTTATACCCCAAATCGTCTAGCGATGCCTTAACCGCTGCATTGATTTCCTTATTCAGGATATTGGCATCTGTACCACTAATCCATGGTGCCCTACCAGAGGGTGTGCCATTCGGATTAAGACCCATAGACCCATTGATGACTATAAGTTTTAGTAAATTGGCCTTGTCTATAAGGCGCATGTGGCCCTCGCCCCCAACAAACTGGAGCCTTGATATCTCAAGCCGATATCTACTCAACGTCCATTCATCACTAGCTTTGGTGGCAGGGCCAGCGGCTATGGCGTTCTTGAAACGCCAACCATCTGATTGAGTAATATCTTGTGATCTGACTGCATCATTCACACGCTCGGCATCAAGTCCAACAGGGCCATGATAATCTGCAAACATATCATCAGAATTACGCTCTTGCCGTTCAATATCCGCAGCTTTAAAATCTCTACGCCTTGCGTCCATTTGGCCCGACATAGTGCGCATTTGATCTGGTGACATACGATTTCCGTTGGTCCACATTTGCTCCTCAATCTGATCAATCTGATCAAGAGAAGTAGCGGCTAATATAGCATTCTGTACATCCATCTGATCAATTCTTGGCCCTAATGCGGATAATTGGTTTTCGACCCACACTGGGTTTTGGCCAAGGATAAATTGACGTGCAATTATCTCTTTAGCCTGAGACTCCCGAATATTGCTGGGAGCATTTGAGGATATGATACCCTCAATAGCACGTTCTGCTTGAGCCTGACCGTAGGCTTTAGACCGAGCAGCATTGGCCTTGGCAATAGCCAAAGTTCCGGGGGCTACATACCGTTCGATCATTTCAGTCATCCATTTCGCACGAGCCTCTGGATTTACAATGGTACTCGCATGTTGACTAAGAATCTCTGCTACGCCTTGATCCCACATTTGCTCCGAAACTTCATGAGTAAATATCCGGGGATTTGTAACCGTGTCACGTTCACCCGCTTCATTAAGCGCCAGCATTTCGTCAGAATATTCAATACCCTCCGGAATTTCATTCAGATCAAGCATATTCTCATTTACTAACTTAGCTCGAAGTTTAGATATTTCTTGGGCTGCAGTCCCAGTGGCCTCATCAATTTTAGCCACATCAGCCTCACCCTGCATCGCATCAACAAGACTGATCCCCGCGTCAAGAAGTCCTTGCGCAGCTTGGCCTACCCTCTGATAATTGGGCTGTTGAATATTGCCCGAGGCAAATTCACCTACAGGCTGTTGTACGATATCAGGTAACTTCATCCTTTCATACCATAAACAGATGAAGCAGTATTAAGGCCACCAATAACGGCACCCAATCTATTAGCATCTGCAGTAACACCCGCACTCTTAATACCGAGCCTTCTCGCCCTTTCACTGTAAGCTTTCATCCAATCAAGTTCCTTCTTGAATTCTTGGCTCATTGTGTCAATAAACCCTTGAGCACTGGACCCACCAGTGTGCCTAACACCGGAAGCTTGGCTCTTGGCTACAGCTACACCGAGTACCTGTCCCTGAGTGAATTTACGCCGACGAATTTTCTCAAGGTTATCCTCATACGCAAGTCCCACTCGCTCTATATCCACGTCTTCTTGTTTGCCGGCACCGAATAGTCCCATACCCGCGCTAAATATACCCGCTGCTGCCGCTACCCATCCCATTATCTTGTCCTCGGTCCAGTTAGCCTATTGCTTCTAGCAATTTCCGTCCTACCCTGACTTCCGTCAGAGTACCGAGCGTCAGCCAATTTGTCTTGATACATTAACTCCATCTGCTCAAACATTCTACGGTTCTCTGTAAATGTCATACAGGTGTCGGCAGCTAAACGTGCAGCAAACGCATGAACGAAAGGAGCTGGATATTGATCGGTATTCGTGTTGCGAAAGATGAAATGACACCAGATAATTTCTTCACGGGCAATTATATATTTACCCTCTTTGACCCACTTGGCGTTCCGGAAATTGGAGTCTTGAATTTGAATACCTATGAAGGTCCCGCCGCCAGTGGGTCTATAAACCCTGAATACCCTAAGCACATCAGTTGGAATTAGGAACTTAAACCCCTCCCCGAATGCTGGTTCCTCTGAAATGGGGGACAATATTTCCCGACGTAAGGCAAAGGTCCAAGCGGTATCAGCCAATATCTTGTCCCGGGATGGGCCAAAATTGGCTTTCATGACCTTTGCTTCGGTTTGGCTATCATCCAGATCATTGATCTGATTTTGCCCAAGCCACGACAGCGCTAGATTTGCAATTCCCACTTGATTAGTCATTAGACTTCCGTACTGGTTACCTTGCCAAATATGGCGGTTATTTCCGTTCGAAGCGGCTTATCCTGTGTTATAAACAAATCACCTTCACCTGATCCAAGATCAACAACATCAACATCACCCGTGATAAATGGTTCACCTACCCCCATTGGGGAAGAAGGGGTACGATCCTTTGGAAATTGGCCTTCAACGAGCGGTATAGCTGAGTTATTCAATCGAAGAAATACCTTATTCCATCGACGCTTGCTTACTTGTGACGTACCACGATTCGATACGCCTTCAAGTGACAACAATTGAATGTCATTCTCAAAGAAATGCCCAAAATATGCGCTGGAGCCGAATGCCCATTCTTCTAGCGGCTCAGAATCCCCTGCGGTTATCAAAACACTGGGGTGAACAGTATATCCAATACCAAACGGTGCTACTGGGTCTTGCCTTTCAACCACCACATTCACAGTTTGATCATCAAGATGATCTAACCCAGTAGCAATACCCGTAACCTCGTCTACACCCGTAAGTTTACAAGCATCCAATGTCGCTATAAGCCCCGAATTAAATGCTAATACCTCATATGCAACATTAGCAGTATTGACGAATCCAACCCGATTCACAATCATAACGAGCTTATTACCCAAAGAAGTGTTGATTGAAGTAATATCCATTATTTTGTTAATGGGTTGTGTAACAGAACCATTATTCGCTGTAATTAATTTCCAAAACCCAATCACGCTCTCAGGGTAATAATACGTGGCCATGGCCAACGAACCATCAGTCAACAAGAAACAAGCTTGATATGAGGGTTCATCAAGGTACACTACCCTCCTAACAGGGCTATTAAAAAATTCTTCAACTAATAGGGATATTTCTTTCCCATCCCACCCAAAATTAGTGCCACCTTCATCTGCAAAAGTTCTAATTTTTTTGCGACTATTTGAGGTATACATCATTTCACGGCCAACTACAAGCGGTTGAACGCAATTAGAACCCCAATCAGTCTGTTTAGGGAAAGAGAAATCATCAAATGCAATAACACCCAAATCCGATGTACCAATTACTTCTGATATATCAGTATTAATAACCAATTCTTTCCGACTGGTTAACGTCTGAATACGACCAGCAGACGATAATGGGAATTCGTATGGATCGTCCTTGGAATTAGGAGCAGATGCATCAAAATCGGCATAGTTCCCGGACCGGGACCCCCACACTGTGGCAGGTTCATTAAGAGTAGCCGCTAAAACTAGCCTACCCTCATGAAGGGCACAAGCTGCTGGGAAATTGCCCGAAACCCAGACATTTCCAACAGGTGCCACAAATGGGTCAGGGTCTATTACCGCTGATAAATCCTCTAATGTCCATTCACCCAAAGCATTTCGTAATCTTTGAGTTTCCACTTCTGGGTGGGTTAAATAGGCCATTTTCTCGCCGGGGTCCACACAAAATTGAAGACACTCTAACTGATCACTGGTATATGGGGATGCAAAAGTTGCATCGCTACCCGAACCACCAGCTAATGGAATTTTAAAACTACTTACCCCTACATCGAACATGATATCGACAATAGTAGTAAATGTTCTAAAAATAGGACTTAAATCCGGAATTGTGAGCGGACCTATATACGCTATACCGACTGTCAACCAAAGGGTATTATTTCCGCCACCCGGTATAAAATTAAAGGTGTGATCCGAAAACTCATTGTTAACGGCTATGGTGATATCAGTAGTAAATACATCCCCCGGAATTTGCTTTCCGGGGAGAGATGCAACTTCCACCCGTACTACTACGTCGTCTAGTGGCAAATCGCCCAATAAAGTTAATTGATTCGCACTAAAATTGGTACGCCACCGGACTTTTAATTCCGCTAGATTTGTTTCCGCACCGGCAGGGATAGTAATCGATGGTACATTTCGTAAAGCCGCACCTTTCGCTCCTTCAGGACTATCATCGATTAATAACGACATTCTCCAGTAAGCATCTTCAGTGCCTTTGTTAAAAGGACCCAAGAGTACTGACGAAACACTCGGCTCGGTAAGGTATATATTTTGAGTGACAGCTATAATAAAATTCGCAAATTGTCCCGCATATAGGTTATCAACGATCAATTCGTCAGAAACACCGCCTACGATTACAGTACCATCCATCGAATTCTTTAATGTAATATTGGATTCACCAACCTCAACAAGAATGTCATTATCTATCCCGAACGGGAAAGTAAACACACGGATACCACTTATCGCTGGATCATCGTCCACCCAATTATCATCGTCAACTTCGGCAATCCACTTACTGCCTTCTCTTAACTTTATTGGCCCTTGAATCTGGGGAACCCAATTTCTGGCCCTTTTAAGACCAGATTGGTACGCAGGCGAAGTTGTACGACCACGAAGTTTCTCGCCAATTTCACCAGCCGAGAAAGATTCTTGTATGGGTGATACACGTGGCATTATTGAGCGTCGATATTAGCTTTCAAAGCCGCGTTCACTTGCGCAGCAGTACGGTCGGGGAGTGAATGTAGGCTACGAAGAATATTGAACTCGTTAGGGAGCAGTTCCACTATCGCCCTCACAACTCGCTCAACATCAACTTGATTTTTGGCCGTCGCCTTCTGGCTATCACTCGTCGCTGTGGCAATATCGGTGTCAATCGTGGATTGTTCTCCCCCTGTTGCAAGTCTTACTGTATCGCTTGCAGGAGGATCAATAACCCAATACTTCACAGGTTGTCCGGTAACAGCGGATAAATCTGGATTGATAATCCAATCAGCAATGTCAAAGTTCGGTGTGTTCACCGACTGTATGAATTGGCCTGTAGTTCTGTTAAGTACATCACTCATCTTAAAATCCCTTCAATGTAGGTTGGTGTCCCTAATGGATCACCGTTAAATTGCCCACTGCCAAAGTCTTTTATTGATCCAGTTACGGTTGCCGTTTGTCCCGGTGCTTTTTCAGCTTGTGTCCAGCGATGCAATAAACCGAAAACAATATTATCCTTGCCAAGCAATACCAGCATGGTTTGTAATTCTGCAAGCGAAAGCGCACGATCATAAACTCGCGTATCGTCAATTGACCCATCCAATTCTCGCTCAGGTGTGCTGCTAACAATAACTGCTGCGAGTGCGGTTGCTTTCGTGTTAGTAACGATGTCTCCGGTTTGTGCGCCTATGCCTTCTTGCACCGCATTAAAAAATACTCTTATATTCGCGCCGTCATAAGTAACTGCCCAAAATGTCCAAACCCCATTGGGAAAAACGCTTGTACCATCTACCGTTATGATGCCAGCGCTTGTATTGATAACTCCGCGTATTGCATTCGGTGCATCAGTATCCTCAATTTGCGCCGCCCACACTTTGCTGCTATTGCTGAAGCCGCTGCCTTTGGCAATTAACTGCGCTTCGTCGCCGCTATCTTGACTGGTAGGGTTTACCCATCCGGTCATTGACATAGCGCCTGTTGCCGCTGGCACGTTTAACTCGCCCAGTTCAATGGCGCGGTCTGCCGCAATGCCGGGGAAGTCCAGACTCATGTAAAGCTCACTTTCAGATTTGCAAGAATCCAGTCACCCGTTAAGTCTGAGCCTCCAGTTGGAGCGACTCGCACCAACTCGAACTGAGTAAGTTCTCCAGCAGTTATGCCAAGCGTTGCCAGCGTGACACTCTGCGAGTCTTCTTGGAAGAACTCGTTAGTGGTGAAGTTAAGATCGGTCAACTGTGTTGCTGAACTCCACGCCTGAACTGCCGCATTGTCTGGTATACCACGGTTATAGATGTCAAGCCCAACAGTAACTGCTCCACCCGGAGTTGTCTCCGCTCTTGACCTAAAAGCAAAGACAATATTCGTTGCACCAGCAGGAACCTCAAATTGGAATCCAACACCTTCTTCAGCCGTATCATCAAACGCTCTTACAGTCAGTCCGTTATTGTTACTATCAGCGACCGCAGGAGCAAGTGCATTAACTGTCCAGTCAGCATTATTTGGATTCTCAAGTATGAGCGGCGAGAACTGGAACTCAGGTAAGCCGCCACCGCCACCCGGAGTCGGTGACGCATTAAAAAGTACATCCCAATTCGTAGCATCGCGCCCTATGAATACTCCAACCGCTCCAGCACCTATAGTGATCGACGTATCAACTCCAGCACCAAGATCATCCCCAGATGCTGGGAACAATTGAAGGTCGTTAGCTCCGTTGTTGATAACAACAAGTCGCACTCCCCCCACTACTACGAACGCAGTAAGCGCGTCACCTGAATTCGCTACTGTTGAAATCTCATTATAAGAACTGAGCAGATCGAGTCCGCCTGCTTGGGTCTGCGTAACACTCGCGGTCAACCCAACTTGGTTCTCATTAGTCTGGATAATGTGACTAGAAAGCTCTGCCAAACGTAGAGCTTCAATTCCGCCAACAGGGAAAGTGAGTATATCTAGGCCAGCAGAAGCAAGACCTGTATTCGGGTCAGACCTTCTCGGAATAAATCCCGGAACCAAAGCACTCGCAGCCCCACTCTCTATTTTGGGACCTGTTCCCGGCGCAGCAGCAAACGCAGTTGCCTCCCAAAACCATCTTTGAGTACCCGCTATAACCACCCCAAGATTATCGTCTATGCCTTCATTGAACCCTGTGTCACCATCACCCCATGCCAGTGACGGAAGCGCCGGACTACCGAGTAACGCTCCCGGTGAAATAATGAATTGATCTTCCGCCGCTTCTACTGCACGAGCAATTTCCACTCCGCCAGCAGCAAGTCCAAGAACATCGGCACCGGTATTAAAGAAACCTGTATCGGAGTCCCCAGAGAAACTGTAAGTCGGGTTTGCGACTGAACCAGCATTGAGCAATAGTGGGTCAGGGACACTACCACTACCAACAAATGTTGCGATTTGATCCATCGTGGCTTCTGAAAGAACACCACCATCATTAAGGATTACTGTGTCGGCTCCAGCAAGTGCACCAGCCGGAGGTTGATCAGTAACCGCTGTAATATCGAGCGCCAATGCGCCAGAACCTGTGACCTGACCCGTATGCGTTGCGTTCGTAACCTTGGCAGTATTAGCCGTGACGGATGCATTATTGCCAACTTCGGTGTCGAAGTCGCTGATCTGCGATGCCGGGATTGAAATCGCAGCTTGTGCAAAATGCTCAGAGGTAAGGAAATTTAAAAGTGCGTCATGGTCGATTGCAGCCTCATGTTGCGTAACAGCACTTTCAGGTACATTCGCGTCCGGAATATTGGCCCAGACAACAGCAGCGGACAGATCGTTCGCTTCTGTTAGCAAGTATGCCTGCAGATCGCTGATCTGGCTCTCGGTGATCGTCAAGGCGGCTTCATGTTGGGTAACTGCGCTCTCGGGTACATTCGCATCCGGAATATTGGCCCAGACAACAGCGGCACTGAGGTCATTGATTTCTACGAAACCAACAGCCCCACCGATTTGTAGGGCAACCAAGCATCTAGCATTATTAGCGTGAAGGTCCCCACTGGCTTCAACTGTGCCTACAATGGTGAACCAGCCCGTATTGTCTGTGATGGGCGCACTTACATTAAATACCATAAACTCAGCAGAATCACCCCGGGTCTGAATGTACAGCCTGTCGCCTGTAGTAATAAGGCCAAGGAGATTGGAAATATCAGTGCCGTTACTAGTAAGATCATCAATAAAGATATTAGTTACGGATGCTGGAGTCGCATTGTTATAGCGAAACTTGCCCGAGCCGGGGTCCGCTGCCACAATACTAGTGTCAAACCGATACTCTGCGGTAAGTAAGCCTCCGCCTCCACCACCCGCATTAAGTATCTGGGCAAGGCTAGTACGCTTACTTGCCCCGCCTTGATTCGTTGCATACTCGTCAGTTTCTGCTAGGGTTACTACCGCAGGAGCGCCAGAAATTTTAAGGTCGGCCATGGTTTATTACTCCGTTAACCAGACGCCGCCACTTTCAGTGGCCCATGCGTCAGTGTTCTCTTCAAGTTGCCAGTTATCCACAGCGGGGCCACCACCAAAAGAACCACCAGCTTCCCAAAATTGTTTTAACTGATCATTTAAAGCGCCCGTAAAGCCATTAGCAGCTAATACTGTGCGCCACATATCATTAACATGCCCGGGAGCCGCACCCTGAGCAATAAGCATAGAACGGATACGGTCATTGAGTGTAAGACCACTACCACCCTGCGTCAATGCCCATGCAAATAGCAGGTCATTAGTGGTGGGAGGTACTAAGGGCAATTGTGCCCGTAGCGCCTCGAAACGCACATCGGAAATGTGGGGCATTAGTAACCCCTAGGTGACCGCATAAGTCTCGATCGTTTCTTAATCTTCGACCGTTTTGCCATCTTCGACCGTTTCTTGATCTTCGACCGTTTCGGTCGGGCCTTCATCTTGCTTCCCTTGTGGTACGGCATCAGTTGGCTCCTCATATCTGGCCAGTTTAGCGGCCAATTCAGCGTTCTGCACTCGAAGGGCTTGCACTTCCTCATTCTCTTCGACAGCGAGGATTATCTCTGGTCTGCCTTCAAGGTGAGCCAGTATCTTCTCCAAGGATTGATCCGTCATTTGGATCATCTTGGCAATTTGACTGGGTAATGTACCCTCTTTATGCAACCGTTTAATTCTGGCGAACTGTCTTGCGTTTGCTCCGACTCTCATTGGAGTTCTCTCCTTATTATGGATGTACTTTGGAAACATTTTACTACGGGGAAACAGCCGGTGCTGCAAGCGTCTCCCTAATGAAATCCTGAACCTTTCTGGCCCAAACATTTCGGTTAGTTGAGGAACCAAAACCACCCATACCAGACTCATTTGAACCGCCTGAATCGGCGCTTGGTGCACCGGAGAGTGGAATATTATAAGAAATCCGAAACCCATCTTCGGTAATGGCAGGTGCGACAGCAGCGTTACCAACTACCACATCGCCTTTAACAGCGGGTACTGCGGCGAGGGTTGCAAAATCAGTGGCTAACGTGCCATCTGGCCATTGTGCTTCCCGCAGAACATCGATCATCTGTTGGAGCGCACGTTCAATCAGCCGCCGAAACTCGGAACTTCCAGCAACCCACAAATTATCGCCAACTTCAACGACAAACTCACCCGCACTGGGGGCAAGGGTAGCGGTTAGATCACCACCGTCAGTAGCAATCTCAGACTTATTAAAGTCCGAATCTGATACAGTAAATCTTGTACTCACGATTTTCTCCTTAAAAAAGGGGTCCCGATACCGGGACCCCAACTCACACTTCGCCAGAAGTACGGGTTAAATCGTGTCTGCCAGCTGCAGATTGACGATATGCTCGTCCTCGACGCGAACCGCGCCGATTGTCATGAACGAGTAAATGCGCCATGCGAAGCTGATTGACGGGTCTTCGGCAATCCGGGAAGTGACATCGCGATCAACCATCAAACCAATCGCTTTCATCGTCAAAGCGAAACAGTCAATGTCAGTACCCGGGGCGGTTGGATGGTTCAACCGTGTGGAGACAATCCACTGGTATCCCATCCAGTTATCGATGTAGCCCATTTCCGCGAGAGCCTTGACATAAACGTAATCGCCGCTGGTCGCTTCCGTTAGCTGCAAGAGCTTCCGGGCCTGAACAGGGCCAATTACCATACATTTTAGCTCGTCGGGATCGATGTCGTTGTCGAGGAACTTCTCCGTTACCTGCGTCACGAGATCGAAGTTGAGACTGGTGTCATAAACATCAACGGTCGCACCGAAAACCTTCTGGCTATCGGGGAAAGTGTTGGCTACACCAAGCCCATCGAGGGCTGTACCGGTTGCGGCACTGATGATTTCGTCGTCGAACGCTCGGCTCATTGCATAGCCTTGCGACTGTGCGAGATTCGAGTTCGGGTCGATAATCATCTGCACGATATCTTCTTGCTCGGTGGAATCACCTGTATCGTACGTTACCGGTACGCTTACGCGTCTTGACCACGGCCAGTCTTGAACCGGAGTCGCTTGTAACCGGGTGCTCTTGACCTGCGCTTCCGCAGTTCCGAGGCGCTCCCAGTTGTGTTCTTCGGAATTAACACCACGTTCCGTCACTTTCGAACGGAGCCGCGATGGCTTCTGTTGCGCCAGATGGCGCAGGATACTTTCGTATGTTGATACGAAAATATTGTCGACTGTATTAACCATGAGTGGCTCCTACGTTAAAGATTAACCGCTTGGAGCTACCCGATTTGACTCGGACCCTCAGCTTAGGGATTCCGTCCCTCACTGGAGGTGATAAAGGACCCAGACTTGGGCTGCCCTCCATCGATCTCATTCCCGGGGAGTATACCACACCCGGAGGCTCGTGTCAACCCTCGAAAGGTCGCTACCCCCCACCTGCAGCAGCGGCCCTATTAAGATCAACAACACGCTGTATATACTCTTTGTGCTGTGGATGATGGGCATCCCAATACGGACCTTTTGAATCTGCCATAATTTCCTCAACCCGAGCCTTGGCTTCGGAAGGAGCTACCCTACTAGTATACTCGTCCTTATTGAAGTTAATTCCCTCGGTACCAAGCTGCTTGCCAATATTATGGAGCCACTTGGCTGCAGAAGCCGGGAGCTTACCATTCGCGGCCAATTCCAGCATTTCCTTAGGTGCGCCAGTGCCCTTCATTACAGCATCGACTAGCTGGAGGTTATCATCGTAGACAATCCCCCACTCCTGCTTGAGTGCACGTGTATCCGCAACGAATTGATCAGTTGCCGCTTCTTGCTGGACAATTGTAAACTCATGTAGAGCAGCTACCATTTTACCATATTGGGTCCTAGATAACCCCAGTCCATGGGCAAGGTTGGCGAAATCCGCCATTTTGGTCGCGTCCATTCCCTCCGGGTGTTCGTACCCCGTAGCTTCATCCGGTCGCCCTAGCGTCTTGTACAACGCATTCATGGACTCTTTATCATCCACATTGGGTGTTTGAATTAGACCGGGAACTTTATCACCAAGCTTGGCGTGAAAGGCCTTCATTGCATCGTCCCCGGCTTCTGGCCCCGGGATACGAATTGACTGGCCGATCATGGCTTGACCGTCGATAAACTGCTGAGCAAGGCTACTCACATCCTTGACATCCGCTAGGCTCTTGTGAGCTTTTAGCTCGTCGGAGAGATTATCCCTCCAATTCGGTTCGTCTGGCATTTTCTTTATACCTTATCATCTGGCGAATGTATATTACAACGTCACGTCTACCGACTTTGTAGTTTGTTTCCGCATCATTTTTCCCGAGTAACGTCTCGGGATTAAATTCCTCTTCTAGAGCTTCAAGGATTTTCACACCAATTGGCGAAGTGAATAACTTGTGAAAATCCCCTGCCTTCTTTCCGAGGGCTTCTATCGCAGCTTCTTTAGGCCGCTTGACTTCCTTCTTCTGGTCCAAGTCCCGGTACCTCCCTTAGTGCTGTCTCACCTTCTCCAAGGGCCTTCATGCCCTTACCAACCTGCTCGTCTTCCATGCCCTGCTCAGTCCGCTCCTGCGCTGCTGCGCGATCTTTACGTATCTTCTTAATCTCTGCATCAGAATGCATCAATTTCGCGGGTACTCCCTCCAAACTGCCGAGTTCTTTACCAATTTCATCCCAATTCGGGAGGTCCAAAACCTCAGGAGCAACTTGACTGAGTTCGGCAAGAGAGGCGACCCACCTGCTGACACCAGAAGCGATATCCGCTCTTTGCGCTCGTACCAATGGCCCGGTGTATATAATATCCAACTCGCCATTGGATTCTTCTGTGATAATAGCGGGAAGTTCCCCAAATTGTCCGGCTCGGTATAGGATATTAAATGTGCGTTGGACGAGTGGGTCCAAGTAATCCGATTGAAGTCGTCCAAGTGTAGGTCCCAGCAACCTTTGCATAAGTTCATAGCGAGTTTGAACCTCGGTAGCGGTCATTGCTGGAGATTCCTTAAGCTCCAGTTGATCTACGTAAAAGATAGACCGTATGCTCTGTTTCAACGATTCGCGCTGGAGTTGTGATACATCAAAACGTGCACCAGACTCGTAAGGCTCCATCGAATCCATTGACCGCACAACGGTCAGGCCAGCAGGTTCCAAGTCCAAGTCGGATAGAAGACCCCGTTCTGTTACTTTTGTCGGAGGGTCGACCACCTTCTCTGTTGCTTTAAGTATAAGCTCCACGAGGCTGTTGATGGTCAGTATATCCGGCAATGCGATCATTGCTGGGCCGTGACCCCACATGGACTTGGAAGTTTTCCGCCACCGGGGGACGAATGCAGGCATTTCATAATACCCACCTTCCTCACCCAGTTCATAGGCATCAGAATGTAAAATATGCTTCATACCCCACGGACGCTCTTTGGGTGAGAGTGTCTTAGAAGTATCAGCATCCTCTTTATCTTTACGAGGATATATGCACATTATTACTGCATGCTTCTTGTCCATGGCTTGAGCGGTCAGGGACTGTTTGTACATCGACTCGGATACCCCTTCTTCACCAAACTTGGTTACGATCTGGGTAGCGGTCCACATGTAACGCCTGTAGGTACGGTGTGCTTGTCCGGTATGGTCTTGCTCGAACCAAGTCTCCTCGATTGGGACGGATTGGAAGTTTAACTTCACAAACTTACCGTTCTTCTCGATAACTTCCTCAATGATCATGGAAGTGCCGTATGACACGAGGTCAATATACGTCTCGTTGGCCTCCAGATTAAAGTTCGAATCCTGCAACGCTGTAAAACACTTGTGAGCAGCCTCTTCGAGCCACTGGCGGGCTTCTTTATCGTCGTTAAGGTCTGTTTGCCGCCACGCTAGCTCAAACCAGCGTATAGCGGGGCTAGTAAGAGAGCCATGTATACTAGCAGCAAGAGTATTAGTAGCGTCCACCGCTGTAGAGTCGAATATCTCACGATTATCCCTCCACGTTACGGCATGCTCTGTGTTAATATCCCGGAAGAAGTCCCCACGGAATGGAACAACGAGTTTGTTAATGGTTTCCCATACATCCTCAACGGTCTTGCGTTGTGACACCAGAGCGTCGAAGCGTTTTCTAATTTCCTTACCGTCCATTATGATTCCTCAGTGTCCCATCATCGTTAAACATCCACGGATACATATCCATTGCGCTTTGCTTTTGACTTTGCTGCTTGCCTCTTATTGCACTTCTTACACCAAACTGAGCCGAGGTGACTTTAATGCCTCCAATGTAATCGCGCCACCCAACCGAGAGATAGCGCATAGCATCTGCGGGGTGACTCGCCCAATCGTGAAGGGGTTTGTCTCTGAACATTTGGAGTCGATCGTCATACTCACGCCGATAACTATGCAATCCGTCAAGAAGGCGTCCAACCTTTGGTTCATTAAATCGCGCTGTTCTAATAATTGCTCTTGTCGCATCTATTCCATCCTGAACCGGGATTTTTGATACAATGTCGAACGAAAAGCCCAACGCAAGCGCGAATTCGACCCTTGTCTTTCCGGTC
>SMVB01009123.1_pt1 | contig 40748 bp, 36 predicted proteins | sample 2456461 | NCBI WGS metagenome assembly SMVB01 (sample SAMN11095934, study PRJNA526329) | marine sediment metagenome | biome: Marine sediment; feature: Surficial sediment; material: Deep marine sediment; isolation source: Hadal surficial sediment | place: Pacific Ocean | collected 2014-05 | depth...
AAAAATGCGTTTTCTCAATAAGTCTTCCCAGGTCTTTCTGGGCTACCGTAATCGTCTGCCCGGCTTTTATGTCCTCTACAGTGGGAAATTCCGATGCCGGCAATGTCGCTAAGCTAAATTTGCTGCGTCCGGATCTAACCACCAGCTTTTCGCCGCTAACGCTAACATCAATGTCCGAGCCTTCCGGTAAAGCACGACAGATATCCAACAACTTTCTGCCGGACACCGTAATCTCACCGTCGCTCTCTACCGCGACTTCTACCTGCGCGACCAACTCAACTTCAAGGTCAGTTGCTGTTACACAAAGCTCACCGTCTTTCGCGACGAGCAAAACATTCGATAAAATAGGCATTGTTTGCCGCCTCTCGACGACTCCAATTACGGCCTGTAGTGGCTTCAACAGCACGTCCCGAGCTGCGCTTAACTTCATAGGTTCCACCTGTTAATAAATATTGGATATTACTATATTACTGTTATTATTAAGGGCCCACTTAGCTGTGGATAACTTTATTTTCCCCTGTTAAATCAATATCTTAAATGCTAAAAGCGCTGCTGTAACCTGGTGCGATGCCCGTACACGACCTGTGCGCAGGCTGTGGATAAACGAAGCACTGGAAGTTGCGCACTGCTTATCCACATCATCCTGTCAAAGTTCTTAACAAATTCAAATAATCGTCATCAATACGCTTGTCGTTCTCGCGTAAAAACACGACCCGCCGGCATCCGTGTAACACCGTTGTGTGGTCTCTGCCGCCAAATGCATCGCCGATTTCCGGCAGACTGTGGTTGGTTAATTCCTTTGCAAGCGCCATGGCTATTTGTCGTGGTCGCGCGATAGATCGGTTCCGGCGCTTTGACAACAAGTCGGCAACGCGAATCTTAAAGTACTCCGCAACGGTTTTTTGAATATTTTCAATCGATACAAGTCGGGCCTGGAGCGCCAGCAAATCGCGAAGAGCTTCTTTGGCAAACTCCAGCGTTATCGGCCGCCCGGTGAACCGGGAGTTCGCGATTACACGGCGCAAAGCACCTTCGAGTTCGCGCACGTTTGAACGGATTCGCTTTGCGATAAAAAACGCGGCCTCTTCCGGCAGATCCACGCTTTCGGCCGCCGCTTTGCTCATCAGGATGGCGACCGACGTTTCGAGCTCCGGAGGCTCAATGGAGACGGTCAGGCCCCAGCCAAAGCGAGACTTCAGCCGTTCTTCAAGACCATGGACCTCTTTTGGATAACGATCACAGGTCAACACGATTTGCCGCTGGCCCTCAAGCAAGGCGTTGAACGTGTGAAAAAACTCCTCCTGGGAGCGTTCTTTGCCGGCAAAAAACTGAATGTCATCGATCAGCAAAGCGTCAAGCGAACGGTAGGATCGCTTGAATTCGGAGATTCGGTTGTGTTGTAAGCCACGAACCATGTCGCCGACAAAGCGCTCCGAGTGCACGTAGGCTACGCGTGCTCTGGGGTTGCGAGCAAGTATCGCCGCGCCGACGGCATGCATGAGATGGGTCTTGCCAAGACCAACGCCACCGTAAATAAACAATGGGTTGTATGACTTACCGGGGTTTTCGGCAACCTGCGTGGCCGCCGCGCGAGCGAGCTGGTTGCTCTTGCCCTCGACAAAATTATCAAAAGTGAAAATTGGGTTGAGACGAGGCTTGACATCGGTTGCAGCCGGCGGCCGGATGGCGCTCGGCACTGGCCGGTCACTGGTTTTTGCCGGGGCGGGTGCCTCTCGCGAGCCGACCTCAACAACAAGCTCGGTCTTGGCGCCGGACGTATCGATAATCTCGAGGATCCGCTCTAAGTAGTGTTCTTGCAGCCAATCGACAACAAATCGGTTCGGTGCGAGCAAGCGCAGCACGCGACCGTCTTCCACGGCCTGAAGCGGCCGAATCCACGTATTGAATTGTTGCTCGGGAAGCTCCGCCTGCAAGTCGCGGATGCAGCGGTTCCATAGCGTCATCTCGGCCGACAAGTGGGTCCCCAATAGTGCGCGCTTATTGCTTTAAGATGAAGATCGGGCAGTCTATACCGTCTGCTCAAGCACCGCCAGACGAGCCGGGAAAATACGGCCCGACCGAGGCTCTATTGACACTGTAATGTCATCTGCGTACCCTTGCCGCCCTTCCGCAAAACAGGCCCGCAGAGGCCCGCTGAAAATGCAGGTGCAAGGCAAATGAAACGCACGTATCAGCCAAGTAGAATAAAGCGCGCCCGCACGCACGGGTTTCGCACCCGTATGGCGACCAAAGCCGGACGCCTTGTACTCAAGCGCCGCCGCGCCAAGGGCCGCGCCAAGCTAACGCCGTAATCGCTGGCGCCGGCCAGGCAAACACACTTTGTTGGATGGTGGCTCTTCAAATCGGCTCAAAAGGGACAACCGATTGTTCAACGCCGCGGCGTTCGGCCGCGTGTTCGAAAAAGCGACGCGCAGTCGCGACAAATGGTTTACGGTGCTTTGCAGAGAGAACGAGCAGGGCGTCGCGCGGCTCGGCTTGGCGATCTCAAAAAAACACTGTCGGCGGGCTAGCGGCAGAAACAGGATCAAGCGCGTAATCCGGGAGTCGTTTCGACAACACCAGGCAGCGCTGGCGGGGTGCGATATCGTCGTTATCAACCAACCGGCCGCGAAGGCGGCAGGAAATCAAACGCTGTTCGACAGCTTGGCGGGTCACTGGGATAAGTGTGAGCAGGCTAACCACGACACGAGCGCAGGAAAGTAAGTATGGATAACCAAAGATTGCTGGTTTGGGCGTTTTTCGGAATGCTGGCATGGATGACCTACCAGGCCTGGATGTCGGACTATGGGCCGAATGCGGCGGGAGCGGTGGCCGAAACAGCCGCGCCGGAAGCGAAACAGGCCGAAGCCGGGTTGCCGCAACTGACCGACACGCTCATCGATGCGCCGGACGTATTGCCCGCGGTCGATGCACCGGACGCAACGGACGCAACGCGCGACCGGTTGACCGCCCCAGTGATTTATGTCGAAACTGACGTTCTTCGCATCGAAATAAGCACCCAGGGCGGAACGCTGCAGCGAGCGGTCGTTCTGGGTTATCCGCGCGCCAAAGACAGGCCCGACGATCTTGTCGAGCTGTTGAGTACAGACGCCGGCGATATCGGACTGATCCAATCCGGCCTTCGCGCGCTGGGTGACAGGCCGGAGCCGAACCACCGGGCAACCTTTACGAGCACACGGAGCAACTACTCTCTAGGCGGGCGCGACGAGCTTGTTGTGCCTCTGTCCTGGAGCGACGATGCGGGGATACGCGTAGAAAAACGCTATCGCTTTACGCCGGGCAGCTACACGATTGTGCTTGAGCAGCAGGTGATAAACGACAGCGACGCGGATTGGCGCGGCGCTGAATACGTGCAGATACAACGACGTTCTTTCGATCAGGAGCGCTCGATGTTTGACACCGACACGTATTCGTCCGATGGCCCGATCATCTATGACGGAGACAAGGCTGAAAAACTCAAGCGCGACGACCTGCAGGACGACGGCCCGTACAAAATAGCGGCGGACCGGGGCTGGGTCGGAGCCATTCAACATCACTTCGTAACTGCGGTGATTCCGGAGCCGGGCACACCGCAGAGTTACAGCGTGTCGGTTCGCGGCGATATTTCAATCGCCAGCGCAATTGGAAGCACGCAAGTCGTTGCGCCGGGCACGAGCAAGACATTTACGACGACGCTGTATGTAGGCCCGAAACTGCAGTCACAGCTGGAGGAAATCGACCCGAGCCTCAAGCTAACCGTCGACTATGGTTGGCTGACCATTCTTTCCCAGCCACTTTTCTGGTTGCTCAACAAGGCCTTCGGGCTGTTCGGTAACTGGGGCGTCGCCATCATAGCCGTGACGATCCTGATCAAGGCAGCGTTCTATAAGCTGACCGAATCAAGCGGCCGGTCGATGGCGAAAATGCGCAACCTGCAGCCACGCATCAAGGCGCTGCAGGAGCGCTATAAAGACGATCGCCAGCAGCTCAGTCAGTCGATGATGGAGCTGTATAAACGAGAAAAGGTCAATCCAGCGGCGGGCTGTTTGCCGATACTGATCCAGATGCCGTTTTTCCTTGCCTTCTATTGGGTGTTGCTGGAGAGCGTCGAGATGCGCCAGGCGCCGTTCGCGCTATGGCTCACCGATCTGAGTTCGCGCGACCCGTTATTCATTTTGCCGCTGATCATGGGCGCGGCAATGTTCTTCCAACAAAAACTAAACCCGCAAGTCGGCGACCCGATACAGGCCAAAGTCATGCAGGTGATGCCGATCATGTTTACGGCGTTTTTTGCTTTCTTCCCGTCCGGGCTGGTTCTCTATTGGGTGACTAACACCTTGTTGTCCATCGCGCAGCAATGGAACATCAACAAAGTTGTTGAGGCGGAAGCCAAGCAGAACAAGGGCGGCAAGAAGTCCAAGCCGAGCTAAGCGCAGAACGCAACGATGAACGGCCCCTGCATGGCGGCCGCTCCTGTGGTCTTATTGGCAAATGACGGACACAGCTCACACGATCGTTGCGGCCGCGACGCCGCCAGGAACCGGCGGCGTTGCAATCGTCCGAATTTCAGGCTCAAAGGTAGAGCATATCGCGCGCCAGCTGCTTGGCAGCCTGCCGCGGCCACGGCACGCAACACACACTGAGTTTCGAGGGGCGGATGGCGACGCGCTCGACGTTGGCCTTGCCCTGTACTTTCCTGCGCCGGCGTCGTTTACAGGCGAATCCGTACTTGAGCTTCATGGTCACGGTGGGCCGACGGTCGTTGCTTTGCTTGTCGACGCAGTCGTCGAGCTCGGTGCGCGGCTGGCCGAGCCGGGCGAATTTACGAAGCGCGCATTTCTCAACGACAAGCTGGACCTCGCTCAGGCTGAGGCCGTCGCCGACCTCATCGGTAGCGGCACGGCACAAGCGGCGCGCGCCGCGCTGCGCTCGTTGTCAGGCGAATTCTCCGGCGCCGTTGATGCGTTGGCCAAACAACTCGTGCAGTTGCGCGTGCACGTCGAGGCGGCGATCGACTTTCCCGAAGAAGAGATCGACTTTCTGGCAGACGATGCGCTGCTGGAGCAGCTGGAGCAGTGCGGCGGCGCGTTTGATCGTCTGATCGACCGGGCGGGCGTGGGCCGGGTTTTGCGAGATGGCTATCAGGTCGTAATAGTTGGCAAACCCAATGCGGGGAAGTCCAGCCTTCTGAACAGGCTGAGCGGGGAAGAAGCAGCCATTGTCACCGAGGTGGCGGGAACGACCCGGGACATAATTCGCGAACAAATCAACCTCGACGGGCTCGCCGTCGAACTCATCGACACGGCCGGCCTGCGCGACAATCCGGATCGCATTGAAGAAGAGGGAATAAGCCGGGCCCGAGCGGCTATGGCGACCGCCGATGCGGTGCTCTGGATTCAGGATGCGACTTCGGCAGATACCGCCGGCGCAGCGGCGGGCGTTCCGGCCGAGATTCCGGTTGTCATCGTTCGCAACAAGATTGACCTGACAAAAGAGGCCGCGGGCGTGGCGAGCAAGGACCCCCTTACGATTAATTTGTCGGCCAAAACCGGCGCAGGGATAAAGGCGCTGCAGGAGCAGCTTTGCGAACTGGCGGGATACAAGGGTCTGGGCGAGGGCGCGTTCACGGCGCGCCAGCGGCATATCGACGCGCTCCGGCGAGCGAGCGAGCACTTTCGCGTCGGCCGCGTGGCGCTAAGCAACGAACGCGCAGGAGAGTTGCTGGCCGAAGAGCTGCGTCTGGCGCACGGCGCGCTCGGAGAAATAGTGGGCACGGAGTCATCCGACGAGCTTCTTGGGCGAATTTTTTCGGAGTTTTGCATCGGCAAGTAAGGCGGCCGCGGCGAGGAACGAGTGCTAGTGAGCGGTTGGCTGAAACCGCGGATCGGTAATCGGCATTTCAGTCACCGGGCCGTACTTCGCGATGTCGGCGCGAATCAGATCGGCATCACCGATGAGGACAAAAACGAGGTTTTCCGGCGCCGGATAGACCGCGTCAATAACGGTGCGAATGGCCTCGTCCTCAGCGCGAAAAACGGCGTCGCCATAGTCATTGACGAAAGCGGCGCTGAGCCCACGAGCTTCGAGCCAGGCGAACTGCGCAGCGAGCTGCGCCGCCGTTTCCAGGCGCGGCGGATACAACCCGAGAATGTAGTTCTTGCCGGACGAGATCATGTCCGGGTCGAAGCCCGTGTCGTGCAGTCTTGCGAGCAACTCAAGCGCCAGGTCGATGGCCGCAGTCGTCGTGGCTGTTTTGGTGTATGACACCATCGCAATTGAGCCGGCTTTGGCGGGCCGGAGCAGCACCGATCGCGCGCCGTAGGTCAGGCCGGCCTTGCTGCGCAATTCGTTCATGAGCAATGACGTAAACCGCCCCCCAAACAGCGTGTTCGCGATATTGAGCTCCGCGCGCTGCGCGTAGTCGACACCCACGCCTACGTTGCCAATCCAGAAATACGTCTGCGTCGCCCCGGGCTTGTCGACCAGGAGTACGCGCCGCCCCGTCTGCGCGGTCGGTGTTTCAAGCTCGACCAGCGGCGCCGCAGCGCTGCGCCAGCCAGAAAAAGCAGCCGATAATTTCTCGGCCATTGCCGCGGCGTCGAAATCACCGGCTACGCTGATGATTAGCCGGTCCGCGCCGACATTGTCGCGGTAGTAGCGTAGCAGGTCGCGATGCGCAATCCTCGCAAGTGACTCCTCGCTACCGTCCACCGGCGCGCCGTAGGGGTGGCGACCAAAAAGAAACGCATTACCGTATATTGACGACAGTCGCCTTGGGTCGCCGTCCTTTGCAGCACGAATCAGGTTGCTGCGGCGGTCGCGAAGCTTTTTCATCTCCGCGGCGGCGAGCACAGGTTGCCGCAACATGTCGACGAGCAGTTCGACCATCAAGTCAGCATCGCGGGCAAGAAAGCTGCCCGAAATGGTGATCGATTCGAGACCGGCACGCGCCGAGAGCGAGCCGCCAACGCCAGCGACGGCCTCGGCGAAAGCTGCGGCGTCGCGCTGCCCCGCACCTTTTTCCAACATGCCCGCGAGTAAGCTCGCGAGGCCGTGTTTGCTCTGAGGGTCCGAGACGCTGCCGCCGCGAAGCGTGGCCTGGATACCGATGAGCGGAACGTCCCGCTTCTCGTGCAGGATGAATACGGCGCCGTTGTCGAGCTCGACGCGCTGGACCTCCGGCAAGGTCACGCCCTGACCTGCTGCGGCGCCTGCGGACAAGAGCGCACCGAGCGCCACCCAAGCCAGTGCTGGTCGGCTCACGGGCTGCGCCCCTCGTCGGCAGTGCGCAATACGCCCACCGTCATGTTGTTCGCCCGAAAAACCTGAGCGGCGACGTCACGGAGACTGTCTGCGGTCACGGCGTCGAGCGCGTCCGGCAGGTCGAACAGTTTTTCATAGCTGCCGTGAAACACGTCGTATTCACCGAGCGCTGCAGCCTTGCCGTCGATCGTCGCAAGGCCGCGCCAAAAGTCAGCGAGCATGATGTTTCGCGCTTTCGTCAGCTCGGCAGCGGTGACGCCCTCTGCGGCGACGCGCCGCAGCTCTTCAAGCATGCGCCGCTCGACTTCGCCGGGGTCGCCGCCGGGAGGCAGCGTCAGGTAGAAGAAGACGAGGCCGGGATCGAAGCCTTCATCCAGGTAGCCGCCGACAGACAGCGCCAGACCCTCATCTTCAACGAGCAACCGGTGCAGCCGCGACGAATCGCCGCCAATTAGAATGTTGAGCAATAAATTCAATGGCAGCGTTTCCGGATCCCGTGCGCGGCCGGCATGAAATGCCATGTGCAGCAGAGGGGCTTGTGCGGAAGCCACCACCACGATGCGGCGCTCGCCCTCTTGCTCGGGCTCGACGGTACGAATCGGCGGCGGCGAAGCTTGCGCCGGAGTTCGCGCAAAATATTCCTCGGCCAGGGCGAATATTTCGGCAGGGGTCACGTCGCCCGTAAAAACCACGGTGCGGTTATTCGGGGCATAGTAGGTACGGTAGTAATCGAGCAGGTCTTCCTGCGTCCACGATTCGATGTCGGACGGCCAGCCAATGACAGGGAATTGGTAGGGGTGTGCGACAAACGCCGTAGCCTGCATCTGCTCATAGAGCTTTCCAAAGTTGCTGTTGTCGACACTCGAGCGACGCTCGGAATAGACGACTTGGCGCTCGCTTTCGACAACCTCCGGCACGGTTGCCAGGTTTTGCAGCCGGTCCCCTTCGAGATCAAAGACAAGCTCGAGCGCGGAGCGCGGAAACCAGTCCTGATACACAGTGAGATCGGATGAGGTGTAGGCGTTGTTCGCCCCGCCCGCGGCCTCCATCTCGCTATCGAATTCGCCGGCCTCGCGACGGACGGTGCCGAGAAACATCATGTGCTCAAAAAAGTGCGACAAACCGGTGATGCCGGGATACTCATTGCGGCCACCGGCACGAACAAAGTTGTACATGACGACATTGGGTATGTCGTGATCGGGCCAGACGATAATCCTGAGCCCGTTCTTGAGGACCAGGCTGCGAATTTCTGGCGGGGCGCGGTCCGAAAGCGGGGCTTCTCCCGCGGGCGGGCCGGGCACAAGAAACTCGAACTTGGGTAGCAGCCGCTGGCCGAATACGGCGAGCAGGCCCAAAACCAGGAGGACAGCAACCGCCGCGTTTAGCTTTTGCCCGGTCTTGAAAACGAGGGACTGAGTTTGATCGACGGCCACAGCTTTTTTCAACCCGGAGGGCGTAAATTCATACGTCCAGGCGAACAGCAATGCGACCGGAAAACCCGTGGCAATCACGAAGTAAAAGAAGGTGTCGGTCCAGGCCGGCAGGCCAAAGATCGGGTGGGTCGCATCGATCAGACCGACGATCAGCCAGCTGCCGAGGCCGTAAAGCAGGGCGACCTTGAATACGTTTCGACGTCTTAATTCGGCAAACAAAGCCATGTCGGACCCATTTGCTGACCGGCCCTACATCTTGGAGCAACAGGCGTGATTGTCAACCGATACAGCGCTAACCGAGCAGGCCCTCGCGGCGATAGAGTCGCGCACAAACCCAGGTCAGCAAACCCCCGAAGACGAGCGTGCTAAGCGCCGAAATGGCGACGTGCAGCAGGTTTAGCGGTTCATTTTTTATCATGTCAACGAGCAACAAATGCTGGCTCAGGCTGGGTACAAACATGAATTCCAGTTGCGGCCGCAGCGTAAGGATGCTGACTATCAAGATAGGTAGCGTCGGCGCAATCAACACGACGCTGAGCCAGGTTTGTGCCTCTTTGTAGCTCTTGGTAAAGGATGCGACCAGGGTCATTAGCGAGGCGCCGAGCAGAATAAAGGGCGCCAGGACGAAAAACGCCGCGACGATAACGTCCGGGCCAAAGTTGGGCGTCATACCCAGCCGCTGTAGCGGCATGAATTTGAGCGCGACAGAAAACGAAACAAGGCTCAGCAGCAAAGACGCGGCCATGAACAGGCAGGTCGCGGCGATTTTGCCCAGCATCAACTGCTCGCGCGTCACTGGCAGGGCGAGCAGGGGCTCAAGTGAACCGCGCTCACGCTCACCGGCCGTGGTGTCAATGGCGAGGTACATGCCACCCATAAGCATTGCGAAGATGAAAAAATAACTCATCATGCCGAGCAACACAGCGGAGCGGCCACTGGCGGTTGACACGTCAACGTCGTCAATATTCAGCGGCCGCAATACCGAGGGGCTGATGCCGCGCGCAGCGAGACGCAGCGTTACGAGCTCCCGGTTATACGACCGCAAGGCCAGGCGCGTCCGGCCGGCGTCGCGTTTGGCCTGAGTGTTTGCCCGGTCAAAGATCAACTCGATCTTCGCTGGAACGGAGCTGGCAAGCTGTTCGCCAAAGCTCGCGGGTACGACGACGATGACATCGCGGTCTCCGCTCGTTACAGCGGTGACCGCAGCATCACGGTCGGCAGGGCCGGCGACGATGTCGATGTTATGGCTTTCGATGTAACGCATCAGGTTCGGCGCGTGTTCCTGACCGACAACGGGCAGCTCTATGGTTCGCCCCCCGTCGTCCAGCGAGCGCTCTATCGACAGGGTGATGACAAAGGCGAATAACATGGGCCCAAACAACGGCCCCAGGACCAACGCGGAGATGAGCGTGCGCCGGTCACGAAAATTATCGACAACCTCTTTGACGAAAACCGTAAAGAGTGTGCGCATCATGTGGGCGGCACTCGTTCAATCGCACTGACAAAAGCATCTTCAAGATCATCGCAGCCGGTGCGGGAGCGAATGCCATCAGCAGTGTCGCTGATCGCCACCTTGCCATTTGCAATAATGATGATGTCGTCGCACAGCGCGGCAACTTCCTGCATCACGTGACTCGAAAACAAGATGCAGCGGCCTTCCGCCTTGAGCTTCAAAATCAGATGACGCAATGAGCGCGTCGCCATCACGTCCAGCCCGGTGCTCGGTTCGTCGAGAATAATGTTTTGCGGGTCGTGTACCAGCGCGCGGGCGAGCGCGACCTTGGTGCGCTGCCCGTGGGAAAAGCCCTTGCTGCGACGGTCTGCGAAATCGGCAATCTCGAGTAGCGTGATAATGCTGTCGACCCGCGCGTCGATATCGCTCGGGTCCAGGCCGCACAAATTCGCGTAATACGCGATATTTTCTCGCGCCGTCAGGTGCGGGTACAGGCCGGCGCCGTGGGGCAGTGCGCCAATGCGCCGCCTTGCGTTGAGGCCGTCGGTAACAACGTCGGCGCCATCGATAGAGGCATGACCCTGGTCCGGCTTCAGCACCGTGTACAGGACTCGAAGCGTTGTCGATTTGCCCGCCCCGTTGGGGCCGAGCAGCCCGGTGATCTTGCCGTTGGGCGCCGTGAAACTGATGCCACGAACAGCGTGAACCTTACCAAAGGACTTGTGGAGGTCGCTGACAGTAATCACGGGCCTGGGCCTGAATAGTCGAGGAAGAACGGCATGACAAACGTCTTCAACAGGCAGTCGGCGTCAATAGCGTCGGGATCGGCAGCCGCCACGAAAGCGGCAATGATGTCCGGCATACAACCGTTGGCGAGCTGGCCGTGCCCCTGTTTTTCGCCAATCAAATGTCGCGCCCGCTCGAGGTCGACGGCGGCTAATTCGGCAAATCGTGGCGGCGTAATAGGGTCGGCTTCGCCCGACAGCAACAACACCGGAATATCGGTGGCCAGCGGTGCGGCAAACCCGTCGTCGAGCGGGCCGGCGGGCCAGATCGAGCAGATAGCCTCCAGCGTTTCGAGCTGAAAGGCGCCGATATAAGTGCTCTTGAGCTCCTCGTAGTCGAAAGAACTGTTGTCGATGAAGGGCACGTCCTCGGTACACACCACAGCGTTGTGCATGCCGATGGCAAGCGAGTCCATGAGGCTGCCAGCGGTCATTTGAAAAAGCGCTGCGAGCGGCGCGAAATTCCCCTTCCCCGCCTCGTCAACTAACAGCGGAATAATCGCGATCGAGCGGGCGTTATAGGCGAGCAAACGAATAGCCGCCGCCAACTCGTTGCGGCCGAAGCGTAAGGACGCGCTTTGGCCGGTTGTTGGATCGGAAAACTCGACCGTGGCTGGCGCGTCGGTCAGCCTGAGCAGCAGCGACGCGAACGAGCCCTGAATATCGGGAAACCGCCGGTTGCAGGCCGCGTCGTCAGCGCAGCGCGCCAGAATATTGTCGAGGGCGCGCTGCGCTTCGAGCGCTATGCCCGGGCCCAGCGGCACCTGTGGTGGAAGGACGCCGTCCAGCACCAGCGAGCGCGTCGAAGACGGATACCGCCGCGCATAATGCTGCGCTACGCGAGTTCCGTAAGAGACACCGAGCAAATTCAGCGACGGGTAGCCGAGCGCCAACCGCAGCGCCTCGAGGTCGCTTACGGCGACGCTGGTCGTAAAGTAGCGCGGGTCATGCGGTAGCTGGTCGAGGCAGGACTGCGTGTATTCGATGGTCAGGGCGCTGGAGAACGGTCCCGCCACGACATCGTCATCGATCGGGCAGTTCATGCGCGCTGAGCTGCCGGTGCCGCGCTGATCCATGAGCAATATATCGCGGTCGCGCCGTACGCCCGCAAAGGCGTGCGCAAGCGCGGAATAAAACTGGATGCTGCCCTGACCCGGGCCACCGGCGATGGGCACGAGCGGGTCCGGTTCCGGGTTCAGGTTCAGAGCGGGCACGACCGCGACGCTGAGTTCGAGTTGCTCTGAGTCTGGATCGTCCGGATTCAGGGGCCGCAAGAGCGTGCCGCAGCGCGCCTTGATGCCCGGGTGGCCTGGCCCGGCGCTGATGCGGCAGTCGTGGAGATCGAGAGCCGAAGCCGGTCCGGCGGCCAAAATGGCGACGAGGATCAGCAAGACCAGCGAAGGTTGTCGAAACATGGGCCGTCCACAGGATGCTAAGCGGTGCATCTTGGCGACTCGGCCCAGTGAAGTAAAGTGGCACCGACTGCGGTCACGGACTAAAATGCGCCGCCCGTGTTGCACACTTTTTGATCAATGTCTGAATCCTTCGATGTCATCGTAATTGGCGGCGGTCACGCCGGAACGGAAGCCGCATTGGCTGCCGCGCGCGCCGGTGCCCGCACACTTTTATTGACGCAAAAAATCGCCACGGTCGGGCAGATGAGCTGCAACCCGGCGATCGGCGGCATCGGCAAGGGGCACCTGACCAGGGAAATCGATGCGCTGGGCGGGGCGATGGCTGCAGCCGCCGACCAGGCTGGCATCCAGTTTCGCACCCTTAATGCGAGCAAGGGGCCGGCAGTCCGGGCAACCCGGGCGCAGGCAGACCGGGAGCTCTACAAGAAAGCGATCCGACGGGCGCTGGCAGACCAGCCGAAGCTGTTGCTGGCAGAACACATGATTGACGACCTTATTGTCGATGGCGATCGGGTCAGCGGCGTTGTGACGTCTGCCGGGATGACGTTTCACGCTCCGGCCGTTGTGCTAACGGTCGGCACCTTTCTGGGCGGCCGCATTCTGATCGGCGGTACAGAAAAGGCAGGTGGCCGGGCGGGCGATGCACCCGCGATCGCGCTGGCGAGGCGGCTGCGCGAATTGCCATTTCGAGTGGCGCGACTGAAAACCGGAACACCGCCGAGGCTCGACGGCAAGACGCTCAATTACGCAGTCATGCTGGAGCAGCCTGGCGACGAACCGGTACCGGTCTTTTCCTTTATTGGACGGCGCAGCGATCATCCACGGCAGATTTCCTGCCACATCACGAAGACGACGGAGGAGACGCACGACATCATTCGTGGCTCGCTCCACGAGTCGCCGATGCACATGGGCGTCATCGAGGGCGTTGGGCCGCGCTACTGTCCGTCGGTTGAAGACAAAATCGAGCGCTTCGCTGACAAGACATCGCACCAGGTCTTTGTTGAGCCCGAGGGTCTGACGACGGACATCGTGTATCCGAACGGAATCTCTACCAGCCTGCCTGCGGAGACTCAGGCGCGGTTTGTTCGTTCGATACCGGGCTTTGAGCAGGCGGTCATTACGCAGCCGGGCTACGCTATCGAGTACGACTACTTCGATCCGCGGGACCTCAAGCCAAGTCTTGAAACAAGGCCGGTTGACGGCCTGTATTTCGCCGGGCAAATCAACGGCACGACCGGTTACGAAGAGGCGGGTGCCCAGGGCTTGCTGGCGGGCATCAATGCGGCGCGCCAGACGCAGGACAAGGCGCCGTGGTTTCCGCGGCGCGATGAGGCATACATCGGCGTTCTCATCGACGACCTTATTACGCGGGGCGTCAGCGAGCCGTACCGGATGTTTACGAGCCGCGCGGAGTATCGCTTAACGCTACGCGAGGACAATGCCGACTTGCGGCTCACGCCGACCGGGCGCGAACTTGGGCTGGTCGATGATTCGCGTTGGCGCATCTTTAGCGAAAAGCGCGAGGCGGTTGAAACCGAGCGCGCACGACTGCGCGGAGCAGCGGCACTACTAAGGCGCCCGGAAATTACTTACAGCGATATCGTCGCCATGCCGGAGGTCGGCGAAAGCGATGCGTTGCGGGCGCTGGCAGACGAACAACGCGAGCAGGTCGAGATGCAACTGGAAGTGCAGGCGAAGTACGCGGGCTACATCGAGCGCCAGGAGCGTGAAATTGCCAGGCACGCGAAACAGGAATCGCTGCGCCTTCCCGAAGACATCGATTACGCGAGCGTCGTCGGGCTTTCGAACGAAGCTCGCCAACGACTTGCCGCATCGCGACCGGTGACTCTGGGTCAGGCATCGCGACTGGAGGGAATGACGCCATCTGCGGTTTCCTTGTTGCTGGTGCACCTTAAGAAGCGGCAGCTCAGGAAAACCGCGTGAAAAAGGCGCTCGTGCTGCTCATGGTCGCCGCGTTCGGATTGGCTCTGTGGAGCTGGAGCGGACCGCCCAGGCCGGACGTAAGCGCATCGGTACTGAATCGCGGTCTGGCTTCAGATCCGGAGTCTGTGGACCCGCACAAGGTGCGCAGCATTCAGGCGGGCACGGTGTTGCGGGATATTGGCGAGGGCTTGCTCGGCTACACGCCGACCGGGGAGCTGGTCGGAGCTGCGGCAGATCACTGGACCATTTCCGAAGACGGCCTTACGTACACATTTCATATTCGCGAAAGCGCCCGCTGGTCCAATGGCGACCCGGTGACTGCGGAACATTTCGCTTTTAGCTTGCGCCGACTGGTCGATCCGGCGACCGCTGCGTTTTATGCGCAGATGCTGGACGCCATCGTCAATGCCGAGGAAATAATTGCGGGCGAAATGCCACCAGCAAGCCTCGGTGTCGAAGCGACAGACCCGCAAACTCTTGTGATCAGGCTGCGTCGACCCACACCATTTTTGCTGAGCCTGCTGTCCGTGCCAAACACATTTCCGGTACACCCCGGGTCGCTGGCCGAGTACGGCGACGAATTCACCCGGCCGGGCAAGCTGCTCTCGAATGGCGCCTACGTGCTTGACGCCTGGGAGCCGGGGTCATTGCTCGAACTCAGTCGCAATGAGTATTACTGGAATAACGCAGAGACCTCGATCGATGCGGTGCGTCACCATGTGGTGACGCAGGAAATGACCGAGCTCAATCGGTATCGGGCCGGGGAGTTGCAGATCACGGCGAATGTGCCGCCCGACAGCTTCAGCAGGGTGCGGGAGGCGCGGCCTGACGAACTCCATGTCGCGCCCTATCTCGGCGTTTACTACTACGGCTTCAACCTGAGTAAGCCACCGTTCAAGGACAACCCGCAATTGCGCGAGGCGCTGTCGATGGCGATCGATCGCGAGGTGCTCGTCACAAACATTATCGGTCGCGGTGAAGAGCCGGCCTATAGCTGGGTGCCGCCAGGCGTCGCCAACTACGAACCCCGGCGCGTAAGCTACGCCGATCAAACTCAGGACGAACGCAACGCTCACGCGCGCCGGCTGCTGCACGAGGCAGGCTATGGTCCGGACAAGCCACTGCAAATTGAGTTGCGCTATATCACCTCAGATACGGAGCAGCGGATCGCCCTGGCCGTGCAGTCCATGTGGCGGGATGTTCTCGGCGTCGAGACGAAACTGATCAACGAAGAATTTCAGGTGTTGCTCGCCAATGTACGAGCCGCGGAAATCACGCAGGTTTTTCGCTCGAGCTGGGTCGGTGATTACAATGATGCACATACCTTTTTGAGCATTCTCGAGGGTGGCAACCCGGCAAACCTGCCGGGTTACGCGAGCGAAGAATATGACGCGCTGATGCAGCAGGCCGCGGACCAGGTTGACCCCGCCCGGCGGCGCTTGTTTCTCGAGGAGGCAGAGCGCGTATTGCTCGCCGACCACCCGGTCATGCCGCTGTATTTCTATGTCAGCAAGCACCTGGTCAGCCCCGACGTCGTTGGCTGGGGCGACAATGTGCTGGATTATCATTACAGTCAGCACTTGAGTCTGGCGCCAGACGGCGCCACGCCCTAACCGGAATAAGGCCTTGCTGCGATACACCTTGCTGCGACTGCTGGGTGCAATTCCGACGCTGCTGTTGGTAATTGCGCTCGCTTTTCTGATGGTGCATGCCGCGCCGGGCGGGCCGTTCGATGACGAACGCGTCCTCACGCCCGAGATAGAGGCAAACATTGCCAGGGCCTATCATCTCGACGAACCTCTGCATCAGCAGTTCTGGCGCTACCTGTCGGGGCTCGCAAAGGGCGATCTGGGCCCTTCGTATCGCTACCGCGATCACACCGTAAGCGAGTTGATTGCTAATGCATTCCCGCTGTCCCTGCGGCTGGGGTCCATGGCGATGCTGCTGGCAATCGTCGTCGGCGTCGCGGCCGGGTCGTTCGCCGCCTTGCGTCGCAACAGCCTGATCGATCGCCTCGTCATGGCGGCGGCGATGACGGGCATTTCCATTCCGGTGTTTGTTTTCGCGCCGGTGTTCGTGTTGTTTTTTGCGGTCAAGTTGCAATGGCTGCCTGCGGGTTGGAGCGGCAACGAGGGTGCGGCGCGCTTTGTGCTGCCGGTCCTGTCGCTGGCGCTGCCGCAAATCGCTTATATTGCGCGACTGATGCGGGCGAGCATGATCGACGTGCTTGCCAGCGACTTCATTCGTACGGCGCGAGCGCAAGGACTCGGCGCGAGCGCTATCATTCGCTACCACGCCCTTAAGCCGGCGATGCTGCCGGTGCTTTCCTACATGGGCCCGGCGATTGCTGCGATCCTCACCGGCTCGGTGGTTGTTGAAGAAATATTCGGCATCCCCGGGCTGGGCCAGTTCTTCGTTCGTGGTGCGTTGAACCGGGACTACACGCTCGTGCTCGGCATCGTTATTTTCTATGCGGCGCTGATCATATTTTTAAACTTCGTCGTCGACATTCTCTACGGTGCGATTGACCCGCGGATACGAAAAAGATGAGGGCGCTCGCAAGCGCCTGGGCGCGCATGCGCCAGAGTCGGGCGGTCGTTGTCAGTGGCGGGACTATCCTCGGAATAGCGGTGCTCGCGATCGTTGGTCCGTGGGTCAGTCCGCACGACTATTGGCAAACGGATTTCGGCAATCTGTTGCGGGCGCCGACAGCGACGGGCATGCAGATTTTCGGAACTGACGATCTGGGCCGCGATCTGTTCGTGCGAACCATGCTTGGCGTCCGAGTGACCATAGTCATTGCGGTGGTGGCGAGCGTGGTTAGCCTTGTTATCGGTGTTTTGTACGGAGCCATCGCGGGCTACGTCGGCGGCCGCGTGGACGCGCTGATGATGCGTCTCATCGATACGCTTTATGCCCTGCCGTTTATCTTTTTCGTCATCCTGTTGATGGTCGCGTTCGAGCGTAACTTCCTGCTGATTTTTGTTGCGATCGGTGCCATCAACTGGCTCGACATGGCGCGTATCGTGCGCGGCCAGACCCTGTCACTGCGAGAACGCGAATACGTTGAGGCGGCTCGCGTAACGGGCGTCTCGAGCGCGCGCATTATTTTTCGCCACATCGCGCCAAACATGATGGGCGTCATTATCGTTTACATGACGTTGACAATTCCGCAGGCAATCCTCGTCGAATCTTTCCTGAGTTTTCTGGGTCTCGGCATCCAGGAACCGCAAACCTCCCTCGGCGCACTCGTCGATGCCGGGGTCAATCAAATGGAAGGTGCTGCATGGATGCTGTTGCTGCCGGCGTCGCTGCTCGCGCTGATCTTGCTGTGCTTCAATTTTCTCGGCGATGCATTGCGCGACGTGTTCGATTCGAGGTACCAGCAATGAGCTTGCTCGAGATCAAGGGGCTCTCCATTCGTTATGGCGAGGCCTGGGCGGTGCGCGACCTGAGCTTTACCGTTGGCCGTGGAGAATCGGTCGGTCTGGTTGGCGAGTCGGGATCCGGTAAAACGCAGACGGCGCTCGCCATCCTCGGCCTCTTGCCGGCGCAGGCGGTGACGGGCGGCAGCATTCAGTTGGCCGGGACATCGCTGCTGGGCGCCAGCGAAGCCACGCTCGATTCGGTACGCGCAGTTCGCGTTGGGATTGTCTTTCAGGATCCGATGCTCGCGCTGAATCCGTTCATCCGGATCGGCGCGCAATTGCGGCGGATATTGCTGCAACACGGGCTTGCCACCGGCGACGAAGCGGTTGCCCGTGTTATCGACATGCTCAAACGCGTCGGTTTGCCGGATCCCGAACGGCAGTTCCGGGCGTATGCCCACCAGCTTTCCGGTGGCATGCGGCAGCGAGTGATGATTGCCTCCGCGTTGATAGCCAGCCCTGAGTTGCTGATCGCGGACGAGCCGACGACCGCGCTGGACGTCACGGTGCAGGCGCAAATCCTCGAGTTGCTTGATGAGATCCGTCAGGACACGGCGCTGCTTCTGATCACACACGATCTCGGTGTCATCGCCGGACATTGTGAGCGCATGCTGGTTCTCGAAAAAGGCCGGCTGGTAGAAGCTGGCGCGACGCGAGATGTTTTCGCGAGCCCGCAGCACGAACATACGGCACGGCTACTGGCCGCGGCACCGCGACTGGATCGCACCGACGCCCCTGCCGGAGCGGGAGGCGACGAGGTGCTTTGCATCCGCGGCGCGTCGGTCAGCTATGCCTGGGACGGGCGCCGAAAGTTGCAGGCAGTGCGTGATGTCGATCTGACGGTCTGCGCCGGCGAGACGGTCGCCGTCGTCGGCGAATCGGGTTCCGGCAAGTCAAGCCTGGTTCGTGCTGTGCTCGGCCTGGTGCCGATGCAGGCCGGCCGGGTGACGTTTTGTGGCGAGGTTCTCCACGGTGCAGTTCAGAGTCGGCCAGCGACAGTACGGCGTGGCCTGCAACTGGTTTTTCAGGATCCGCTGGGGTCCTTGAATCCACAAATGCGGGTCGACAGCATCGTCGGGGAATCGCTGCTCGTGCACGAGCCGCAGCTGTCAGAAGACGAGCGGCAGGAGCGCGTTGCGGCGATGCTTGCCCGGGTAGATCTTGGCGAGAGTTACCTGAAAAGGTTTCCGCACGAGTTGTCCGGCGGTCAGGCGCAGCGAGTCGCGATCGCGCGCGCGCTGATAGTCGAACCCAAAGTGCTCGTTTGCGATGAGGCTGTCGCGGCCCTGGACGGAACTGTCCGCGGACAGATTCTCGAATTGCTTCGGGACGCGCAGCTGGCGACCGGATTGTCGATCATTCTGATAACCCACGACCTGTCGGTGGTTCGCGCGATCAGCCACCGCGTGCTGGTCATGTACATGGGTTCGCTGGTCGAGCTGGCTGACAACGAGGCGCTGTTCGCGCACCCGCGACATCCGTACACCCGGGCGCTGCTGGAGGCGGTGCCGCGGCCGGACCCGGCGGATCCCGGCGGCAAGGCCTTACTGCTCGGCGAGGTGTCGTCGGCCCTGACGCCACCGAGCGGCTGCACATTTCATCCGCGTTGCCCGCATGCGCAGAATATCTGCAAAAGCGAAGTGCCTCAGCCAAGAGTGCTTGACGGCACGACGGTTGCCTGCCATTTCGCGCAGGAGCTGTAGGCGCGGACCCCGGCATGCCGTGCGCCAGCATTGGGGCTAGAATTTCACGGCTGTAGTCTCTACCATAGCGGCGTCGAGCAAGCCCTACAACAGCACGCCAGGCCGCAAGCAATTGAAAAACATAGTGATTATTAATATCAAAACAGCAACCATTCTCGCCGCACTGATTTTCGCAAGCGCGACCGTCGCGCAAGCGGCCAGCGCCGAAGACGATGCGGCGCTGGGCCGGGCGCTGGCGTACACCTGCCTGGGGTGTCACGGCATCGACGGTTACCGAAACGCGTATCCGTCGTATCGGGTGCCAAAACTCGGCGGACAAAAGTCGGCTTATTTGATTGCCGCGCTGCAGGGGTATCGCGATGGCACGCGTCAGCACCCGACGATGGCGGCGCAGGCGACGAGCCTGACCGATGAACAAATCAAAGCCGTCGCGGTTTACCTTGCCAGCCTCAGCGGCGACACGGTCGCAGCGGCACGGTCGGCAGGAGCGGGTCTCGACGCGGCCGCTGCCTGCGTCGCGTGCCATGGCCAAAACGGCATCAGCCTGTCGCCATCGTGGCCGACGCTGGCGGGACAGCATCAGGACTATCTTGAACATGCACTGAATCAGTATCGTAATGGCACACGGCGAAACTTGGTGATGGCGCCAATCGTGGCATCGCTGAGCGACGACGACGTTGAGTTGCTTGCGCGTTACTATTCGCGCCTCGACGGCCTTGAGACCAGCGCCGTAGACTGATTATTGCACCGACCTGGGGGGCTCAATGCTGAGCCGACATGCACAAACGACAGCTCTCAACGATGGCATAACCGCCATCGACACAGAGTATGCGCGCCCGCTGCAGGACGCGAGTCACCTGATCGTGGAGAACGGTGCAGCCGCATTCGTTGATACCGGCGTGAACGACAGCGTGCCGTTGCTGCTTGATGCCCTCGAGCAGCAGAACCTCGATATTGGCGATGTTGAGTTTCTTTTTCTGACACACATTCATCTCGACCATGCCGGTGGCGCAGGCCTGTTGATGCAAAGCCTGCCAAATGCGCGTTGCATTATTCACCCGCGCGGCGAGAGACACATGATCGATCCTGCAAAGCTGGTTGCCGGAACTGAGGCCGTGTACGGCAAACAGGGGATGCGAGAGAAATACGGCGAAATCCTGCCGATCGAGGCCAGCCGAATCGATGTCGCCGAGGATGAGCAGTGGTTCGAGCTCAATGGTCGTGCGATGCAAACGATCTACACGGAGGGACATGCCCGGCACCACTATGTGCTGCATGACCCGCAATCCGAAGGTGTCTTTACCGGCGACAGCTTCGGCGTGTCTTATCGAGAGCTCGACACGACAGCCGGGGAAATCGTTTTCCCGACGACGACGCCGGTGCACTTCGATCCGCCTGAGGCGCACAAGGCCGTTGACCGGATCATGGACTGCGAACCCCGCCAGGTTTATTTAACGCATTACAGCCGCGTCCGAAATCTCGATCGTCTTGCGAGCGAGATGCACGAGGGCATAGACGCCTATGTCGCGATGGCACTCAAGCACCAGGCTGAGCAGAGCCGGACCGAAGTGCTGCAAGCAAGCATGCTTGATTACTTCGTTGAGAGACTTACCGGGCACGGCTTTACCGGTGACCGGGATACGGTTCGATCCGTGCTCGACATTGATGTGGATTTAAATGTACAAGGCCTCGAAGTGTGGTTGGATAGACAAGCGTAGGAGCGCCCCCAGGGCGCGACACAGATAGCAACAGGGCGAGTCAAAAATGCAGAAATTTCGTGCTTATCGCATGGACGAACGGGACGGTAAAATCGTTGCCGACTTTCAGGACCTGACGATTGACGACCTCACACCGGGCGGTGTCGTCATCAAGGTCAGCCATTCGACGATCAACTTCAAAGACGCACTTGCGGCAACCGGCACTGCGAAAATAGTGCGGCGCTACCCGTTGAATGGCGGTATCGATCTGGCTGGCACCGTCGTCAGCTCCGACGATGCCGAGTTTCAGCCGGGAACGACGGTGCTCGTCAATGGCTGCGGTCTCAGCGAAACGGTGGACGGCGGCTATTCGGAGTTTGCGCGCGTTAACAGCAGCAGTGTCGTCCCGGTACCCGAGGGCATGAGCGCGGCACAAGCGATGCAGATAGGTACGGCTGGATACACGGCCGCGCTCGCGGTGCATCGCATGGAGCAAAATGGCCAGCAGCCGGATAACGGGCCGATCGTCGTAACTGGCGCAACCGGTGGTGTCGGCAGCATCGCGATCGACATGCTAAGCGGTCGCGGTTACGAAGTTGTGGCGCTGACCGGCAAGGACAGCGAAGAAAAATACCTCAAGAGCATTGGTGCCGATCGGGTCCTGCTTCGCGAGCAGCTTGATCTGGGCAAGAGGCCGATGGAAAAGGCGCTGTGGGGCGGCGCGATCGACAATCTCGGTGGCGACTATCTGACCTGGCTTACGCGCACGATGTCCTACGGCGGCAATATCGCGAGTATTGGCCTTGCGGCCAGCCCGGCGCTGAACACGACCGTGTTGCCGTTCATTCTGCGGGCGGTGTGCTTGCTCGGCATCAACTCCGTGGATACGCCGCGCGAATTGCGGCTGGCCGTTTGGTCGAGAATTGGCAGCGACCTGCGCCCACAACACCTCGATACGATTGCGCACCGGACGATCGGATTCGATGACCTGCCAGGGGCGTTTCAGGCGTACATGGATGGCACGGTCATCGGGCGGACAGTCGTCGAAATCGCTTGATCGCGCGCTGGCGCGCGCTTCATTTGGGAAACGCCCCTCGCGTGGTTTAGAATCCCTTCCCTCACAAATTTTAATCGAAATTAAAACTTTCGGACCTTTAAGGGTCGGAGGACAGATCGAATGAGTGCAGGAGCAAGGTTTCGCGCCGCATTGGACGCGGAGCGGCCACTACAAATAGTAGGCGCTATCAACGCGTTCGCCGCACTGCAGGCCGAAAAAGCCGGGTTCAGGGCGATCTACCTGTCGGGCGCAGGCGTCGCGAATGCGTCCTTTGGCCTGCCCGATCTCGCAATGACGACGCTGAGTGACGTCTGCGAGGACATTCGGCGCATTACCGCGGCGACAGACCTGCCGTTGCTGGTCGATGCCGATACGGGCTGGGGCAGCGCGCTCATGATTGCTCGTACGATCGGCGAAATGACACGGGCGGGAGCCGCTGGCTGCCACCTTGAGGATCAGGTTGCGGACAAACGCTGCGGCCACCGGCCGGGCAAAGAACTCGTCTCGTCCGGTGAGATGTGCGACCGGATAAAAGCGGCGGTGGATGGGCGCATCGATGAGCAGTTCGTGCTCATGGCAAGAACGGATGCGCATGCGGTCGAGGGTCAGCAGGCGGCACTTGATCGAGCCGCCGCCTACGTCGAGGCTGGGGCGGATATGATTTTTGCCGAAGCGCTGACAACGCTCGACGAATATAAAGAATTTTCCGACGCTATCGGGGTTCCGGTACTCGCGAACATCACGGAGTTTGGCAAGACACCATTGTTTACGACCGCTGAGCTCGAAGGCGCTGGAATCCGCATGGCGCTGTATCCGCTCAGCGCGTTTCGCGCAATGGCGGCCGCTGCTGCAGAGGTTTACTCAACATTGCGAGCGGAAGGCGCGCAGCAAAACGTTGTCGACAAGATGCAAACGCGAATGGAGCTCTACGACGTGCTCGGCTATCAGGCGTACGAGGACAAACTCGACGAATTATTTGCGGAAGATGATCATGACTGACACAAAAAAAACCGGCGGGCTGGCCGGCGTAACTGCAGGCAAGACGGCTCTATGTACCGTAGGCCAGGAAGGCGCTGGCCTGACCTATTGCGGCTACGACATTTACGACCTTGCGGACAACGCCACGTTTGAGGAGGTTGCCTACCTGCTGCTCAAGGGCAAGCTGCCGACCCAGGCGGAACTCGACGCGTATATCGCCAGGATCAAAACCTTACGCGGCTTGCCGGATGCGCTAAAGACGCTTCTGGAAATGGTCCCGGCGGATGCGCACCCAATGGATGTGCTGCGGACCGGCGTATCGTTCCTCGGCAACATTGAACCCGAAGGCGACTTCTCGAACCAGGCCGACGTTGCCGACCGGCTGCTGGCGTGTCTGCCATCGATGATGGTGTATTGGCATCGCTACCATACCGACGGGACGCGTATCGATACTGAAACGAACGCCGACAGCGTTGCAGGGCACATCTTGCACCTGTTGCACGACAAAGCGCCGTCCGACTTACACCAGAAGTCGCTCGACACCACACTCACGCTCTACGCCGAGCATGAATTTAATGCGTCGACCTTTGCAGCTCGCGTCATAACCGGAACGCTGTCCGACATGCACTCGGCGGTTAGTGGGGCGATCGGTGCATTACGCGGGCCGCTGCACGGCGGGGCCAATGAAGCCGCGATGGCGCTCATTCAGAAATTCGAGTCGCCTGAGGAGGCGACTAAAGGCGTACTCGGCATGCTCGAGCGCAAGGACCTGATCATGGGTTTTGGGCATCGCGTTTATACGACCTCCGATCCGCGCAATTCAGTTAACAAGGCAATGTCGAAAGTGTTGTCCGAAGAATGTGGCGACACAAAATTGTTCGCCATATCCGAGGCGGTAGAAAAGGTCATGTGGGACGAGAAAAAGCTGTTCGCCAACGCCGACTTTTTTGCGGCAACGGTGTACCACTTCATGGGGATACCGACGCGCCTGTTCACACCGATTTTCGTTTGTTCGCGCATCACGGGCTGGGCGGCGCACATCATGGAGCAGCGCTCTGATAACAAATTAATTCGTCCCGCGGCCGAGTACATTGGCCCGGAGCTGCAGCAATGGGTGGCGATCGAAGATCGCAAATAGCCGGAGAGACCATGTCCACACTCGATATTCGCTCGGCGAAACGGCCCGACTGGGACCAGGAGCTGAGCGACATAGCAGACTTCGTCTGCGCGACCGACATCGACAGCGATGTAGCCTATGAGACAGCACACTACTGCCTGATGGACACGCTCGCCTGCGGCTTTCAGGCGCTCGACTTCCCGGCCTGCACCAAGCTGCTGGGGCCGATTGTGCCGGGCGCAACGCTCGCGGGCGGAGCGCGCGTGCCGGGCACCTCGTATGAGCTGGAACCGGTCATGGCGGCGTTCAATATCGGCACGATGAACCGCTGGCTCGACTTCAATGACACCTGGCTCGCTGCGGAATGGGGGCACCCCTCGGACAACCTCGGCGGCATCCTGGCCATGGCCGATTACCTGAGCCGCCAAAATCGCGCAGCGGGTAAAGCGCCGCTAACGATGCACGATGTTCTGACCGCCATGATCAAGGCCCACGAAATTCAGGGCGTGCTCGCGCTGGAGAATAGCTATAACCGTGTGGGACTCGATCACGTATTGCTGGTACGCGTTGCATCGACCGCAGTCATCACGCATATGCTCGGCGGCGACCGCGACCAGGTGCTCAATGCCCTGTCCCATGCCTGGATCGATGGTGGCGCGCTACGCACCTACCGGCACGCGCCGAACACCGGTTCCCGCAAGAGCTGGGCCGCCGGCGACGCGACAAGTCGTGCAGTGCGGCTGGCGCTGATGGCGATGACCGGCGAGATGGGCTACCCCTCGGCGCTGTCCGCGAAAACCTGGGGATACTACGACGTGCTGTTCAACGGAAAACCATTTGCGTTTCAGCGCGGCTACGGCAGTTACGTCATGGAAAACGTGCTGTTCAAAATTTCGTTCCCGGCAGAATTTCACTCCCAAACCGCGGTGGAAGCGGCGATGATTTTGCATGCAGAGGCTAAGGATCGGCTCGACGACATCGAGAAAATAGTCATCGAGACCCAGGAGGCGGGCGTGCGAATCATCGACAAGACCGGCCCGCTCGATAATCCGGCCGATCGCGACCACTGCATTCAGTACATGATCGCAGTACCGCTTATTTTCGGGCGCCTGACTGCCGCGGACTATGAAAACGACGTCGCGGCTGATCCGCGCATCGACGCGCTGCGTGAAAAGATGGAGGTGCGTGAGAACGAGCAATTTACGAAAGACTATTTTGACACCGACCGGCGTTATATAGGCAATGCCGTGCAGCTGTTCTTCAAAGACGGCTCGAGCAGCGAGCGTGTCGCGGTCGACTTCCCGATCGGTCACCGGCAACGTCGCGCCGAAGGCATCCCGGTACTCAAGCAGAAGTTTATCGACAGCGTGTCACCGAAGCTGGCAGCCAAACAATGGACAATGCTGGAGGAACTGTGCGCGGACCGCGAGAAACTGGCCGCAACGGCGGTCGACGATTTCATGGCGCTATTGGTTGTGTAAAGAGCCTTGATCGCAGCCATTGAGAAAGCTCTCGCCGAACTCGGGCAATCCTTTCCGGCGGACACGGCCGACAAGCTGGCGACGCTCCTCGAGGAGCTCGGTCGCTGGAATCGGCGCGTCAACCTGACCGCAATCCGCGATCCTGCGGAAATGATCACGGGACACTTGCTCGACAGCCTGTCGGTGCGGTCGCTGCTCAAAGGAACACGCATCCTCGATGTAGGAACCGGCGCCGGATTCCCGGGCCTGCCGCTGGCCATTGTCGAGCCGGAGCGGTCGTTTACGCTGACCGACAGCAACAACAAAAAAATAATGTTCGTCGAGCACATCGGTGGTTTGCTTGAGCTTGGCAACGTCTCGGCCGTAAAAGTTCGCAGCGAGGACTTTGCACCCGGCAATGGCTTTGCTACCGTGATGGCACGGGCTGTTGCTGCGTTGCCGCGGCTCATTGAAATCGCCGGTCACCACGTAGGAGAGGACGGGGTGTTTATAGCGCTTAAAGGGCGCTATCCGGCAACAGAACTAGAAGAAATACCGGATACGTGGGACTACAACGTGAAGGAACTCAAGGTGCCGGGACTCGAAGCGGGTTCGCGGCATGCTGTATTGATGACCAAAAAGTGAGCACATGACACGGATAATCGCAGTAGCGAACCAGAAAGGCGGCGTCGGCAAAACAACGACCTGCGTCAATCTGGCGGCGTCGCTGGCAGCGACACAGCGCCGTGTATTGCTGGTTGATATGGACCCGCAGGGCAACGCGACCATGGGCTGCGGCATCAATAAAATGGAGATCGAGAACTCGGCGTGCGATGTGTTGCTCGGCGACGAGACCGCAGCCGATACGATTCTTGCCGCGCCGGAAGGTGGCTTTGCTGTACTGCCGAGCAACGAAGATCTGACGCTGGCCGAGGTGAAGTTGCTGCAGGAAATCGGCCGCGAGATGAAGCTTAAGAAAGCGCTCGCGCCGGTTGTTGGATTGTACGATTTTATCCTGATCGACTGTCCGCCATCGATAAACATGCTGACCGTCAACGCGCTGACCGCGGCGGACAGCGTGTTGATTCCGATGCAGTGTGAGTACTACGCCCTTGAAGGCCTGAGCTCTTTGCTGAATACGATCGAAAAGGTCAGGGATTCGGTGAACCCCCAGCTAGAGGTGTTCGGCATACTTCGAACGATGTTTGACCCGCGCATCAACCTTTCCAATGAGGTTTCGCTGCAACTACTCAAACATTTCGATAAAAAGGTGTTTCGCACGGTCATACCGCGCAATATCCGTCTGGCCGAAGCGCCGAGTTTCGGCCGCCCGGTGCTGCTGCACGATCGGTCCTCACGAGGCGCGATTTCCTACCTGGCACTGGCGGGCGAAATACTGCGCAAAGAAGACGCGCGCGAAGACCGGCTGCGTGCCGTTTAGGACGACCACGTAAATGTCACCGAAAAAAAGACTCGGTCGCGGCCTTGATGCGCTGCTCAGCAGGCCGGCTGTGCGGAACGCAACTGCAGGCGACGACAAAAACACCGACGGTCTGCGGCACCTTCCGCTCGACCTGTTGCAGCGAGGGCAGTATCAGCCGCGCATTGATATTCGCCAGGACTCTCTCGAAGACCTTGCGAGTTCGATACGGGCACAGGGAGTCGTTCAGCCCATAGTTGCCCGACCTATAGACAGCGGCGATGGCGTGCAGCGCTACGAGATCGTTGCCGGCGAGCGCCGTTGGCGCGCCGCGCAAATGGCGGGTCTTCAGGAAATCCCGGCAGTCATCAAAGACATTCCCGACGAGGCCGCCGTCGCGATATCGCTGATCGAGAATATTCAGCGCGAGGACCTCAATCCACTCGAAGAATCGCGCGCCCTGCAGCGCCTTATCAAGGAATTCAAACTGACCCACGCTGAAGCGGCGGAGGCGGTAGGCCGATCACGCGCGGCGGTGAGTAACTTGCTACGACTGCAGGAGCTCTCGGACAAGGTCAAGCCACTGCTCGAGTCGCGGCAGCTCGAGATGGGTCATGCGCGCGCATTGCTGGGAATCAGTAATTCGGTACAGCAGCACGATGCGGCGCGGCAGGTCGTTAAGAAGGGTCTGTCGGTGCGTGATACCGAGCGGCTCGTCCGGCGCATGCTGGAAAATGCGGGCAAGAAAAAGCCGGCGAAGCCAGAGGGTTCCGGCAGCAAGGATATCCGCCGCCTCGAGATCCAGCTATCGGAAAAGCTCGGTGCCAAAGTTCGAATCAATCACACCAGGAAAGGCTCGGGCCAGGTTGTGATCGGCTATCACAGTCTCGACGAGCTCGACGGCATTCTCAAGCACATCAAATAGCCGTAAATACCGGGAAAAACAGGCTAGAACTGCCTCCAAAAGACCTCTGATCCTGTTGCGATGTATCGGGGCTGACACTATAATGCGCGAGCTGTTTACAGGTCCGCCTGGAATCACCGATCAGACAAGCGCCACAAGCCGCCGGTTATCCCGACGGACGTGGCGTTTTTAGTGCCGGAAACACGAGAATATGCTCAAGGTACTCATCGGACAAATCGGAATCGGGGTGATCCTGGCCGCCGTGTTTTGGGGGCTCAAAGGAAATGTCGCGGGGTACTCGGTGCTGCTTGGCAGCCTGACCTGCGTAATTCCAAATGCTTTTCTGGCACTGCGGCTCGTAGTACCACGCCGGGATCCCGGGGCTCGGGCCCTGATCCAGGCAGCATACATTGGTGAATTTGGAAAGCTGGCGTTGACTGTGCTGATGTTCAGCGTTGTCTTCACACAGGTGCGGCCGCTTGCGGCGGCGCCACTGTTTGCAGGATTCATCGCGGCGCAGCTCGTGACCCTCGCAGGTCTCTTGATGCGAGACGGACAAGAACGGAACGGACAATCGAGTAACACGAATGGCGAGTGAAAGCGGCCACGGCCCGCAAACCACCGGCGAGTACATCCAGCATCACCTGCAAAACCTCCAGGTCTGTAAGGACTCGAGTGGTGACTGGGTGTGGAATCACTGCACCGGCAACCCGATGACGATTAACGTCGACTCGATGTTCTGGTCGGTGCTGCTGGGCCTGGTCTTCGTCACCTTGTTTCGTAGCGCCGCAAAGAAGTCGTCGGCCGGCAAGGTCGGCAGGTTTCAGGCGGCCGTCGAGATCATCGTCGACTTCGTAGACAGTTCCGTCAAGGATACGTTTCACGGCAAAGATAAACTGATCGCACCGCTCGCCCTGACAATATTCGTCTGGGTGTTCCTGATGAACCTGATGGACCTGATTCCGGTCGACCTGATACCGCTGGCCGCCGGTGCCGTCGGCATTCCTTACATGAAGGTCGTGCCGACCACGGATGTCAACGTGACCTTCGGCATGTCTATTTCTGTTTTTGTGCTGATCATTTTCTATACAATCAGAAGCAAGGGTGTGCTTGGCTTTGTTAAAGAAATGACTCTGCATCCTATCGCGCCGCCCCTGAAGGGGCCGGGCCTGATTGCAGCGCCATTTATCATTGCGTTCAACTTGATTCTGGAAATCGTCGCGTTGATCGCGAAGCCTGTGTCATTGTCACTGCGGCTCTTCGGCAACATGTTCGCCGGCGAACTGATATTCATCCTGATCGCGTTGATCGGCTGGTACCAATTGCCGCTGCATTTTGCCTGGGCGGTATTTCACGTGTTGATTGTGACGTTACAGGCCTTTATTTTCATGATGTTGACCATAGTGTATTTAAGTCTCGCATCTGAATCGCATTAATTACTATTTATTACTTCAAACAATTGGACTTGTTCCTGGGTAGGAGAAACTGATGGAAACTGTTATTGGCTTCACGGCGATCGCCGTCGCACTTCTGATCGGCCTTGGGGCCCTCGGTGTTGGTATCGGCATGGGCCTTTTGGGCGGGCGCTTCCTTGAGGGCGTGGCACGTCAGCCAGAGTTGGCACCGATGCTGCAAACGAAAATGTTCATCGTCGTCGCACTGCTTGATGCTGTTGCAATGATCGGTGTCGGCATCGCGCTGTTCTTCGCTTTCGCGAATCCGTTCATTGGTCAGTTGCAAGCTGCGACAGGCGGCTAACGAAGTCACGATTGCGTCGTGGGAGCGGCTTTGGCCGCGAAACACCCCGGCGTAACGTGAGGAGAACCACGTGGATATTAACGCGACTTTAATCGGCCAGGCGATCTCTATGATCGTGTTCGTCTGGTTCTGTATGAAGTACATCTGGCCACCGCTTCTCACGGCGATTGAAGAGCGTCAGGAGAAAATCGCGGCCGGCCTCGCTGCGGCCGAAAAAGGCGAGCTAAGGCTTGAAGAGGCGAAGGCGCAGGCTGACGAAATCGTTGGTGATGCGCGCAAGCAGGCGACCGGCATTCTCGACCAGGCGCATTCCCGGGCCAACGAGATCGTTGCCGAGGGCAAGAGCGACGGTGTCAAGGAACGCGACCGCCAGCTCAATGCTGCGAAAGCCGAGATTGAGCAAGAGGCGAACCGTGCGCGAGAAGAGCTGCGTGGTCAGGTATCCGCAATAGCAGTGGCAAGTGCCGAGAAGATTTTGAAACGTGAAATCGACGAGAAGGCGCACGCGGACATCCTGGACAAACTGGCAGGCGAGCTCTAGGCGGCGGCCCACTACGATGGCAGATAACAACACAATCGCCAGACCGTATGCGCAAGCCATATTTGAGCTGGCGCACGAGGCTGGTGAATTAAACGCCTGGTCGGAAACACTGGAGGCTGCCGGGCAGTTTCTGGTTGACGGGCAGGTTGCGGCTTATTTGAGCGACCCCGCTTTCGACGACGGACAGCGAGTGGAGTTCCTGACGGGCTTGTTTGCCAAGGGCGGCGCGAAGCTGCTGGCGGGCAAGGATAAGAAAGGCATGAACTTTCTGAAATTATTGCTGGAGTACGGTCGTATAGCTGTTCTCCCGGAGATTTCAGAGCATTTCGCACGGCTCAAGGCGGACGCCGAAAACACGGTTGACGTTACCGTGACTTCGGCGAGCGCTCTGAGCAAGCAACAAATAGACACGATCACGAAATCACTGCGCGAGCGACTCGGTCGCGACGTGAATCTCGAGACCGAAATTGACGAAAACCTCATCGGCGGCGCAGTGATCAAGGCCGGTGATGTCGTAATTGACGGATCATTGCGCGCCAGGCTCGAAGGCCTGACAAACGCACTGATTAACTAAAAAGGAAGATAGCAATGGTACTCAAAGCTTCTGAAATCAGCCAGCTGATTAAAGAGCGTATCGAGAATTTCGAGGCGTCACCCGAGGCGCGCGACGTTGGCACCGTAATTGCGGTAACCGACGGTATCGTGCGTATTCACGGCATGACCGACGCCCGCTACGGCGAGATGCTCGAGTTCCCGGGCAACACATTCGGCATGGCGTTGAACCTCGAACAGGATTCGGTAGGCGCTGTTGTCCTGGGCGACTACAAACACATTTCAGAAGGCGACACGGTCAAGACCACTGGTCGCATTCTCGAAGTCCCCATCGGCGAGGCGATGCTAGGGCGCGTTGTCGATGCGCTCGGCGCGCCGATCGACGGTAAGGGCCCGATCGATACTACCGAAACGGCGCCGGTCGAAAAGGTCGCACCGGGCGTTATTGAGCGCCAGTCGGTTGACCAGCCTGTACAGACGGGCCTGAAAGCGATTGACTCGATGGTGCCAATCGGCCGCGGACAGCGAGAACTGATTATCGGTGACCGCCAGACTGGCAAGACAGCGGTTGCCGTGGACACGATCATCAACCAGCGCGGCACAGGCATTAAGTGCATCTACGTGGCTATCGGTCAGAAATTGTCGTCGATAGCCGGTGTGGTCAGAAAGCTGGAAGAAGAAGGGGCGATGGAGCACACGATTGTTGTGGTCGCCGCTGCGGCCGACAGTCCTGCGATGCAGTACATAGCACCGTACTCCGGCACATCGATGGGTGAGTATTTCCTGGATAAAGGCGAAGACGCCCTCATTGTTTTCGACGACCTGACCAAGCAGGCCTGGGCGTATCGCCAGATTTCCTTGCTGCTCAGGCGTCCGCCGGGTCGTGAAGCGTATCCGGGCGACGTTTTCTACTTACACGCGCGTTTGCTCGAACGCGCGTCGCGTGTCAACGCGGAGCATGTCGAGAACGTATCCGGCGGCAAAGTGAAAGGCAAGACAGGCTCGCTGACTGCATTGCCGATCATCGAAACGCAGGCCGGTGACGTATCGGCGTTCGTACCAACAAACGTCATCTCGATCACCGACGGACAGATCTTTCTTGAGACCGACCTGTTCAATGCCGGCATAAGGCCGGCGATCAATGCCGGCTTGTCGGTATCGCGAGTGGGTGGCGCGGCACAGACCAAGATCATCAAGACGCTCGGCGGCGGCGTCCGACTGGCGCTCGCGCAGTATCGTGAGCTCGCGGCATTTGCACAATTCGCCTCGGATCTCGACGCGACAACCAGGGCACAGCTGGCACGCGGTGAACGTGTTACCGAACTAATGAAGCAAAAGCAGTACAGCCCGCTGTCGGTCGCTGAAATGGCATTGTCACTGTATGCGGTTAACGAGGGATTCATTGACGATGTCCCGGTGGCCAAGGTCATTGATTACGAAACAGAGCTGCACGATTTCGCCAAAGCGAATCACGGCGATCTGCTCGATTCGATCAACAAGACGGGCAATTACGATGACGAGGTTGCAGCAAACCTCAAGGCTGTTTGCGAAGGCTTTGCCGAGAAGGGTGCGTTTTAGAACATGAGCGGTGAGCAGGAAATTCGCAGCAAGATCCGAAGCGTGAAGAACATGCAGAAGATCACCAGTGCGATGGAAAAAGTAGCGGCCAGTAAAATCCGCAAGGCGCAGCTTCAGATGGAAGCATCGCGTCCGTATGCGCAGCGTATTCGTCGCGTGATCAGTAATCTGTCGCACGCCAACCCGGCCACGAAACACCCGTTCCTGCTCAAGCGCGAAGTCAGCCGCGTCGGTTTCATCGTTATTTCTACAGATCGTGGTTTGTGCGGTGGCTTGAACGTCAATTTGTTCAAAACCGTTATTGGCGAGATCGCGAAGCGGCAGGACGAAGGCGTAGAGGTTGACCTCGCACTGATCGGGGCCAAGGCAGTGCAGTTTTTTCGCCGGCTCGGTGGCAACGTCGTTGGTACGGCAGCGCACCTTGGCGACAAACCGCAGATCAATGATCTGATCGGGTCGATCAAGATCATGCTCGATGCATACAGCGAGGGCAGGATCGATCGGCTGTACCTGTTGCATAACACCTATGTCAGCGCGATGAGCCAAAAGCCGGAGATTACGACACTCTTGCCGCTTAGCGAGATCGGGCTCGAAGCGGCCGAATTGCAGGAACACTGGGACTACATTTACGAGCCGGAGGCGGGCGAGCTACTCGACGATCTTTTGATGCGCTACATCGAGTCACAGGTTTATCGCGGCGCGGTCGAAAACCTCGCGTGCGAGATGGCGGCGAAGATGATCGCGATGAGGTCGGCTACCGACAATGCCGGCGAGATTATCGAAAAGTTGCAGCTGAAATATAACAAGGCGCGGCAGGCTGCAATCACACAGGAAATTTCAGAAATCGTTGGCGGCGCGGCTGCGGTTTCTGGTTAAGAAACTTTTCAGAATTTGGTTGAGGAACTACACATGAGCACTGGAACTACTGTGCAAATTATTGGCGCCGTCGTGGACGTTCGGTTTCCGGCGGGTCAAATCCCCAAAATTTATGATGCGCTTTTCATCGATGAGGCTGAGATTACGCTGGAAGTTCAGCAGCAACTCGGCGACGGCGTTGTGCGCACGATCGCGATGGGCTCGTCGGAAGGCCTGAAGCGCGGTATGGGCGTCACCGATACCGGGCAGCCGATCATGGTGCCCGTCGGCGAAAAAACACTGGGCCGCATCATGGATGTGCTCGGCAAGCCTATCGACAACGCGGGCGAGATTGGCGCTGAGACGTTGATGCCAATTCACCGCGCGCCACCCACCTACGAAGAGCAGGCGGCGACGACCGAGATTCTCGAGACGGGCATCAAGGTCATCGACCTGATCATGCCGATTTCCAAGGGCGGCAAGGTCGGTCTGTTCGGCGGTGCGGGCGTGGGCAAGACCGTGACGCTGATGGAGCTGATTCGAAACATCGCGCACGAGCACGAAGGCTACTCGGTTTTTGCTGGCGTTGGTGAGCGCACCCGAGAGGGCAACGACTTTTTTCACGAGATGACCGATTCGGGCGTTATCGACAAGGTTTCGCTGGTTTACGGCCAGATGAACGAACCACCAGGTAACCGCCTTCGTGTTGCGCTGACAGGGCTCACGATGGCCGAGGCGTTCCGCGACGAAGGCCGCGACGTGCTGATGTTCATCGACAACATCTATCGCTACACATTGGCGGGAACAGAAGTGTCGGCACTGCTCGGCCGCATGCCCTCGGCGGTGGGTTACCAACCAACCCTGGCCGAGGAAATGGGCATCCTGCAGGAGCGCATTGCGTCGACCAAGACCGGTTCTATCACGTCGTTCCAGGCCGTTTACGTACCTGCCGACGATCTGACCGATCCGTCACCCGCAACGACTTTTGCGCATCTCGATGCAACACTCGTATTGTCGCGCAACATCGCCGAGCTGGGCATTTACCCGGCGGTGGATCCGCTCGACTCAACCTCGCGTATTCTCGACCCGAACATCATCGGGCAAGAGCATTACGATTGCGCTCGCGGCGTGCAGGCTGTGCTGCAACGCCTGAAAGAATTGCAGGACATCATTGCCATCCTCGGTATGGACGAGTTGTCTGAAGACGACAAGTTGACGGTGATGCGGGCGCGCAAGATTCAGCGCTTCCTGTCACAGCCGTTCTTCGTCGCCGAGGTCTTTACGAACTCGCCGGGTAAATACGTGAGTCTTGCAGAAACGATTCGCGGCTTTAACGGCATCGTCAACGGCGACTACGACCACCTGCCCGAGCAGGCGTTTTACATGGTTGGCACGATCGACGAAGCGGTCGAGAACGCCAAGAGCATGCAATAAAAAGCTGAGATGAACTGATGGCCACGATTCAAATCGACATCGTATCTGCCGAAGGAGAAATCTACTCGGGCGAAGCCCGGATGGTTTTTGCACCCGCGAAAATGGGCGAGATCGGTATAGCACCGCGACACGCGCCGCTGCTTACGGCGCTGAAGCCGGGCGAGGTGCGCGTCCAGGATGCCGAGGGCAAAGAGCACTTTTTCTATATCACGGGCGGCATGCTCGAAGTGCAGCCCACGCGTGTGACGGTGCTGGCCGACACGGCCTTGCGCGGCGAGCAGCTTGATGAGGCCGCCGCACTTGCGGCACAGCAGCAAGCCGAAGAAGCCCTAAAGGGGGCATCGGAAGAGACCGATATCGCGCGGGCGCAACTAGAACTCGCCGAAGCACGCGCTCGCTACAGTGCTGCGCAGAAGCTCAAGGGAAAGCGTTAGTCAGCCCCGCTTGAACAGCGGCAAGATTCCGAGGCGGTCTTTCATCTCCACAGGATTGCCATCGGTGTCGCGGAGCTCGCGCGGCGGGTCGAATTTCTGTGTCAGCGGCGTTACCACCAGCATTGTGATGAGTGACGCGGCGAGGCCAATGAAATCGGCCGGCAGCGCCGGGGCAATGTAAAGCGTCAACAGCCAGGCCGATATACCTGCCGCCATCGAGGCAAGCGCACCGGTTCGGTTCGCCTTTTTCCACCACATACCCATGATAAATGGCACGATGATCGCCGCGAGGCCAAGTATGTTCGCGTCGACCATCAGGTCGAACACCACCTGAATCTTCAACGCAACAACAACAGCGACGATGCCACACACCGGAATGGTCAGCCGGGCGACGAGCAATGTGAGCTTCGCGGGTGGGTCGCGCTTGACGAGCGGCAAGATATTTCTGGCTACGACGCTGGCGGTAGCAAGCAATGCGCTGTCGGCGGAACTCATGATGGCGGCAAGCAGGGCACCAACAAATATCGCGACCGCGACCGGGTGCAGGTGCTCAATCGCAAGCGCCGGAATAATTCCCTCCGACGATGGGAGGTCGGGCATCGATACGCTGCCGATTATTCCAAGGATCACCGGGATCATGCCGAACAACAGGTAACCGGCGCTGCCGATATAAAAGGAATTTTGTGCAACGCGCTCATTCTTCGCAGCGCCCGCTCGCTGCATCAGCGTCTGTGCGGATATGTCGACAATACCAATGATCGTCCAGGCACGAAGATAGTTGAGCCATTGCTCCGGCGTGTTTTCGAGCGGTAACAGGCTAAACGTGTGCTCGGAAAGCTGCGGCGAGATCGCTCCCCAACCACCAACATCGATGAGTACGACGACGAACAATATGATCAGGCCGACGAAAATGATCATCATCTGAATGAAGTCGGTCAGCGCGACGGCCCACATGCCGCCAATAGCGGTATAGATACTGACTACGATCGCTCCGCCGATAATTCCGTAAACCATTGGAACGCCAACGAGCGATTCGAATATCAGGCCGAAGCCGACCAGCATTGAGGCTACCCAGACAGTATTTCCGAACAGGGCTGCCGCGGCGATTGCCATCGAGGCGGTAAGACCGAAGCGTTGGTGCATGAAATCGGCCACGGTCATTATCCGCAGACGGCGAAACATCCTGGCGAAAAACAGGCCAATCAGAAGCAAAGCCAGCGCGCCACCCAGCGGGTCTTCAATAACGCCGAGCAGGCCGTCATCATAGGCGGCACCTGCTCCACCCATCATGGTGCTGCCACCGAACCAGGTTGCGATAATCGTTATTGAACACAGCGAGAGCGGCAGCTTGCGACCGGCGACTATGAATTCGGTGACAGTGTGCGTTTTTTTCGAGGCGTAAAACCCGACCCCGAGCATAACGGCCATATAGATGGCGACGCCGATGAAGATGATCGATTCTGTCGACATATTGATTCTTGTTCTGCCGCCGAACTGCAAGACTAGCATTGTTTGCCACAATCGCTGCACGCTTGTGCCACTTGTCTTGCGGTATCATGCGCAGTTGACGAACAGGGAATTTCAGGCTTGGGCTTAAGCATCATCATTCTCGCGGCCGGTCAGGGAACGCGCATGTGCTCTGATCTGCCAAAAGTGCTGCATCAGCTGGCAGGCCGGCCGATGCTGGGCCATGTTCTGGAGCGGTCCCGGCAGCTCGGCGTCGATGATCTTTGTGTGGTGTACGGCTACGGCGGCGATGCCGTGCCACGGTCATTCGATGGCGATGACGTGCGCTGGATCGTACAGGCGAAACAGCTTGGCACCGGCCATGCGGTCCGGCAGGCGATGCCCGAAACGCCCGACGACAATCAAGCGCTGATTCTGTACGGCGATGTTCCGTTACTAACGCAGGCGACGCTCACGAAGCTATTGGATGAAACGCCAGCGAACGAAGTTTCAGTGCTGACAGTAGACATGAGCGATCCGACCGGCTACGGGCGCGTGGTTCGCGATGGCGACAATGTCGTTGGCATCGTCGAGCAAAAAGACGCGAGCGAGGCGGAGCTCGAAATAACAGAAATCAATACGGGCGTCATGGTGTGCCCAGCTGCGAAACTTAAAAGCTGGCTGGACGATTTGGGGAGCAACAATGCACAGGGCGAGTATTATCTTACGGACGTTATCGCCATGGCAGTTCGCGATGGCGTTAGCGTCAACGGCGTCAAAGCCGACAACCGAGTGGAAGTAATGGGAATCAATGACAAAAAACAGCTGGCCGAGGCGGAGCGTGCGCTACAGATGCGGCTGGTTGAAGAGCTCATGGCAGACGGCGTTGGTTTCGCTGACCCGGCGCGGGTCGACATTCGCGGCACACTGAGCTGCGGCAAAGACGTTTTTATTGACGTCAATGCCGTTTTCGAAGGCGACGTCAAACTCGGTGACGGTACTCGCATCGAATCGAACAACCTGATTCGGGACAGTAAGTTGGGTACAGGCACGTTGGTGCACTCCAATTGCCATATCGAAGGAGCTAGCAGTGGCGATAACTGCGAAATCGGACCCTTCGCACGCTTGCGTCCGGGCACGGCGCTCGCCAATAACGTCAAGGTTGGCAACTTCGTTGAGATCAAAAAGAGCACAGTTGCCGATGGCAGCAAGATCAATCACCTGACCTACATCGGTGACGCCGAAATCGGAGCGGGAGTCAACGTTGGTGCCGGGATGATTACGTGTAACTACGATGGCGTTAACAAACACAAGACGACTATCGGTGACGGTGTATTCATCGGCTCCGGTGTAAACCTGGTTGCGCCGGTCAAGATCGGCGATGGTGCGACCATCGGTGCCGGCTCGACCATTACCAAGCCGGCCCCTGAAGATCAACTTACGCTCGAAAGATCGAAGCAGGTATCCATCAAAGGCTGGAAGAAACCAGCGAAGGAGAGTTGATCGATGTGCGGGATAGTCGGTGCTGTTGCCGGGAGGGATATTGTGCCAGTGCTGATGGAGGGCTTGCGCCGGCTTGAGTACCGCGGTTACGACTCTGCGGGCCTCGCCGTACTGGAAGGAACCGGAATCAAGCGTTTGCGGCGGGTAGGCAAAGTACGAGAACTCGCAGACGCGCTCGAAAAAAATCCGACGCGCGGCGAGGTCGGAATCTCACACACACGTTGGGCGACACACGGCATGCCCAACGAGTTGAACGCGCATCCGCACATGTCCGGCGATGACATCGCTATCGTCCACAACGGTATCGTCGAAAATTATGAAGCTCTGCGCGAGGACCTGAAGGCCAAAGGCTACGAATTCACGTCGGATACGGACACCGAAGTGGTCGCGCATCGCGTGTCCATGCAACTTGAGAAATGTGGTGACATCGTCGCGGCTGTCAAAGCCACGGTGGCCGAGCTCGAAGGGGCGTTCGCTCTCGTTATTATGAGCAGCAAAGATGCGGGCAAGCTTGTGATCGCGCGCAAAGGATGCCCGGTTGTGATCGGCATAGGCACTGATGAAAACTTTGTAGCATCCGACGTTGCGGCACTCCTGCCTGTGACCCGGCGCTTCGTGTTTCTCGAAGAGGGCGACGTCGCGCTTGTTGAGCGCACGAGCGTCACTATCTGGGATGCGCAGGACAAGGAAGTTGAGCGCGAGATCAAAGAAAGTGAACTGACGGCCGATGCAGCTGAGCGCGGCGAGTTTAAGCATTTCATGCTCAAGGAGATCCACGAGCAAGGTGACGCGGTCGCACGAACCCTGAGCGAACGAATCGCGAACGGGAAGGTTCTGGACGCAGCATTCGGACCGAAGGCCAATGGCGTTCTGGACAGAACCCGAGGAGTTCACATTGTCGCCTGCGGCACGAGCTACCACGCAGGCCTTGTCGCGCGCTACTGGATCGAACGGCTTTGCCGCCTGCCGTGCAATGCGGAGATCGCGAGCGAGTATCGATATCGCTCACCGGTTGTTCCAGAGGGCACGCTGTTTGTAACGATCAGCCAGTCGGGAGAAACAGCCGACACATTGGCGGCCCTTCGCGCCGCCAAAGAGATGGGATACATCTCGACGATGGCGATCTGCAATGTCCCCGAAAGCTCGATGGTGCGTGAGTCAGAGCTTGTGCTGATGACGAATGCCGGCCCTGAAATTGGCGTGGCATCGACCAAGGCGTTTACGACACAACTGGCGGCGCTCGCGTTGCTGACCATTTCACTGGCGCGTCGAACCGGCCTGGAAGAGGAGCAAGAGAGAGCGCTGGTCGAGCAGCTCAGTGAGTTGCCGGACCTCATACGGCAGGTCTTGGCGCTGGATGACGCGATCGAATCGCTGGCGGAGCGATTCGCGGACAAGCACCACGCCTTGTTCCTGGGACGCGGAGTGCAAAACCCTATTGCGATGGAGGGCGCGCTGAAGCTCAAGGAGATTTCCTACATTCATGCGGAGGCGTATGCGGCGGGTGAGCTAAAGCATGGCCCACTCGCGCTGGTCGATGAGGACATGCCGGTGGTCGCCGTTGCGCCGGATGACGATCTTCTCGAAAAACTGAAGAGTAATCTGCAGGAGGTTCGCGCGAGGGGTGGCGAGCTCTTCGTGTTCGCGGACCCACGGGTTCAGTTTGATGATCGCGTCGGTATTCACACAACGCGCATGCCGGCAGAGATTCAGGATTTTCAGGCGCCCATCTTGTACACGATTCCGCTACAGTTACTCGCCTATCATGTCGCGGTGCTTAAGGGCACCGACATCGATCAACCGAGAAACCTCGCTAAATCGGTGACAGTCGAATAGCCAATCGTCCGATGGGGTCGAGCAGGGGTCTATCGGCGTCTAACCTTCCGCCGCTTGCTTATTTTCGGGATCCGGCGTAGTCGGAAATACGACCGTAGCTCCTGCCGAGATGAAATCCGGAGACAAGCGCGTCGCTGCCGTTTTTTGCGGGCCCGCCCGACGATGCAATACGAAACTCGTCAGGCCGTATGCACAGCAGAGCCATCCAACGATCAAATAACCAAAGGCCAATGGGTAATTGAAGCCCAGATACAGTCCGGCCGCACTGAACAACAGACCTAACAAGAACCAAACCATCGAAACTCTCTCGGCGGTAATTGTAATTAGCTGCATAACTTGTCTCTCCAGACGAATCCAGTGGATCAAGGCGAAAGATGCTTCTAAACCCGTTCTAAATGCGTGGCGCCGGTCACAAAAAAGGCTTTCATGCTCGTATTCACAGATTGAACTGAGAACCACGTCACACTATTCGGGCCAATGCGCAGAACTGAATTGCCAGGAACAACACTGTGGCTGGCTAAATGCTGGGTGGTGTCTGCCAATCATCCGGTAGTGGCGCGTTATCGCTGACAATTTCGCGGTGCCCGCTCCAGGTGGCGGTAATCGCCCCCGGTGTTCCGATGCCTGCGGCGCGCGGGTCTCCCGCCGGGCCGAACCAGTGGTTTTGCGGCGAGCCGGTTGTCCGCGCACGCATGCCGCAGAATGACGTGCCATTGACGGTCGCGCCGAGCACCTTGTTCTGAAATGCGGCGTC
>SMVB01104330.1_pt1 | contig 40747 bp, 31 predicted proteins | sample 2456461 | NCBI WGS metagenome assembly SMVB01 (sample SAMN11095934, study PRJNA526329) | marine sediment metagenome | biome: Marine sediment; feature: Surficial sediment; material: Deep marine sediment; isolation source: Hadal surficial sediment | place: Pacific Ocean | collected 2014-05 | depth...
AACATCTCGCTGGCTCCGGGCTGATCATCGCCCGGTGCTTCGCGACTTTCGATCCAGTCGCCCGTAATCATCTTGTCATAGCTTTGGCCCGGACCAACCATCGGGTAGACGCCGGCGTCCGGGTCTATGATGACCTCAAGAAAGGCGGGACCGTCGAACTCGATAAATTCCCGGATCGTTTGCTGCAGATTTTCTTTGCGATCGAGCTTTCTCGCAAATTCGAAGCCGTCCGCTTCAGCCGCTTTCACGAAGTCCTTGCGGCGCAAAGACTTGTCGCTGCCCGACATGCGTCCCTTGTAATAAAGTTTCTGCCACTGCCGTACCATGCCATCACCGAAGTTATTGAGGACAATGACTTTTATCGGCAAACCATAGGTCGTCACAGTTTCGAGTTCACCGATGTTCATGCGCATGCTGCCATCGCCATCAATATCAATGACAAGTCGTGACGGCTGCGCGAATTGTGCACCGATTGACGCAGGCAAGCCGAAACCCATGGTCCCCATGCTGCCCGATGTCAGCCACAGCCGCGGCTCCTTGAAATCAAAATACTGTGCTGCCCACATTTGGTGCTGGCCGACACCAGTCGCAATAATCGCCTCACCACCAGCGAGACGGTTGATTTCCTCAATCACGGCATAGGGTTGTATCAAATCGCTTTCACGATCGTAATTCATCGCGTGCTTTGTTTTCAGTTCGGCAATATGCTCGTGCCATTCGGAAAATTGCCGATTGAAGTCGATGCGTTTTCCGTAAGCCAACAAGTCATTCAAGTCGTCATTGAGCATGCCGACTTGATGCCAGTTGACCCTTTTCACCTTTCCGATCTCGGACACGTCCACATCAAAATGTGCGATGTTGATGGCCTTTGGCGCGAATCGCGCCGGAACGCCGGCGACCCGATCATCGAATCGAGCACCAATGGCTATGAGGAAGTCACAATCCTCCACGGCATAATTCGCGAAAGCTGTACCGTGCATGCCGAGCATATGTAACGACAATGGGTGTTTGGTATCGCTTGCGCCGAGCGCCATTAACGTCGTCGCAACAGGTATTCCGTACTCGCTCGCGAAATGTCGCATCGATTTGGTTGCATTGCCGTTGATGACACCGCCACCGGCATAGATCAGCGGCCGCTCGGCTTGGGCCAGCATTTCGTAGAAGCGTTTGCAGGCATCGTCAGTCAGTTTGTTATCGATGACGGCCTGCAGGCGAGTTCGGTATCCGGTGAGGGGCAAGACACCGGTGCCGATGAATTTCCCTTCCCAGTTCTGTATGTCTTTCGGAATATCGACGACAACAGGGCCGGGCCGGCCGGTCCGCGCAAGATCGAACGCCGTTCGCAATGTGGCTTCAAGGCGTGATGGATCGGTGACCAGAAACACATGCTTCGAGACCGCGCCCATGATGGCGGCGACCGGCGCTTCCTGAAAAGCATCCGTGCCAATTGCGTGCGTAGGTACCTGGCCGCAAATGACAACGATGGGCACAGAGTCAGCCATGCAGTCACGTACGGGCGTTACCATATTGGTGGCCCCAGGCCCCGATGTCACCATGGCGACCCCGACCTTGCCGCTCGCGCGTGCATAGCCTGCTGCCATGAATCCAGCACCCTGTTCATTGGCTGGCACAATCAGCGGAATGGGGGACTTCCCGTTTGCCAGACGGTGCTCGTCGTTATAGCGGAACACCGCATCGTAGGTCGGCAGTATAGCGCCGCCGCTGTAGCCAAAAATCGTGTCGACGTTCTCGTCGACCAGGACCTGCACCACGATATCTGCGCCGGTCATTGGCGTGTTGGCCAGCGGGTGGTCTGGAATTTGTCCTGCGGAAACCTGTGTATTCATTTTAAGTGCGGTAATTCGGTAAGTGACGGATTCAACGCGAGTGTTTACTAATTTTTATTGCATTGCAATACTACTGATTCTGAACCAACATTCGACTCAGCTGCCTGTGCAGATGGTTTCATTGGTATTTAATATGATATTTGAGGAAAAAGTTTAATGCGCCACGTAATTTCGGTGCTGCTGCAAAACGAGGTCGGTGCGTTGACGCGCATGACCGGATTGTTTTCGACGCGCGGCTACAATATCGATTCACTCAATGTGGCGCCGACCGATGATGCGGTAGTGTCACGAGTTACGGTCGTCGTGTCAGGTTCCGATGCGGCCATTGCGCAGCTCAATACACAGCTCGCGAAACTGGTGGATGTCCTGAACATTCATGATATGACCCTGGGTGAGCATTTCGAGCGTGAACTGGTCATCGTCAAACTCAAGCTTGCGGCAGGGGGGCTGGAGAAAGTGCTGGCCCTTGCGAAAAAATTTGGTGCCGACATTCTGGATGACCGGCAAAGCAGTTGCACGGTTCAGTTGATAGGACGTATCAGGGAAGTTGACGCAATGGTTGCTGAGGCCTCTGCCATCGGTGATCTGCAGGCGGTGGCTCGCAGCGGTAGCGTCGCCGTTTCGAAAGGCGAAGTTACCTTGTCGTCCTATGCGAAACATCATCGTCTTACTGGTTGAGATTCATTGATGGTTGGTTCCCAATTCAAAGCGTTCAAGCGCATAGTCGTCAAAATAGGATCAGCGCTGCTGGTTGATGAGGACGGTGGGTTCAACCGCACCTGGCTGAACCACCTTGCGACAGACATCGCGAAGCTGCACAAGGCTGGCAAGGAGGTTCTGATTGTTTCTTCGGGTGCAGTCGCGATTGGTTGCGGCGTGCTAAAGCTTAGTCGTATCCGTTCGCGGCTGGACGAACTTCAGGCGGCTGCGGCGGCGGGTCAGGTGCAGCTCGTACACGCCTGGCAGGAGGCACTGTCGAAACACGACATCAGCGCTGCGCAAATCCTGCTTACACCTTATGACACAGAGAACCGGCGGCGATTCCTTAATGCCAAAAGCACCTTGCATAAATTGCTGGAGTTGAGAGTCATTCCTGTAATCAATGAGAATGATACGGTCGCGACAGATGAGTTGCGCTATGGCGACAACGATCGCCTGGCGGCACGAGTTGCGCAAATGGTAATGGCCGACGGGCTCGTGCTGTTGTCGGATGTCGATGGTTTCTACACCGGCGACCCTCATATTGACCAAAGCGCCGAGCATATTCCCGTCGTGAACGCCGTCACGGATAAAATTCTCGCGATGGCCGGAACGACGACTTCCGCGGTAGGCAGTGGTGGCATGATGACCAAACTCCAGGCAGCCAGAATCGCGACGCATGCGGGGTGCTCAACCATAGTAGCCAGCGGTCTGGTTGATCGTCCGTTGCGGTCATTGTCCGAGGGTGGCAAATGCACCGTGTTTCTCGCAGAGGGTACGCCGGCTGCTGCGCGCAAGCAGTGGCTGGCGGGTATGCTGGAGGTGCAAGGGGAATTGCGCGTAGATGCGGGAGCGGTTACTGCGTTGGCGAAAGGAAGCAGTCTGTTACCCGTAGGCCTGGTGGAAGTCATTGGACAGTTCAGCCGGGGTGACGCGGTATCACTGGTTGGAAGCGGCGGTGTGGAGATCGGTCGAGGACTGGCTGCCTACGCCAGTGACGAGGCGGCCGCGATTATTGGTTGCAGGTCTGAACAAATTGAGGCGCGACTCGGTTATGCAGGCAGATCAGTTCTAGTGCACCGTGATGACCTGGTTTTCTTCAAGCAATCCGGCGCAGGGAATGAAAGCAATGACTGAGCAAGCTGAATCAATTCAGATTCCGGAAATGATGGACGAAATCGGCTCTGCAGCGCGAAAGGCCGCCGCCTGCTTATCGCGCACTAATGCTGCGGAGCGCAACTCTGCATTGCGCACAGCGGCCGATCTGATCAGGCGGCGCTCCGCTCATATTCTTGCCGCCAACGCGGATGATTTGGGATCGGCAACGGAACGCGGCCTGGGAGCCGCAATGCTGGATCGACTTGAATTGGATGAATCGCGTGTCGAGGGGATGGCAACTGCACTGGAGGCGATTGCGGATTTGCCGGACCCGATAGGACGGGTTCTGGCTGAATGGGAACGGCCGAACGGATTGCGGATTCAGCGTGTCTCTGTGCCGTTGGGTGTCATAGGAATCATTTACGAGAGTCGGCCGAATGTAACTGCGGATGCTGCGGGGCTTTGCCTGAAATCAGGCAACGCCGTCATTCTTCGGGGGGGGTCTGAAAGTTTTCGTTCCAACCAGGTCATCCATCAGTGCCTGCACGATGGATTAAGTCGCGCTGGCATCGATCCTGCCGCTGTACAGATAGTCCGCACGACCGACCGCGCAGCTGTCGGCTACATGTTGTCTTCAATGATCGATACGATCGACGTAATCGTGCCGCGTGGCGGCAAGAGTTTGATAAAGCGCGTGCAGGATGAGGCGCGTGTACCCGTGATCGGGCATCTTGAGGGTATCTGTCATGTATACCTGCATACTTCTGCGGATCCTGCGATGGCGCAGGACATCGTCGTCAATGCGAAAATGCGTCGTACGGGCATATGCGGAGCAGCGGAAACACTGCTGATTGACAGAGATGCAGCAGCGAATCTCGTGCCGCAGATTGTCTCAGCATTGCAGGAGGCAGGCTGTGTCGTCAAAGGCGACGACGAAGTTCGGGCGTTGGCAGCAACCACAGAAGCTGCGAGTGAAGAAGACTGGTCTACGGAGTATCTCGATGCCATCATTTCATGTCGCATCGTTGATGGCATTGATCAGGCGATCGAGCACATTGGTCACTATGGGTCCGGCCACACAGAATGCATTGTGGCGCAGGACGATGCCGCAGCGACCAGATTCCTCGATGAAGTGGATAGTGCTATCGTTCTGCATAACGCCTCCACTCAATTTGCCGACGGCGGCGAGTTCGGCATGGGCGCGGAGATTGGTATTGCGACCGGGCGGATTCATGCTCGCGGGCCGGTCGGTGCGGAACAGTTGACGAGCTACAAATATGTAGTACGCGGGGCAGGGCAGGTCCGTCCCTGATGGCGGAGACTATTCCGCAGTTCGATCTGATTATCATCGGTGGTGGCATAAATGGCGCAGGCATCGCGCGCGATGCGGCAATGCGTGGACTCAAAACGCTATTGCTTGAAGCCAGAGATTTCGGCAGCGGCACCTCGAGTTGGTCAAGCCGCCTGATTCATGGGGGTCTCCGCTATCTCGAATACGGAGAGCTCCCATTAGTCTTTGAGTCGCTGCGCGAGCGGCATATTTTGCGATCAATCGCCGGCCATCTGGTACGGCGATTGCGTATCACTATTCCGATATACAAAGGTAGCAAGCGCGGACGCACCATCGTTCGATTGGGGATGATCGCTTACGACCTTTTGTCCATTGGTAAGAAATTCCCTGGCCACGCCATGCTGTCACGCGAGGAATTGATCCGTGCCGAGCCCGGCATGAATGCGGAAGGCCTTCGGGGTGGCGCTCAATACTATGACGCCCAGGTGACCTTTGCCGAACGTCTCGTGCTGGAAAACATCATTGCGGCAGCAAGTGCGGGCGCGGTAGTCAAAAATTACAGCCCGGTGACTGGCATGAAATTTCAAGCCGACGGCTTCCACCACGTTTTTTATACAGATACAAATGGTGGCAATGTCCGGGTTGCCGCTCCGGTTGTCATCAATGCGGCCGGACCCTGGGTCGATCAGGTTTTGGCACTGGGCAATGAGCCTGTACCGCGGCTAATGGGTGGCACCAAGGGCAGCCATATCGTCGTTGGGAAGTTTTCCGGCGCGCCGAAGGATGCAGTGTACGTTGAGGCCAAAGCCGATGGCCGGCCCATATTTATTATTCCATGGAATTCGCAATACCTGATTGGCACTACGGATATTCGGGTCGATAATGACCCACACAATGTGCAGGCCAGTGATGAAGAAATTCGTTATCTCATCAATGAAACCAATCGTGTATTCCCGAATGCAAATATTCACCCGGAAGACATTCATTTTGCGTACGCGGGTGTTCGCCCATTGCCATATCGCAAGAAAGGTCCCGAATCAGCGATTACCAGGAAGCACATCATTCGCAAGCATCGGGGTAAAGCGCGAGGCTTGATTTCGATAATCGGCGGCAAGTTGACAACCTATCGCAATCTTGCGGAGCAGGTCGTCAACAAGGTGGAAAAACTAATCAACAAAAAAGTCTCGGCATGCCGAACTGCAGAATTACGATTGCCGGGCGCTATCGAATTCGAATTGGCAGAAGAGAAGGTCAGGGGAATCGACTCATTATCGGCGGTCGGGTGCCGTCGAATCACCACAATATATGGCGGGCGCGTACAACGTCTGCTTGAACTTATTGAAGCCCAACCGAATCTCGGAGAAACCCTGGATTCGGAAAACACGGTGCTGGCGGCAGAAATAGTGCTCTGCATACGCGACGAGTTTGCATTACATCTTGCGGATATTGTTCACAGGCGCCTGATGATCGGATTATCGGCCAATCTCGGCGCGCACGTGACGCTCTCGATAGCCGCCGCTGCTGCCACCGAACTCGGTTGGAGCAGCGAAGAAGCCGAGCGGCAACTCAGCGCGCTCAATGCGCACAATGCGCGACTTCGCCGGACGGAAAACCAGCCATCGGGGCAAATCGTCTGTTGAACACGCCATCCCTGGCTGTGCCAACATCGAGTTATGATAATTCACATTTTCAACGGGCCAGACACCAGGACTAGCAGCACGTTCCAGCGCCGAACGCATCCCGTTGACCAGCAATGTTTCTCAACAGATGGCTAACTGATCGAGTCAATAATGCTATTCAAAGTATCGCTTGGCCGCATCGCCCGGCTGGCGAGCGTCTGATCCGGACGGAAATAACCACCTATGTCGACGGCCTGGCCCTGGGCTGCGATGAGTTCCTTTGCAATCTTGCTTTCGTTACTGACGAGTGCTTCCGCGACGGCAGAAAATTTGACCCGCAATTCCTGATCGATATCTTGCTCGGCAAGAGCTTGCGCCCAGTACATCGCGAGGTAAAAATGGCTGCCCCTGTTATCGAGTTCACCGACTTTGCGTGACGGTGATTTGTTGTTGTCCAGATACTTCGCATTCGCCTGGTCCAGCGCTCTTGCGACGACCATCGCCTTGTCATTATCGTTTTTCTCGGCGAACTCCTCCATGGACACGGCGAGGGCGAGAAACTCTCCCAGTGAATCCCATCGCAGGTGGCCCTCTTTCAGGAACTGCTGTACATGTTTCGGCGCTGAGCCGCCTGCACCTGTTTCAAACAATCCACCACCGGCAAGCAGTGGAACAATCGACAGCATCTTGGCGCTGGTGCCGAGTTCGAGGATCGGGAAGAGATCGGTGAGATAATCGCGCAATACATTGCCAGTAACCGAGATTGTGTCTTTGCCTGCATGGACTCTCTCAAGCGTGGCCTGCATGGCCTCCACGGGTGAAAGGATGCGAATGTCCAGTCCGGATGTATCATGATCCTGCAAATAACGCTGCGTTATCTCAATCAAATTCCGGTCATGGGCTCGTTGGTCATCCAGCCAGAAAATAGCCGGGTTGCCGGTTGCCCTGGCACGATTGACAGCGAGTTTGACCCAGTCGCGGATAGGCAGGTCGCGGGTCTGACACATGCGCCAGATATCACCCGCATTGACGTCATGTTCGAGCAAGGTTTCTCCTGATGCATTGGTGACACGAACCGTGCCCGCCGCTGCAATTTCGAAGGTCTTGTCGTGTGACCCGTATTCTTCTGCCTTTTGCGCCATCAAGCCGACGTTGCTGACGCTGCCCATTGTAGTTACGTCGAAAGCCCCGTTTTTCTTGCAAAAATCGATGACTTCCTGGTAAATGCCGGCATAACATCGATCCGGAATCATGGCTTTCGTATCGTGCAACTCACCATCCGGGCCCCACATCATTCCAGAGGCGCGAATTGCCGCTGGCATCGAAGCATCGACAATGACATCACTGGGCACATGCAGATTCGTAATTCCTCTGTCCGAATCCACCATGGCCAGCGCTGGGCGGGACGCATACACGGCATCGATGTCAGCTTCGATGGCAGAACGTTGCTCCTCTGGAATGTCCTGAATTTTCGAGTAGACATCGCCGATGCCGTTATTGGCGTCGACGCCAAGTTCGTTGAATAGCTCGGCGTACTTGTCGAAAACATCTTTGAAATAAACGGTAACGGCATGGCCGAACATGATTGGGTCGGATACTTTCATCATGGTGGCTTTCAAATGCAGCGACAGCAATACGTTGTCTGCTTTGGCTTCATCGGCCGCGCGCGCAATAAACTCCCGTAGTTCGTTGCAATTCATAACGGCTGCATCGACGACTTCGTGCTCCAAAACAGGCACTTTCTCTCGTAGCACTGTGGAATTACCGCTGGCATCCGTCAATTCGATTTTCAGGTCACCTGCCGCTTTGATGACGGTGGATTGCTCGCTGGCATAGAAGTCGCCATTTGTCATATGCGCAACGTTCGTCCCGGAATCCTCGGACCAGTCCCCCATCGAATGTGGATGTTTCTTCGCGTACTGCTTGACCGGTGCAGCAACCCGTCGATCAGAATTGCCTTCCCTCAGCACCGGGTTGACTGCGCTGCCGAGTGTTTTCGCGTAACGGTCCCGGATTTTCTTCTGCGCATCATCTTGCGGCTCATCTGGATAGTCGGGTATGGCAAAACCCTGTGATTGCAGTTCTGAAATGGCTGCATTGAGCTGCGGAACAGAGGCGCTGATATTGGGCAGCTTGATGATATTAGCTGCGGGTGTTTTTGCGAGTTCGCCAAGTTCGGCAAGAGCATCTGTCTGCCGCGCGCCTTCTGGCAGGTAGTCCGGAAAGCTGGCAAGAATCCTGGCCGCAAGAGAAATGTCACGGGTTTCGACAACAATTCCGGCCGGTCCGGCGAAGGCCTGGACGATCGGCAAGAACGAGTGCGTTGCGAGAGCGGGCGCTTCGTCTGTTTCGGTGTAGATGATTTTTGTCGTGCTCATGGTGTTCCTTGCGATCTATCGTGTAATGAGTGCTGGGTTGAACCGGCGCGTATCCCAATTCGGACAGCGATTCGGAAAAACCGCAAAAAGATGAGGTCGAGCCGGGATTATTTCCTGTCCACTATAAGTTGTGGACCGCTACGGCCAAATACGTGTTTCGTAAAAGTGCCGTAGACATGTCCGCACTCGTCACAGTGTGAGACATAGAACCACGGTGTGTTTTCGCGCGATTTTTCAACGCTAGGCGTTGCGACAATTTTTTCTATGCCGCTTGCCGAGCAAGCGGGGCATTTTGGGTCTGCCATTGAAAGTCCACTCTTTTTGCTGAATTCAATCGACGGATCGGTTTCCGCCTCGATGTGTAATTATAATCGGTCAATCGACAAATCTCTCGCTCAAATTGGGTTCCTCATGAAGAACTGGAAATTAATGAAGTGGATCGGAATCATTGCAACTCTTGTTTGTCTGCCGCTGAATGCGCTGGCCGGCGAGGCCGGGCGCCCGGAGCCTCCGGATCGACCCAGGATTGGCCTGGTTCTGGGAGGTGGCGGGGCGCGTGGGGCTGCGCATATCGGTGTTCTGCGGGAGCTCGAACGTCTGCAAATACCGATTGATGCGATCGTTGGTACCAGTATGGGAGCGATCGTAGGCGGACTCTATGCCTCCGGCAAGAGCGTCGAGGACCTGGAGGAAATCATTGCTTCACTGGACTGGGTTGAGTCATTCAAAGACGTTGCCAAGCGATCGGACCTTACTTTTCGCCGCAAGCAGGACGATCAGCAATTTCCGATCAAGTTTGAACTGGGCGTGCGCGATGGTCGCCTGCAGCTGCCGAAGGGATTGATCCAGGGGCAGAATCTTGGCTTGGTATTGCGTGAATTGCTGCTCAATACGTATGCCATAACGGATTTTGACGACCTTCCCATTCCTTTTCGTGCCGTCGCCGCCGACATCGAGACCGGTGAGGAGTATGTCATGTCGCACGGTGATCTGGCGAAGGCCTTGCGTGCAAGTATGTCAGCACCCGGGATTTTCGCGCCAGTCCGCGTCGACGGGCACGTCCTGGTTGACGGTGGGATTACCGGTAACGTTCCGGTCACAGCAATGCGTGCGATGAACGTCGACATTATCATTGCCGTGGACGTTGAATTTCCGCTTTATGATCCAGATCAGCTCAACTCGGTTCTGGATATTACCGCCCAAATGCTGACGATCCTGATGCGAAAGGAGACTCGTCGCGAACTGGCCACACTCGGGCCGCAGGATTTCCTGATCAGACCAGAACTGGGGCAGTTTGGCTCTGCCAATTTTGCGGAGATTACACGTGCCGTGGAACCTGGTGCTGCAGCTACTGCGGCGCAGGAAAATGGCCTGCGCCAGCATTCCCTCGATGATCGTGCATACAAGCAGCATTTGGCGAATCGGCGGCTTGTACCCGTCTTGCCGGAGACAATCGATTTTGTACGTGTGGTGAATAACGGCCCATTGTCATCGCGCATACTCGAGTCCCGGCTTGAAAGCGCTCCCGGCGATCCGGTCAGTGCAATTCAGTTCGCCAGCGATGCGGAAGCTTTGTATGGACTCGACCTTTATGAGCAGGTGGAGTATCGCCTGGTAACGGAGGACGACAAGACGGGCGTTGAATTCGAGGTGCGCTCGAAGTCGTGGGGACCTGACTTTCTCCAGTTTGGTATATCGCTTGAGGATGACTTCGAAGGATCCACGGCATTCAATCTGTCTGCGCGGGCGACTCGCACAGGCATTAATTCCCTTGGAGCGGAATGGCGTAACGATCTCCAGATTGGTACTAATCCGTTTCTGGTCTCGGAGTTTTACCAACCCTTAAGTTTTGATGCACGCTATTTCGTTGCGCCCCACATCGATATGGAGCAAAGGAATTTCAATGCATTCGCCGACGAGTTCAACGTGGCGCGCTATCGTGTCAGCGAATTCAATGCCGGGATAGACTTCGGTCGTGAATTGGGACGCTGGGGTGAGGCACGTTTTGGCATACTGCGCGGCCGCGGTTCCGCGAGCGTCAAGGTTGGGAGTCCGGATTTTCCGAGAATCGAGTACAACACGGGCGGATTATTTGCACGCTTGAGTATCGATACTCTCGACAACGCGCAGTTTCCGCAACGGGGAGTGTTCGCGAATGTAGAGTGGTTCGCTTCGCGAGCGGGCATCGGAGCCGATACCGATTTCGAGGCATTGGAGTCGAACATAAAAATTGTCCGGTCATTTGGGCGGCACACATTCACCTTAGGCGGAAGCTATCAAACAACGCTGAAAAACACTGTCATCATCCAGAATTTCTTCCCGCTTGGCGGGTTTTTGCGGCTTTCCGGGTTGGCCCGAGGTGAGATAAGCGGCCCCCATGCCGGTGTCGCCCGTATTGTGTACTACCGGCGGATCGGAGACACCGGTGGTGGCTTGTTCGATGTGCCGCTTTACTTGGGCGCTTCATTGGAGCAGGGAGCTGTCTGGCAGACACGCGATGAAATCAGCAGTGACTCGCTGATAACGAATGGCAGTATTTTTGCGGGAATGGACACCTATTTCGGTTCGCTTTTCCTGGCCGCAGGTTTCTCTGAGGGTGGCAAATCAAACTTTTATCTGTCGCTGGGTTCGCGCTCAAGATAGTCTGGCCCGATTCAGGCTGGCAATGCTTGATACATCCTCTCAGCGGATAATTTTCTCAAGAACCTGGGTCGGACTGTCCGTGGTCCGATAGTAACCGTGCCGTGCCGCCATCGTGTCGTATGCCAGGTCACGTTCGGGTTCACTGGCGTACCAATGCAGACTTTCCCAACCGTCTCCGAGAAGTCGTTCAAAGGTATCGCCGGCAGGCAAGGTTACCTTGATGCCAAAGCAACGCTCAGTACCTGCAGCCCCAGGATTAACCAAATTGTGCTGGTGACAAAAATTCACCGCGGTTACCTCTTTAGAATTCGACGCAGAGTATAGCCCAGACCGCAGGCAGACGTCATTGGTGGGTTCCCTGGTCTCGCGATCGATCCGCAGCGCCTTCCCGATCAGACCAGCCCATGATCCGGCGAGTGATAAAAAGATAGATGGGCTTGACAGTTTTCATCCAAACCAGAGACAGGATGGATGGGTTGCTCAGCAGTTTTTTTTCACGGGCCGTCAGATGCTGGCTGCAGTAGGTACGCTTGTGCTTTAACAGATGGCGCACATCCTCACGACCCAGAACGCGAAAAAATCGATTCCGGTGATGTGAGAACCAGGCCAACTGGAAATCTATAAACGCCGGATCCCCGTTCATATCAACAAGAATATTGGGCTCCTTGGCCAGATCGTTGTGGACGACACCGGCGCGATGCATCCGCCGCAACAGTGCAGCAGCGCTCGCGAAGTAATGCCTGTCCGTTGGCTTGGCCAGATGCATTGGCGAGCCCCGGACATAGCTTCGCACCAGCTTGTCCTTATCGCTGCGCAATAATTTCGGCACGCCTGGTAACTCATCCAGCGCAGCCAGCGCGGTTGCTTCGCGCGCCATTAATCTGCGAGCGAGCCACCGTATCCACGGTCTGGCCGCGCTGATGTCGCGGATAATCACCGGGACATCGTTGTCAGAGCCCAGCCAGACTTCGCCAAACAGGTCTTTTTTCAACAACTTAGGCTGGCAGTTGTGCAAAATCAGGTGTCCGGCAGAGGAAAAGCCGCCCGCATCAGCTAAAAATAGAGACTGTTGCATGGCGAATGGAATACCGAGAATATACTAAACTCTGTTTTTCGGCAGACGGCGGGCGGTCGCAACGTCGAATCATCGGCCAGTTAAAATTTGCGGCGCAGGCCGAGTGCATCAGGTGATCCAATTTGGCGGATAATCACGAACGACTCAATCCGAAATCGGGAAAAGTGGAAACCGAGTTTTTCACTGTCGGCCCGCCCCTGCATGCGATAAGAGCAGGCTATGTTCGTCGTAACGCAGACGAATTTCTATACGAGTCGATCATTGCAGGTCACGACGCCCACGTTTTGGCGCCCGCGCGGTCGGGCAAGACGAGTCTGATAGTAGCTACCTCGGCACGTTTGCAAAACAACGGCTACAAGGTTGCGATACTGGACCTGGCACAAATCGGGGAGCGCGACGGTGGCTCAGACTCCGGCCGTTGGTATTACAGCATTGCATATCGATTGCTGCGACAGCTGCGCATGAAGTTTGATTTGCAAATGTGGTGGCAGGACAAGTCGAATTTGAGTAATCGGCAGCGCCTGGTTGAATTCTACGGTGAGGTGGTTCTCGCGAGTACGCAGGAGCAGGTGGTCGTATTCATCGACGAATTGCAGTGCATCGAGGGTCTTCCGTTTGCTCAGGACTTGTTGGCCAGCATTCATTCCGTGCACAATTCATTGGCAACAGAAACCGAATTCTCCCGTCTCATATTCGTTCTTTGTGGTGAGTGCGATCCGCAGATACTGGTTTCGGGCGAGGGTTTTTCGCCGTTTGGCAATATGCGAGCGGTGGAATTGAATGACTTTAGCCGCCAGGATATTGACGTTTTCCTGACCGAAATGAATCTTTCGGTCTCTGACGCGAAGATCGCTCTTGACCGTATTTTTTACTGGTCATCCGGACAACCTTATCTAAGCCAAAAACTGGCGAGGTCCGTCTCGCGCGAACGTATTTCCGGTGACATCGTTGGGCATGTTGACAGAATCGCCTTACACCAATTGGGTGGCCGAAGTGCTCTCCACAATGAGCCTCACATGGGCCATATTCATCGTCGTGTCACAGGCGACTCGAGTGACAAGGAGGCTCTGCTGAACCTGTACGGTCGGATGCGAAAAGGAATAAGAGTTCCGTTCGATCCGGATTCCCGGCAGCAGCGAAAACTGATGGCGATCGGCCTGGTTGTCAGTGATCAGGCGGCAAACCTGAAACCGCGAAACCGCCTTTATGCAGCTGTGTTCACCGCCCGCTGGGCAAATGAAAATTTGTCGATTCGCTGGCAGGGTCCGGCGCTCGCCGCAGCTCTTCTGGCGGTGCTTATCGCTATCCCTTTCTGGTATACGCAACTCCTGCCCAAGCCGTATTTACGTATTCTCACGTCGCAGTCGCTGGAGCTTGCAGCAATTGCTGAGGCCTATGCCAATTTTCGCTCGTTTCCCGGTCACGCAGACGATGCAGACCGGCTGTTTTCGAACTTGTTGCGGAATCGCGCACGCGTCGCGACAAACAGCACGGAAATTGCGCAAATCAGCGCTTTGGCCAGCAGTGTCCCGGGTCGCGAGATGTTTGCCGAATCGTTGACCGCCAGCTATTGGGATCAGGTCGTGAATTCGGCAATGCGTACGGAGCGCCGCGATGATGCACTGCTTGCATCGCTGCAATCATTGGTTTTGTCGACCCCAAAACGGCGACGAATTGCTGCCAGCCTGATCGGAGATGACTATCCGCAGTTGATCGGTACGATTGCTCACGAGGGAATTGATGAACTCCTGTTCAATTCTGAGAACCAATTGTTAACGATGGTTACGGGTGCGCGCATATCGCAATGGACCATGATCAGCAAGCGGCTGCAAAGTCGCACTCCATGGACAGTCAATGCGCTGGAGGTAACACCTCTGGTGCGACGTGTCGTCGTCGATCAAAGCGGATCTGTCGCCCGCATCTCGCTTACAATTAATGTGGGGCACGCGCGTCTGGACGATCTCAGCATGCGGCTGATCGCACCGTCGGGCAGGGCAGCGGAGATTGAGTTTGGCGAGACCAGTTCATCCGAGAGAGACGAAATTCAATTCGGAGGCGCGGCACTCGCAGCTCTGGTTGGAGAACCCTTATCCGGTACCTGGACTCTAAGCATTCGAGACGAGTCGACGGGCACGGCTGGTCATTTGATAGGCTGGAATCTGCATTTGAATTCGCAGGTCATCGTCGAGAATTTTGAGCGCGGTCTCGACATCCCGGAACCGACGGAACGGGAGTCGAACAATATCTGGTTTAGCAACGATGGCCGTTATGCAATCGCGCGGGCGCAGCAGAGTGATAGCGCACGGCTGTGGGATCTTGCGTACGCGCAACCGGCCCGGACACTTGCTGTGCCAGCCAGTGAAACCGTACTTGGTTTAAGTGCCAATGCTGAATATCTGGTCACAGTAGCTCAGGATACAATTCATCTTTGGCACACTTCAAGCGGTCGTCGCGCGAGGGAAATGCATGTTGGTTTGACGATGGATGCGCAGCTGACCGCTGATGGAAGAAACCTGCTGGTCTCGCGCAGTATTGAGGGGGAAACAGCGTACGAACTTTGGAACATTGAAACGGCAGAACGTGTTGCAAGTTTAAACGTCGCAGGCTCTCCAGCATTGTTTGCCCTGGATCGCTCTGGCGAGCACCTGGCAATTGCCGATTACGACCGCGCTATTCGAATCTGGCACTTTCCTAGTGGCGAGTTGCTTGGTCAGCTCGATTTGCACGCACAGGCAAGCTACATAGAACTTTCCCCGCATGGGGACGCGCTCGGCGTTATTCACGGCGACCAGGGTGTCACGCTGTGGAGCGTCGACCGGTCGGCTGCACCGATGATTATGGAAACGGCCATCGGTGACTGGCGGCTCGGATTTTCACCTTCAGGGAATTTGTTCATCGCCGGCACCGGCCAGCAGGGATTCCAGATCTACCATACAACTGATGGAGCAGTGTCCGGCCCGCAACTGGGTTCCGGGCTGCCCTCCGGTGCTAATATTCGCTTGTTTTTCAGCAATGACGAAAGGACGATTGTCACAGCGGATGAGTCGGGTCTGGCAAGATTCTGGAGTGCGCCAGTGCTGCCAGCTGTGCTCGAAGCAGGCAACGAGTCAGGGGCTGCGTCAGTACATCGTCCATGGCAGGAGTCGACAGATTCGGTCACCGCGCTTTCACCGGGCGGCCGGCGTTTGGCGATTGGCGACAATGAAGGCCATGTGCATGTAATTAGTATCGGCAGCCGCCTGGAGCCGCTTGAGGATGCGGGCGATGAACTGAGTTTCCTTGGTCATCGAAGCGCGGTCGCAAACCTGACATTTAGTGCGGACGGGTCGCTCATAGCGAGCGCTAGTCGTAATGGAACGATTCGCATATGGGATGCGGTCAGTGGGTTGCCGCGCCCCTATTACGCCAGTGCGTCCTCAAGTACGGTAGAACGCTTGCTGTTTTCGCAATCCGGCCGGCGACTGGCAGTGCTCAGCGGTCAATCGGTCTGGATCATGGACGTTGAAACCGGCAAGGTGCTGACGGATGTTGAATTAGGCGAATTGCATGCGGATCTGGCATTTGTTGACGAGGATAGACTGTATCTCGGTGGTGAAAGCGGCACATTGCGATCCTTGGCGGCTGATCGGCTGGGGAATTGGAATCTGAGGAGCGTTTGGCAGGGCTCATCCGCCTTGCGTCGAATTCAGATTGCTGCCAACCGGCCACTATTAATCCTGACAGATGCCGAAAATACGGCTCATGTGTTCAATGTCAGCAATGGCAGTATCGGATCTCAAGGGTTGAAACTGCCCGGACCGATTACAGATATTCTCTTCGGCCCGGGTGATTCGCGAGTATTGTTGCGTACATCACGATGGATTCACCGCGCCGACGTATCACGCAATGGCTTGAATTGGCAAACTGCAATACGCGCTCCCCAGGCATTGCGCAATTCACGTATGGTTTTCGATGATCGCATTGAGGCGCAATCTGCGGCTGGTTCGGGCCGCCCGGGTGATCGCGTATTGTTACTGACCCGCGATGCCGGTTTTGTGGAACTGGCCGATTTGCACTTTGCTTACGCGGACGGGCCGATTTTGTTCGGCTCGCGAAGTGAGCTGCTTGCAGAGTGGCGTGGAAGGTTAGGGCGCGTAGAAGTACCCTGACCTTCGCTGAATGTCTAGTCCGGGCTAGCGGTCAGTGCCACGCAGGGTGCGAACCAGCAGCTCGAGTTTCGCCGCGGTCATGTCATTGGGCTGAACCGGATCGCCAATTCTCACCTGAATCCTGGCGAATAATTTTCCGGGAATTTTACGCATGCCGCCGCCGACCTGGCGACTGAACCAGCTACCCCAAAGCCCGCAAAGTGCGATCGGGATCACAGGAACAGGGCGTCGTGCGATAATTTTCTCAATTCCGCCACGAAATGTATGTATCTCGCCGTCTCGGGTGATTGCCCCTTCAGGAAATACGCAAACCAGGTTCCCCGCTTCGAGTTCGGCGTCAATCTTGTTGAAACTTTCCAGCAGGAGAGTCTCGTCTTCACGTGCTGACGCGATCGGGATTGTCTTTGCCGATTCAAAAAGAAATCTCAGCAATGGAATTTGAAATATTTTGTAATACATTACAAATCGTGCGGGACGACGTACGCAGCCGCCGAGAATCAGTGCGTCGACCCAACTGACGTGATTGCAAACGAGTACTGCCGCACCACGGTGTGGGATATTTTCCTCACCGTGGGTTCGTATTCGATACAGCAGGTTGATGAGGATCCATGCCATGAAGCGCATGAGAAATTCCGGAAGCAGAGTGTAAATGTAAATTGCAACAGCGGCATTGAGTGCTGCAAGAACGAGAAATAATTGCGGGATGGTCATGCCCATATTGAGAAAAACGATCGCCATGATCGATGCGCTGACCATAAACAGTGCATTCAAAATATTGTTGGCGGCGATGATTCTTGAAAGATGCTGGCGGTTCGCTCTTTCTTGAATCATCGCGAAAAGCGGCACGCTGTAAATACCACCAAATGCGCCAACGAGCGCAAGATCAATAAGAATCCGCCAGCTTCCGGGCCGTGCAAGAAACTCCCAGATCGAATTGACCGCAACCGAACTGATAAGCGGCTGTGCGAAATAGAGATCGATTGCAAAAATACTAAGGCCGATGGACCCGAACGGTACCAGGCCAAGCTCTATGCGATGACCGGACATCCGTTCACAAAGTAGTGAACCTATCCCAACGCCGAGAGCGAAGGCTACGAGAAGAATAGTTGTAATTTCTTCGCTGCCCTGCAGCACAGTGAGTGTGTAAGCCGGAATTTGCAGCGTGATGACGGAACCGTAAAACCAAAACCAGGATATGCCCAGAATCGACAAGAATACGGGGCGATTCTTACGGGCATAAGCAATGATTCGCCATGTCTCTGTAATTACGTTCCAGTTTATCTGCAATTCCGGATCGACAGCTTTCGTAATCGGTATGTGGCGACTCGCCAGATAACCCAGCAATGCGATTCCTACCAACGCGGAGGCCAGAACGATCTGATTGGAATTGTCGGTCGATATTGCCAGGCCGCCGACCAGCAAGCCGAGAATTATGGCTACGTAGGTTCCGGATTCGACGAGTGCGTTTCCTCCGACCAACTCATCAATTTCCAGGTGCTGGGGAAGATAGGCGTATTTAACGGGCCCAAACATCGTCGATTGACAACCCATCAAAAACAACACCAGCATCAATACGGTGTAGCTGCTGGTCATGAACGCAAACGCCGCAAGCAACATCAATACGATTTCCATGAGCTTGATGGCACGAATCAGGCGGGATTTTTCGAACTTGTCGGCCAGTTGACCCGCCGTAGCTGAAAACAGGAAAAACGGTAATATGAACAATGCACCCGCCACGTTGGCAAGTTGGCTGGCATTCATTCCAGCGAGTTGGGTCGCTTGAAACGTGACCAGAATCACCAACCCGTTGCGAAATACGTTATCGTTAAATGCGCCGAGGAATTGAGTGGCAAAGAAAGGCGCGAATCGATGCTGTCGGAGAAGGGAAAACTGGTTCGAATCTGACAATTGAGCGGCATCCTGCAACGTGGCTGCCGAACTATAACAAATTCGCAGCGATGCCATGATGGCGGCATTTCGGAGCTGAACACACTGTATTAGCAGCCTGTTGAAAAACTCTGTTTTTCGACAGGCTGCTATCGGTACATGGATGTACCGACATTTTCAGTGGCTGCAAGCCATTGAAAATGCGAGTCATTCGAAAACGACGTTTTTCGAATGACGATGTTGAAAAAGCCATGGATGGATTTTTCAACAGACTGCTAGTACTTTGGCACTGGATAAATTCTGGGCCCGAATTCACAAGTGCGGCGACCACCCGGAACTGCGAACTGGCGCATATCGTGTAAATTGCCCGCTGGGTATTATCGCCCACAGGGACTCGCCGTTCGGAGCGAGGCCTGTAGGTATCCGAAGGACCGAAAGTTTTCGATGAAAAACAGACGCTTAACAATCGCAATCAGTTTGTGTGGATTGGCAATGGCCTGCGCCAAGGAGCTGCCGCCGCGGACCGTGGCTGAGTTCATGAAGGACTCAATGCTGCTTGAATCGACGATGGTTCGGTGTGGACAGGATCGATCTACAAAAAAATACGAGGTGGAATGTGTCAATGCGCGTGAGGCGATAAACCACATAGCCAAAGCCGAAGAAATTGCCAGCCGGGCAGAACTTGAAGCGCAGTCGGAGCGGAAACGCAGAGCTTTGCGCCGTGCGCAGGAGGCCGCTGCCGATGCACGTCGTAACAGGGCGGAAGCGGAACGAAGGCAACGCGAAGCGGAATATCTGGGTCAATTTGGTGAGGCGCCACTGGCCGAGGAAGCTGCTGTCGGTGCGCCGACAATTGCCGGCCCTGGTACGGCCCCGTTGCCTGAGCAGGTACCGAGTTCATCCGATCAGTTACCAGCCGACATCGATCCGCCGACAACGACGGATCTGGAGTCGGTTCGGGAAGAGCTCGAACGCCGCCAAAACTGACAATCCGCTAGCCCGGACTAGGCCGTTGGCATTGACCGCACGTGCAGGTCTCGCTGCGGGTACGGTATTTCGATTTCTTCGGAAATAAATGCCTTGTACACCGCACAGTTAAGATCGTGCAAGATGCGCCCTCGCTCAACCGGCTGTTCAATCCAGCACAGCAATTCAAAATCCAGGCTTGAATCGCCAAATTTGCGGAATCGAACCCTCGGTTGCGGCGATTCGCAGACATCGCTGTGCTCATCTGCGACCCTGGCCAGAGTTTCAATCACCTGATCGATGTCGCTGCCGTAGGCAACGCCGACCGCGGTTCGAATTCGATGCCGCGGTGATGAACCACCGGTTTCGTTGATGATCTTGCTGTTGCCGATGAGTCCATTCGGGATCGTGATTTCTACATCATCACGGGTCAGAATGCGTGTGCTGCGAAGTCCGATGTGCGTTACCTGGCCACGTTCGCCAGTATCCAGATGAATGAAATCACCGGATTTGTAAGGCGCGTCTGCAACAATGGAAACCCCGGCAAAAAGATTGGACAAGGTATCTTTGGCCGCGAAACTCAGGGCGAGACCAACGATTCCGGCCGACGCGAGCCACGCCGTTACGTCGATGTTCCAGGCCAGGAAAATAAAGTAAGCAGCGAGTGCCACCAATACGACTTTGATTGTGTTATCAACCAAAGGAATCATGCTCGCTTGCAAGATGGTGCTGGCGCTGCCACTGCCACGTGCAAGCGCACTGAGCACAATGGACGCCAGTCGCCGCAAAAACCCATGCCAGACTACAATGGCAATGGTCTTGAGCAGGCCTAGCGTCAGGAATTCAGGGGACTCAGGCATGCCAACATGTTGCGTGGCGAGACCGAGACCCACGAGGACAAAAGAAAGAAAGATCGGCCGATGCACCATGCCAATCAACGCGTCATCAAAACTGGTGTCGGACCTGCTGGCGATTTTCGCCAGTGTGTTGCTTATCAGAATATCTGCAATTTTGCCGACAAAAATAAAACCGACCGCAATTGCGGTGGCTTGCACGATCTTGTTAGGCCCCAGCAGCTCTGACCAGCGGACAATTTGTAACAACAGTTCCTGCATTATCGGTTCTTTGCGTTAATCCAGCCCGGACGATTCATGAATTGTCCGGGCTAGGTTGCAGGATTAATATTCCTGCGCAACCTCATCGTACTCGTTACCCGGTGCGTCTGGATCTCCAATGCCGTACGTACGTACCTTGGATTTCGGTTCGGGGTTGTTATTGGCAGATGTCATTCGGGTATTCATGCTCGGTTGCATCGGCAAGCGGCGAGTTTGCGCCGTCAGTATCTGCACGAAATTATTCGCTGATGCGGGCGCGGCATTGCCAGAACTCGCAAAAATCTGTTCTGGAGTGATACTCGATGAACCGTAATACGCCGCATTACTCTTGCGGTCCATAGTCAATCCCGAGCCTTCGAGAGCGATTCCGGCAAAAAGTCCACGGTTTCTGGAATAGGAATAGACTTCCGCCTTGAATGTAATGTCTGTAGCGATTTCGGTTTGTCGACCTACAGGGCCCGCGGCTATCGATGCATTTGCACCCAGGGTCAATTTGCCGTTTTCAATTCCTTCAACGCCTTTGCGTGATTTGAAGACAAGAATAATATCGGTCGATTGCGCGCCGATTTGCCAACCGATACTGCCTCCAGTGAGCGTAATAAAGGCAGGGTTGCTCCATGAATTGTCTGGCTGGCGAACGACAATAATGCCCTTACCTCGACGGACACCGATACCAAAGCCGACTTTCACGACTGCAGGAATGACGGCTACCGCGTGCGCACGAGCAAGGAGCGCCGGTGGAATGGTTTGCTCAGGAATCCGTAGAAACTGATCAAGGACGTCGGTCGAGTCAGCAACCCGCATTTCCTGCTTTGTTGCAGCTGCAGCAGGCAAAACGATTGTGAGTGCCATCAGGGCAACCAAAAGGTTGAGTCGTATACGCATGATTTTCTTCCAAAAATGGTTAATAGAATCTCCTGTCTGAGACGCGCCCAAGCGTCAGAACAGCCATGAATCAGAGAGTCAATTCAGGGCCAGAAGTTCATGTTCGTTAATGATACGCGAAAAACCTGCCTGGCTCACGACCTGTTCAACCAGTTATCGGCTTGGGGAGGATAGGGGGCAGCGGACAGTCCAGCGAGACGCAAATTGCTCGAATCATCTCGGCCTCATTCGACGTGACTTTACCGTCATGTCCGACGGTTATGTTGATAGCTTCCAGTAAACTCATGGTCGCCGCGCTGTTCATTCTTTGCAGCACATCCAGGCTGCTCTCGAATCGCGCAACCGCATCAACGGGTTGAGAGGTGAACGAGGTTTCCCCAGACCATGCGCCAAAAACAGATAATCCCGCCTTGAAGGCCTGTTCCTTCTCTTCGGCTGATTCGTGGCCACGGTCTGCAAGCAAACCGATGACAGTGATTGCAGAATCTCTGACCGCTGCTTGCGATGCGCGACCACGTTTGCTGTGTCGTCGCGAGGGGGCCGTCGCCATTGCAAGGTTGCGAGAAATTATTCGGTAGATACAAAATTCATAGAAATCGATTTCACCATCAAATTCAATCAGTTTGCGAGACAGGTCAAGAAGAAAATCCAGGCGCGGGCCGGGCATGCGTTTCAGTGCGGGAAATGATATTTCCAGCAAAGGCAATCGAAATTGCATGCCCATGTCTTGAATAGATTCATAGTACGAACGTATGAGTTCAACTCGCTCGGTACCGAGCTTTTGTTCCAGGAAATCAATTTGCCGTCCGGAGGATTCACCGGAAGGATCAACAATCAGTGCTAGCGTCAGCAGGTAGGCGTTCGCAGGTGAATGTGCGGCACTGGCAATATTTTCCGGAATGGAACGGCGCAGATTCTGCGCAAATTCGATATGTTCGGGGCCCGGCTTGCCGACGGATGCTGCGAGCGACTGTGGCGCGATGATCGAGTAAGCTTCAGCGGCGTGCGAAACAGCCCCGGATGCAAAGCCGGCAGCCTGGCCGGTATCTATCCGTGGGCTGGCCTCCTGGACAGAAGCCACACTGACCTGCGGATATTGTGATTCATCAAATTGCGGGTCAATCGCGCGGATGCGATCCGCCAACGGCGGGTGCGTCGCGAATATGCCGGAAAATTTTGCTCCGAGGGCGAACAGCATATGGCTGACTTCCTCCGGATCTGCCGCCTTGATAAACGAATGTGACTTAAATCCACCGATTTTCTTCAATGCGTTCCCGATGCCCCTCGTCTGCCGGGTAAATTGTACGGCGGAAGCATCCGCAAGATACTCCCGTTGCCGCGATACTGCCGCTTTGACAATGCGTGCGAAAAACACGCCAATCCAGCCGAGTATCAAAAGACCAATGCCCAGGGCAACCAGGCCGCCCGCTTTCTTGTTGCGAGAATAGACGCCACCTCTGAGGAGTAAACGGCCGAGCATGCCGATAACCATAATGCCGAATAAAACGCCCATCATGCGAATGTTAAGCCGCATGTCTCCGTTGAGAATGTGGCTGAACTCGTGAGCGATGACCCCTTGCAATTCGTCCCGGTCCAGCAATTCCAACGTGCCACGCGTAACCGCTATGGCGGCATCCGCCGGGGTGAATCCTGCTGCAAACGCGTTAATGCCGTCTTCTTTCTCCATCACGTAGATTTCAGGGACGGGGACGCCGGACGCTATTGCCATTTCTTCGATTACATTGCGTAGCCGTCTGCGCAGTGGGTCTCGCACATCGTCCGGTACCAGGGTGCCGCCCATGCCAAGCGCTACCTTGCCGCCGCCCGAGGACAATTGCATGGTCTTGAACAAAGTTGCGCCGACGATCAGGACGATTGCGCCGAGACCTGGAGCAAGAAGCATTTGCGGTGACGGGTCTTGTTGCCCAAACCCACCCAGGGCGAATCCGAAAACGACGGTTACACCTGCGACGATGAGCACCGTTGCTGCAACATAAGCAATGACGAGCCAGCGCGTTGCTTTTTTGGCCTTGTCTTGTGCGTCAAAGAAGTTCACGACTGATCCATCAATACGACCTTCCCGGGGCGCCGGCATCCCGAAGGATGGCAGGCGACGTCAATTATGTACGGTTATCAGGTGAAGGAAACTTTCGGCACTTCGCGAACTTCTTCCGACTCGATTTCCAGGAAGCTGGCCAGATCGAAGCGGAACATTCCAGCAATAATGTTGTTCGGGAAATTTTCGGCCTTACTGTTATAGGTCATGACGCCATCGTTGAAGGCTTGCCGGGAGAAAGCGATTTTGTTCTCGGTGCTGGACAACTCTTCCTGGAATTGCATCATATTCTGATTGGCCTTCAGATCCGGGTAAGATTCGGACAAAGCGAACAATCGGCCAAGTGCGCTTCCAAGGGCGCCCTCAGAGGCACCGAGTTTCTTGATCGCCTCGGCATTCGAGGGATCCTGCTTCGCGGTTTCCAGATTCGAAACTGCAGAGTTTCGTGCCTGAATCACAGCTTCGAGCGTCTCGCGCTCGTGTTTCATATATCCTTTGACGGCTTCAATCAAATTCGGAATCAGGTCATGTCTCCGAGTTAGCTGAACATCAATTTGTGCAAACGCATTTTTGACGCGGTTGCGTAGATTGACCAAACTGTTGTAAATGCCCACTGCGTACATCATGAATGCGGCAACAATTGCGAGGAATATCAGAAATGGGATCACTGTTCGCTTCCTTGAAAAAGATTCGATTCGACAAGAATAAACCTTGCCCCCCGGTAACGCTAGTCATTGTATTGGCTACGGTTTCTATTTTTTCAAGTCTTGCGGACGCCAGATGGTTTAGCGATGCAAGGCCACTCATGGGTACGGAGGTCAGTGTATACCTATGGCATGACGATGAAGTGAAGGGCGCAGCAGCCGTGGAAGCAGTATTCGCCGAAGTCGAACGTATCGAATTTTTGATGAGCACCTACATTGAGGAAAGCCGGATATCACAGATTAATCGTGACGCGGCTTTGCGGCCAGTTGACGCGGGAGAGGAGTTGTTCGAATTGATCCTGCGGTCACTCGATATCTCGATTCTGACGCGTGGTGCTTTCGATATTACCTATGACAGCGTTGGACAGCATTACGATTTTCGCGCAGAACAACGTCCAGACGACGAAACGACACAAAAGGAACTCAAGAGTATTGACTACCGCCTCGTCAAGACTAATCGTGCGGAGCGTACAATTTTCTTTTTGCGACAAGGCGTGCGAATCAATCTCGGTGGTATCGCCAAAGGTTATACGGTTGAGCAAGGTATCGAAATAATGAGAGCTCACGGTGTGCGTCATGGCCGCGTCACTGCGGGTGGTGATACCCGGTTGCTCGGGGACCGGCGCAATCAGCCGTGGATGGTAGGGGTGCGGGATCCGCGCGAAGACGGCCAGATAACGGTCACAATACCACTCGAGGACGAAGCTATATCAACTTCGGGCGACTACGAAAGATTTTTTGTTGAGAATGGCACTCGATACCACCATATTTTGCAGCCATCGACTGGAAAACCGGCGAACGGAGTGCGCAGCGCAACTGTAGTGGGGCCCGATGCCGTCATAACCGATGCGTTGTCCACCGCGGTTTTTGTTATGGGCGTGGATCAGGGTTTACGATTGATCGCGACGCTGCCGGACTATGAAGGAATCGTCATCGATGAGGACGGCGGGCTCTATTATTCCGACGGGCTGAGACCGCCGAGCGTTAGTGACAGTGGCAATGAATAGGCAGCGCTGGCAGTCACTTAAGTCTTGAATTGGCACCTGTGTTGCGATCTCTGTCGCCGAACAGAGACGGTTTTTTCCTTTAAATTCATAAATATAGCCTTATCATGATGGCTTGTTGGTCGCCAACGGTGCGGCCGACAAAAATTGGCAAGGGCAGCCGGGAAAGCGTTTGGATCACTGTGTGACGAGGTGGCTGAAATCCTGTGATATGGGCAAAACAATGTTTGTAACGGCCTGAATTGCCTGAGAAGTCGTCAAAACCGTCGTGAATTATGTTCAGACGGAACCAGTCAATTGTGACGATCATCACGCCTGAAAGTGGATTCGGGCTGTCACCATACGAAGTCGGAAAATTGCTTCGATCGTCGTACCCGATTGGTGGCGGAAAGCCCGCCACTGTTGTAGGGCCGGGACATGCGGATGTCGGATCTTAATGGCGTGACCGGCACAACGAGACACTGGATTCTCGGTCGCGATGCGCCGCCAGTTGCAATGCAGGAAAAGGGATGAAACGTATGCAGGGACTAAAATCAATTGTGCTGGGAGCACTCCTGAGTATCTTCGCAGTCGGCTCCATGGCGGCTTCTGACCTGGCCGGGCAAGCCGCACCGGACTTTGTGTTGAAAAGCGCAACAGGCGAGAACTTGCGCCTTAGCGAGTATCGCGGCGACGTCGTGATGATAAATTTCTGGGCTACCTGGTGCGGACCCTGTCGCCAGGAAATGCCATTGCTGGACGAGCTATACAACCGTTATCAACGCGTTGGTTTCCATTTGCTCGGCGTTAATATCGATGATGACCCACGCCGCGCAATGAAGATGATCGAGGACCTGGGAGTCAGCTTCCCCGTGTTGTTCGACGAATTCAAGGTGGTAAGCAAGCTGTATCAGGTTGAAGCGATGCCGGTCACGGTCATCGTGGATCGTGAAGGCACTGTTCGCTATGTGCATCATGGTTACAAACCCGGGTACGAGGACCATTACCTGACAGAGATTCGTTCTCTGCTACGGGAATAAATGCTGATCGTTAACGCGTAAAAGCGCATGTATCGGCTGGAACGGAAAAGGCAGGAGAGTACGGTGATCAGAATTGTCAACAAAGCAACGATTGTCGCGATGTGGCTGGCAGTTGCGCCCATTGTGATTGCTCAGGACGCAGCGCCGCCAGACGCTGATTCCGCAGCGGCTGGCTCGCAGCTGGTAGCGGCAAACGAACCTGATTCTCGCCAGGAATTTCGTAGCCTCGACGAAAATGTGCAAACGTTAAAAAAAGAAGTCCTGGATCTCAACAGGGACCTTTTCCTGCTGGAAGAGGAATTGCTGTTTCCGGCAAACTCCCAGGTCGCTTTTTTCATTTCGATGGACGTTGGTGAATACTTTGCACTCGATTCAGTCAACCTGAAAATCGATGGCAAAGAGGTCACGAATTATCTTTACACCCAGCGTGAAGTCGACTCCCTGATTCGAGGCGGCGTGCACCGACTGCACATGGGCAATCTGAAAGTGGGTGATCATGAAGTAGTCGCCGTTTTTACCGGCCAGGGCCCGCATTCGCGTGATTATCGTCGTGGGGCGACGATGACCCTCAACAAGGGAATTGGTGCCAAATACGTTGAGCTCGAGATTTCAGACAGGATTCGCAAACAACAACCAGAATTTAAAATCAGTGAATGGGAGTGATCGTTGATCGCTCGCACCATCATAACGCTTACACTCGGCCTGTTACTCATCGCAGCAGTCTGGCCGGAGCAAGCCGCCGCTGTTGAAGCTGACAACAGCGAAGCAGAGATCATCGTCAGCGATGCTCATTTCGGTGAGGTGCTGTTTTATTTCTATCAGGAGGATTACTTTCCTGCGATCGTGCGCTTGCTTGCGGCAAAGCAACAAAAGCAATTTGTAAATCACAGCGAAGAAGCAGAACTACTGCTCGGCGGCCTGTATCTGTCTTATGGCCACCATTTGCGTGCCGCCGAAATATTTGAGGAACTGCTTGCAGACAACGTCAAGCCGGAAGTGCGAGACAGGACATGGTTTTTCCTTGCCAAGATCTGGCAGCAGAGAGGCTATTTGAGCGAGTCGGAGAAAGCGCTCGCTAACATCAAGGGTGTATTGCCATCCTCCATGGAAGCTGAGCGGCAGATGCTCAAGGCGCAACTGCATATAGAAAACGGTGAACATGATGAAGCCATTGCATTGCTGGGAAGCTGGACCGACAAAACGGAATGGTCAAGCTACGCACGGTTCAATCTTGGCGTAGCGATGGTGCGTAGTGGCCGCGTAAATTCGGCCGCGCAGATTCTTGACGACCTGGGTCGGCTCGATCCGTTCAATGAAGAACTTAGCTCTTTGCGCGATAAGGCCAATCTGGCGTTGGGCTACGCTTATCTACAGGACGGGCAACCGTTAGCGGCGAAACCACCGCTACAACGCGTTCGTCTCAACGGCCCTTTCTCCAACAAGGCACTGCTCGGTGTCGGCTGGGCCGACGCAGAAAATGATGACTTTCACCGTGCGTTAGTACCATGGATGGAGCTGCGGAATCGTGACTTGCTTGATTCTGCTGTGCAGGAATCCATGTTGGCGGTTCCTTATGCGATGGCCAAACTGGATTCGATCAGCCAGGCAGCGGATCACTACCTGAACGCGATTGAGGCGTTTTACGAAGAATCCAGTCGCATAGACAATACGATCGATCTGATTGAGTCTGGCGTTTTGTTTGAGGAATTTCTGGCAGAGGGAGAGCGCGGGTCAACCGGGTGGTTCTGGCGACTTGAGAGTTTGCCGGAAAGAGTGGAGTCCCGATACCTGATGCACTTGTTGTCGACGCACGAGTTTCAGGAGGGTCTCAAAAACTATCGCGACCTGAATTACCTGACGCAAAACCTGGAAGAATGGCAGGGCAAAATCGGCGTATTCCGAAACATGCTGGATACTCGTGAACTCGCCTACGAAAAAAGACTGCCGATAGTCAATGACAGCCTTGGAGCCGCAGACATAGATGCCATGGTACAGCGCAAGCTGGAGTTTGATGCGCACGTAAGCAGTATTGAAGAGAGCAGCGACGCGCTGGCTTTGGCAACGCCGGGAGAGTTCGAGTTGTGGGGTGAGATAGTATCGCTCGAGCGCAATTCGGCACTGCAAGCAGACATTCCGGAAGCCGCGGAAGTTAGAGCTAAGGTCCGCCTTTTGAAGGGCGTATTACAATGGAATCTCGAAAAAGAATTCAGGCCACGCCTTGCAAGACTTCGTCGCGATTTACGTCAGACCGGCGAGGCGCTGGTTGAAACCCAACGCTCGAGACGAAAGATTGACGAGGCCATGCGGGAAGAGCCAGTGTTGTTCGCGGCATTCAATCAACGCGTTGATGGCCTAGGCCCTAAAATTGATGTCATAAAAACTCGCGTTGATCGTGCGCTTGGCGCGCAACTCGCTTACTTGCAGACCATCGCTGTTGAAGAGTTGCAGGCGCAGAAACAGCGTCTTGATACCTACACGGTCCAGGCCAGATTCGCGCTGGCGGCAATTTATGATTTGTCGTCAATCCTCGGAAATGCATCACGATGATCGCCGGCCGCAAGAACCTCTTTTTCGTTTGGGTGATGCTGGCGGCAGTGGTGCCGTTTGCATCAGCCGCAGTGGATGAAAAGGACACGATCAAGAGTCTTGAGCGCCAAACATTTGAAGTTCGGCCGGGCAAGCTGATTGTTAACAGTACACAAAAAGCTCGTGACAATTATCGTGCGTTTCTGGATCTTGTTTCAGACGATCCGGAACTTCGGGCTGAAGCGATGCGGCGTCTTGGTGACCTGGAACTCGACGCGTCAGAAGCTGAGCAGTTGTCCAGTAATGTCGGGACCCTTAACTCGGCGACCTATGAAAGTGCCGTTGGACTGTTCCGGCAATTGCTGGAGACATATCCCGACTATCGACGCAACGACACGGTCTTGTATCAACTGGGTCGCGCCTATGAATCCGCAGGCAACACGGATGATTCCCTCAAGGTTCTGAATGAGTTGATCGATCGCTATCCTTTGACAGCGTTGTTCGACGAAGTCCAGTTCCGGCGCGGCGAGATGTTGTTCTTGCGTAAACAATACAGCGAAGCGGAGGACGCCTACAAAGATGTCGTCGAATTTGGTGAGGCCTCACGTTTCTATGAACAATCGTTATACAAACTCGGCTGGTCACGATTCAAACTGGCGATGCACGACGAGAGTCTTGATCCGTTTTTCGACCTTCTCGATCGGAAGATTGGTGAAATTGATCTTAAGGATGGAGAAGAAAGGCTGTCGGCACTAAGTCGGGCCGAGCGCGAACTTGTCCAGGATACCTTCCGCGTATTGAGCATTAGTTTTTCCTACATGGAAGGTGCCGACAGCATCGTCGCATATCTTGATCGGCGCGGATTTCCTGATTACGGATACGTCATCTTCATTAACCTGGGTGATTTGTACCTTGAGAAAGAGCGCTTTGTAGATTCTGCGGAATCGTATGAAGCTTTTTCCAAACTGAACCCCGATCACCCGCAGTCACCACTGTTGCAGGTTGAAGTCATTGAGGCCTACAAGCTTGGTGGTTTCTCTGCACTGGTGCTGGAAGCCAAGAAAGATTTTGTCGAACGCTACGGCATGGACAGACCGTTCTGGCTCAGAAACCCCCCAGAGGAAAATACAGCGGTTGTTGCACACCTGAAAGCCAACCTGAATGACCTGGCTCAGTACTATCACGCCGAAGCGCAAAGCAAGGACAGCCGCAACGATTACCAGGCAGCTGCGCATTGGTATCGCAAACACCTGGACTATTTTCCAGGCGACCCGGACAGTGCAAATACAAATTTCCTGCTGGGCGAGATTTTATTTGAGAGTGATGATTTCTACCAGGCCACACTCGAATACGAGCGCACCGCCTACGAATACCCGCTACATGAAAAGTCCAGTGAAGCGGCGTACGCCGCAATTCTCGCTTATCGCGAACATGAAGAAACTCTGCAAGATGTGGCCAGAACCGCCTGGCATCAACAATATATTGATAGTGGTTTGAGGTTTGCGGATACTTATCCCGCACATCCGGAAGCAGGCCGCGTCCTGACTACGATCGCAGAGGACCTGTTCGCGCAGAAGCATTATGACCTGGCAATTGCGGTTGGCCAGGTAGTGGTTGCAAAGCAACCGCCGGTTGCCGATTCGCTTGCGCGGACCTCCTGGACAGTGATCGCGCATTCACAATTCGAATTGCAGAATTTCGCTGCAGGCGAGGCGGCGTATTACCAGTTGCGGACCTATACGCCAGCAGATGACGCGGTAGCGCAGCAGGAAATCAAGGACCGAATTTCATCGTCAATTTATAAACAGGGCGAGCTGGCTCGGGATCTCGGCGATCTCGAGGCCGCAGTTACCCATTTCACCCGTCTGGGAAAAGTAGTACCGGATTCCGACATACGCGCGACAGCTGAGTACGATGCTGCTGCTGTGTTGATTACGATGGCGGCCTGGGGGCGGGCGACTTCTGTTCTAGAGGATTTCCGTCGCGACTATCCTGACAGTGAGTTTGCCGACGAAATTACGGCGAAGCTCGCTGTATCGTATCTCGCATCCGGTCGTGGCGAAGAAGCGGCCGCCGAATTTGAGCGCATCGCGGAAGCGGACAGCAGCAGCGATGACATCCGGCGTGAGGCGCTGTGGAAAGCGGCAGGTCTGTACGAAGACGGTGCCCAGGTTCGCGACGAACAACGCGTACTCGACAATATTATCGCGCGCTATCCCAACCCGATCGCCGAGTCCATAGAAGCCCGGTACCGGCTCCTCCAGATCGCTGCGGCGAGCGGCGACAACCAGGCGCGAACGCTACGGCTCGAGGATATTGTGTATGTGGACGCAACGGCCGGCGCCCAGCGATCCGATCGAACGAAATACCTTGCGGCGAAAGCCTCTTTGGAACTTGCTGAGCCAGCACGCCGCAGCTTTGTTGCAGTGAAGTTCACGCAACCGCTGGCTGAAAGCATGAAATTGAAAAAAACGCTGATGGAGAACGTGCTCAAAGTCTACGCCAAGGCGGCGGCGTACGGCGTCGCAGAAGTAACAACGGCGGCAACATTCCGGCTTGCGGAAGTCTATCAGCAGATGGGCGCCGATCTGATGGATTCAGAACGGCCGCCCGATCTGGACGCAGAGACTCTCGAGCAGTACCAATTCCTGCTCGAAGAACAGGCCTATCCATTCGAGGAAAAAGCCATTGAGCTGTTCCAAGCCAATACGAATCGGGCTGCCGACGGTGTCTATGACGAATGGGTTCGAAAAAGTTTTGACGAGCTGGCGATACTGATGCCGGCACGATTCGCGAAATTGGAGCGCAGTGAAGATGTTGTTACGGCGATTTATTAGTTCCGGAGGCCTTCTGGATTCAGTTCGCCGACTGGCGCAGGTTGGATTGTACCTGCTGTTTCTGGCCGGCTGTGCTTCCGCTCCTGGGCCCTCAGAGCAACAATCTGAAGGATCGGCCGCTGACGGCGAGCAGCTTGAAGCCAGGGTGGTTCCCGAACTTGCAACAACGATGTATGAGCAGGCCGTGGCAGTCATGGCGTCGGGCGATGAACTGGATGCGCAGCTGCGGTTTCAGGAGTTTCTACTGCAGTTTCCAGACTATCCCGGGGCGCATGTGAATCTCGCCATCATTTACGCGCAAAACGGCAACGACCAGGCTGCAGAGGGCAGTATCACGGATGCACTGATTATCGATCCAGAGCACCCGGCGGCGCTAAATCAGCTCGGAATGCTGCTGCGGCGACAGGGCAAATTTCCCGAGGCACAAGCTGCGTATTCGAGAGCAATCAATGCTGATCCGGAATACGCATTACCGCATTACAACCTGGGCGTCCTTAACGAGCTGTATTTGCGGCGAATGGACCTGGCTTTGCTGCATTTTGAGTATTATCAGTCACTTACCGGTGGTGATGAACAGGTCAGGAAGTGGATCGTAGATCTCAAGCGGCGTGTTGAGGCAAATCAACGCACCGCAAATGTGACGGAGTGACAAGAATGAAAGCAACTTATTGTGGATTATTGCTGTTCCTGTCATTGAGCGGATTTGAGGTGCTCGCCCAGGAGGCAGAAAGCCAGGCTACAGGCGATGAAAAGCCGCTAACGGTAACGGAGAAACAGCAGGCGGTGGAACGCGAGGAGCTTGAGCCAGGTGTGCCTTCCGCGGTGCTCGCTGCTGATGTCCGCAGACGCGTAGTCGGCAACGGGGTCATGGACGAGATGGACCTGGGTCGCACTGAAATTACAGGGAACCAGGAATTGCCAACGGTGTTGTACATCGTTCCCTGGCGGAAATCGGATCCAGGCGATCTGATGGGGCGACCGGTCAATACGCTGCTGGACGAAGTGCTTGCACCGGTGGACCGAACAGAGTTTTTGCGCCAGGTCGGTTACTACGACGACCTGTACAGAAAAAGTGAAAAGTAAGTTAGGCAGTATGTTTGATTCAAACGAGGAGTAATCAAATGGATTTTCTAAGCGCCATTGTGCGTTTCTTTCAACAGGGTGGGGTTTTTATGTATCCGATCCTGATTGTGCTCGGTCTCGGTCTGGCAATAGCCATCGAGCGCTGGGCGTACCTGACGATGTCCGGGGCAAGCAACCGCGCTTTATGGAAGAAGATCGTGCCGTTTTTGAAGACCGGCAATTTCCAGGAAGCGGCGGCGGCCACTGGCAAGTCGAAGGCGGCCATCGCCTCGATCCTGACCTACGGGCTCTATCGGGTGAAGTCGGCGCGTCGTCGTGACGACGTGGAAAAAGCGATGGAGGAAAGCATGATGGAAGTGCTTCCGAGGCTGGAAAAACGTACACACTATCTGGCGATTCTCGCGAACATTTCGACCTTGCTCGGTCTGCTTGGCACCATTATCGGCCTGATTAACGCGTTTACCGCAGTATCAAACGCCAACCCTGCCGACAAAGCGGATCTGTTGTCCGCAAGTATCTCGGTTGCCATGAACACGACCGCATTCGGACTTATGGTAGCGATTCCGCTGTTGTTAATTCACGCGCTATTGCAGACGAAGACCAATCAGATCGTCGACAGCCTGGAAATGGCGAGCGTGAAATTCCTCAATGCCATTACCGAACGTCAGCTGAAGCCTGCCGGAGCGTAATGCAATGATTAGCGGCCGCAGGCGCAATCGTCACACTCCGGAGACGGCTGAGCTCAATATTACGGCATTCATGAACCTGATGGTGATTCTGGTGCCGTTCCTGCTGATGACAGCGGTGTTCTCGCGACTGGCAATTCTCGAATTGACTTTGCCAGGCTCCTCAACCGAGCCCGCAGATCCGCAGGAACTGGTATTCCAGCTTGAAATCATTGTTCGTGAAGGACAGATCGAAGTAGGTGACCGCAACGTCGGTGCGCTCGGAGTTTATCCGAGAGACGTTGGTGGTTACGACTACGAGGCGCTGACGGCCAAACTGACCGAGATAAAAAATTCCTATCCGGAAAAAACCGAAGCGTCGATATTGCTTGAAGCGGATATCGCATATGACACGCTGGTTCAGGTAATGGACCGGGTTCGTGAGGTGGAGACCGTTGTCGATAATGTGATTGTACGCACGGATCTGTTTCCGGATATTTCAATCGGCGACGCCCCGATTATCGATGGAGGTGCTTGAGTCATGAGCAACTCAAATCGCGCCGCTCGCATGGAACGACGTCACAACCGAGGCAAAAAAGGGGCATCACTGAACCTCGTGTCGCTGATGGACATTTTTACGATTCTGGTTTTCTTCCTCCTGGTCAACTCTTCAAATGTAGAGGTGTTGCCAAACACAAAAGACGTGCAATTACCTGAGTCAAACGCCGAAGAAAAAGCGAAAGAAACAGTGGTCATTATTATTGGTGAGGTGGACATCATTGTGCAGGGCACGGTAGTGGCAAAAGTGGCGGAAGTCCTGGCTCAAACAGGCAATGACATAGCGCCGCTTCGGCAGGCGCTTCTTTCCCAGAATGACCGCGTGTTGCGAAAAGAAGCGCAGGACGATATTGCCGGGAGGGAGGTCACAATCATGGCGGACAAGGATATTCCCTACAGGTTGCTGAAAAAAGTGATGGCAACCTGCACGAATTCAGATTACGGGCAGATTTCACTCGCGGTCTTACAAAAGAGTTCAGACAAGCTGGATGGTCTGAGCGCGGCACGCTAGTGCGGCACTTGAACTCGATTTCAGGTTAGGAGTTACGGGTTGGACATTCCATTTTACAGAGAATACGAACTGGCCTGGAACAATGACTTCGGCCAGGACCGGAAATTCCGGCGCCTTCTCGGTACCGTCTTAGCGACTCTTTTCGTGCTAAGCCTTGTCTGGCCCTTTATTCCTACGGCCGAGGTCGATCCGAACGAGATTGAAGAGATTTCACCGCGTATCGTGAAATTGCTGCTTGAGCAACGGCCACCACCGCCACCCCCACCGAAACCGGCGGAGCCAGAACCGGCGCCGGAAGCGGATCCGATCGTTGAGCCTGAGCCGGAACAGGTGGTTGAAGCGCCGCCGGAACCGGAACCAGAACCGATCGATACCAAACAGTTGGCGCGCGAAAAAGCACGGGCAGCTCTGTTGCCATTTGCAGAAGACCTCGCGCAGTTGGCGGACAGCGATATTCTGGAGAAAGTAGCTGACAATCGTGACCTCACGATGTCTGTTGGTGAGGCGGCCAGAAATGAACGCTCGATGATTACATCAAAAGTTGGCACTGCCAGTGGCGGTATCAATACAGCGGCATTGAGCCGCAATACCGGTGGTTCCGGATTGACTGCAAGGACAACGACACTGGTAGAAAGCTCGGTGCAAGGTATCAACCAAAACGCGGGTGGTGCACGGCGTACTGGCAGCAGTCGCAAAGCGTCGCGCTCCCGGGAGGAGATCGAACTGGTGTTCGATCGAAACAAGGGTGTTATTTTCGCACTCTACAATCGCGCGTTGCGTACCGATCCGACGCTGGAGGGCAAGTTGGTACTGCGCTTGACTATCGATCCTTCGGGAATAGTCAGTTTTTGCGAGATTGTCTCCAGCGAACTCAGTGATGAAGAACTGGAACGACGATTGGTTCAGCGGGTCAAGATGTTCCGTTTTGAAGCCAGAGATGTGGAGTCAATTACGACCACCAAGCCTATCGAATTCTTTCCTGCCTGATCGATTGCACAAGTTTTCGTCGGGCAGCGCGCACAGCGCAACGATCCGATCCGCTTCCTCGCTCGACACTTGCATTTGCGCGCTATTTCCCTAGTCTTACCGCAGTGGTGGTGTGAGCCTGAATTCGCCATCGAGGAGTCCGGCCTGAAACGGTCTCGCCGGATCTGGCTAAGCGGGAGTCATCTTGAAATTTCGAAGGTTTGGTCTGGTCTTGGCGGCAGCAGGGATTCTGCTATCTGTGCAAGTGTATGGGGCCGATCTTGTCGTCGGCGCGAACATTGGTAACGTGCCATGGGAATTTCAGAATTCGGAAGGTGAATTCGTCGGTTTCGAGATCGACCTGGTCAAAACTGTCGCTGGACGAATGGGCAAATCCATTGAGATCGTCAACATACCGTTTAACGGATTGTTTTCCGCAGTCCAGTCGGGCCGAATAAATATCGCCATATCCTCGATTACAATTACCGAAAAGCGGCTACGGTCCGTTTCATTCGCGCAGCCCTACTACGATAGCGCCCAGTCCCTGACAGTCCTTGCACGGAATAGCGCAGCCGGTCTTGAAGACATGCAGGGAAAAGTCATCGGTGTCGATACGGGGTCCACCGGCGACATATGGACCACAGCAAATCAGGAGCACTACGGCTTCTCCGAGATCCGACGTTTTGAGGGGTTGGCTCCGGCAATGCTGGACATGCAAACCGGTCGCCTCGATGGTTACATCTCTGATATCCCGGCGCTCGAATACTTCATAAAAGGCAAAAAGCATTTCAAAATCGTCGAAAGAATCGAAACCGGAGAAAGTTACTCGATGATGTTCGCCCTCGGCGACCCGTTGAGGGATGAAGTAAACGACGTGATCATGCAACTAAAGAAAGAAGGATTTCTTGCAGCACTTCATGAAGAATGGTTTGACTCGGCACCTGCGGCATCGAGTTCGACGGTTGTTATTGTCGACAGACCGCAGGCACCCTGATCCGAAACGCAGGTCACTTCATCTTGTATAAGCGAAAACCCAAGCTGTGAGTTTTCTGGAGACATTTCTGAATTGGGACGTGATGGTCAGTTCCTTTCCGTTGCTGTTATCCGGCCTCAAGATCACTTTGCTGCTTGGGATCATTAGCGTAGTCGCCGGTCTGGCTTTCGGCCTGATGATCGCCCTGACCAGGCTGTATGCAGTGCGCCCCGCCAGGGTGGTGGCGAAAATCTATATCGATCTGTTTCGATCCATTCCGTTGTTGGTCTTGCTGATTGTTATTTATTATGCCTTGCCATTTTTGGGTATTCGATTGTCGGCATTCCTGTCCGCAGCGTGTGCGCTGACATTGGTATCAGCCGCCTACACCGCAGAAATTTACCGTGCCGGAATTGAAGCGATTCCCAAGGGGCAATTTGAAGCTTCGCAGGCGCTGGGACTGAGTCATCGACATATGATGAGCGATGTTATCCTGCCTCAGGCGATCAAAATTGTAATACCCCCACTGACAAATAACTGCATAAACGTCATCAAGGATACCGCGCTGGCCTCAGTTGTCGCGATGCCCGATTTGTTGAAGCAAGCAACGCAGGCACAAGCTCTGGAGGCAAATCCGACACCGCTTATCGTCGCGGCAATCATGTATATAGCGTTGCTTTGGCCGTTGGTTTTGTTGGTCGGGCGGCTTGAAAAGAAATTCAGGACGACCTGATGCCGGCCATTATCTCAATTCGAAATCTGACCAAGAAATTTGGCGATTTTTCCGCACTGGTCGACATAAGTCTCGACATTGAGGCAGGAGAAGTCGTGTGTGTGATCGGCCCTTCCGGGTCGGGAAAATCGACACTGATTCGCTGTATCAATTTGCTGGAAGAGTACGAAGAGTCAGGTTCAGTTCTTGTCGATGGCATCAAGGTGGAGCGGGGCGAGAAATTGGCGGCTGTTCGTGCTGACGTTGGCATGGTGTTTCAATCATTCAACCTGTTTCCTCATCGAACGATAATGCAAAATATCATGCTTGCGCCGATGCGGGTGCGAAACAAAGCAAGCGCGGAGGCAAAAGCCAGAGCCACTGAATTGCTTGAGCGGGTGGGAATTGCGGCACAGGCAAACAAGTATCCGGACCAGCTTTCAGGAGGGCAGCAACAGCGTGTCGCGATTGCGAGGGCCCTGGCGATGGAGCCCCGCATCATGCTATTCGACGAGCCAACCTCGTCCCTGGACCCTGAGATGGTTGGGGAGGTGCTGGACGTAATGAAAGCACTGGCCGGATCCGGTGTCACGATGGTCGTCGTCACGCACGAAATGGGTTTTGCGCGACAGGTTGCCGATCGCGTGCTCTTCATGGATGAAGGCAGGATCATCGAAATAGGGACTCCCGCAGATATTTTTGATGATCCCCAGGAAGAGCGCACACGTGATTTTCTCAGGGCTGTTCTGCAACACTAGATAAGGATTTCCATCCATGGGTAACGATTTGAATATTGACCATGTTCGAAAGCAGTTTCCGGGCCTTTCGAACGGCTGGGCATTTTTCGACAATGCCGGGGGAACACAAATTCTCGCTCGCGTGGTCGAACGGATCAATGATTTCCTGTTTAACAAAAATGTTCAGACAGGCGGGACTTATGCCGTTTCAATTGAAGCGGCCCTGGCCCTCGAAAAGGGGCGTGAGGCGATGATGCAACTCGTCAATGCACGCCGCCCCGAGGAAATTGCTTTTGCATCGTCATCCACGGTTGCGCTGCAAAATCTGGCACGAAGTATGGCCAGTCAATTCAGGGAAGGCGATGAAATCATCGTAACGGTCTCGGATCATGAATCGAATATCGGACCGTGGGTTGGACTCGAGAGAGTCGGCGTCAACATCAAGTTCTGGGATATAGACAAGCAGAGCCTTGAACTCCGCCTCGAGGATCTTGAGCCGTTAATGTCCAACAGAACGAAGTTGGTGGCTGTCACGCACGTCTCCAATATTCTTGGCACGATCAATCCGGTCGCGGAGATCGCCAGTTTTGTGCATGAGCGAGGCGCGCTGATCTGCGTGGATTCGGTCGCGTTTGCGCCTCACCGAGCCATTGATGTACAGCGCTGGGACGTCGATTATCTGGTGTTCAGTTTGTACAAGATTTATGGCCCGCATTTTGCGGTGCTGTACGGCAAGTATGATTTATTCGCCGAGCTGGACAATCTGTATCACTACTTCTACGGCAAGGACAAAGTTCCGGCGAAACTCGAGCCTGGTAATGCCAGCTATGAATTGGCCTACAGTTCCACTGGAATCGTCGACTATCTCATGGAACTCGGGCAGCAGGCTGGTGCATGCGGCGGCGTGCGTGACAAAATTGCCGCGGCATTTGGGAGCATAACGGCACACGAAAACAAAATTTCCGAAAGATTGCTTTCCTACCTGCGCGGTCGCAATGATTGTCTCATTGTAGGGTGTCCCAATGGTGCCGATCCTGCGCGCGTGCCCACGATTAGTTTCAAGATCGAAGGTTGGGATTCAGGGGCGTTGGCGAAAAGAATGGATCAATACAATATCGCCATCCGATTTGGCGATTTTCATGCGCGGCGACTGCTCGAATATCTCGAACTCACGGAAAACGGTGGAGTTGCGCGAGTATCATTGACACACTACAACACGTTGGAAGAAGTCGACGCGCTGATCGATGCGCTTGGGCAGATACTTGACTAGTTGCGTGTAATATTGCCCGCTGAAGAACGAAAATCATTATTAACATGAGGATAAGACAGTGAAACTTGCAAGTCTCAAGGCCGGTGGCCGCGACGGTACATTGGTCGTTGTAAGCAAGGATCTATCAAGGGCAGTAGAGGTGCCACAGATCGCTCGTACAATGCAGGAAGCGCTCGATGACTGGAAAACAGTCTCGCCGCAATTGGAGGTCGTCGCGAAGTCCATGGAGTCAGGGACGGTCGAAGGTGAGAGGGCCTTTGACCCAGGCGCGGCTGCATCACCGCTGCCGCGCGCTTATCACTGGGTGGACGGTAGTGCCTATGTGAATCACGTCGAGCTGGTGCGCAAGGCTCGCGGTGTTGAAATGCCCGACAGTTTCTGGCATGACCCGCTTGTCTATCAAGGTGGTTCCGATGATTTTTTGGGGCCCCGAGATGATTGTCCCGTGCCGAGCGAAGAGTACGGCATCGATATGGAGGCAGAGACTGCCGTCATTACTGACGATGTGCCGATGAGTTGCAGCAGTGAAGCAGCGGGTAATCACATCAAACTGATGATGATCGTCAATGACGTATCGCTACGAAACCTGATTCCGGCGGAACTCGGCAAAGGATTCGGCTTCTATCAGTCAAAACCATCTACAGCGTTTTCCCCGGTCGCAGTAACACCGGACGAACTCGGTGATAATTACGCAGACGGTGTGTTCAATCTGCCGCTGATTACCTCCTTGAACGGCGAAGTCATGGGCAGGCCGGATTGCGGTGTTGATATGACATTCAACTTTAACCAATTGATCGCGCATGTAACCAAAACCCGACGTCTTGGTGCAGGTACTATCGTCGGTTCGGGGACGATTTCGAATTACGATCGATCCAAGGGTTCGAGTTGTCTTGCCGAAATACGCATGCTCGAAACGATTGAATCCGGCAAACCCGTCACGCCGTTCATGAGTTTCGGGGATACCGTTCGAATCGAGATGCTTGACGGCGACGGGAAGAGCATTTTTGGTGCGATCGAGCAAAAAATTATCAAAGGGTAGAGTCCCTAGCCGGACCATTCATAGGTAAACGTTAAGGAATAAGATAAAAATGCCAGGCGAAAATCGCTTAAGCGGATACATGACCGGATTCGGCAATGAATTCGAATCAGAAGCGTTGGCCGGTGCATTACCCGCAGGTCAGAATTCACCACAACGGGCGCCCTACGGGCTGTATACCGAAAAACTGAGCGGAACAGCTTTCACAGCACCGCGCGCAGCGAACTTGCGTAGCTGGCTCTATCGCATTCGGCCTTCAGTCGTGCACGGAAAATTTCAAAAAATAGATGCTGGCCTGATTCGTACTTCACCGCAGAATCTTGCGCCGACACCCAATCAATTGCGTTGGGACCCAATGCCTGTTCCTGGTGAAGACCTTGATTTCATTGATGGGCTGGTTACGTTTGCGACCAACGGCGATGCCCTGGCGCAAACGGGC